>ENA-UERN01002866-UERN01002866.1-human-gut-metagenome-genome-assembly--contig:-NODE-2866-length-12790-cov-4.452686_pt1 | contig 12790 bp, 15 predicted proteins | sample MGYA00242950_ERZ507950 | MGnify/ENA primary metagenome ERZ507950 (study PRJEB26167, sample SAMN06115515) | human gut metagenome | host: Homo sapiens | place: China:Ningxia | collected 2014-11-26...
ACACGGAAGTTAAGCTCACCAGTGCCGACAATACTTGTCTGGAGACGGACCGGGAAGATAGGTCAATGCCAACACAAGGGATTCGCTCAGGCGAATCCCTTGCTTATGCCTCCTTAGCTCAACGGTAGAGCATCCGGCTGTTAACCGGAGGGTTGTAGGTTCGAATCCTACAGGAGGCGCCAGAGATATTGCCGTCACCTGTGTGGCGGCATTCTTTGAATATGGGCCTTTAGCTCAGTTGGTTAGAGCAACCGGCTCATAACCGGTCGGTCCCGGGTTCAAGTCCCTGAAGGCCCACCAAATATTATGACATATAGGGGAATAGCTCAGTTGGTAGAGCGACGGTCTCCAAAACCGTAGGCCGAGGGTTCGAAGCCTTCTTCCCCTGCCAAATCGCCGCAGACGCATTTGTCTGCGGCGATTTTTCTTGCTTCGCCGCGGCTCGCGGCGTATCTTTTTTCTTGATTACTCTTGGGTGCGCACTGCTTTGCCACTGCGTGCTGCGTAAGAGATAACTGAATAGTGATACATAAGGATCAGGTGCACTGAATATTCAGCGCACCTGATGAAGGCTTACATGCATTATGACATGCTGATTATGGAAACGCTTTGCCCCATGCCATGTCCATTTCGACGAAGCCATCCCCATTTCGCTGATAGCTGCACTTGGCTGTATCATTTAAATACGGTACGGTCCAGAAAATTGCGATTTCATTAACGGAACTGTTCTGCTCGCCTAGTGTGGCTGCGAGATCAGACGAATACATCTCGAGCATTTTCTTGGATGTTTTTCCTGTGTTCTTTTGGTTCCAAGTCAGATAGACGAGTGCAATGTCATCGCCATCTGCTTCTGTTCCCAAATCATCGTTAATTGTGATTCTATCTATCTGTGTCATGGTATATTGCTCGGTGATTCGGTCAGTCAGAATTTTTTCAATTTCCTGTGTCTCAGTTAGTACAACCGGCGTCTCCGCTGCTGACGCGGCTCTCGTGGTCGTCGCCTCTGTATCTGGTGCCGATTCGTTGGCGGTGTCTGATGGCCCCTGGTTGCCGCAGCCGCCGATAAGCGTAAGCGTCGCCAGCAATGCTGCTACGAATGGTATTTGCTTTGTGTATTGTTTTTTTACATTTCCAGCTCCTGCGTAATTGCTTGCTTTAACCATTGAAGAGCGCGTAAAAACATTTGTAAAGGGCAAAGTGCTTCGATTTTGTACCCTTGGTATTGAAATACCGTTTGTTGAAGCTCCGCCGCTTGACAAAAGGTACTGCCATTGGTATCCTGTCCGTGTTCCTGCCGCCGGGTGGGGACGGGAGCGTTTGCTCCGCGTCGTAGGCCTTAGAAGACGCGGGCAGGCGCATTTTTTATTTGGAGGGAAACACTATGGCATGGGTAATGCTCGGCATTGCCGGAATTTTTGAGGTCGTTTGGGCGACCTGCATGAAGTATTCGGAGGGATTTACAAAGCTCAGCTGGTCGCTGCTCACGTTCGCCGGCATGGCGGTGAGCTTTTTCCTGCTGGCACGCGCGACCAAAACACTGCCGCTTGGTACGGCGTATGCGGTCTGGACTGGTATCGGCGCGCTGGGTTCTGTGATTGTTGGCATTCTTTTGTTCAAGGAGCCGGTGACGGCGGGACGTCTGATCTTTGCCGCGCTGCTGCTCATTGGCATCATCGGTCTGAAGATCACATCAGCTTGATACATACTGTTATTCCGTCTCGGCCAGCGCGTCGATGCGCTGCTGCAGATCCTGAACGAACCGCCCGATGTGCAGCCCGTCGATGAGTCGATGGTTTACCTCAAGCGCGAGGCCGAGCACGTCCCGCTCGCCTTCGCGGCGATATTTGCCCCAGACAATGCGCGGGATGGCATCGTCGGCATCAAAATCCCGCTCGTTGGTTAGCGCCGTGAGCGAGACCCACGGCAGGCAGCTGAAATAGATCAGCGCGTCGCTCTCGGCCGCAGCGGAGAGAAACTCCGTCTGCGCGCGGCTCTTGGCGCGTGCGGCGCGGCAGAAATCATCCAGCGCGTTACCGGCCGGCATCGTCACAATGTGGAACTGTTCTGCGTCCGGGTGCAGGTCCGTGAAGCTCGGTTCACGGCGTGCGAGCAGGACCGGCTGGCCGTTTCGGATGGCATATCGGAATGCGGCCGTGTGGTTGATCGACTGTGTGCACAGCCAGACCAGCGCGTAATAAAAGGACAGGCCGCGCTTTTTCGTGTAAGTATGCAGCGCCGTGACGTCCACGGTGACGGTCACACTGTAAAACGGATCCGACAGACCAGAGAAGAACGTGTATGCTTCGCGCCGCGGCCAGGTATCGAGCGCGACGGGGGCTGCATCCGGAGTGTTCATGGGAATACCTCCTCGTTTTTTCAGCAGTATACCACGCGCTGGCGGAAAAACGCTATTTTTTCGCGGAAAGGTGCGGTGTTTACAGTTCTTTGATATATTTCTCATAGACGTGTGATAAAATACAAGAATCAAATTCAATAGCCTGGAAAGGTGATCGGTCATGAGACAACGGCTTGCAAAATGGATGATGGGCAGAAACGGGATGGACGCACTCAACCGCCTTCTGTCCGTGCTGACGCTGATCGTGTTGATCGTCAGCATGTTCGTGCACGGTTATGCGGCGCGCATCCTGTGGTCGCTGGCGGTCCTTGGCCTGATCGTGATCTATTTTCGCATGCTCTCGCGCAATGTTTACCGCCGTCAGCAGGAAAACGGCGCGTATCTGCGTCAAAGATATAAAGTGACGAGCGCGTGGCGTGGGGCCGTGGACCGCTGGCATCAGCGGCATGACTACCGCTTTTTCAAGTGTCCGTCCTGCCGGACGCGTCTGCGTGTGCCGCGCGGCAAGGGCAAGATCAATATCGTCTGCCGCAAGTGCGGCACGTCCTTCCAACGGAAAACCTGAGGCGCGGCCGTATGTTTGGATATGTGATCGCGAATCTGGAGGGCCTGACGCAGGCGCAGAAGGATCGCTATAAGGGCTGCTACTGCGGCCTGTGCCGGGTGCTCAAGCAGCGGCACGGCTTTTCCGGCCGCCTGACGCTGACGTATGACATGACGTTTCTGGTGCTGCTGCTCTCGGCGCTGTATGAAGCGGACGAGGAGCGCGGCATGGAGGCCTGCCCGGCGCACCCGCTGCGCAAGCATTTTTACTGGCAGACGCGCTACACCGAGTACGCCGCCGACATGAACGTCGTGCTGGCGTACAACAACTGCCGCGACGACTGGCAGGATGACGGCAGTGCGCTGAAATATTGGGAGGCGGAGGCGCTCAGCCGCCAGTGTGCAGCCGTGCGCGCGCGCTGGCCGCGGCAATGCGCCGCGATCGAGCAGTGCATGGCGGAGCTTTCCGAGATCGAACAGGCCGACACCGGCGACCCGGACGCCGCGGCAAACTGCTTCGGCCGCCTGATGGGCGAACTGTTTGTGACGGACGACCTCTGGGACGACCGCCTGCGCCCGTTTGGCGAGGCGCTGGGCCGGTTCATCTATCTGCTCGACGCGGTGATCGACCTGCCGGAGGATCTCCGGCACGGGCGGTATAACCCGCTGCGCACGCTGCCGCAGGACGCGGACCTGCACGCGCTGCTGACGATGCTGCTCGGCGAGTGTTCGGCGGCGTTTGAGGCGCTGCCGGTGCTGCAGGATGTGGAGCTGCTGCGCAATATTTTATACTCCGGCGTGTGGCTGCGCTACGAGGCGGCCATAAAAAAACGAAAGATCGGGAGGAGCGCCGAATGAGAGACCCGTATGAAGTCCTCGGTGTTTCAAGAGACGCGAGCGAAGAGGAGATCAAGGCGGCGTATCGCCGCTTGGCCAAAAAATATCATCCGGACCTGAATCCGGACGACCCGCGCGCGACGGAAAAAATGAATGAGGTCAACGCGGCTTATGACGCGATCAAAAACGGCAAGACTAATGGCTATGGTGCGTCCGGTGGTTACGGTCAGGCGGGCGGCTACGGCGCCTATGGCGGCTGGGGCGCGCAGCGCGATCCCGGCATCCGGCCGGAATATCAGGCTGCGATGAACTTTATCCAGACGCGGCATTTTGCCGAGGCGCTGCAGGCGCTGTCCGGCGTGCCGATGGCCGAACGCGATGCGACTTGGTACGCTTTGAGCGCCATGGCGAACTCCGGCGCGGGCAACCGTGTGCAGGCGCTGGCGGATGCCAGACGCGCGGTCGAGCTGGACCCGACGAATCCGGACTTTCAGCGTCTGCTGCACCAACTTGAGAGCGGCGGCGACGCGTATGCGACCTACAGCGCCGGCTATCCGAACAGCGGCTTCGGCACCGGCAGCTGGTGCGCGGATATGTGCCTGCTGAACCTGTGCTGCAATCCGTGCTTCTCGCCCTGCTGCTGAGACAACTGCAACCGAACGCCCCGGCAGGACTGCGCGTCCTGCCGGGGTGTTTTGCGCTCATGCGCCGGGGAAGGTGCGCAGGTACCGGTCGGTGAATGTGGTCAGCGCGGCGAAGTCCATGCACGGCCGGTAGACGGCCTCCAGCTCGTTGTGCAGGAGATTGGCCATGCGCAGCTGCTCCACCGCGCTTGCAAGGGCGAGCTGCTGCTGCCGGGTGTCGCTGCGCATGGTGCGGCGCAGTGCCCGCTGGCGCACGGGGTCCGGCAGAACATCGAGCCGGATGTGCCGCTGCGTCAGGCCCTCCGGCACGTCGTCCGCCGTGCCGGCAAGGAAGCCCACGCCGTGCGACGGTACAAGCACGGCCTGCGTGCGCGATGGGATGAGTGGGTCGGGGCAGGAGAGAACGTCCAGCCCGCACCGGACGGCGTGTGCGCGCACAATGCGCAGAAATTCTTCCGCCAGGCCGCAGCCGTCGTCGAGCAGGTACACGCGCGCACACTGCGCGGCGATCGTCTCAGGGAAGAAAATTTTGCCCTCACACGTGATGGCGCTCAAAAACAGCCGCTCGCACCGGCCGGGCTCCGTGCCCTTGCCCGGCGCGCCGAATTCCCGCGCGCAGACGCTCCTTGCCCGGCGGCGCGCAGCCTCGCGGTCCTCGGGATAGACCAGCCCCGGCGTGGCGCGTGCGTCGAGCGCGGCGGCAGCCGCCAGATACTGCTGCGCGCGCAGGCGGAACATGGCGCAGTCGGCGTTCAGGGCGCGGATGCGCGCCGTGTCGAGCGCCTCCGTGCGGCAGAACGTGCCGAGATCCAGATATTCGCCGCTCGCGCCGAAGAGCGCGGGCTCGACGGTGTGCGGCGCTGTGCCGTCGAAGAAGCCGGAGCGTTTTTCCGGGAAATAGACCCCGTCGAGCGAGGCGGGGTCGCCCGCGCAGTGCAGCCGGACGACGGCCAGCCCGGCCGCTTGCCCGGCGTCGCCGACGCGCTTGAGAAACGTGGATTTTCCGCAGCCCGGTCCGCCCTTGAGGATGCAGAAATAGCGCTCCGGCGGCCGCAGGAATTGCCTGTGCAGTGCGTAGTAGCCCGCGCCGGTCAGGGCGCTGAGAAAGTAGCGTGTTTCCAGTCCGTTGTTCATGGCGAAACCTCACATTTTTCAGGTTGCTACAGCGTATGCATCCGGCACGGCTGTTGACAATTTCGCGCCCCGATGCTATCCTTTTCCCATCTTGATTACGGAGATTTGTCATGATCCAGACTGTTTTATTTGATTTTGACGGCACGCTGTTTGACACCGGCGAGGGCATCCTGCGCAGCGTGCAGTATGCGCTCGAGGGCTTCGGCATCCGCGAGACGGACACGGCGCGCCTGCGCAAGTTTGTCGGCCCGCCGCTGTTCGATTCGTTCACGGAGCTGTACGGCATGCAGCCGGCTCAGGCGCAGGCCGCGACGGAGCGTTATCGGGAGCGGTACCAGCCCATCGGCGTGTACGAGTGCGAGATCTATCCCGGCATTCCGGAGCTGCTCGGGCAGCTGCGCGCGGCCGGATTTTGCGTCGCGGTCGCGACCGGGAAGCCCACGCCGCTGGCGCGCACGATCCTGCAGCGCTTTGATATGGAGCGGCTGTTTGACTGCGTGATCGGGTGCGAATATGACGGTTCGCGCAGTACGAAGGCGGAGGTCGTCGCGGCAGTGCTTGCCGAGACTCACACGGCCCCGGAGGCCGCGCTCATGGTCGGCGACCGGAAGTATGACGTCACCGGCGCCGCCGCCTGCGGCGTGCCGTGTCTCGGCGTGTATTATGGGTATGCCGAGCCGGGCGAGCTGGAGGCCGCCGGCGCGGTGGCCACGGTGCAGACGGTCGCGGAGCTGTCCGAGCGCCTGCTGCACTGGAATGAGGCATAAACGGAAAACTCCCTGCGGAAACCATGCGTTCCGCAGGGAGTTTTTTGTTCGTTATCAGGGCACCGCTTTTCCGAGCACGCGCAGCGGCAGCGCGTCCGAGATCTCCAGATCGGCATAGGCCGGGTTGAGCGAGTGCAGATATACGCGCCCGCCGTCACGCCGGAGCTGCTTGAGATAGGCGCTGCCGTCGTAGAGAAACACGCCGATCTCGCCGGGGTCGAGCGTCGGCTGCTGGTGCACCCAGACGGTTTGCCCGCTGTGAAAGCGCGGCTCCATACTGTCGCCCGCCACGCGCACGCCGAAGTTTGCCTCCTCCGGCACCTCGGGGCCGACCGGCTGCATCTCATAGCTCTCGCCGTCGAGAAACTGGCCCGTACCGGCCGAGACCGCCAGCGAGTACAGCGGCAGGCTGCGCAGCACGGCCGGCTCCGGCGCGGCGGCAAAGCGCTTGCTTTCGCGCAGGAGCGCGATGTATTCCAGCGCGCGGCGGCGGCCCTCCGCGTTCAGCCCGGCGAGCAGGCCGCCGGCGTCCCCGCCGGAGAACGTACCCGCAATATCGTCCACGTCCAGCACGCGGCACAGCGTCAGAAACTGCTGTGCGTTCGGGAGCGTGGCGTCATTTTCCCACTTCGACACCGCCTGATTCGACACGGGCACACCGGCCTCGGCCAGCGCGTCCGCCAGCGTCTGCTGGCGCATGCCGTGCGCGCGGCGCAGGGAAGCGATCGTTTCACCAAAGGTTTTGTACATATGCAGCACCTCGTATACAATATATCGTATCGAACGAAAAAACGCAAGAAAAATATCTGAATCAGATAAGAAAATGCTTTAAATATCCTGAAAAGAGACTTATAATAGGGATAATCTCTTTTCGGGAGAAAGCGCAATGGACCGTATGATCTTACATTCGGATATCAACGCCTGCTATGCGAGCATCGAGCTGCTGCGCCATCCGGAGCTGCGCGGTCGGCCGGTGGCGGTCGGCGGGGAGCGGGAGCTGCGCCACGGCATCATCCTGGCCAAGGATCAGATGGCGCGCGCCGCCGGGGTGCGCACGGGCATGACGCTCTGGGCGGCGCGGCAGCAGTGCCCGGAGCTGACGATCCTGCCGCCGGATTTCGAGCTCTACTACGACTACTCGCGCCGCGTGCGCGAGATCTATGTCGGCTTCACCGACCGGTGTGAGCCGTTCGGCATGGATGAGTGCTGGCTGGACATGACCGGCTGCGTCGGCCGCGAGGACGCGCTGCAGACGGCGCAGGAGGTGCGCCAGCGCGTGCTCGACGCCACGGGCCTGACGGTGAGCGTCGGCGTGTCGTGGTGCAAGGCGATCGCGAAGCTCGGCTCGGACTACCGCAAGCCGAACGCCGTGACGGTCATTGACCGCGCGCACTTTGCGGACATGGTCTGGCCGCTGCCGGTCGGCAGCCTGCTCTTCGCCGGGCGCAGCTCGGTGCGGCAGCTCGAGCGGATGGGCATCCGCACGGTCGGCGCGCTCGCGGCGGCGGACGCCGACGTGCTCGAGCAGCGCCTTGGCAAGGGCGGGCGGCTGCTGCACGCCTATGCCAACGGGTATGACCCCACGCCGGTGCACCGCATTGAGGATCTGCCGCCGCCGAAGTCTATCGGCAACAGCGCCACCGCGCCGCGCGACCTCATCTGCGAGGCGGATGCGCGCGCGGCGCTCCTGTCGCTGGCGGAAAGCGTGGGCGCGCGTCTGCGGCTGGAGGGGTATCAGTGCCGCACGGTGGAGCTGAGCGTGCGCACGGCCGACCTGCACTGGTGCAGCCACCGCATGGCGCTGCGGCACCCGTCCGATCTGACGAGCGAGCTGCTCGATGCGGCGCTGGCCCTGTGCGAGCAGGCGCACCTGTGGCCCGATCCGCTGCGCAGCATCGGCATCCGCGCGCTGGAACTTGTGCCCGCGTGCGCGCCGCACCAGCTCGACCTGTTTGAGGATGCGGAGCATCGTGCGCGGCAGCGGCAGCTCGACATCACGCTCGATAACCTCCGCGCACGCTATGGCAAGAACTGCGTCCTGCGCGGCCGCGCCTGCTTTGACCCCGCGCTCGGCCTGGTCCAGCGCGAGGAGCACGCGTTTTTGCGCAAATGAAAAGCACGCACCGTCCCAATGGACCGTGCGTGCTGATGTTTATGGGTTCAGAAGCCGAGCTTCATACCGCCGGTGATCTTGTTGACCGTGGCGTCGGAAGCCGCCTCGTACTGACGCAGCGCCTCGTTGACGGCTGCCAGCACCAGATCTTCCAGCATCTCGACATCGTCGGGATCGACCGCTTCGGGCTTGATCTCGATCTTGGTGACCTCACGGTTGCCGTTGACTGTCGCCGAGACCATGCCGCCGCCGGACTTGGCTGTGAACTCTTTCTCTTCCAGTTCTTTCTGCATCCGCAGGAAGTCCTGCTGCATCTTCTGCGCCTGCTTCATCATGTTGGCCTGATTCATGCCGCCATAACCGCCGCGAAAACCGCCTCTTGCCATATTTGTATCCTCCTGTGCATCAAAAAATTTTTTATCGGATCGTTACGTTCGGGAAGTGTGCCAGTTCCTCGATCTTCCGCTGATTGATCTGTGACGCCGTGTCCATCGGCTGCATGACCACGCGGACGTTCTGCCCGGTCAGTTTCTGCACGGCCAGGCGGAATTTTTCCGCAATGTCCGGCTTGTTGAACAGCGGGTAGGCCGGCGCTTTGTTCAGGTGCAGCGTCAGCGTGCCATCTGCCAGTTCGCCGGCTGCCTGCAGCGGGTCGAGCAGCAGGTTGTAAAGGCCAATCGGCAGCTCATGCTCCATATACGCGCACAGCGCCTGCCAGTCGAACGCGCCGGTGGGCGCGGGGGCAGGCTCCGGCTCTGGAGCGGGTTCGGGGACCGGCTCCGGTTCCGGTTCCGGGATGGGGGGCGCGGTCGGCTCCGGTGCCGGCGCTGCTTTGGGCGTCGGGCGCGGTTCCGGTTTCGGTGCCGGCGGCATTTCCCAGGGCGGCCGCTCCTCCGGTGGAGCCACTGGCTCCGGGGGCGGCTCCCACGGGGGCACGTCGTCGGATACCGGTTTCGGTTCCGGTTTTGCCTTCGGCACGGAGACCGGCGGTGCGGGCGGCTCCCACGGGGGCACGTCGTCAAACACCGGTTTGGGTTCCGGCTTGGGCTGGGCTTTTTGCACCGGGTTCGGTGTCGGCACGGGCTCCTGTCGCTGGACGGGGGCCGAATTTGCCGGAGCGACCGCTGTCGGTGCCGGGATGTCCCCGCTGCGCACGGCCTGTTCCAGCTTGTCCACGCGCGCGCACAGCATCGGCACGTCGTCGCACAGTTCCGGCCGGCAGAGCCGGATCAGGCAGAGTTCTGCCGCAATGCGCGGGTTTGGCTGCGCCGCCATGGCGGTGAGCGCGTCCTGAATACTCTGCAGGTTTGCTATCAGCTGCGCCGGTGTGAAGGCGCCGGAGAGCGTCCGCAGCGTTTCGCTGTCGTATCCGCCGGAGAGCAGCTCGCGGCCGCCGCGCGGCGCCACGGCCTGCATGAGCAGGTCGCGCTGGAGCATGCTCAGCTCGTCGAGCAGGGCAGCGGGGTCTTTCCCGTCCTGCCAGAGGCTGCGGAATTGTTCGAGTGTTTTTGCAGTGTCGCCGCCGGCGATGCTCTGCAGCAGCTGCGCCGTGCGCAGGTTGCCGGCAAGGCCCATGGCGGAGATGACCGTTTCGGTGGTGATGACGTCGCTGCCGGAGCACTGATCGAGCAGCGTCAGCGCGTCGCGCATGCCGCCGTCCGCCATGCGGGCGAGCAGTGCAGCGGCGTCCGGCTGCAGGTTCAGGTGCTCCTGCTCGGCAACATAGTTCAGGCGCGCGGCGATCGTATCGACCGGGATGCGCTTGAAGCTGTGCCGCTGGCAGCGGGAGAGGATCGTTGCCGGGACCTTGTGCAGCTCCGTCGTCGCGAGGATGAACATGAGGTGCGCCGGCGGCTCCTCAAGGATCTTCAGCAGAGCATTGAACGCCGAGGGGCTGAGCATGTGCACCTCGTCGATGATATACACGCGCTTGCGCACGTTGGCGGGGGAGAACACCGCCTCGTCGCGCAGGGCGCGCACATTGTCCACGCCGTTGTTGGACGCGGCGTCGAGCTCGACTACGTCGAGGATCGACCCGTCGTCGATGCCGCGGCAGGCGGCGCACTGATTGCACGGATTGCCGTTGACCGGATGCTCGCAGTTGACTGCCTTGGCCAGGATCTTGGCGCAGGTAGTCTTGCCGGTGCCGCGCGTGCCGATGAACAGGTAGGCATGGGACAGCCGTCCGGTCTCGACCTGCTTTTTCAGCGTCTCGGTAATATGTTCCTGACCGACGACGTCGTCAAACGTCTTTGGCCGGTATTTGCGGTAGAGAGCCTGATACATATTGCGCGCTTCACCTCCGGCAGCGGAAAACATGAAAAAACGTGACCATTGACAAGACTGCACACCCACCTTTGAATAGACGACATGCCCGTTACCACAGCAGCCAGCTCGGGCCCGGCGTCCCCACGGCACACGGAGTGACCTGCTTAATGCTGCTCGGTTCCCCGCCTGACATGGTTCACAGGGCTCCGTTGCGCGGGACCGAACCTTCAACGCCGCTTACTGCGGGCAGACGACACATCGGCCTATCCGGGGGCGGGAATTCATCCCTGCTATAGCGGATTGCAGGTACAGGACACCGCTGGCTCCCCGACTAGTGCAGCCTTGTCAATGGCCACGTAAACGTATTCTACTACAAAAGCGGCGATTGCGCAAGTGGGGGATGCAATTTTCTTGCGCGGGACTTTTTGCATAAAAAAATCGCGGGAACGGAAAAAATGGGCTTTACAAATGCGAAAAATGTGCTATAATAAACAAGCCTTGTGGGGGCGTAGCTCAGCTGGGAGAGCGTTCGGTTCGCATCCGAGAGGTCAAGGGTTCGAATCCCTCCGTCTCCACCAAATCAAAAATCCGAACCTTTGTCCGAATGGACAGAGGTTCGGATTTTTTTATTTTCCGAAAGATTCGGCATTTTGAAGGGAGGAGCAGCGGTGATTTTTGATTATGAGCGGCGCATTCAGGCTTTGGAAGCCAGAGTGCAGGCGCTGGAGGATGCGCTGAAAAAAGAGCGGGCTGCGCAAGTGCCGGATGCGCAGACGCAGGAAAAGGTGACTGCGCAAAGCAGTCCGGCACCTGCCGTGCAGACACCGGAGAAAACACCGGAACATAGCCCTGTGCAGCAGACGGTCTCGGCTCAGCTCCGGGCGGCGCTGGATGCACCGGCCGATCCGAGCTGCTTTCAGTACATGCCGGAGCCGGGGACCGTGACAGACTTCTGGAATAATCAGAAACCGGAGCGTGCGCTGCAGAAGCTGGTCGGCAAGGGGCTCCGGATCACGGCCTACACCGGGTTTGATGCGGAGCGTGTTGTCATTCCGGCGAAGATCGGCGGGCAGCCGGTCGTCAGCATCGGCGAGAAAGCGTTCAAGAACACGACCGTCTCGGAGGTGATCCTGCCGGGGTCGATCAAGGCTATTCTCAGGGGGGCATTTTCCGGCTGCAAGCGCCTGCAGCATATCGACCTGCCGGATGGCTTGGAATATTTGGGGAGCCGCTGCTTTGCGGGCAGCGGACTCACGGCGCTGCATTTTCCGGATCGTCTGAAAACGATCCCGGAGGGGTGCTGCGGCGGCTGTGCAAACCTGAGTGACGTGACATTTGGTCAGCAGGTGCAGACGATCCAGGGGAGTGCTTTCCATGCCTGCAAAAAACTGCAGACGGTTTCCTTTCCCGAATCGCTGCTTCGGGTCGATAACGACGCTTTTGAGAAAACGGCGATCACACGTTTTATTTTTCCGGCCGGTGTGCAAGAGGTCGGAGATGTCAAGCATAGTCGTTTCTATATTGAGCCGCGCTACCCAGCATTCGATAGTACAATATCGGACAGCCCTGTTCTGGTTTTCCTAGGAATGGATGCAGTTCTCAAAATAATTGACCATACCCATATTGCGCTTATCTACTGCCTGCCGGGCAGCAAGGTACAGCAGATCGCACGGGATAAAGGCATACCCGTCCGGCCGCTGAGCGAGTTTCAAATGGAGGATGCATGATGCCCGCACGCTGCGCCGCGGATGCCGGATTCCGGAATTTTTATAGGCGATAAAAACCGCCGCTTCCGTAATGGGAAGCGGCGGTTCCTATTTGTATTCGCTCAGAACTTGATGTCGGTGGGCTTGCGGTCGAACATGGTGTTGACCTGCTTATAGAGCCAGCCCATCAGCTTCTGGTCCAGATTCCAGAAGTACACCACAAACAGCGCACCGACGACGGTGGCGGAAGTGGTGAGCGTCTTTTTCAGGACTTTTGCAACCACAGGATTCATAGTTTGCTCCTTTCCGGCCGGGGTGGCTTACTTCTTGGCGAGACCCTTCTGACGAGCGTACTCGGCAGCACCCAGAGCGCCCATCAGCTGCGGGTCGGTCTTCAGCTCAACGACTTTGAACTTCAGCAC
>ENA-UERN01002891-UERN01002891.1-human-gut-metagenome-genome-assembly--contig:-NODE-2891-length-12709-cov-6.648908_pt1 | contig 12709 bp, 9 predicted proteins | sample MGYA00242950_ERZ507950 | MGnify/ENA primary metagenome ERZ507950 (study PRJEB26167, sample SAMN06115515) | human gut metagenome | host: Homo sapiens | place: China:Ningxia | collected 2014-11-26...
GTTTCCACAGGCGAGCGCTTCACTGCAAAGTATAATGATGACGTATCTCTGTCTGCAAGAGTATTTAAGACGATCGTAGATCCGTTTATTGGTAAGTACTCGCTGATGAAGATCTGTACCGGTACCTTAAAACCAGATTCTACCGTTTATAACGTGAACAAAGATGCAGAAGAGAAGATTGGCAAGCTGTATGTCCTGAGAGGTAAGGATGCCATCGAGGTTGCTGAACTGAAGGCCGGTGATATCGGTGCAGTTTCCAAGCTCAGCGTGACCCAGACCGGTGATACCATGGCAGTACGCACTGCCCCGATCGTATATCATAAACCGCAGACTTCTGTTCCTTATACCTACATGAGATATAAGACCGTGACCAAGGGTGATGAGGATAAGGTTTCCAGCGCACTGGCGAAGCTGATGGAAGAGGATCTGACCTTAAAGGCTGTCAACGATAAAGAAAACCGTCAGCTGCTGCTTTACGGTATTGGCGATCAGCAGTTAGAGGTAGTAGTCAGCAAGCTGCTCAATCGCTATAAAGTAGAGATTGAGCTGAGCAAACCGAAATTCGCGTTCCGCGAGACCATCCGCAAGAAAGTGGAAGCCGGAACCTGGAAGCTTCAGGCGGATGAAAGTATTCTGGTATCGCGTGCGGAACTGACCGGGCTTTTAGAAGAGTGCCGTCGCAGGTATGGGGCTGGATTTGTGAAAACTTACCGGGATATGACGCCGGGAGAGTTCTGTGAGGCAGTTCAGGGTTATCTGGAGGAACTGGATTTTATTGCCCTGGATGCTGGAGATGTGGCTGTGGCGCGTTCGCTGACCGGACGGGAACAGGATCGGGTGAGAATCTTTCCTGTGGTCGGAAAAGTATTGGGACAATATCCTGTGGATTATAATGGGGAAGAGGAGACAGAGGAATGAACAGCAGATGGCAGATGAACCGGATTGGCCTGATTGATTTCTGGTATTATGATGAAGAAGAGTTTGCTTTTGCGGATGGAAGGATGCTGTTGCGTGGTTCCAATGGTTCTGGAAAATCCGTTACTATGCAGAGCTTTATCCCGCTGATCCTGCCCAGCATTGCAGCGCCCACCGTGTTCTTCTTCATGAAGCAGTATCTGGACGCTTCCCTTCCCATGGAGATCGTAGAGGCTGCCCGCATCGACGGTGCAGGCGAGTTCTACACCTTCAACAAGATCGTGCTGCCCATTATGAAGCCCGCTCTGGCAGTGCAGGCCATTTTCTCCTTCGTGGCCAGCTGGAACAACTACTTCATTCCCGCTCTGGTGCTGGACAGCGCCGACAAAAAGACCCTGCCCATCCTGATCGCACAGCTGCGCAGTGCAGACTTCCTCAAGTTTGATATGGGCAAGGTTTACATGATGGTGGCTATCGCCATTCTGCCCGTCATCATCGTGTACCTGCTGCTTTCCAAGTTCATCGTCCGCGGTGTTGCTTTGGGCGGCGTGAAAGGCTGACGGCATTTTGCCGCAAACAACAAAAGGGTCCCGGAGAAAATTCCGGGGCCCTTTTGCTGTGTTTAGGATATAAGGAATTTTTAGAAGAGATCAGGAGAAAAAACAAGGCATACACATTCTGTCGGAGGTTTTAAGGGGATAAGATTTACTCGCCGCGGACGGCTGCGAAACCTGCTTCCAGATCAGCAATGATATCGTCGATGTGCTCAGTGCCGATGGACAGGCGGATGGTGTTCTGATAGATCTGCTGCTCGGCCAGCTCTTCGTCATTCAGCTGGCTGTGGGTGGTGGAAGCCGGGTGGATGACCAGACTCTTCACATCAGCAACGTTTGCCAGCAGAGAGAAGACCTTCAGGTTATCGATAAATTTGAATGCCTCTTTACGGCCGCCCTTGATGTTGAAGGTGAAGATGGATGCACCGCCGTTGGGGAAGTACTTCTCGTACAGGGCGTGATCCGGGTGATCCGGCAGGGAGGGGTGGTTGACCTTCTCCACCTGCGGGTGGTTTGCCAGAAACTCGACCACCTTCTTGGTGTTCTCCACATGGCGCTCGATGCGCAGGCTCAGGGTCTCGGTGCCCTGCAGCAGCAGGAAGGCGTTGAACGGAGAAATGGTTGCGCCGGTATCACGCAGCAGGATGGCGCGGATGTAGGTGACAAAGGCAGCGGGGCCGGCTGCGTCGGCGAAGGAAACGCCGTGGTAGCTGGGGTTGGGGTCAGCAATATTGCCGTACTTGCCGCTGGCCTTCCAGTCGAACTTGCCGCTGTCCACGATGATGCCGCCCAGGGTGGTGCCGTGGCCGCCGATGAACTTGGTGGCAGAGTGCACCACGATGTCAGCGCCGTGCTCGATGGGGCGGATCAGGTACGGGGTGCCGAAGGTGTTGTCGATGACCAGCGGCAGGCCGTGCTTATGAGCGATGGCGGCAATGGCGTCGATGTCGGGGATATCGCTGTTGGGGTTGCCCAGGGTCTCCAGATAGACAGCCTTGGTGTTGGGCTGGATGGCATTCTCCACCTCGGCCAGGTCATGGGCGTTGACGAAGGTGGTGGAAACGCCGAACTGGGTCAGGGTGTGCTCCAGCAGGTTGTAGCTGCCGCCGTAGATGGTCTTTTGTGCCACGATGTGGTCACCGGCCTGTGCCAGTGCTTCGATGGTGTAGGTGATGGCAGCAGCGCCGGAAGCGGTAGCCAGAGCAGCCACGCCGCCTTCCAGAGCGGCAATGCGCTTCTCGAACACATCCTGGGTGGAGTTGGTCAGACGGCCGTAGATGTTGCCGGCGTCTGCCAGACCGAAGCGGTCCGCAGCGTGCTGGCTGTTGCGGAACACATAGGAAGTGGTCTGGTAAATGGGCACTGCGCGGGAATCGGTCGCGGGATCGGCCTGCTCCTGGCCAACGTGCAGCTGAAGGGTCTCAAATTTATAGTTAGACATTGTAGTATACCTCTATCATTAAACTTCTAGTATAATTTCCTGATACAAAAACACCCGATACGCACTCAAGTTCCAGCGTACCGGGCAGATCATTTCCGTTTGCTTTTGTTCAACGCTCCATCTGCGTACACATTCGTGCACAGGAGGGCATCGTACAGGTCACGGTGAATTCTTCTGCCCGTTCCCCACACATTCGCCCACAGCGGAAGTTTGCATGCAGCAGCTCGTTCCAGATCAGTTTCATCTTCGTGCCCTCCTTTCCGGCTTTTTCCCACTCCTCTACAAACCCGGGAATCTCCATTTCAATTTCCTACAAGGTTTGTGGATTTGTTGTTCGCATTATATCCCGCAATACCCAGTTTGTCAATAGGTTAATTCCATTTTTTTCAATTTTGCATTTTGTGCATGATGAACGGCCGCTGCGTGGTGCCGTGCCTTGTGCATTCCGGTCAAGAGTATTACTTTACTTGATTTCCCAGCCCGTCTGACGGCGTACACCGGCACAAATTCATGCTCTGGTCACAAAACGGCAAAATCTGCACCTTATAATAAAACCGGAATGTCCCTTGCCAAACCGGCCAAAATCGTTTATGATACAGTCATTCGGGCCACCGCCCGGAAAGGAGCACACCATGCATACCGTTTTTCGTTTTCTCCGGCAGCTGCTGCTCACGGTGCTGCTGCTTGCCCTGCTGGTCCTCGTGGCAGCGGGCGGGTACTTTGCCGTCACAGGCCACAAACTCTATGAGAGCGCCATCCAGGTCACCCCCATTGATACCCTGTACAGCAGCATTTCGTCCCGCGAGGGGTTCGTTCCCTATGCCCAGCTGCCCCAGACCTACATCAACGCCGTGATCTCGGCGGAGGATTCCCGCTTCACCCACCACAAGGGTGTGGACCCGGTGTCCATTGCCCGGGCACTGGTGACCGACCTGCGCACCGGCAGCTTTGCCGAGGGCGGCAGCACCATCACCCAGCAGCTGGCCAAGAACACTCTGTTCACTCAGGAAAAGCATCTGGCCCGCAAGGCGGCGGAGATGTTCGCCGCCCTCGCCATTGAGAAGCAGTACAACAAGGAACAGATCTTTGAAATGTACGTCAACACCATCTATTTCGGCAGCGGGCACTACGGCATCGGCGAAGCCGCGCAGGGCTACTTTGGCAAAACGCCGCTGCAGCTCACCGACGCCGAAGCCGTGATGCTGGCGGGCCTGCCCAATGCTCCATCGGCCTACTCGCCCAACAGCAGCCCGGACCTGGCCGTCAAGCGGATGCAGGTGGTGCTCAACCGGATGGTCGGGTGCAAAAAGCTGACCCGGGAGCAGGCCGACGCCCTTGCCGCTGAGGCGGTCACCTTGCAGTTTTTGCCGGCCTCCTGACACAGACCCGAACTTGCTGTTGCACAACATTGGTGCAGCAGCATGTTTTCTGTTGTTCCGGGACGCAAAAAGCACCGCGCAACGGGAAGTGGACCCGTTGCGCGGTGCTTTTTTACGGTATTTGGTTTGGAAAAGGAGGAATCATGTTGTCCCGGAGAAGGGATTTGCGGCGTTCCCTTCCGGTGATTCTATCTTACCAGAGAATTTCGGCAAAAGTGTTGTGCATCCGTGAATCTTTTATGAACCCTGACGTTTCTTATTCCGGTGCCTTCATGCTCTCCACCATGCTGATCTTCTTCACATGCCGGCGCATGACAAAGCAGACTGCCAGCGTGAACAGCATGGTCAGTGCCACGCTCAGCAGATAGCTGTGGGGGGCAATGGTGCGGATGAACATCAGCTGGTCCATCTCCACGGTGCGGATGATGAACTGATGCAGCGGGATGCCCAGCAGCAGGCCCACGCAAGAGCCCATGAGGGCCAACAGGTCGATCTCCCGGAAGATGTAGCGGTACACTTCCTTATCATAGAAGCCCAGCACCTTGATGGTGGCCAGCTCCTTTTTGCGCTCCGCCAGGTTCACGCTGATCAGGTTGTACAGCACCACCGCCGCCAGGGCTGCAGCACACACGATGATCAGCACCACCACCGAGTTCAGGCTCACGATGAGGTTGTCGAACATGGAGGTGGCATCCTCTGTAAAGGAGGCTCCGGTCACATAGTTGCAGGCCAGCAGGGTCTCCCGCATGGTGTTGCGGTCGGCGGCACTGTCGCAGCGGGTCTGGGCGTATACCGTGTTCCAGGGGATGTCCTGGGTGCCCAGCAGGGTCTGCAGCTGGGCATTGGACACATACAGCCGGGTGAACATATAGTTCTCCGTCACGCCGGTCAGGGTCATCTCCACCCGTTCTCCGTCAGGGTTCTCCACCCAGATGGAGTCTCCCGGCTCCACCCCCAGGTTCAGGGCGGTCTTTTCTGTCAGCACCACGCTGTCCTTTTCAAAGGGGATGGCCTTGTGGCCCCGCCGGGTGCGGAAGGTCACATAACGGCTCAGCTGGCTGTCGGTCTGGGCACCCACCACGCTGACGCCGGCACTTTCTCCGTCGGCATTGTAGATGGTCACAGACTTGCTGTACACCGCCGCCCAGTTCTCCACCTGGCCCCCCTCCAGGGCATCGGTCAGGCCCTTTTCCACCGTAAAGGCGGCAGGGTCACTGAGGGTGACGGTCAGGTCGTTGTGGGACAGCTCTGTGGACTGCTTGGTGACGATGGGCAGCAGGGAGTCCTGGAGGCCGAAGCCGATGAGCAGCAGGGCCGTGCAGCCTGCCACACCCAGCACCGTCATAAAGAACCGCTTCTTATACCGGAACAGGTTCCGGGCGGTGGTCTTTTGGGAGAAGCTCATGCGCTTCCACAGCGGGGTGATGTACTCCAGGAAGATGCGCTTGCCTGCCACGGGAGCCCGGGGCAGCAGCAGTGCTGCACTTTTTTCCTTCAGGCTGGAGCGGCAGGCACTCCAGGTAGCCAGGCCGATGACGGCGGCACTGATGGCCATGCTGGCGGCTGCCATGCCCGGGTAGAACCGCAGGGTGAAGGTGGGCAGGCTGAAGATCAGCTGATAGGCGTACCAGATAATGCTGGGGAACACCAAAAAGCCCACCACCATACCGGCCATGCTGCCCAGCACGCTGGCAGTAAGGGCATAGAACAGGTACTTGCCCGCAATGCTGGCGTTGGAGTAGCCCAGGGCCTTCAGGGTGCCCATCTGGAGGCGGTTCTCGTCCACCATACGGGTCATGGTGGTGGTAGCCACCAGGGCCGCCACCAAGAAGAAGAACACCGGGAACACCCGGGCAATGGCATCCATCCGGTCGGCGTACTGCTCAAAGGTCACAAAGCTCAGGGTGCTGTTGCGGTCCAGCACATACCACTCGCCCTTTTTGATCTTGCTCACCTGCTCCTCAGCGTCGGTGAGCTGCTGCAGGCCCTCGTCCAGCTTTTGCTGGGCATCGGCCTTTTGGGTCTCGTACTGGGCACGGGAGTCTGCCAGCTGCTGCACCCCGGCCTGATACTCCTGCCACCCGGCGTCCAACTGGGCCCGGGCCGCCTCAAACTGGCTGTAGGCCGTGGCGGTGCCGGTGGTAAGCTGCAGCTGGCCTTCCAGCAGCTGCAGCTTCAGCCGCCGCAGAGCGGCCTTGGCCTCCACCACCAGCTGGTCGTTGTCCAGGTTGGGGGAGGAAATGAGCCCCTGGGCGTACATCTGCTTTTTGCCCTCATCCAGCTGGGCCTGGTAGCCCTGGAGCTGGCCATTGATGTTGTCGTAGGCGGCCTGGGCCTTGGCCAGGGCGTCCCGAAGCTCGATGTATTCCTCGTCGGCAGGCTCCGCCTCGTCCAGAGCCTTCTGGGCGTTGTTCAGGGCTGCCTGGGCGTAGGTCAGCAGCGGGTCGGCTACCTTTTTCAGGTTCACCAGCAGCTGGATCTGCTGCAATTGTTCCTCAAATTCCAGCACCTGTTCCTCGCCGTCCACCAGCTGGTCGGCACCGTTCTGCATGGTGTCGGGCAGGGCTTCCTTCTGCTTGGCCAGTTCCGTTTCGCCTGCGTCCAGCTGGGCCTTGGCGTCATCCAGCTGCTTCTGGGCATCGTCCAGCTGCTGTTCCGCCTCGGCAAATTTCTGCTCGGCCTCGGCCTTCTGGTCATCGTAGGTCTGACGGGCCTCGGCCAGCTTCTGGTTGGCGGTGTCGATAAGCTGTTCCCGGCGCTGCACACACTGGGCAGTGCTGATCTGCTCCAGACGGTCCGCCACCTGGTCCACCGCCTCCTGGTACTCCTGGGAATAGTTATCGTACTGGCCGGCATTTTCCGCCTTGATATAACAGGCGGTGTAGTAATCTGCCGTCAATTCCCCGTCCAGCACATAGGCGATGTAGTTCAGCTGACCGTTGCCCACGGTGCTGCTCTCTTTGTCGGTGGAGATGTGCTGCGGGTCCTGCACCAGCCCCACCACCGTATATTCCTTGTGTTTTGTCCCCTCCGTATCTTCCGGAAGGGTCAGCACGGTGCCCTCAGCGATCTCGGCCTGGTAGCCCATTACATGGACCACGCACTCGTCGGCGGCCTGAGGCATCCGGCCGGAGCGCAGCACCAGACGGTTCATGTTGGCGTCGGTGTCCGCTGCCGGGTCCTGCTGCAGGGCCTGCAGCTGCACCACCATGCGCTCCTCCTGGCCCTGCCAGTTGGCCTCCAGGTCCAGGGTCTTTACCGGCATCACAGCCTCCACCCCGGGGGTGGCGGCAATGGCGGCAATGTCCTGGTCTGAAAGGCCCAGGGTGGACAGCACCCGGAGATCAAACACATTTTGCTGCACATAATATTTTTGGGCTGCGCTCCGCATACTGGGGGCAATGCTCATGAGGCCTGTCAGCATCATGACCCCCAGGGCCACGATGCCAAACAGCGAAACCATGCGGCTGGCGTTGCCCTTCATCTCCCGAAGGATATTTTTGCGATAACTTTTTTGCACTGCACTCACCACTCAATTTCTTCCACTGGCACCGGGTGCTCGTTGACCTTGTTGGACACGATCTGCCCACTGCGTACCTGAATGACACGGTCGGCCATGGCGGTCAGGGCCGTGTTATGGGTGATCACGATGACGGTGCGTCCGGTCCTGCGGCAGGTCTCCTGCAAAAGCCCCAGCACCTGTTTGCCGGTCTTGTAATCCAGCGCACCGGTGGGCTCGTCGCACAGCAGGAGCTTGGGGTTTTTGGCCAAGGCCCGGGCAATGGACACCCGCTGCTGCTCGCCGCCGGACAGCTGCGCCGGGAAGTTGTTCAGCCGCTCCCCCAGGCCCACACTGGTCAGGGTCTGGGCCGGGTCCAGAGGGTCCCGGCAGATCTCGCTGGCCAGCTCCACATTTTCCAGTGCGGTCAGGTTCTGCACCAGGTTGTAGAACTGGAACACAAAGCCCACGTCGTACCGGCGGTAGGTGGTAAGAGCCTTTTCCGAAAAGCGGCTCACGTCCCGGCCGTCCAGCCAGACATGGCCCTCATCGCAGCTGTCCATGCCGCCCAGGATGTTCAGCAAGGTGGTCTTGCCGGCGCCGGAAGGGCCTACGATGATGCAGAACTCCCCCTTGTCCACATAAAAGTTCATGTGGTCGGCGGCAGCGATCTTCACACTTCCGGTCTGGTAATATTTGCAGACGTCCTGAAACTCCACAAAATGCTCCATGGCGTTTTCTCCTTTGCAACCATGTAATTTTATCCACTTTAACTATAGCACAACCCGGCAAAGGTTGCACCCTCTGCCGGGCAAATTTTCAAAAACTTAACAGAAAAACTCCCACTGCAGCGGTAGCAGTGGGAGCTTTTGGATGCTTATGGAATCCGGGGGGCTGGGGCTCAGCGGCCGATCAGCAGATCCCGGCGGCCCCGGCCATTGACGCTGAGGCGGACGGTGCTGCCGCACTGGTGCAGTTTGACCTTGGCATCGGCATCATAGCCCTCCGTCAGCAGGCTCAGGTTCAGGGTGGTGGAGGTCTTTTCGGTCTTGAACACCAGGGTGTTGATGCCGTTGTTCATCATGGTGGTCAGGTCCTCCATGGTGCAGCGGAAGGTAGCCACGCTGGCAGGCACATCCAGGGTCAGCACCGTGCCGTTCTGCCGGGCGGTGTACAGCACCTGGCGGCCAAACAGGCCCTTGACGCTGTAGTTCAGCTTCAGGGTGTCGCTCTCAGCACCGTCGGCACCAATGAGCATGATGTTGCCCTGGATGGCAGGGCCTTCCGGTGCGCCATAGCCGCCGTAGGTGGGGTCCTTTTCGCCAATGGCCACATCACCGTCGGCACTGATGAGCATGATGTTGCCCTGGATGGCAGGGCCTGCCGGGGCACCGTAGCCGCCGTAGGTGGGGTCCTTTTCACCAATGGCCACGTCGGCAGCAAATGCGCCTACGCTGAGCATGGCAACGGCACAGGCAGCCACCGCAGCGGCAGCCAGGGTACGGGCAACTTTATGATTCAGCAGTTTCATAAGAAAATCCTCCTGTTTTTGCAGCCGGGATCCGGCTGTGTTTTTATGTTCTATCAACCATGGTTTTTTGCGGCGGGGCTCTGAACCAGAACCGCCGTATCTGTCTTGTAAACGGATGCGGCGGCTGGATTATTGCAGGGAATGCAAAAAATTATTCAGTTTTTTCTTCTCCGTTCAGGATGGCCATAAACTCCTCCCCGGTGATGGTCTCCTTTTCGTAGAGGAACTTGGCCAGCTGGTCCAGCTTGTCCCGGTTCTCGGTAAGGATCTGTAGGGCCTTGGCGTGCTGGGCCTTTACCAGCTCCACCACCTTCTGGTCGATCTCCCGCTGGGTCTGGGCAGAGCAGGCCAGGGAGGTGTCCCCTCCCAGGTACTGGTTGTTCACCGTCTCCAGGGCCACCATGTCAAAGTCCTGGCTCATGCCGTACCGGGTGATCATAGCCCGGGCCAGCTTGGTGGCCTGCTCGATGTCGTTGGAGGCTCCGGTGGTAACAGAGTGGAACACCAGCTCCTCGGCGGCACGGCCTCCGGTAAAGGTGGCGATCTTGTTTTCCAGCTCCGTCTGGTTCATCAGGTAGTGGTTGCCCTCGTCCACCTGCATGGTGTAGCCCAGGGCACCGGAGGTCCGGGGGATGATGGTGATCTTTTGCACCGGAGCCGAGTGGGACTGCTTGGCTGCCACCAGGGCGTGGCCGATCTCGTGGTAGGCCACGATGCACTTTTCCTGATCCGTCAGGATGGAGTTCTTTTTCTGGTAGCCTGCAATGACCACCTCGATGCTCTCCTCCAGGTCTGCCTGGGTCACGCTCTTGCGCCCGGCCCGTACCGCCCGCAGAGCGGCCTCGTTGACGATGTTGGCCAGCTCGGCACCGGAGGCACCGGAGGCCATGCGGGCCACGGTGTTAAAGTCCACCCCCGGGGCGATCTTTACCTTTTTGGCGTGGACCTTCAGGATCTCCTCCCGGCCCTTCAGGTCCGGCAGCTCCACCGGCACCCGGCGGTCAAAGCGGCCGGGACGGGTCAGAGCCGGGTCCAGGGAATCCGGGCGGTTGGTGGCTGCCAGGATGATGACCCCCGTGTTGCCCTCAAAGCCGTCCATCTCCGTCAGCAGCTGGTTCAGGGTCTGCTCCCGCTCATCGTTGCCCCCCAGATTGCCGCTGTTGCGCTTCTGGCCAATGGCGTCGATCTCGTCGATAAACACGATGCAGGGGGCCTTTTCCTTGGCCTGCTTGAACAGGTCCCGGACCTTGGAGGCCCCCATGCCCACAAACATCTCCACAAACTCGGAGCCGGAGATGGAAAAGAAGGGCACGTTGGACTCACCTGCCACGGCCTTGGCCAGCATGGTCTTGCCGGTGCCCGGAGGGCCCACCAGCAGGATGCCCTTGGGCATGGAGGCACCGATCTCCTCGTACTGCTTGGGGTCATGGAGGTAGTTGACGATCTCCTGCAGGTTTTCCTTGGCCTCGTCCTCTCCGGCCACATCTGCAAAGCGGATGCCGTGGGTGGACTGCACATAGACCTTGGCGTTGGACTTGCCTGCGCCGCCAAACATCATGGCACCGGGGCCGCCGCCTGCCTTTTCCATGAGCTTTTTGTTCATCTGGTTGCCGATGAAGCTGAACAGCAGGATGGGCAGGGCAAACCAGATCAAAAAGCTCAACACCGGAGAGCCCTGCTCCACGATCTCGCTGGAGAACTGGGCCCCGGCATCGTAAAGACGCTGGGTCAGGCCCGGGTCGTTCATCAGGCCGGTCTTGTAGATCTGCTTTTCTTCTTTATCGGTGAACACGATCTGGTTGGACTGGATGTCCACCTTGCCGATGTTCTGCTGCTGGGTCATGCTCATAAAGGTGCCATAGTCCACCTCCTGGACCTGACGTTCGGTGAGCCAGGGCACAAAAACAAGGTTGAGCACCAGCAGCACCAGCAGCACGATGCCATAATAAATGGCCAACGGCTTTTTGGAAGGCTTGACCTCTTTCATGGGAATTCCTCCTTATCAGAATGGGGGGCCTGCCGACGCAGCAGAACCCGGATGTTGGTTGTAGTATAGCACACCCCGGCACCGGGAGACAGCGGTTTGAGGCCATGTTTCCAAAAACTTCGCAGTTTTTTAACAATGGGCCGGGGCTCCGGGGCTTTTCAATTCCGGCACAGTTTGCAGCAGGTATCATGAAAGTATTTCATCTTTGTTGTGAATGAATCTTCTTGACAGTTTCTGGCAGCCGTGATAAAATGGACCCACTTTCCACAAAGTGCAAATGCGTTGACGGGGATAAAACGATTTTCTTCTGCGTGCAGAGAGCCGCCGGGTGGTGCAAGGCGGGTGCAGAGGTTCTCGGTTACTGGCCCCTGAGCGGCAGAGCTGAACGATGCAGTAGGTTCTGACGGACGCCCACCGTTACAAGGGCAGCGATTCGCCGCAAAAAGCCGATCGTGCAAAGTGGCTGCATCCACAAAAGGTGCAGCAAAGAGAGTGGTACCACGGGTGCCCTGTGATAAAACTTACAGGCTCTCGTCTCTCAAGGTTTTCGCCTTGAAAGACGGGAGCCTTTTCTTGTACAAAAAGTGTAAGAAGCATCAGGAGGACAAAACGATGATGGACGCCACCAAATACGCACCGGGGTACTACCCGGTCCCTGCCGGCTACGACAGCTGGGTCAAAAAAGATCACATTGAAAAGGCCCCTGCCTGGTGCAGCGTGGACCTGCGGGACGGCAACCAGGCGCTGATCGTGCCCATGAGCCTTGCAGAAAAGCTGGAGTTCTTCCAGATGCTGGTGAAGATCGGCTTCAAGGAGATCGAGGTGGGCTTCCCTGCTGCCAGCGAGACCGAGTACGAGTTCCTGCGCACCCTGATCGAAAAGAACATGATCCCGGAGGACGTCACCGTGCAGGTGCTGACTCAGTGCCGCGATCACATCATCCGCCGCACCTTCGAGGCCGTCAAGGGTGCGCCCCGTGCGGTGATCCACTTCTACAACTCCACCTCGGTGGCCCAGCGTGAGCAGGTGTTCCACAAGAGCAAGGAAGAGATCAAGAAGATCGCCACCGACGGTGCCAAGCTGGTCAAGCAGCTCAGCGAGGAGTATGAGGGCAATTTCCTGTTCGAGTACAGCCCGGAGAGCTTCACCGGCACCGAAGTGGACTACGCCGTGGATGTGTGCAACGCCGTGCTGGACATTATGCAGCCCACCCCGGACCGCCCGATGATCATCAACCTGCCGGTGACCGTGGAAATGAGCATGCCCCATGTGTATGCCAACCAGATCGAGTACTGCGACAAGCACCTGAAGTACCGTGACAGCGTCATCATCTCCACCCATCCCCACAACGACCGCGGCACCGGCGTGGCCTGCGCCGAGCTGGCCGTGCTGGCCGGTGCTCA
>ENA-UERN01002902-UERN01002902.1-human-gut-metagenome-genome-assembly--contig:-NODE-2902-length-12677-cov-6.395952_pt1 | contig 12677 bp, 8 predicted proteins | sample MGYA00242950_ERZ507950 | MGnify/ENA primary metagenome ERZ507950 (study PRJEB26167, sample SAMN06115515) | human gut metagenome | host: Homo sapiens | place: China:Ningxia | collected 2014-11-26...
TCTATACACTTTGTTGGCATGCAATACAACATAACCTTAGGAAATCCGTAACACCACCTGTAAGCGGCAGTTCATAACCTAAACCCCGGTTATTCATATCTCAATGCATCGATCACTTCCATCTTGGCTGCCTTGTTTGCAGGATAGTATCCGAAGAATACTCCTGTCAGCATGGAGAAGAATAAGGAAAGTACAATAGCGGATAAGGATGGCCGTACCGACATAATAATGTAGCTTGAATATTCAGAATACATATTCTGGATCACAAACTCCGCTGCTTTGCCTAATACAAATCCATTAAACACCCCGATCAATATCCCGATCATTCCACCAAAGATACAGAGTACGATCGCTTCTATGACAAACTGCATACGGATGGTACTCCTCTTCGCTCCAAGTGCCATCCGGACACCGATCTCCCTTGTACGCTCGGTAATAGACACAAGCATGATGTTCATGACACCGACACCGCCTACGATCAATGAGATCAATGCAATGCCGGACACTGCGATCGTGATCACATTAATGACGGTATTGATCATTCCCATATCAGACGCCATATTATAGGTAGTAACATGGAAATTTTCATTGTTTGCATATTTCTCTTCAAAAAAGTTTGTAACATCTGTCGTTGCCTGATCGATATCAGCCAGGGAATTGACCATCAGGTTAAAGTTTGTGTAACCGGACTGATCCTTTCCCATCAGCTTAAAACAGGTCTGGATTGGAATAAACATTGTAGTATAACGGTCTTTTTCCGGGACGCTGGTGTCCACCTTGCCAAAAAGTGCTGCATTATATTCGTATATGCCTACAATTGTAAAATTATATAGATTTCCATCGCTGTCTGCATAAGTGATCTGTTCTCCTATTGGATTCTCATCTCCAAAATACTGCTTTGCCATGGTATCAGCCACAATGCAGACGTTCTTCTTTGTTTTGTTATCCTGTTTTGTAAGGTTTCTTCCGGCATACATCTTTAATTTCATATAATCAATATACTCGGAAGTAGTCCCCTGAACGGATACATTGGCATAAGTATTTTTATCCTGCCGGATCTGTCCGTTTCCAAGAAATTCAGAAGCTGCTATTCCATCAAATTCATCCGGATATTTTTCCACCAGTTCATCGATCATCTCCTGTGTCACAAAGTCCGATGTTTTCATTTCCGGGTATTCCCAGGTATCCCAGTCCGCATCATCTTCCGGATATCTTGCATCCACATATGCCTGAACCGTATTGCCACCCAGTGAATTTAAAGTGGATGTCAAAGTAGTCTGAATGGAATTACCGATCGTCGTGATCGTGATGACTGCACTGATACCGATGATAATTCCTAACATGGTCAGAATCGAACGCATTTTATTGCTGAAAATGCTGGTGATCGCCTCTTTTATATTTTCCAAAAACATCAGCCTTCACCTCCATTATCTGACACGATATTACCATCTAAGATCGTAACGATCCGTTTTGTCTCCGCCGCAAGTTCCTGTGAGTGTGTGATCAAAACGATGGTTTTTCCCTGCTCCTCATGCAGCTTATGAAAAAGATCCATGACCATATGTCCGGTTTTGGAATCCAACGCTCCGGTCGGCTCATCCGCTAAGATGATCGCCGGATCATTGATCATTGCACGTGCGATCGCCACACGCTGTTTCTGTCCACCGGAAAGCTCGTTTGGTTTATGAAAAGCCCGTTCCTCCATGCCAACCATTTTTAACATTTCCATGGCACGTTCTTTTTGATTTTTTTCCTTCTCAGTACTATATAACAGCGGAACCATGACATTTTTTAATGCATTTGCCTTCGGAAGAAGGTTAAAATTCTGAAAAACAAAACCGATTCTTTTGTTCCGGATCGCACTTCGCATGGAATCATCCATTTTATTTACATCTTTTCCCTCCAGAAAGTAAGTTCCCTCGGTCTGGCGGTCCAGGACGCCGATAATATTCATCAATGTACTTTTTCCGGAACCGGACTCACCGACGATGGAGACAAATTCTCCCTGATCGACTGACAGACTGATCCCATTTAAAATCTGCAGTTCATTCGGCTTGCCTATGTAATAACGTTTTATAATATTCTCCATACGGATTACTGGTTCACTCACGATCATTCTGCCTCCGTACTCATCATGCCTTCTGTGTCAAGTGCCTGATTGGAATATATCTGTTCCGGAGTAAACACCTGACCTTCGGTGACAGAAAATGTATTATCGTAGATCAGCTGGTCGCCCTCTTTCAGATCGCCGCCTGTCACTTCTGTATAATAATCTACCTCTTCACCGACTTTGATATTTTTCCGGACTGCGGTTGCTGTTCCATCTTCATTTGCTTCCGCTACCAGAACATAGGAATCTCCGTTGTCATCCTGCCGGATCAGATCATATGGAACTGCAAGCTGTGTACCTCTGTCTTTGATCACAATTTTGGCTTTTGCACTCATTCCAACCAGAAGTTCTGTGTTGTCGATCGTGATCTCTGCAGAATAACCGCTTGAGGTATTGGTATCTGTACCGTTTGTGTTGGTGGACTGATTTTTTACTCTGACCACACGTGTTACCGTACCTTTGATCTCTTCATCCCCCGTTGCATCCGTTGAAACGGTTGCAGGCATTCCTTCCTGGATCTTTAAAATGTCAGCTTCCTCAACATTTACGATCACTTTTAAGGAAGATGTATCCTCGATCGTGATCATGGTCGTTCCTGCTGTGTTTTTATCTCCGACTGATACATTGACGGCTGTGACAACTCCACCGATTGGTGCAGAAAGTGTACAGTCGGCAAGCTGTTTTTGTAACTGTTCCAGCTGGTCTTTTGACTCTGTGGTCGTGCTTGCCTGGTATTTTTGCATGTCAACGGTATTCTGAGCTGATGCTACACTTCTGTCTGTGCTCTTTAATACGGACGCGTAGTTATCATTCGCTGTATCCAATGCTTTCTGTGCTGCCTCTAAAGACGATTTGAAGCCTTCTAATTTTGCATCATATTCAGAAGTGTCCTCATGGTTATTTTTCAGATAATAAATATAATCCCCGCACTCTGCCACCTTTTTCTTATATTTATCAACATCACTCTGTGCCTCATCAATCGCTTTCTGCGCAGCTTCTAGAGAATCCTGCTGGTCCTGCTTATTTTGAACCAGACTTTCCTGCTTCTGTGCAGCATCGTTTGCTGCGATTGCATTCGCATTGCTGATATTTGTCTTTAACTCTGCAATCTGTTTTTCAATATCCTTCTGATCCAATGTCACAAGCGGATCACCCTCTTTTACAATGTCACCTACCTGAACGTTCACGGCTGTGATCTCTGCTGCTGCAAGGGACATGACATTTGTCTTGCTCTGTCCTGCGATCGTTCCCTTCAAAGAAACTGAATCGGATAAATCCCTTTTCTCTACCGGTTCTACCTCAACCGTATTCGCTGCTGTCTCAATCTGTGAAGTCATATTTTTAACAGCGCTGCCGATCAATACAATTACAATAGCTGCAATCACTAAAACGATCAGCCATACTTTCTTCTTTTTCTTTGGTACTTCAGCCACTTCTGTCTTTTTTTCTTTTTTATGAAAGAAATGCTTTTTTTCCTTTACATTGTTGTCTTCCATGCTTACATGATCTCCTTTTTTTCCTTGTCTTTTTTGACCTATGGCAAATTGTACCATATTGTTTTCAGAAAAAAAGGGGTTTAAGGCAATCTTAATATTTCTTACTGAAATCCTTAGGATTTGTTAAGTGTCCTTTCAGTTTATCCATATATTTTCCTGCCTCCAAAAGCTTCCTGTCATCGTCTCCTCTGCTCCTTAAAATACGTCATCATCTCATGTGTCAGACTTAACTTCTCCTTATCCTCCGGGATATCATGATAATCCACCCACTCTGCCACGGAGAGTTCTTCCTCGTCTAAGCGGATCTCCCCCTCCTCTGCAAGTTCACAGAAATAGCCGAGCAGAAGATTGCTGTCAAAACCCCACGGCTGGCTCTTATAGTAACGGATATTCTTCACGGTAAGTCCGACTTCCTCCATGACTTCTCTTTTGACCGTCTCCTCTGCCGTCTCACCGATCTCGGTAAATCCGGCGATAAGCGCATACCTTTTGTACTCTCGTCCCGCGTATTTTGTCATGAGGATTTTATCGCCGTGCGTGACTCCCACGATGACTGCCGGTGCGATCTTCGGAAACACCATGTTCGCGCAGCACGGACACTGCAGCATCCGCTGCATTTCGCTGTGAACCAGTTTTTTCCCACATCTGCCGCAGAACTGATTGTCACGATACCACACAAATAAATGCCATGCAGTAGCAGCTGCGAGGACACGTTCCTTCGGCTGCATTGGACGGACATCAAACATCTTATAAAAACGAAACTCGCCAATCTTGGTATCCGCTCCTATTTCAGTCAGAAAGTATTCTTCCTCCCCTATAGAAAAAAGATAAATACAAGACGGCACTTCTCTTCCCAGTATATTTTCGTTGTAATCCTTCCACTGCTCATAAGTCAAAAACTGCAATTCTCCATTATATTCCAGATATACCGTTCGCTCTCCAAAACCAAACATCCTGCTGCCCGCTTGCGGTACTTTTTTTTTATATGAATTATCCAATTGCATTGGTGCAATATCCTGTATCATTTCCTTAGATTCCTTTCATTTTGAAGCTTTTCCTATTGTAAAACATTTTGATTTTTTGTACAATAAGATTATATTGTTGTAAAAAAAAGAGGCTGCCGGATCATGGCTGCTTCCAAGGGGTTTTTATCATGTATCACAATAAAAAAATCGGGATTTTTATCTCCCACATTATGGGATTTTACCAGAAGAATGTATGTCAGGGTATTATTGACAAAGCTCTGGAATACGGTTACACTGCTGAGATTTTTGCTTCTATGGATGGGGAGAATCTCGGGGACTACAGTCTGGGAGAGGAAAGCATTCTGACATTGCCGAATTTTGATGATTTAAGCGGTGTTATTTTTGCGTCTGAAACTTATCCAAACGAACAGTTAAAGGATCAGATCTATTCCCTGCTGAAAGAAAAATGTCACTGTCCTATCATAGAGATTGCTGTTTATAAGCAGCAGTTTCCTTCGGTTTCCTTAGAAAATAACCATCCTTTTTTTGATATTACAGAACATCTCATCACAGAACATCACTACAAAAATATCTGTTATTTTGGATGTGCCGATGAGAGTTTCTTTTCGGATGCCAGAGAAAAGTTTTACCGGGACGCATTAAAAAAACATGGCATTGCACCACACGCACATTCCATCTATACCGGAACCTACACTGCGCAGTCCGCTGCTGAAGCACTCCGCTTCTTTGAAGAAAATGAAACAAAACCGGATGCGGTTGTCTGTTACAATGATAAACTGGCACTTTTATTAATGACTGCTGCCATCTCTGCCGGTTATCATATTCCAGAGGACCTTGCGATCACCGGCTGTGACCACAGTGAAGAAGGACAGAATCTCACACCTTCTCTCACGACCGTCTCTTTCCCTGTCTATGAACTTGGGGAAGCTTCCGTAGAAAAACTGATGAAATTAATCCATGAGGAAAATGTTCCTGCCATCACTGTGGTACATGCACAGATGGTTCTGGAAAATTCCTGTGGATGCAGTCTTACAAAAGAGACTCCTGCTATTTACTTTGAGCAGAAACTGACCAGTCAGATTGCTTCTCTGGAGTCTTCTATTTTAAGTTCCATGAAAATGTCTGCTGAATTCCAAAATATTGCCGACATAGATGAAGCGATGGATCTGTTGGAGAATTACGTTCATTCTATTCCAAACTGTTCCGAATTTTATCTGTGTCTGTACGCCAACTGGGACAGCGTTTCCCAGCACATACTGGAATTAACGGAAAATGAAATGGATTTTGAGCCAAGTCAGGATGAGATTATTTTAAAATTAAGTCTGCGGGATGGCAAAAGACTGCCGGAATGCAGTTTTACCAAGCGTTCCCTCCTGCCGGAACATATCTACAGACAGTCAGATTCTGCCTACCTTTATTTTCCGCTGTTCTTCAAGAATAAGACTTTTGGCTATATTGCCTTAGCTTACGAGAACAACCGCATTGACTATCACTTCCAGCTCGTGCACTGGTTCATGAATATCAACCAGTTATTAAAACGTTTGAGTGACGCAAAACGTACTTCCATCCTCGTCTCTCACTTGGAGGACATTTACACCAAGGATGCGCTGACCGGACTTTATAACAAACACGGCTATCTGCACCGTGAAACGCTGTTACTTCAGGAAGCTGCAGAAAACCAAAGTACTGTGACCTGTTTTCTGTTTGATTTAAACCGCCTGAAATATATCAATGACCACTATGGTCATAATGAGGGGGATTTTGCGATTCAGGTCATCGGACATGCCCTATCCAGTGTCACCCGTTCCACCGATATCTGCGCAAGATTCAGTAGCGATGAATTTTATCTGCTGACAATGGATTACACAAAAGAAGATGCCGATGAACTCCTCACCCGCGTCTATAAGTACTTAGATAATTATAATAAAATAAGCCACAAGGAATATAAGATCTCTGCCAGCGGCGGCTATGCCCAGTCCACACCGGGTGCATCCCTTTCCAAAGAAGATGTCAAAGCTTTATTTTCCAAGGCAGATGAACATATGTACCAGCAAAAACAGATTTTTCATCAGGATTTGGATAAATAAGCATTGTGACGGTATTCTGTCGGAGATACTCCACAGGTTGCTTTAAAAATTTTCATAAAATGCTTTTCATTGTCATACCCGACTGCCTGACTGATCTCGATAATCTTCATATCGGTTTCGGTCAGGAGTTTTTTTGCCTCTCTCATGCGGATTTCCTTGAGATAATTCACAAAATTGCTTCCGGTATACTGCTTGAATGAGTAGGAAAACAGGGAGTAATTCATGGAAATATAATTGGAGACAACCGCCATATTCAGATCCTTTGCATAATTTTCTTCTATATAATCCACAGCCATTTTGATTTTCTGTACATTCTTGTTCTGGTCATAGCTGCTATTGATCTTCTCATGAAGCTGCAACACAAATTCCATTACCTTGTCCTCGTAGGAATCGATACAATTTTCACTCCAGATTTCTTTGCATTCCAATAAAAGTTCTCCCTCTGTCTCTAAAGCATTCTGATAGGTTTTCTCTACCTCCGTAAAGAAATCTTTCATACAGCTCTCAAAAACAGCCTCATCAATTCTTCCATTTTTCACTTCATAAAAGAACTGATGAAAACTCTTTTCCAGATCGTCTGTATGATCTGTTCCGATCAACTGGACGCGTTGGATTCTGGCTGCCTCCTCTGTCAACTTAGCGGCCTCCGTGATAAGACCTTCCGGTATCTTTTCCTGAAATACACCGTACTGCGCTTCCACTTTATTGCGGACAAATGCTTTCTTTCGCATCATGACAGACTCCGCATATGCCTGACGGATGCTCTCTAAGCCACAATGCGCCGCACTGATTCCAATGTAACCATCCTGCAATTCGTTTTTCAATAAGAGGGAAAGGTTCTCTGCCGGAACAATAAAAATATCATTGTCATTCATATTTTTCATGAAAATATAATTATCGTCGGACAGTTCTCCTCTCTTGACCTGATTCTGGCAGCACACATAATAATTTCCGGTATAAAAATGATCTGCATACTGACTTTCGATTGTGCGCTGTTCCTCCCCGGAAATCTCATCGGAAAGCATCAGGTGCCGCATCTGCTGATAACCAATTTTCTGATTGTTCTCCTCTTTCTCTTTCCGGCTCTCAATCTCTGCATTGAGTTTTTTTAAGATTTCGGTGATTTTTTCACGCTCAATCGGTTTTAAAATATACTCCCGCACCCCGTTTCTTAACATTTCCACCGCATAGGCAAAATCATCATAACCACTGATTGCCACGGTAAGTGGAATATGTTCGAGGCTCTGCATTTTCTGTACCAGTTCGATGCCATCCATCTTCGGCATACGGATGTCCGTAAACATCACATCAATCTCCTGCTCTTTCAGAATTTCAAGCGCAGTCTCTCCATTGTTGCACTCCATAATGGTCTCGATTGGCACACCACTTCGCATAATCATTGTTTTGATTCCCTGACGGATCATTTTCTCATCTTCAACGATCAAAACTGTTTTCATTATCTTCCTTACCCTCTTCTAATCCTGTATCTCTCTTCTGTCACAGTCCCCTGTGCCTTTATTTTTCACTTATGCTCCGGGTCATTTTCCTCTGACTGTCTATGCGTGATTGGAATCCGGACCATAATTTTTGTATAACACCCCAATTTGGATGCGATCTCGATTCCATACTGATCTCCAAATGCAATATGGATACGGTCCTGTACATTTTTCAGACCAATTCCATTGCCGGAGCCTCCGTTGGAATCAATTTTTCCTGCAATCTTTAACCGAAGCTTCTCCACTTCTTCTTCTGACATACCTTTTCCGGCATCTGTGATCTCGATCACACAGTCATCTCCGTCTAAAATGCCCTTGATATAGATATTTGTGTCCTCTGCCATCTGTTCGATTCCATGATAAATGGCATTCTCGACGATCGGCTGCAGGGACATCTTCGGAATCTCCTGTTTTAATACCAGTTCCGGCAGGTTTAACGACAGATAAATCTCATAATCAAACCGCAGATTGATCAGAGCCATGTAGTTTTTAATGTACTCTAACTCCTGCTCCACAAGCACATTTCCTGATACCCACTTCATACTGTAACGCAGCAGTTTCCCCAATGCGGTCACCGCATCAGAAATGGCGTATTCTTCATCAATCTCTGCCATCATCTTAATCGATTCTAACACATTATAAATAAAATGTGCATTGATCTGATTCTGCAAAGCCCGGATCTCAGAATTTTTTGCTAACATCTCACGGTTTAAATTATCTTCCATCAGCTCCTTGATACGTTCCAACATCTTATTGATCTGCGTTCCGAGTTCGCCCATCTCATCTTTGCCACAGTTTTCGATCGCGACATCAAGATCACCCTTCTGTACTTTTCGAATGGACTTTAAGATCTCATAAAACTGCTTTAACAGATGCTGCACAATACGGTTGATAAAGAACGCCAGCAATATGATAAATGCCAGCATGACAGCCACAAACACATCACGCATAAAATATACATTATGAACATTTTTTGTGATATCCTTCACACAGATCAGTGTACCGGAGAGTTCGCGCACCTGCATATAAGAGATTACAAGATTTTTTCCATCCAATTTTTTATAAATGGTCTGTATCTTGTCCTCTGTGGGACGCTGTTTTAAAATATCGTCAAGCAGCGCTGAAGATTCTGTCTGCTCTTTCTGTCCAAAATAGGTTACTCCCTCATCCGAATAAAAGAAACTCCACTCATCCTCAATTCCCTCGTACAGGCTTGGAAACATATTCTCCATCGTCATGGCAGACTCGATCACACCAACTTTTCCATTGGCACTGTCAATAATCGGTGTGACAAGTGAAATAATCTTCCGATTCTGGTTCATCGTATAGGAATTGAAAATATTATCTGTGTAATCAAAATTCCAGCCGACATATTTATCCTGCTTGGACCACTCCTGTTTTTTCATACGGGATGCATTGTATAAAATGGGCATCATCTCCTGCACACTGTCATTCACCGCATAGACACGGACACCATACAGCAATGGGTTATTGTTAACTAACCGTTCCAACGCCGACACTTCGTTATTTTTAAAATCCAGCCAGTCGGCCGTAGAGATTTCTCCCCCAATCGCAGATGCATTCAACATTTGAAGCAGGGAATCATCACTTAAGAAAAACTGTGTGGACATATTGATAGAATCAATCTTTGTCTTGATTCCATCCTCATTCCGCTGCATTGTATATTCCATGTAATCCATGTTCTCCTGCACCGCATTCTGCTCCATAACATAGAACAAAACCCCTGCTAACACCCCGATTGGAATCACCATAAACAGAATGATAATACTGGTAAATTTGATATTTAGCTTTGTATTTCGAAACAGCTCTCTTATTTTTTTCATTCGCTAATTCCCATTTTTTCCTTTGCTGCATTCATTAATACTGTTTTCTGTTTCAAAACTTCCTGATAGCCCATGGCATTCCTTTTTCCCACAAATTCTTCAAATATTTCATCAAACTGTGCTTCATTTGATGCGAGAAGAAGCTTTGGCAGTGTCTCACTCCAGAGTTTGGTACATTTTTCATCCATAGCTGCAATTTCAGGACTTGTCGACAAACTCACATCATACTGTCCATTGTAGACTGTATATTTGCATGCCCACACGAGTAACTGTTCAGTAGCAGGACCTGCCTTCTGCTCCCACTGAAGTTGCATGACATTATTCTGCAGCATCCAATAAGCATCATCTGCGCCGTATAACCTGTCGTAAGTCTCCCGGTCGGAATTTAAAATTTTGCTGACGTCCTCTTTTAATACCGGCTTACCATCCACGATATCGTAAGTAACCCCTTCCACACCGAGATAGATCAACATCTGTCCATGCTCACTCATCATATAGTCCATAAACGCTATGGCGCGTTCCGGATATTTACAATTTTTTGAGATCAGCGTCAATGTCCATCCATTCATATTGTTAGTCGGCAGTGTCGGATCATCCCCATTGGAATTTCTCGGTCCCTCAACCGCCATGTAAATGCTGTCCGGATCATTCTCATACAATGCTTTTTGCTGTGAGATCGTATCACTGTACTGATAGAGCATACAAAAATACCGACCTTTTGCCAGTTTTTCTTCCATCTGTATCCGTGTATCCACAAAGATATCATTGGCAAGCAGCCCTTCCTCCCCCAGTTCACGGAACATTTTTAACCATATAACATACTCTGGGTCTGTATATCTGTCATAATATTTCCCATCCTTTTCCCACGGAACCGCAAGAAAATTCATCAGATATTTGTCAAAGGAAACATTTCCCTGATTATCAAATACATGGGATCCCACCGGGATCAATTTTTCCCCATTCACCTCAGGAAACATCTCTGCCGCTTTCTCCACTGCTGCTTTAAATCCTTCCGGTGTTGTCATATCCGGACTTCCAATTGCCTCATAAATATCTTTACGTACCAGAAACGTCTGATTGGATATGATGTCATCATGCTCTTTCACCTGTTTTGGTGTAACCGTGGAACACGGATATCCATAAATATTGCCATCATCCATTGTATACCAGTTCACCACATCTGCATCTGTGACCTGCCAGAAATAGGCATCATAATCATCTGCAAGTTCATTTAATGCATAGACCATGTTCTCTTCGATCATCTGGTTCACCTGTGGCTCCCAATACCCTAATGTGATCAGATCAGGCAGAGAATCCGATGCGATCAGTGCATTTAATTTTTCTGTTTCATTCCCGATTGGTGTAATAAAATTAATATTTACTCCTGTCTCCTCTGTAATCTTTTGAGAGACTGCATTCTCTCCCCACGGTATTGCAAACCAGGAATAATTGACATACCAGTCTAACGTAACAGGTTCTCCGGCATATTTTTTCCATGCCGGTGTATCCTCATCACCCTGTGAGGTGTCCTCCACCTGAGATGTCTCCACAGCCTGTCCTTCTCTTTCCGCTCCGCAGCCCGTCAAAACATTTGTCATCCCGGCTGTCATGGTCACTGCCATGCCCCATGCGATCATTTTTCTGATTCTGTATGTAACCATAAAACTTCCCCTTTATTTCTGTTTCCAAGTATCTTTATCATACCATTTTCTTTCGTTTCCCGCAAACCCCGACAGAGCAAATTTCCTGTTTTCATGACATTTTCCGAGTTCTTTTTACTTTCTTTTTAAACACACAAAAGCGCTACCCCAATTTTTTGAGTAGCGTTTCTGTTTTTATCTATTTAGAGAAGAATATGGTAAGGAAACTATTTTATGTACTGTCATTATTCTTTTACAGCACCTGCAGAAATACTGCTGATGATGTATTTAGAGAAGAATGCAAATACGAGTAAAATCGGAATAACAGAAATTGCAACGGCGAGATAAATTGCGCCCTGGTTTGCAGTAATATCTGTTGATGCCCTTAAAGTTGCCATCATAACCGGTAATGTAAATTTCTCATTTTTATTTAAGATAATCATAGGTAACAGGTAAGCATTCCATCCACCGATGAATCCCATGATACTCATGGTTGCAATCCCAGGTGACATGATTGGGATTGCGATTCTGTGGAATGTATATAACTCGCTTGCTCCATCAATTCTGGCTGCCTCGATCAGTGAAGGTGGCATAACGGAAAGTACATACTGTCTTAAGAAAAATACGGTTCCCGGTGAAGCAATTGCCGGAATAATCAATGGGATATAAGAGTTTACCAGATGAAGTTTGGTACATAAGTTATAAAAACCGATCAGACCAAGCTGTCCAGGTATCATCATGAAAATTAAAATCGTCATGAATAATACTTTATTTCCCTTGAATTTGTACATTGCCAGTGCATAAGCTGTCATAGCGGAAAAGTATGCACAGAGTAATGTAGATGGAACTGCTACTTTCAAACTGTTCCACATACCTAAAAACAGGTTGAAGTATTTAAATACAGTAGCCCAGTTTTCTTTTAAATAAACACTCGGAATCAGAGTAAATGATTTCATAATCTCAGATCCGCTTCGTGTTGCGTTGACAATCATTAATAAAAATGGAAACATACACACTA
>ENA-UERN01002905-UERN01002905.1-human-gut-metagenome-genome-assembly--contig:-NODE-2905-length-12671-cov-5.769811_pt1 | contig 12671 bp, 6 predicted proteins | sample MGYA00242950_ERZ507950 | MGnify/ENA primary metagenome ERZ507950 (study PRJEB26167, sample SAMN06115515) | human gut metagenome | host: Homo sapiens | place: China:Ningxia | collected 2014-11-26...
AGCAAATATAAGAATTTTCCTATTAGCAATGAAATTAGAAATTCTTTATGAAAGGGTTCTAAGACAAATATAGCCGGATAATATTTCATACCCGCCTATATATTACGTGCATATTACTTATATATCACTTGCTTTTATTTAGTTCTTCAATGTCTGTGCCTTACTCTTCTCTGCCCAGGCTTTCTCCATCCCATAGAAGTTTATTTCCTGTCCTGCAGGCTTCCCATCCAGCTCCGCCTGTTTCTGCTCAAAGAAGGCTTTCCAACGCTGATAATACAAGTCTTTCAAAAGTCCACTCCATTCCCGATGCGAATAATCATGTAGTCCGCCTTGATTGGCAGCAATGCTATCTCCCCAGACTGTGATTAATGCGGAAGCATTCCATTCGTACAATCGCTTTTCTTCTTCTGTAGTTCCCAGAGAACGAGCTGCATTCAACCAAGAGGAAACGGAAAATTCTTTCCGGGTAGATAACAAACGATCTTGCGCCAATATCAAGTCCAGGAATTGCTGTGTTTGTTTGCGGAAATCCTCTTTGTCCTTTCGGTCATAGCTCTGTGATATTTCTTCAAGTAACACATTTCCTTTATCGGCATTACTCTGACGTACGATGTCTACCAAGTCATACTCAAAATTGTTGTTTCCTTTATACTGGTCGGCAACGGAAGTAAATAGCCGGGCTGCCTTTGCAGTAGAATCGGGAGCATAAAATAGTTTGGAATATCCCCAAGTAGAAGTTCTATCCAGATGGAAACCCGGACGGGCACATAACAAAGACTCAATGGTTCCTTCACCCTGATAATCTTTCGGAGCATTGTAAACGGTGTGTTCCAATGCACGCCAAGCCTCCATTATTTCCGGTGAAACTTCTCTGCCATAACGAGCTTTCAAGTAAGTCTGCAACCATTCATCGGAAGAAAAGCGTTCTTCACGCCAAGGAAGTTCGTAAAGGAGTTCGAACATCACCAGATTATTCTCTATGCCCTCCGGGGTTGCTCCTACTCCATGCAACATTTTCCCATTAGTGTGTGCACAAGCATCATAATACCCGTTCACCAGCTGATTCATCCGGCCGTGCAAACCAACATTACCTCCAAAATTCAGTAACATACAATAAAGCCAGTCGTGTTTGCCAAAGCCCTTTTCCCGATACCACATGGAATCCGGATCTCCCCATTGGGGACGTTTCTCACTATATAAATCTAAAACGAGCAAATCTCCCTGATTAAGAGAAGCAATCATTTCTTCCCGAGGATTCGCCTGCCAGGCCTGAATGATCCAAACAGCCTTCGGATTGGCTTTCTTCATAGCTGCCATAATGGAAGCACCGGTTTTCGCCAAGTCTACTCCTTCCGTGTTACCTCCCTCATGAAATGGATCCATGCTGTAATAGTTGGCTTTTCCATAGAGTTTCTCCAATTCCTCATAATACATAGCGGCAAAAGAATCGAAGTGTTCATCTTCCGTAGAAAGGAAAGCCGGACGGGGGAATCCGCACCATTTACCGGGATCAGCAATCTGATAACCTAGCTTTTCACCAATGTTACGGGGAACCATTCCAGCATATCCGGGGAATACTGGTTCAATACCCAACTCCCGCATACGGGCTACGATCTTCTTCTGAAGCGCTTCTTGTTGCTGATACCAGCTATCGGGATTCGGTCCACCCCAACCCTCGAGATTATTCATTTGCCACCAAGCCATAAAGGCCGGGCCGGAAATAAATTCATTGACTTCTTCTGTTGTGTATCCCAAACGTTTCAGCAAATTGTACCAGACCACCTCCATTCCAGTGATGCTCAAAGGCATATTGATGCCATGCATTGCCATCCAGTCTATTTCTTTTTCCCAACGCTCCCAATCCCAGAAAGCCATGGAATAAGAATAGGTGCAATAGTTCAGATAATATCTGTTCTGCATGGATGTCTCCTTACGTATCTTTTCTTGTGGAAGCGGTAGTATTTCCGGTAACTTCTGCGAAAGATTATTCCAGGAAAGATGAATACCGGCTACATATTTCAGATACCAGTTCAACCCCGTAGCCAGAGACAAATCAGAGTTTCCGGTTATCAGCACTTTACCCTCTTCAGAAGATATTTCAAAATAATCTCTTAACGGATTGTTTTCATCAGCAATCATCCGAAAAAGAATACGATCTTTCGAAGTACCCTCCGTCACACGATCTGCCAATGCATTGACAGGCGACTGTTCGGTTTGGCAGCTACATATCCATGTAGCCCCCAATAATAGAATGAATAAAAGACGTGTATACATAGCTTTATTTACAATTTATCAAATATAATAATTAAGAGTCGCATTTTATATCTATTTACTACGTTTTATTCAATGAAATAAGAAGAATTGTGGACGGCCATATACATTTATATCTTTCACCTTTCCTGACAAGAATGAACCTTTACGAACTTTCACGCGAAAAGCCGAAACCTTATAAATTTCTTTCAGATCTATAATAACCCGGTGAGGATGATTAGGTTCCATAGCCGCATCCGTATGCCAAAAAGAAGAGATATCTCCATCAAACAGGTTTTCCGCTATTCCCAAGTTCTTATCAGCTTGTTCGCTGCTTACATAAACGACTTCCCATTTAGTTTTGTCAATCGGCTGTCCCTTATCATCTATCAGTTCCACTTCCGAAATGCAGGCCTGATTATCCTCTGTGTAGGAAGACAGAGTCTCTATACAGAAATGGCGGAGAGTAGTCGCAACCGGTAAATCGAATGACTGCCACTCATTAGTCTCCTGCAAAGTAGTTTTTAATGCAAGATCACCGTCTTCCAGAATCGGAGTGCCTGCCACTGCACGACGCTGGCCCTTCTGATAATTCTTATCAATACCTAGACTATCCAGAATGGGTTGATTCAATCCTTGCAAAACACGCTTACCCGTATCTTCCATTTCAAACACTACAATTTCGTTTTCTCCCTCTTTCAGCCATGGAGCGGGCAGATAGAGTGTTTGTTGAGGGCCGATATTCCAGAAACGTCCCAGAGATTTGCCATTTACCCAGACAGCACCTTTGCCCCATTGACTCATATCCACAAAGCAGTCACCTTTCTTCTCCACCGTAAACGTTCCTTTATGGAAAGCGGGAACGCCTTTGATGGTTTCGCCAAACTCCATTTCCGAAACTTTTTCTTTATACAGAGGCAATGGAGTAATAGACCATCCGGTCAACTTTTCATTTCCCCACAAAACTTGGCTGGTGATACCTTTCCGGTTAAACAGTATATCGGGGCCGTAGTTGACGCGTCCGGTATTTTCTACCAGAATCTCCAGTGTGGCAGGTGTCTTCGGCACATTCAAGGTCACACTGTTCTGATTGTAACGACGATCCAGACTGGCTACCTGCTTACCATCAATGAGGATCACAGCATAGTCACGCAAATCCTGTATGACAAGTTTCTGTTTTCCCGCTTTTTGAAGTGTGGTCTGATAATGAATATATCCGAAATCAACTCCCAAATCCTCCATCGACAGCACATTTTCAGACTGGGTAGTCTGATGAAATGCAGTCCTTAATGGAGCACTTTCCTTTAATTCGACTGTTGCAAAAGTGGTAGTCGGATTATCTGCCGGAACTTCCGGCAGTACTGTTCCCGCAGGCAGGTATTTCTGAATCACTTCCCTGAATGCATGATATTTGGGATAACAATTTCCCCATTCACCCAAGGGAGCGTCATAATCATAGCTTGTGGGCTGGGGCTGATAACCGCCTCCGGTATTGGCTCCATTGGTATACTCAAAGTTTGTACCACCGTGGAACATATACATGCTGACAGAAACACCGTGGCTCAACATCCAGTCCAGCTGTTCGGCGGGACGTTCATAAGCAACAGAGGAATGTCGTCTGCCCCACTCATCAAACCAAGCCGGATAAAACTCCGCAACAAAATAGGGACCGCCCTTTTGGTACTTATCTACCACTTTGAATATATCTTCACCAAACACTCCGTTCAATGTAGGCAGTGCGCCCTCAACATGTCCGGCTTCCACCTGTCCACCACCGTCACAGGTAAATAGCGGAACATTGAATCCTGCTTCTTTAATCATATCGCGGATAGCGGCAAGATACTCTTTATCCGCTGCATACGATCCATATTCATTCTCCACCTGCACCATAATAATATTACCTCCATTATTGATGGTCAAAGGAGACAGTTGTTTGCCAAGTTCTTTGATATATCGTTCACAATAGGACAGGAAACGCGGATCTTTACTGCGATAAGTCATATCCTTTTCTTTCAGCAGCCACGACGGGTAACCTCCGAAATCCCATTCTGCACAGACATACGGACCGGGACGAAGAATCACATACAGTCCCTCTTCCTGTGCCGTACGGATAAATTCCGCAATATCAGCCTGTCCACTAAAGTCAAACTCTCCCGGCTGACGTTCATGGAAGTTCCAGAAAACGTAGGCAGATACCGTATTCAGTCCCATCGCACGCGCTCTCTTCAGGCGGTCACGCCAATACTCGTGCGGAATGCGGGGATAGTGCATTTCTCCACAAATCAACTGGATATCCTTTCCCTCGATAGTAAAAGTACCATTTCCTATTCTAACCTGTTCCTTGGGGGAGGAACAGGAAGAAATTAGAAATGATACTATGATGTTAAGTATAACAAGTACGGTTTTATGATTTTTGTTCATCTTCATTCAAATAAGATGTAAGTTTCGAATACTCCGACCGCAACATGAGATCTGTTCTATACGGTCGGAAGTATTCATCAATTTATTTTTAGAATGTAACTGTTCCGAACAGGTTCACGGCATATTTGTCTGCATCATCATACCAATGAGTCACATTCTCTGTTTTAGCAAACTTAATGGCATATACCGAATTGTATTTCCAATCGGCTACTTTTTCCGGCATCCAGATTCCTACTTTATAGGTCCCGCTCACACCGGCTGCTACACTTCCTTTGATAGTGTATTTCGCAGCCTGATTCGGTTCCTGTTCGGTAGCTGGAATCCAGGTTTTAGGATCCACATCCAGTTTGAATTCTTTCACTACCTGACCGCTTTCGGAAACCAGTACGAGATATACCTCTTTCGGATTAATCACCGTAGCAAAACCGGTATTTGTAATCGTCAGATCGTATTCCAAATTTCCACTTTTTGCTTCTACTTTCGATTCACTTTGAAGATTCAGACGATAACCCAAATGGTCGCGTACAAAATCATAGAATGAACGGACAACGTCATTGCCCTCCTCATCTTTGAAGTAACTCTCATCGAACAGAATGTGATTATCATTTAATAAAGCGGGATTTACCTTTACCCGTTTCCAACTCATGATATTCAAATCATAGTTTTGCGTCACATCAAATGCCGAGTAACGGTGTTCGCGCAAAATACGCAGTGATTTTATCGGACTAATCAACTCTGCCAATCCCCATTCTGTATCCTCATTATAAGGGATCTCACCACTCATATAGAAATTGTTCACTTTCACCTCTTCCGTTATCTGCTTGTAATCATCCGTATTAGGAACAAAGTCATTGCCCGGTGCAAGCGGATGTTCGCCGGCTGTAAAATAATCATTCGCATATCCGATGCGTCCACGAGATCCTTCCTGTTCCAGTGTCAACGCTTTCTTATGATTCGGATAACGCATTTCTACACAATAAGGTGCAGGCAAGGCTCTCAATAAAGCACTGACGATTGCATTCTTCGCACTCTGGTCATTCATCAACGGAGAAGTATGCCACTCTCCCCAAGCACCGATAAAACCAACCTGCATGGTAGCAATTTGTCCAATGTATTCATTCAACAGAGGAGTAAGTTGCTCGATGTGCCGGAGAATCCATTGTTTGGATTCTCCACCGGAAGTATTCAGCCCGGCGTGATTGTATGCAAAACGAAGAATGGCTTTATACCCCTGCGCTTTCATCAACTCGAATATCTTGCGGATATTCGACAGAGCTTCAGCATCCAGGTCTTTACTCACCCAGTTAGTTAAGTAGATATATTGCTGTACAAGAGTCAGGTTGTCGTCCTTTGCATCAAATTGCTCTACTTTCTTCGTATACAAATCATTGCCATAAACCTCATAATCATTATATGGACTTTTCATTTGGTCGGCAAGCAAATTACATTCCAAGTGGAATCCCCTATCGGGATTCCTAAGCGACTCGATCGGTACAATATTTCCTGTTACCTCCGGAGTTTCCGGTTCACTCGTTCCGTCTTCTTCTCCATATTGTCCCGCATATACATCTATTGTATCAGAACAAAAGCTACACATAATACCTAATAATAAGGTAGATAATATGGTCATAGTTTTCTTTATATTGATTAACATGATTGATATACTTTTAATTTTCACCCGATTAATTTTCATTGTAGATAAAACGTGCAGGAGCACCGGTTGTCCAAGAACTCCACAATGTTGCCCCTCCATCATGAAGAATACATTGATGAGACATATCATCAGTGACCAACAGATAACAGTACGGTCCGGTATGATTAGTGATTGCATCACCGCTCCATTGACCGGAAGCACACAAATTGAATTTCCAGTCGTTCAAATGCGCCTGTCCTTTTACTGATTCATAATATTCAGGATCTTTCAATACATTCCATTGACCTTCGGCAGTTCCGGCTTCTGCAAACAAATTCTTATATTCCTGTATGGTCGGCAAACGCCATCCCTTAGGTGCTATCTTATCACGAATATCGTAATGATAATGCACTCCATAGGCTTTCACTCTACCTTCTCCGAGCGATGCAGGTGTCTTTTTGAAATTATTCGCTTCAATATCTGTACCATCAGCATATTTAGTTGCGCGCAGGTTATCTGCCAACCAAACCAATGATGTTTTGTCACTATAAAATATACGAACAACACGATAAGTAATCTTTTCATCTCCACGAACATCGATGAAGCGCATCATTTCTGTCATATTCAGTACTCCGGAAGAACGTGACACCCATTGCCCATCATCAGTCTTCACATTCCAATACACAGAATTGGAAGTCCAACGTTTGATAGAAAGTTTATCGAGCAGTGCCTGAAGTTCTTCATGAGTCAATGATGATTTACCATTCACAACTTCCACACTATGTTCGGCAACCGTCTGTTTCATTTCAGGATCCAGTGAGAAACAAAGCGAGTACGAGGTAGATTCAGGCCATTCCTGGGTATCCCATTCAAACTGCACAGCAGTTTCCGGGGTATTTTCAGCCAAAGAAATCTTAGTCAAATCTTCCGGCTGCACTAATTTGCTAGTCATACGTTTCACCCGAATGGTGCGTGCTTCCGAAGCTGCTGCGGTTATATTACCAGTTTCTTTGACCGTCCAATACAATACCGCTTCCTGCCCCGCTTTAATTCCCAATTGAGAAAAACTCTGATCGGCAGTCAGTGCAGATATCGCAACAGAAGTCGATTTTCCTGCATCAATTATTACCGGTTCTTTGAATTTCCTGTCAGTACAAATAAGCAGCTTTGCTCCATTTTCCAGAGGTTTCTCCCAAGAGAAACTATATTTCTCAATCGATAAATCATTCAAATCAATGATCGCTCCATCTTGAGGCGCGCTCAAGTAAATATCCGACATCGGAATGATTACATTGTACTTGTCTTCCTTACATCCGGCAAGCAACAAGATTCCTAATAGACTATATAATAAATGTTTCATAATGCTATCTATTTTTTAGTAACCGGGATTTTGAATTATAATGCCTTGTCCTTCAGTAATCAGATGAGTAGGCAACGGGAATTTCTCATATTTATATTGTCCATCCACTTTCGTTTCTATTTTACCTGTCGGCTGTCCGGCAAATCTTGCTTTGGCAAGTGCTGCTTCAATAAATTTTCCGTGGCGGATCAAATCCTGACGACGCACTCCTTCAAAATAAAATTCATGTCCACGTTCTTCCAACAATTTATCCAGAAAATCTTCTACAGATGAAAAATCACTCAATTGATAAGCTTTTAGTCCACCATGAGTAACCCGCACCTGATTCAACAGGCCAATCGCCTCTTGAGTGATACTGTTTCCATTGCGAACGATAGCTTCCGAAAGTAAAGTCAATACATCCGCATAACGATAGATGGGCATATCTATTTCGCACTTCTCACCTACTACCCCCTCAATTTTATATTTCACCGGAATTGCACCGTAGAAGAGTATACCTGTCGTACCACCGTCACGGTCAAGCGCCCGGCTATGGTGTACGCCCTCTGTACCTGTATATTCACCAATAATTCTTTCACGTCTCTTGTCTTTAGGATCATAAGATTCGTATGCAGGCCAGGATATTTTAAATCCTCCCCAGGTAGTCACCGACATTCCGGCAGGAAGCGGATAGTCAGAAGTCAGTACGTGAGCGAACCATTTCTGTTCCATCACACCGGCCTCGGCCACACATGAGAATATGACTTCCGAATTCTTTTCACCAGATAAAGAGAACAGAGAGTTATAATCGTCTACCAATTTATAACCGTATTCCGGTTTTGTCAATTCACGTCCTATTTTCTCCGCCTCATCCCATTGCTTGGTCATCATGTAGAATTTCAGCAATAATGTATTGGCCAATCCTTTGGTGAAGCGTCCGTAATTTGTATCTTCATACTTATAGGGCAACACATTAGCTGCATCTTTCAAGTTGGAAACAATGTATTCACGCATAGCTTCTTCCGACAAACGTGGAATAACAATCTCCGCTTCCGGTTTTTGCAAAGTCTCCAGATCGGCGATAGGTATCGGACCATACATATCATACATCAGAAAAGCCAGGAAACCACGTCCGCATTTCAATTCCGCCATATAGCGAGCTTTCAAGGTTTCATCCATATTCACGTCCTTGATGCGATCCATTGTCAAAGTCATGGAAGCCAAATACTGGGAATAGTCATACACACGACGATAGTCACCGTCGATATGCCAGTCATTAGCTTCATACGAATTGTATACGGTAGTCCATCCCCAAGTGTTTTCCACATAATCGGTTACCATTTCCGAAGTCGTCACATAGCCTGCCGCTACTTCAAAAATTCCCCACGGAGAAAACACATAATAAGCACTCGAATTGACCAAAGCATTTACATCTTCAGCATTTTGGGGAAACATTCCCGGATTAATTTTATTATATACTTCCTGCTCCAGCGTACAAGACGAAATGAGGAACAAGAGAGTTGCTATTGCAGTATAAATTGTCTTTTTCATATTCATCACTTATTAGAAAGATATTGATACACCAAAATTATATGAGGTTACATTCGGATATGCATAGGTCCCGTTGTCCGTTTCCGGGTCCAGACCTGTCCAGTTAGTAATCACAAACGGATTGTTCACGTCTACATATACACGGAGATTCTTGGCAATCTTCTGGCTGACAGGCACTTTATATCCCAATGTAATGCTTCCACAACGAACATAATAGATAGATTTCACATAGTAATCCCCCCATCCGCTTCCACCTCTGACAAATGTCGGATCTGTGGCTGTCAGGTTATTGCTATTAAAAGCTTTCAGGGCATAAGTAGAAACATTGATACCATTGTCCATACGTGTCCAGCCCTCATAATAACTGGCTCCTCTCTTTCTGCCGGCTTCTCCATAGAAATAGATATTCAAGTCGAAGTTCTTATATCTGAACGAGTTGTTCAGACCGTAGATAATTTTGGGATCACCATTACCCATATATACTTTATCCTCATCTCCCAATACTCCGTTTCCATCGCGGTCTTTCAACTTCATCATACCCGGAACCAAGTCTTTTTGAGCGTCCGGGACTTTTTCTCCCGGTTGCAGGATGCCAAGCGCTTCATATTCCCACCATGCACGAATCGGATCATTTTCTTTTTCATAAGGTTTGGGTTTCCAGTTCGGGTCACGTGTCAGCCAACGGTCATTGTAATGTGACAAGGTTAATGTCGTATCCCATTCAAAATCTTTAGTAACGATATTCACCGTATTCACTGTGATTTCCACACCCTGACTTTGTGTTGATCCTATATTACCCGCTATTTTATTTATTTCATTATAAAAAGGCAATGGTTTATTTGTCACCAACAAGTCTGTAATCTTACGTTTGAAATATTCGGCTGTCAACTTAAATCGGTTGTTGAGTATACCTAGATCCACACCTACATTAAATTCCGTAGTCGTTTCCCAAGTCAGGCTCCTGTTGCCCAAATCCGAAGCATATACTCCTGTTGATTCTGCACCTCCGATAATGGCACTTCTTCCCACTTCATAATAGTCGTAAATGCGATAACCGACATTAGAGTTACCCGTCTGTCCATAAGAAGTTCTTAACTTCAACATAGACAACCAGTTTGAAGCCCCTTTCATGAAATTTTCTTCACTTATCATCCAACCGGCTGATACGGACGGGAAATAACCCCAACGATTTTCCGGGGCGAAATTGGAAGCAGCATCAGCACGAACTGTAGCTTCCAGTAAATATCTGCCTTTATACGAGTAAGTGGCACGGGCAAACAAAGAAGCAATGCTGTTAATAGAAGCCCATGAACCTACAGATGGTTTCTTGTAATTTCCTGAACCCAAACTATTATATCCAAAGCCATCTACAAGAAAATCTTCATTTCCGGCACTCAATCCATCATTTTTAAATTTTTGGAACGAATAACCACCAATAGCTTTCACGTTATGATCGCCAAAGCTCTTGGAGTATTGAGCTGTCAGCTCCATCAGATAGGCAGTACTTGTTTCCTGCGAAATATCCGCTCTTCCGTTTTTGGTCTTTCCCTGCAAAGTTGTCTTAGGCAAATAGCTGGAACGTTTCTGGAAACTACGGTCGACACCTAACTGCAACTTCACTTCCAAGTCTTTCAACGGTTTCACGGATACGAATGCAGATCCTATGATCCGGTCTTTTACCGTATTATCCTTAATATCCAACAAAGACACCGGATTCGCAACGAAGGGACGTTTCGGATCAATGAAATAATTTCCTTCAGAGTCATAGATAGGAATTGTAGGATTGGATTGGATAGCACCGGTCAATACGCCGGAATATTCATTGGCATTGTCTCCCAGAGGAACATTGTCATACTTATTCTGCGAGTAAGTAGCAGTCAGTCCGAAAGAAACATATTCACTCAATTCTTGATCCAGATTCAAACGGGCAGAAAAACGACTGACACCATTATTCTTGACAATTCCTTCCTGGTTCATATAGTTGACAGAAGCCAGATAACGAGTTTTCTCCGTACCACCATTCACAGAAAGATTGTGCTGTTGCGTATATCCATTGCGCATCACCGCATCCAACCAATCGGTACCGCTAGCAGTCAATATTTCATCATTATTGAAAGTGGGTTTATATTGAGTAGGCGGAGTGTCCTGCTTCTCAACATATCCTTCATAAATACCCATTCCGTTCAACTTTAACCACTCTTCATGCATCTGTTTATTATACATATCCATATACATACGAGTATCAAGCATCTTGTAGTTGGAACGAGCTACCTGCACCGACCCCATACCGGAATAAGTCACTCTGGGCTTTTGACTTTTACCACGTTTGGTGGTAATCAAAACAACTCCATGTCCGGCACGCGCACCATAAATAGCTGTGGAAGCAGCATCTTTCAACACAGAAATGGATTCAATATCATCCGGATTCAATGATTCCAGTACATTATCAATATTACCCGATTCATAGAAACCATTACCAGAACTTAAATTGGAAGTAGAAGATACCGGGAAGCCGTCGATTACAAATAAAGGTTCATTACCAGCACCGGTAGACGCTTCTCCACGAATACGAAACTTCGCCTCACCACCCGGCTGTGCAGAAACCTGGTTCACACGGAACCCCGCTGCTTTACCCGCCAACGCACGAGATACATTCGGTACGGTATTCATCTCCACATCTCCCATGTTTACCATAGAAACGGCACCGGTCAATGTCTTCTTGCTCTGTGTACCGTAACCCACCACTACCACTTCGTCAAGTTGTTTGGAATCTTCCTGCAAAGTGATTCTCATGTTTTTTCCGGGTTGTACGGCAACCGTCTGCGACTGATAGCCGATATAGGAGATATCGAGCTGTGCCTTCGATGAAGAAACGGAGAGTTTGAAATTCCCGTCAATATCTGTTATCGTACCGTTACCCTGTACTCCTTTTTCTAACACACTGGCCCCGATAATCGGTTCCCCCTGTGCATCTGATATAGTACCGGATATGGTTATTTTCTTTTCTTGTTCCGGAGACTGTGCCTCGATGGATAATATTATCTTCTTGTCCAGTACCGAATATTTTACATTAGTGCCGGAAAAGATTTCTTTCAACACACTAAAAATGTTGCTTTTATCAGCGGAAACTGATACGCGACGATTCAAATCGACATGCTTATTATTGAAGAAAAAATCGAAATCAGACTGCGCTTCAATCTCTTTCAAAATGTCCTCCACTCGCTGATTACGTACATCAATACTGATTAAAGCCTTTTGAGCGTAACTATCGGCTGCATAGCTCAATCCGATAGAACATACAAAGAACAAAACCAATAGTCTCATAGATAATGGGATTTTTTTTGAGGTTAGCCAAAGTGACTTTACCACCCACAAAAATTGGATGCTAAAATAATTTTGCATAATTTTGTAATGACTTAAAGTTAATAAAAAGTTTATCTAAGCTTGTCGCCAAACAAGCATCAAAAAGATTTACCG
>ENA-UERN01002909-UERN01002909.1-human-gut-metagenome-genome-assembly--contig:-NODE-2909-length-12656-cov-6.344860_pt1 | contig 12656 bp, 15 predicted proteins | sample MGYA00242950_ERZ507950 | MGnify/ENA primary metagenome ERZ507950 (study PRJEB26167, sample SAMN06115515) | human gut metagenome | host: Homo sapiens | place: China:Ningxia | collected 2014-11-26...
TACTTGACGGCCGTGCCGTCGACGATATATTATATGTGTAGCAAATACATTCTATAGAATATTTTAGTGCTGCAATAATTTATTTAGGAGGAACAAGAGATGAAACGAAGAAGTATCATTCTGGCGATCGCGCTGGTGATTATTCTGCTTGGCGGCATTCTTTCAGTGGCGGTCGACAATGACTTCGGAAGAATGCACACCCAAAGACTATACCTTGTAAACGACAACGGCTACACGGTTACGGCCAATTTGTTTATTCCGAATGCGGCGACGGCTGAGGCACCGGCTCCGGCATTTATCGTTGTGCCCGGCGGTGACTGCCCGTCTGACATCGGAAGCCCGTGGGCAACGGAGCTGGCTCGCCGCGGCTTTGTGGTGGCCCTGGTAGACTATTCCGGATGCGGCGATACCGAGGCAGACCCGAGCTCTCAGTATTGGACCAATCCCGACGGCGCGATGGAACTGGACACCGTATATGATTTCGTGGAGTCCTTGGATTTCGTTGACTCTGACAACATAGGCGTCGGCGGTCACTCGATGGGTTCCCTCTACAGCTACCGCCTTTCGTTAGTGCGCCCGGTGAGCATGGTCGTGTCGGATGTTCGCTTCAACGATGCCCCCGCTGAGTATGATTTCAATTTCGTCCAGATATCCGCCACGCACGACGAAGGTCTTCTGGCCCGACTCAGCACATTCGACGAAATGTATACCGATCCTTTCCTCTGCGGCATATTCGGAACGGAGCAGATCGTTCCCAACCAGCTTTATGGCTCGTGGGAAAACCGTACCGGACGCATCTTCATTCCCCTGAACCAAACTCATCAGGATGATATGATTTCCGGTCAGTTCCTGAAGGCTCTGACGGAATCGGTTTCCACCGCCATGGGTGCACCGAATCCTCTGCCCGGCGATGACCTGGTCTATGGCTGGAAGGTCGTTGCCCATATTTTGATGATTATCGGCCTTGTGGGCGCTCTCTTTGCACTGGGCGGTCTGCTGGTAGACTCTCGCCTTTTTGAGAGCCTGAAGCTCAAGGCTCCCGAACACTCCGGCGGACTGAAGGCCGGCACCAAGGGCTTTTGGATCGCGGCCGTCATTCTCACGCTGATTCCCGTTGCACTCTTTTTCCCGGGGACGGCAGTGGGCAACGCAATGGCCTCCAATGCCCTATTCCAACTGGGCACTACCCCCAACGGATATGTGGTATGGATGCTGTTCTCGGCTTGTGCGCTGCTTGTATATCTGCTGGTCTATCACTTTGCCGTGGGCAAAAAGCTTGGCGCTACCGCGAAGTCCTACGGCCTTGCTACCTCGGACGGAGAGGGGTTCCGCTTCGGCCATATCCTGAAATCCGCCATCCTGGCTTTGGCGCTGTTCCTCTTTGCTTATGGGGTGCTCCTCATGATTTTCCGCCACGCCAACACGGATATCCATGTCTGGACCAACAGCCTGCGTCCCTTCAACGCGGCGCGTTCTCAGACCATGCCTTGGTACTTCCTGGCGATTCTGCCCTACTTCGCGCTGTTCCAGCTCTGCGGTAGTGTTTTGGACTTCGGGGATGATCGCAAGGGCAAGGTGAAGAGCATCGTTCTGGGCACTTTGATCTGCCTGGCGGGCATGATCCTTTTGCTGGTCTTCCATGAGATAACGCTCCGAACCAATCGGCCTTTCTATACCGGCCACTTTGCGCACTTCTACTTAGACCTGCTCACCAACCTGCTGCCGCAGTTCGCCATCGCATCCGCATTGGCATCTTATCTGCGCAAAAAGACGAACAGCGTTTATGTCGGTGTGTTCCTCGGAACTGCCATGCTGGCCTTCGGAATGGTGTGCACAAACAGCCTTGCCATGATCATCTCCTGACGAATATGGTGAAAAGAATTCGTTTTGGGATTATGGATTTATAATTAATTGATTTGAGGACCGAGAGCAACTGCTCTCGGTCCTCTTTGACGGAGTGAGCCTTGTTGCGGTCCTTCAAGGAAGACCGCCGGACGGACGAGGAAATACCGGATTTTATGAAATCGTTCGGCTGGGCGAGGCGGACAAAAAATCAATAGCAGACCGCGGGTACACCGTTGTGGACTTAAATGACGCCACAGCGGAGCCCGCGGTTTTTGCGTTTATTTTATTTTGCCGCGACGCCGTCGATATATGGCTTGCCGCGCTGCGCCTCGCGGATGAGCTCCTTCATGGGCTTTGTCAGATACGTGTCCTTGCGGCATATGAGCGACCACTCCATGCGGGTGTACGGCTCGGGCAGCTCGTAGGAATAGACGGGGAAACGCGTTTTGTAAAAGCTGATGCAGCTTTTCGGGAAGCAGGCGACGCCCATTCCCGCAACGACGTTTGAAAAAATCGTGCTGAGACTCGACGATTCGAGCACCTGCTTGGACTTCACTCCTATATGCTCGGCAAAGCGGTCGTACAGGATGCGGCACACGCAGCCGGTCGGAAACGACAGAATTTGATTTTGCAGGAGCTTTTTGAAATCGACGGTCTCGCCGCAGTCCTTATTCGTGACGATGACGACGTGGTCCTCGCCGATGACCCATTTGCGGATATCCGGATGCTCGACGTCTCCCGATACGAAGGCGAGGTCGCAGCTGTGACCCAGCACCCTTTCCACCAGCCCGTTGGGACCGAAGGTGGGATCGTTTTCAATCTGAACCGAGACCTTCGGAAGCGTTTCGTCAAGATAGAAAACGGAAAAGTCACAAATTATTTTCAATTCAGAAATTCGCCGCTTTCACATCATCACGCATTAACCGCTTCATCTTGTCCTCTAAGGTGTCCTTGCTTTCCTTGCTGAAATGAACGCCGATAACATAGGTGGTGTTTCCCATTCTCATGTTGAATGTTCCTACCGGGGTTGCCTTGTGTGCTTTTGCTGTGGTTGTGTTCTGTGTCATGCAATACCTCCTTGAAATGGAAAAAGCCAGACAGGGTGTGTGGTCGGCAACGAAGTCCGGCAACGGACTTCAAAAAACCTCGAACATAGTCCTATCTGGCTTATTTACTATTTTTACTTTTTTCTTTGATTTCTCCGTTGCTTTTGTTGCCAGAGAAGAAAATCCCTTGTAAATAAAGGACTTTTAAGAGATTTGCCCTGCAACGGACTTGACAACGGGGTAGCAACATAGTCGGCAACACGGTCATTTTTTCAAAACGGTAATTCCATCTGTCGGGCTTCTTCCTCGGTCAGTTCACGAAAACCGTCCGTCAGATTTGAGCCTGTTGCCGATGGCTCGTTGTCGGGCGGTGGTATGCGTTCCCACCCTCGCTGTCTGCCATACTTGGCAAAGCTGCGTGGATTGGAAAACGGTCTCCATCCCTCAATGCTGTTGTTCATGATTTCATTGATTTCTCGGATTTCCCATTGCTTCGGCTCATCAAAAGGGTGGTTCAGAGCTTCTGCATAGATCAGCTTGGAGCAGACCTGTGTACCTTTGAAGTTATCAAGGAAAGACTGGATCAGTCCTGCTTTCGTGTCCTCCGGCATAAACTGCTTTTGCAGTTCTTTCAGTTCCTTGTCCATATCCTTTGATAAGGTCAGCTTTACAGGGAAGTTCTGATAGATGAACATGACTTCTGCCCACATCATATCAATGAACGCTCTGGATGCGGCTTCATCTTCCAGAATGTGAATCTCTGCATTTTCAGGGTGTACCATGATAGGCAGAAATCTACGGTTGCCGCTTCGGTCAAGGGGTAGAAAGTCCATCGTGTTGGAAGAACCTCCGAACACACATTGTCGCAAGCGGTCTGCCGGATGGGTTTCATACGGCACTTTATAGGTTTCTTTCGCCCTGCTGATAAAGGACTTAATATCCTCAATGCTCTTGGCATTGGCTGTGGCAATCATTTCCGACATTTCGATAATCCAATGCCCCTGCATTTTACGGTACACATTGTCATCGTCAATCTTTTTCAGGTCATCGGAGAACCATTCATCTTTGACTGCCAGCAGACGGAAGAAAGTGGACTTTCCTGCACCCTGTCCACCCACAAGGCAGAGCATAACTTCAAACTTACAGCCGGGTTTGAACACTCTGCTGATTGCTCCCAACATGAACAGCCGTAATGCCTGATAAGTGTACTCGCCTTCCTCTGCTCCGAGAAATCGGGGCAAGGCATAGCGGATGCGTTCTGTTCCGTCCCATTCCAGACCGTTCAGATAATCTCGGATAGGGTGGTACTTGTTGCTGTCAGCGATAATGGAAAGGGCTTTCTGTATTTTCTTCTCGCTGGTCAGACTATATTTATCTTCCAGATAGAGCATGAGATAATTTAAGTCCGTGTCGGTCAAGGTCGCTGTCTGCTTGCTCCACCAAAGCGGCTTCACAATGTCGATACGCTCGGTAAGAATGTTATATCTGACAGCACCTTGCAGAACGGGGTCATTCTGAAAAACGGTCAGACAGTTGCGTATGCTGTTCTTGATTGCTCCGTTATCGGTCAAGTCCAGACTTCCTCTGACTTCTTCCACGGTCATGCTCGGCTGTGTGTCCTGCAATTCGCTGTTCAAGTTTCATCACCTCTTTTCTCTGCTCGGCTACAAGAGCTTTCTTTTCTTCGGGAGTGTCATAGAGAAGAATATCCAGCAGGTATTCGATATAGCTTTTCTTCTCCAATGCTTCCACAAAAAGCGGGTGCCACACTTCATCCGTCCGTTGCGGTGCGTATTGCTTTTCCCACTTCCTCAGAAGATGGAAGTAATCGGACAGCACCTTGTAGCAGTGATTTTCTTCCTGCTGATATTTCTGCTCCGGGGTAGGCTCTCGGATTTTCGGTCTGATTGACGGTTTCTGTCTGCTGTCATAGCTGATACCAAAATCATCAGCTATCTTCATGGCGGCTTCTTTGCTCGGCAAGCCAAACAGTCGGGAAACAAAGTCAACTGCGTCTCCATCTGCCTGACAGCCAAAGCAATGAAAGCGGCGGTCAAGTTTCATGCTGGGGTTCTTATCATTGTGAAAGGGGCAGACCGCCATTCCGTTTCGTCTAATACGGATTCCATAGCGTTCTGCCGCCTGTCGGGTTGTTACATTCTGTTTTACTGCTTCAAATAAATTCAATAGGCATTTCCTCCTGAAATAGAAAAAGCACCTGCTATTTTCCAAATGAAAACGGCAAGTGCCTGTTAAAGTTCCATATCCTGTTTTTTCTGCTTGGGTGCTTTCTGCACCTGTTTCTGTTTCTTCTGTTCCTGCTCATACTGCAAGCGTTCTTTGAGAGAATGCTTCGGCTCTGGCTGTTTCTCTCCCGTCTGTTCCGGCGATAGAACCTTGCTAACCCAGTAGCGAATATCTTTCATCGGCTTCAATTCTTCATTGACTGCGGCAAGCTGTTCTTTCAGATCAGCGTGAGTAGTCCGCAGACCGTCATATTCTTTTTGCAAGGCTTTCAAATCCACATTCAAATCAGCACCATGCTTTTTCAGAATGCGGTATGCCTTATTAAAAGCGGTCAGCTCGTCCTTATGACTTTCGACATAGGCTTCCTTTCGGATTTTCCAGCCGATTTTGATATACTTGTCATGGACTGCTTTATGCTTTTCACAATCAGCAACGGCGGTCTGAATGGCGGTAATGGCTTTCATGCGGTTAGCGGCTTTCTGCATATCTTCACGAATGGCAGTAGCCTTTTCACTCACCCCTTGCAGGGCAATGTCCAAATCTTCCAGCGTGAAAAGCTCATGCCGTTGTAGATAGACGGTCGCTTGGGAAATGGTTTTCAAATCATCGGTCGTGCCTTTCTGCTGTCCGTATCTCGACCATTCGCTACGCTCTGCCTTTCGCAGATTCAGATAATCACGCAGTAGAACGGCAAGGTTCGGAGAAGCATTTTTCTTTTCCGCTTCATTTTCTGCAATGACTTCTTTGGTGGCTTCCAGAATGTCAGCAATCCAGTCACGCAGACTTTTGATAGTGCTGCGGATAGCGTTCATCATGCGGTTGGCGGCTTTAATGTCTCGGTTGAGATTGCCGATGTTGGTGGCAATGCCTTTTCGCTCCAACGCAGAGACAGCCGTTCCCATGTGGACTGTCGGGATAATGTCAAGTCCCTGTCTTTCATAGGAACGCATATCAATCCGTTCTGGACTTCCGGCAAGTTCCAGATATTTGTTCTGAACAATTTCCCAACCATGCCGCCATTCCTCGGCATGGTACTGTTCGTTCCAGTCAACGGTATCTTCCTTATGGCTTTTCCATCTGCCGGATGGGAGCTTGATACGCTCGCCGTTTTCGTCAAGGTCATAAACCTTGCGGCTCTTAGGCATCCATTTTCCATTTTCATCAATGGCTCGCATGGTCAGCATGAAATGGCAATGGGGATTGTGTCCCGGCGGATCGGGGTCATGGATTGCGAAATCACAACACATTCCCTTTGAAACAAACTGTTCCTCGCAGTATTCTTTGACCATCTGCGGTAACAGCTCCATCGGGACTTCTCTGGGCAGGGCGGCAACAAACCGTCTTGCAAGCTGTGAGTTCCATTGCTTTTCGATTTCTTCAACGGAGTTCCAGAGGGTTGCTCGGTCTGCATATTCGGGTGGAGCATTTGGGGGCAGCATGATTTCCGTATAGACCACTTCTTTTTTGCAAGTGTAATTCTTGGTTTTCTGGTCATACTCGGAAAACAGCTTTTCTCCGGCTTGGTAGGCAGCTCCGGCAACCGCAGAGTTGCCTTTGCTTCGCTGAGTGATTTTGATATTGAAGTGGGGTACTGGCAATTTGTGTGAACCTCCTTTCGGTGCAAAAAAATGACCGATACTTTTCAGCAGCGGTCAGGTGGTGGAATATAAACTTGCTGTCGGGGAATGATTGCTTGCAATCGTTTCCCGGCGGCAAGTCCACAAAGGGGTAGTTGGCAAAGCCAACGCAGGGGAAGTGTAGCTTCCCCTGTATGATTGGAGCAGACTGCGGAAATCATCAGCTCCCTGCAAGGGGCTTTCGGCAGAACGCAATGCACAACCTTTAGGTGGTGTATAATTGCGCCCTTTTTCCAAAAGGGTCTTTTAGCTCCCGTTCGGCTGCCCCAATTCCTTTCGGTTCGCAATCAGCAAATCCAACTTCTTTTGAACCGCTTCGCTGTGAAAGATGAAAGTCAAAAGCTCCATCACATCATCATCGGTCAGAGTGGTCGGCTCTTTCAAAAAGGTTTCCAACATTCCGGCACGAGTGCAAAGGCGGTGGGTTCGCTCACTTCGGGTCAACCTCTTTAATTCGCTCTGCAATCGCTTTTCCTTGTGCATGGCTGCGGTCAGCTTTCGCTCGACCACATATTTCTCACGCTCCAATTTTTCCAGTTCTTCTTTACTCATAGACAAGCTCCTTTCGCAATAATGGATAAAACAAAAGCGACCAACTTTTTACGGTTGATCGCCTTTGGCTTAGACAATACTTATAACTATTTTTCTATCTTTGCAAGTGTATCCTCTCGTATAGCTTGTCGTAATGTAGTAAGATATTCTGAAAAACTCACTCGGTCATCTGCATAAGTCAAATTTAATTTATACTCTTTCGGAATCCATGTAGATAAATCAGAAGCGTTATGCTGAATTAAAGCTTCCAAGCTATCAATAGCTTTATATATCTTAGCTTCGACAGTTTTTCTTTCTGTCATCTCATTATATAGAGCTTTCATTTCTTCTGCATAATAAGACGGTAACGTATCTATCCAGTTAAATAGTAAATTTTCTTCTATATCCTCATGCACTTGCTTTTTATCAAAGGTAGGAATGTCTCCTGTAAAGCATTCACCCAAATCATGAATAATACACATACGAATAACTTTATCCATATCAACATCTGGAAACTCATCCCGCATAAAAAAAGCCATCAGCGTCATCATCCAGCTATGTTCTGCTACACTCTCGTGTCTTCCTTTCGATGTATAGCAATGCCTTGTCGTATCTTTTAAACGCTCAGCGACACTTAGCGCATTTAATAATTCTCTGGAATTCATAATTTTACCTCCACATTATCAAATTACATATTCATTTTCTCTTACTCCATATAATCTATCTCCGGTATCTCCATTATACGGCAGTAAATACCCATCTTCTCTAATTCCGTCTGCCATATGGACTAAAAATAGCTTCACTTCTGGATGCTCCTTAAAAATTCGTTCTATTCCAGATTGACATCCGAACATTGCCATAATAACTACATTTTCATCTTTGAAACCATACTTTTTCATGTGTTCCAGTGTTTTCAAAATGCTACCAGCTGTAGCAAGTGCCGGATCTGTGATAAAAACTCTTTTACTTTCTGGTTCTTTTATCTGTTCAAATTCATCCCAAGCAACAAATGGTTTTAATGTATGCAAATTACGTCTCATGCTAATTCGTGCAACATCTGCTTTAGGCAACCTTTTTGTCAATCTATTTGACATAGACATTCCTGCTCTCAGTATTGGGATAATTACAGCATTTTCTCCAACATCATTTTTAGACACGGCATATGTTGATAATTCATCTGTTAAATCACCAAGTAACTTTGCATATTCTTCTCCAACAACGCTTAAATCAAAATAGCCTGATACTCTATTGCGTTCTTCGTATGGTATCATAACGAATAAATTAGGATGCTTATAATTCATATCAAAATCCTTCTTTCCGTATACAGCTTATGTTTATAATTTATAATTGCAGGACTATGTCCTTACTCGAAGTATATCATATCTGTATTTCTAATTCAACATTGTACACCTCATATAATCTGTATTTTTCAGCTAACAGCCAAAGAAAACATCAAGTGCAGACCCGACATTTTGACCGCAAATCAACCCAAAATGCTACATCATTCCATCTGGCTATTGAAACCGTTTTGCTTGGCGTTCTCGCTTGCTTTTCGTCTGCGTTCCTCGCTGTACGGCGGTTGCAGACGGATAGAAAGTCTGGACTTGTCCAGAAGATAAGTCACACCGCCTTGCTCATGGGATTTTTCCAGTCGGCAGAGATCGGGGTGCTTTTTACTGAACAATGCCAGTCGCTTTCGCAGGCTGGCATTGTAGGTGTAGATACTGGCTGTGTCCTCGCCCTCATTAAAGAGGATGATAGTTTCTTTTTCATACTTCGTCAGCTTCGCCATAACTTTTCTCCATGTGATGATTCCAGTAGCTATCCATAATGACTGCCTTGTGCTGGTAGTATTCCTGCATCTGCAAACGCAGATTGTAGTAGAAACGACGATACCATTTGTCGCACTTCTCGTCACTCAGCTTGACCGACAGCATATAGAACAGTTTCTTTGCCGCCGGATCAGGAGTAAGGGCAGCTACATAACGCAAACGCTCAACCGTTGCTTCACGGTTCGGACAGCCAAAGGTATACAGGGTTTTCATTTCCTTCAGGTTCATTTTCATTCAAAAGTCCTCCTTGATAGTTGATAAAATAAAAGCGACAGATACTCAGAATAGAAATACCTGTCGCTTTGCTCACGATATTAAATTGTTGGTTCTGCACTTGACTTTTTTACTTAAAGTCGGGCAGTTCGTATATCTCTTTCATCAGCAGAACGCCCATTGTAAAACCATACTTGAAATGTTCCTCGGTCTGCATAGTCTGGCAGTCTGCAAAATTGTCATTGAGCTTATCCAGCTTCGCATAATCTTCTTTGCTCAATGTCTGCTCAAAGTATCGCATGATGTCTGCGATTGCCTGTCCTGCTTCCCGAAACTTCTCTGATTTCGGTACTACCGTTTCTGCCGGATAAATCTCTCCATTGAAGATTGCTTCTAAAATCATAAATTCACGCTCCTTTCTCAGCAGTAAATCAGCTCGCCCTTGATGGCTTCCTCAGCCTGTGCAACACAAGCGTTCATCTGGCGAACCCATTCGATTTGATTTTCGGCTTTGAGCTGCTCCGTCACGCCGTATGCCTTTGCAAGCTGTGGCACGATGATTTCCATACGCTTCTTGGCGGTTTCCTCAATCTCCGCACAATGCTCATAGAGAGTTTCATTCAGCACCATGTCGGAGAACAGGACTGGATTAGCCAGTCGCAGATACTCCTTTCGCATCCGTCCCCACTTGCCAAGACGGATATTCGGATTTTTCAGCTTGATGTCGGGGATGTAGTAGTCTCCACATTTGATAAAATTCAGTTCCATATTCAAGCACCTTTCTTTCTGTGATATTCTTCCCTGCGTTTGGCAAGGGTAGTTTCATAGCGTTTGATTGCATCTGGGTCTCCGGCTTCTGCATCGGCTTTCATTTTCTGATAGCTTCTGACAGTAGCTTGGCTCTGATACTTTCGCATTTCAGCCAGCTTCTTTGCTGCTTCTTCATCGGTCTTGGCAAGCTCTACAAGGGCTTCACGCTCTGCCTGTCGCTTGGCAGTTCTTGTCCTCGTGTATTCAGCCTTGCGTTCTGCCATCATAGCGGCATATTCGGGGTCTGCCGCCATGCGTTCTTCCTCACGCTCCTTTTTTCGCTGTCTGGCTACGGCTTCTTTTTCTTTCAAGGCTTGCCATTCCTCGGCGGCTTTCGGGTCTGTCTTGGCGGCTTCTTTCAGCTCCTTTCGGGAAAGTTTCTTTTGCCTGTTGGCTCGTTCTGTCCGTTTGCGTTCCGCTTCCAGTAGCTTTTCACGCTGTAAGCGTTCCTTTTCTTCCATTTGGGCGATATAGGCAGGGTCGGCTTCTCTGGCTTCCTTGATTTTCTGCTGTCTGCGGTGGTTTCGCTCACGCTGCAAGGCAAGTTTGCGTTCATATTCAGCAATAGCTTCCGGGTCTCCGGCTTCAACAGCTTTCATCAATGCTGCTTTTTTCTGTTTCTGAACCTCTGCGGCTCGTTTCGCCTTTTCCTGCTTCTTTCGCAACTGCTCGGCTTCGATGGCGGCAATGCGTTCTTCTTCGGAAACAGTTTCAACAGGGGGATAGTAGTTGCCGATGAAGTTGAAATAAATGTCGATATTCTGCTGACGGTAAACGGTGCGACCACCTGTGGCTTCGTGGACTTCCACTCTGTCAATAAAGGCATAGAGCATGGTGTCCGTCAGTTCCTCGCAGTTTCGGTACTTGTTGACTAAGGCGATAAAGCGGTTGGTGTCGATTTTCTCAACTTCTTCCTCTTGTATCTGTCCCTGCAATTCCTCAACTCGTTTTTCCAGCATAAGCTGTTCTTCATCGTACTGCTGTATCATTCGCTGTGCCTGTCGCTCCGGCAACAGACCGCTGATGGCACTGTCATAGAGCTTCTGTATCTTTGCATCCAGTTCAGCCATTCGTTTCTTGGCTTCGTCAATTTCCTGCTGTCCGTTGTTGGCTGACTTGGATTTGCTCTCATTCCATACGGTCTTGAGCTGGGAAATAAACTCTGCTTCGTTCTCAATGACATATTGGCTGACCGCTTTGATTGCCTGCAAAATCGCCGCTTCCAGAGCAGAGGTTTTAATGAAGTGGGAAACACATTCATTGTTCTGATTTCGATAATTGCCACATTGAAAAGCAGAATCGGAATCATAATGTTTTCCGCTTTGCCTTGCTTCGGGGCTGATGAATCCCATTCGTGAACCACAATCCGCACAATAGATCATGCCGGACAAACGGTGGGAATAAGTTCCGTTTGCGGCTCTCGGTTTTGCACGAACACGGAGCTTCTGGGCAATGTCCCATGTGTCTTGGTCAATGATGGCTTCGTGGGTATCGGGGAATATCATCAGTTCTTCCGGCGTTGCGGCTCTGCGTTGCTTTGTCTTGAAGTTCTCACAGATGGATTTGCCCAACACGGTATGACCGAGATATTCCTGCCTGTCCAGAATATGACCAATCGTATTTGCGTTCCAACGGTAAGGGTCGCTGAAGCTCCTGTTTCTGCAATTTTCGGGGAAATACTTTGCCGTATATGCAGATGGTATCAGCACCTTTTCTTCGGTCAGTTGTTCCGCAATCGCCGTCACGCCCATACCTTGACAGGCAAGACGGAACACCTTTCTGACGATTTCAGCAGCCGGTTCATCCACAACAAGGGTCTGCTTATCTCCGTTGATACGCTTGTAGCCATAGGGGATAGCACCGCTGCACCTTAGTCCCTCTTTCATTCTGGACTTAAAGACAGCCTTGATTTTGTTGCTGGTGTCTTTGGCGTACCACTCGTTCATGATATTCAAAAACGGTGTGAAGTCATTTTCGGTTGGATTGGCACTATCCACATTGTTGTTGATAGCGATAAAGCGAACACCCTTTTTCGGGAATACAATCTCTGTGTAATAGCCGACTTGCAGGTAATTTCTGCCAAACCTTGAAAGGTCTTTTACTACCAGAGTGTCCACCCGTCCGGCTTCGATTTCTTCCAGCAGGGCGGTAAAGCCGGGGCGGTTGAAATTCGTGCCTGAGTAGCCATCGTCATAGAAATGGCGGATATTTCTCAGTCCCTTTTGTCGGGCATATTCTTCGAGATACTTTTTCTGATTTAGGATGGAGTTCGATTCGCCAGCCTGTTCATCGTCTCTGGATAATCGCTCGTATAGAGCTGTGATTTTGATTTCTTCTTTCTTTGCCACGGTTTTGCCTCCCTTCTGTATGTAATTAGCGTTGATAAAACGCTACCTTTTTCTATCTTGGTATATTGTAACCTTTCGGGTCAGTGACCACATAGGAACTATGACATTGTAAAAGGTTGGGTTTAAGCCAAAATCTCGTCTTGCCGC
>ENA-UERN01002931-UERN01002931.1-human-gut-metagenome-genome-assembly--contig:-NODE-2931-length-12573-cov-5.598031_pt1 | contig 12573 bp, 9 predicted proteins | sample MGYA00242950_ERZ507950 | MGnify/ENA primary metagenome ERZ507950 (study PRJEB26167, sample SAMN06115515) | human gut metagenome | host: Homo sapiens | place: China:Ningxia | collected 2014-11-26...
ATTCTACTCCAAGTCCCAATGAAAGACTGACAGCCAATACCAATGTTTCCTTCCGTCCGATATTTTATGATGCAATGGCAAATCAGGTTGTAGAAATAGATTTCCAGGCGCTGGTAAGCAATGAGAAGGTTCATTCCGTTGCTGAGATTATCTTCGAGAACCACGACAAGGTAGAAACTGGCGTTCTGCAGGAGGTACTGAAAGAAGTATCGTACCGCGCATTACCGGCTGCACTGGTTGAGAAAGTCAAAGTTGATGTTGGTGAGATGGAGATTGGTGATACAATTCGTGTCAAAGACCTTTCGATCGCAAAAGATAAAGACGTTGATATTCTGACCGATCTGGAGGCAGTAGTTGCTACCGTCACAGCGGTTCACAACAATGTACCGGAGACCGATGAAGAGGCTGACGCAGAAGAAGCTAAATAATTGAAGCGCAGTGCCAGGATGAAGTGAAACGGGATGCTGTCCGCAAGGCAGATAAAAAGTTTCGTGGAATGATTGAAACATGAGAAAAGGCGGATGTACTGACCAGATGGCCGGTATATCCGCTTTTGAATTTTGTATGAACTTTTTTTGCAGATGGTAAAAGAAGATGAGGTTATGGCTTCATATATGCGTCATAAATTTCCGGATCAATATTCTCACGGATACTCTCATATACGCTTCCAGCCGCCTCCCGGATGGCATCGCGCGTTTCATCCGAGAGAGTTAAAATCGCGGTGCCGCTCGCTTCGATCGTAGCGATACGGTCAAAGATGCGCGCGTCGGACTGTTCTCTGGCATACTCGGTCGCGGTTTTGGCTGCCTGCGTCATGATTTCCTGTTCTTCCGGAGTCAGGTTCTGGAAGAAATCGTCATTGACAATCAGGGAGATCAGATGTGGCAGGTGGTTCGTATCGACCACATAATCCTGCTGTTCGTAAAGACGGTTGGAGACGATGACCTCATACGGGTTCTCCTGCGCGTCGATCGTGTGCTGCTGGAGACCGATATACACCTCGCTGAAGGTCATTGGCGTCGGATTGGCGCCGATTGCTTTCCAGAATGCGAGATGATAGCTGTTTTCCATGGTACGGATTTTCTGCCCTTTGAAATCCGCCAGAGAGTAAACCGGTTTATTTGTGCTCATGATGCGGAATCCTTGATCTGCCATGCCGAGCAGGTGGTAACCGCCGTCGGTGTACACCTGGCTGATGAGATTGTAAAAATCCGGATCATCCAGCTTTTTGCGGCAGTCATCCAGCGAATCAAAGACGCATGGAAGGTCAAAAACGGCGAGATCCTTCATGAAAGAAACCTGAGGGGCGGTGTTCTGCACGACAAATGGGATATCGCCGTCCGCGCACGTTTCGAGCAGGTCGCGGTCACCGCCGAGTGTGGAGTTGGCGTAAACCTGAATCCGCATTGCGCCGTTGCTTAAGTCATGTACTTCCTCCGCAAATTTTTCGGCAAACAGCTGCGTTACCGTGTCCTCCGGGCTGGCGGTCGCCAGTGGCCAGGAATAGCGCTGTTCTTTCTGGCTGGAGGCGCAGCCGCTCAGCGCGAGCGAGGCGCCGAATAAAAGAACCGACGAAGAAATGAGCGCCGCAGCGAATCGGAAAGAAGTCCGGCATCGGCGGGACACTAGGTTTGAAATATAAATCATAATGGGAGATCCTTTCAAATTTAAAAATATCCATTTCATATGTGAAATATTCCATTCACAGCCTGAAAGCGTGAAGCAGGTCGTTATATGAAATCTTTCAGAGCTTCAACATTTCCAAGCGTCCATTCAGCATTATAACAATCCCAGCGACAAAGCCGGTATAAACGTAATCAGCAGCAGCGCCACCAGAAACAAGCCAATCATCGGCATCGCTTTTTTGGCGATCGCCATGATCGGGACGTCGGTCAGGGAGCTGGCGACAAAGAGGTTGACGCCGATCGGCGGGGTTACGAAGCCGATTGCCAGATTGACAACCATGATCACACCGAACTGGACCGGATCCATGTTGATCGCTGTCACGATCGGGAGCAGGATCGGGGTCAGAATCAGGATCGCCGGGGTTGTATCCATGACCATTCCCACGATAAGCAGGAACAGGTTGATGACAAGCAGGATCATGACAGGGCTGTTGAAATGTTCCAGGATAAAGCTGCTGACCGCCTGCGGCACCTGCATCAGGGTCAGGACTCTGGAAAATGCCGTGGAAGCTGCCAGAATAAAGAGGATCGGTGTGAATGTGCGGATCGCTTCCACAAAAATCGGCGGGATATCCCGGAATTTCATGGTCCGGTAGAGGAACAGGCTGACAAACAGGGCATAGAAAACGGAGATAACTGCTGCTTCCGTGGGGGAGGCGATGCCGCTGTAGATACAGCCAAGGATGATGACCGGGCTTAAGAGAGCGAAAAAGCTTTCGCGCAGCACCCGGAACAGCCCTTTTTCGCGCAGCAGATGGATTTCAGCGTGGATTTTTTCTCTATCTTCGCCGTAACGCCGGCAGTGATAGATGGCATACAGCATCAGGAGCAGACCAATCATCAGACCCGGAATGACGCCGGCTAAGAACAGACTGCTGACAGAGGCACCGGACGCCATGCCGTACATGATAAACGGGATACTCGGCGGAATGATAACGCCCAGACCGCCTGCGACTGCCACGATCGCGGTAGAGAAAGTCCGGTCATAGCCGAGGGCGCTTAAAATCGGGATCGTCATGCTTCCGACGGCTGCAACGGTTGCCGGGGCAGAGCCGGAGATAGCGCCGTAGAAGAGGCAGGTCACGATGACCGCGCATGGCATACCGGCGGTAAAATTGCCAAGAAAGAAGGCGAATACGTCAAACAGCTTCTTGGAAATACCGCCTTTTGCCATGATGATGCCGGATAAGACGAACATCGGCACGGCGAGCAGGGGAAAAGAATCCAGTCCGCCGAACATGGCGCGGATCAGATACTTAGCGCCGACCGTGAAGGACGGGTCAAAAACGGAAGGGAGAACCGAGGCGATACCGAGCGTGATCGATACCGGGATTGCGATGACAAGCAGCACGACAAAGATAACAAATAAGAGAGCAGCAGGCATCAGTGTTCCTCCTTTCCAGATGGTGTATTTGCCTCGATGAGAGATTCGATTTCATTGGATTCCTTTTCCGGCATATCTGCATTTGCATGGATAAAGGATTCCGGTGTATTGCGCTCCGGGTGGGCCGGATCGTAGACATCTTCGCCGCGGGCAACCTTAAATTCGATGATCCAGCGCTGCAGAATGCGGAATGTTACCAGAAGAAAGGAAACAAACGGCGCTGCCTGAATATAGTACATCGGAATCCCGCAGGCGGGGGATAACTGTCCGCTGTGAATGGCGGACATCATGTAAGAGTATGCAAATGGGATCATATAAAGGAAAAAAATCAGCTCAAAGGTGTGGTTGACAACCTTAAAAAGAGCCTTACCTCTGCGTGGAAAGGCAGCGACGAACTGTTCGATCTTGATAGACAGGCACTTTTTGCTGCAATAGCTGACGCTTAAAAAACCGCTCCAGATAAAGAGAAAACGGGTAACCTCCTCGGACCAGGACAGAGACTGCCCAAGCGCGTAGCGGGAAAATATCTGGATTCCCATAATGAGTGTCATCGCAGCCAGCATGACAACCAGCAGAAATTCTTCCAGGTTTTCATCCAGCCAGTGAAGTGTTTTTTTCATGAATAATCCCCTTGTAAATACGGATAATAGGTTGCTGTTTATGCAGGCACGTTTGAAAACGGATGTGCCGCTTGATAACAATAATAGACCTGCGATGGAGGTAGCAGGTCTTGAGTGCCTCGCGGAGAATTCCCACGTACCCGCAGGCACAGGGATTTCCGGGAGTAAAAAAATAGGTGGCTAAAAGTATAATATAGGCACTTTTGGAACCGAAAGTGCCGTAAGATAGCGTGGTGGCAGCTGGAATTTGCCGTATTTAAATGCGAAGCCACGGCAAATTCAGTTACTGGGCACGTTAGCGTGAACAGTAACCGAATAACTGGATAAGCCAGATATTACATCGCACTGTGAAGCAGTCCCAGTACAGTCTCCAGATCCTTTACGCCCATCTGACCCGGTGCGGATGCCTTCTTGGCAGCGCCGAAGGTCATGGAAGAACCAAATACCTCGCCGCAGAGACGGCTGATAACGCCGGTGCCAGCCATCGACATGGTAATGATTGGACGGTCCGCATAGAGGGAAGTCATTTCCTCGGTGGCAGAGAGAAGCGTTAAAACATCTTTCTTGTTCTGCGGCATAACTGCGATCTTCGGGATATCTGCATTCATATCCTGCATCTTACGCAGGCGGTAGATGATGTCGGATTTCTCCGGCGTCTTGTGGAAGTCATGGTTGGAAGCGATGACTTTCACGCCAGCAGCATGTGCACCGTCTATGATCTTGGTTACAATCGCGTCGCCGGTAAAGATCTCTACGTCAATGAAATCGACATAGCCGGTCTGAGCTGCCTTGATGTTCAGCTTTGCGTAATCTTCCGGCTCGATGGATTTCTCGCCGCCCTCTTTGGAGGTACGGAAAGTCATCAGAATCGGAGTCTCGCCGAGAACGGCACGCAGTTCCTTTAAGACGTCTTCTACCTTCTCAAAATCAAAGACACCCTCGAACCAGTCTGCACGCCATTCTACCACATCAACCGGAATAGAATCAAACGTTTTTGCCTCGTCGATGATTTCCTGTTTGGTAACGCCTACGATCGGAACGATGATCTTCGGTGTGCCGGAGCCAATTTCGATATTTCTAACTTTGATAGTATTCATAATCAGAGAATCCTTTCATTTTATCAATAAATATTTATTTGTCGCTTTCTGCCAGAGACACCATTTTCGCGTAGCGGGCATTGACAAAGAGTCCTAAGAGAACGCCGATGGCAGTCAGTACGATATTCATTATCATAACATGGGATGGTGCCATTTTGGAAGCGGCAGTCAAAATTGTGTAATTACATAAGGAAGAAGCAATCATAACCAGTGCGGTTACGGTCCCCTTGATCTTCGGGAACAGCATGTTGCAGACGGAGGTTACAATCTGTAACAGACCGCCCGCGCCTGCCCAGCCGATGATGAAAGCGCCTGCAATCATAAGGGTCTGGCTGTGACCGATGAGTACGGCAACCAAAGTAACGAGGCAGATAACCGGGTAAACGAGGATGAAACGTACATCCTTGATTTTACGGGTCAGCAGGGAGGTGACAACGAGCGCCATCAGGGTACCTGCGGAATAGTAGGTCTGCATGATGGACGGGTTCGCCCAGCCTGCATTTTCTTTTGCGAAGTTCTGCGCGCAGTTTAACCATAACTGGAAGGTACCGGTGCAGGTGAAACCAATCACGATCATGGCGATGGACTCAAACGAAAAATTTGTGTGTTTTAAGCTGGCGATGAGTCCCTCGGATTTGCCCTCTGCCTTCTGCTCAGAATCTGGCAGCGGGAACAGGAAAATAAGTACAAATAAAACAGCGTAAATAATACCGCATCCGATAAATAACGGATTGTAAGATACCATGCCGGTGGCGGTGGTTGTCACAGCAACACCGAGTACGAACGGCAGAAGCATCTGCGCGATCGCAATGAAAAATTTGATTCCCATGGTAGCGACACCCGGAGCGCTGCTGATAATCTCGGCAACCGCCGGATAGATACCGGTATCAAGGAACGAGTTGGAGATACCTCCGATGATTGCACATACATAAGCAATTTGATAGCCGCCGTTTTGTCCGGCGCTGAAAGCGAAAGCAAGTCCAATCAGGTAAACCGCATAGGAGGCGCTGCCGATGGCGGTTGAGATGCGGCGTCCCAGTTTGTCGGAAAGTGGTCCGGCAAATGGAAGTGCAATCAGACGTCCGAGTCCTAAAGCAGCGGAAATCGCGGTGATCGCCATTGCCTCAACGCCCCAGGCTGCGGCAAGCGCTTCCTTGATGACTGCCTGTCCGAGAATCGAACAGCCGACGCCATGGATAAAGTAGTTTAAGTACATGATAAGTGCACTTGGCAGATATTTCTTGTTCATGATTTTCTCCTTAATTCAAGATCCGCCTGTCGGGCTGCCGTTTCGGAAACCGGGCGGATGATGGCTGATGTTCTGTCACAAACACAAAGGAGATGCCGATATAAAAAGTTCTGTTTTAGTGTTAGAAAAATAACACGTTTGATGCCTTTATTCTAATAATTATTATAGCCGAAGTCTAATACTTTTATAGCAAAAAACCAATGCATTTTAAGCATTAATGTGTTATAAATATGATTATGGGTTACTGTTCACGGGTAGGCACTTTTGGAACCGAAAGTGCCGTAAGAAAACGTGGTGGCAGCAGGAATTTGCCGTATTTAAATGCGAAGCCACGGCAAATTCCGTTACTGGGCACGTATGCGTGAACAGTAACGATAAATGCAGGAGAAAAGAAGGGAGGTCCGCCCTGTGAGCTATTTGGAAGATTTTGAGAAGACGCTGGCGGAGAAATGCCATCAGAACGAGCCGCCGTTCTGCCAGGCAGCCTGTCCGTTCCGGCTGGATATCAAGGGGCTGGAAGAAAAGTGGAAAAAGGGCCGTTTCAACGCGGCGTACCGGACCTATCAGAATACGGTGGGATTTCCGGATATTGTGTCGAAGCTGTGTAGCCATCCGTGCGAGAAGGCATGTCTGCGTGCGAAGCTGGACGGGGGAATCGCGATCGGGCTTTTAGAGCGGGCGACTGTCGAGTACGCGAAGCGGAAGGCACCGAATGCGTATAACCTGCCGTCGAAAGGAAAAAAGATCGCGATCGTCGGAGGCGGTCTTTCGGGGCTTGGCTGTGCACTGCGTCTCTGCAATAAAAAGTACGAGGTAACGGTTTATGAGCGGGAAATGGTTCTGGGCGGTCAGGCGAGAAACCAGATGGATCCGGCGGAATTTGATGCGGAGATCGAGGCACAGTTCCAGTTTGAGGAATTTTCACGCCATCTCGGTGAAACGGTAACGGATCTGGAGGCACTCCGGGCGGACTATGATGCTGTGTATGTGGCAACTGGGGCAGATGGCGCGGACTTTGGTCTGGAAATGGACCCGGACGGTGCATTTGCAACCCGGACACCGGGCGTTTTCATTGGAGGTTCCCTGACAGGCGGCGACAGCATGAAGGCGCTGGCAGATGGGCTGGCGGTTTCGCTTGCGATCGAACGGTATCTGAAAACGGGCGGCATGAATGAGCCATTTCGAAAGGAAGGGACACTTTTAAAGCTTCAAACGAATGGGATCGAGCGTGCCGATCGGGTGGTTCCGGCAAACGGGGAATCGTATACGGAGGAAGAGGCGATGCAGGAGATCACGCGCTGCCAGAAGTGTTCGTGTGATGCCTGTATGCGTGCCTGTGATCTGATGCGCCTGCATGAGAAAACACCGCGCCGTTTGTATGAAGAGGTTTACATAACAATCCATCCCGGTACGTTATCGCGCGATGGTACGTGGGCGACCAGACTGATCAGCACCTGCGACCACTGCGGGCTTTGCAAGGAAGTCTGTCCGCAGCATATCGATTTCAGCCAGTTTCTGCTTGACAGTATGCGGGCAATGCAAAAAAAAGGCGCGATGCCGTGGCCATTCCACGATTTCTGGCTGCGTGACATGGCGTATGCCTCCGGAAAAGCGGGGCTTACGCGGAAACCGGAGAATGTTAAAAAGAGTTCCTATGCATTCTTTCCGGGATGTCAGCTCGCCGGTTCGGATCCGCGCTATGTGACGCGGACGTATGAGTGGCTGCGTTCCAAAAAGCCGGATGCGGCGATCTGGATGACCTGCTGCGGTGCGCCTGCCGAGTGGGCAGGCGAAGTGGACATCCACGCGGCACATCTGGAGGAAATGCGGCGGCAGTGGAGAGAGCTTGGCGAACCGACAGTGGTTTTAGCATGCCCGAACTGCCGGAAGATGTTTGAAGAATACCTGCCGGAGCTTCCGGTTGTCTTTCTGGCGGAAGTGATGGAAGAGTGGGGCGTGGAGAAAGATGCTGCTTTGGAACCGGACAATGCTGAAAAGGGTGAAATGGAAGCAGGAAGTACCCAGCAAGCGCAGCCGTATGCCTTGTTTGATCCCTGCGCCAGCCGCTATTACCCGGAATTGCAGGAGAGTGTGCGCCATCTGGCGGATGCGGCGGGGATTACGTGGGAAAATCTGCCGTATGACGGGAAAAAGGCGCGCTGCTGCGGATACGGCGGGCATATCGGGATTGCTTCTCCGAGCCACACAAGCTATATGACAACTTCCCGTGCAAAAGAGGAGGAACTGCCGTATGTGACCTACTGCGTCAACTGCCGGGAGTCCTTTGCCGGACAGGGCAAGGAGGCAGTTCATATCCTCGATCTGCTGTTTGGGTTAAATGGCGCGGGACGCCCGGCGGCGACGGTGACGGAGCGCTGGCACAACCGCCTGGCGGCGAAACGGGAACTGCTTAAGACGTACTGGAATGAGACGATCGAAGAGGAAACACATATGAAATTAGAAGTTGAGAAGGAGCTGGAACGCAAATTGTCAGCGGGTCAGATTTTGATCGAAGATATGGAGCAGGTCATTGAACACTGTGAGCGGGAAGATCGCGGTATTATCGACCCGGAGACAGGACATCGGATCGGGCATCTGAAGATCCAGCATATGACCTACTGGGCAGAGTACGAGGTGCTGCCGGACGGCGGTTATAAGCTCTGGAATGGCTACAGCCACCGCATGAATCTGGAAGGAGAGTGATGAGTATGCCGACGATCGATGGAGGCGGAAGAGATCAGCGGATCAAAGAGGCGTTGGAGAAAAAAGTCATCTGCCGCCGGTGTCAGGTGGAGATGGTGCCGAAATCCACATTTTTTGACTATCTGGGGCACAATTTCCACACCGAGATCCTGTGCTGCCCGAAGTGCGGCGAGGTATATCTGCCGGAAGCGCTGGTAAAAGGGCGTATGGCGGATGTGGAGAGAGAGCTGGAAGATAAGTAGATAGTAGATATAAGTATGATTCATGAGAGATGCTTTTGGATCTGAAAAGGATAGGTGAGACAGGCTGGCTGCGGGGATTTGCCATGTGTGAACATGAGAACACAGCCCATCTGCGGCTGGTTCATCATGGGAGAACTGTAATGAATTGAGATAAGGGGATGAAAGACAATGGTAATGAACGTACAGGACAGAGCCCTCCTGCCAGAAGAAATGCGCCATACATACAGTGTCTGCCCGGTTTGTTTAAAACGCATTCCGGCAAAGCGGGAAGAGCGGGACGAGCAGATATATCTGGTAAAAACCTGCCCGGATCACGGGACATTTTCCAGTGTAATCTGGAGAAATAAGCGCAAGTTTGCCGACTGGCGCGGGGAACGTCCGGCGGTGGGAGAAAATGAAAATCTAAATTGCCCGGCGGGCTGCGGTCTGTGTGCGGAGCACAGGCGCGCCACCTGCTGTACCCTGCTGGAGATCACAGCGCGGTGCAATATGAACTGTACCTTCTGTTTTGCGGAGCCGGACGGGGCGCAGGATCCGTCCTTAGACACGGTAAAACGCTGGATCGACGATCTGACGGAGCCGGGAAAGACACTTTTGCAGCTTTCCGGCGGGGAACCGACAGTGCGGGACGATCTGCCGGAGATCGTGGCGTATGCGAAGCAGGTTGGCTGTAAATATGTGCAGTTAAACAGCAACGGTCTGCGCCTGGCGGAGGACGAGGCGTTTGTAAAGCGTTTGGCGGATGCGGGACTTTCGTTTGTATTTATGCAGTTTGACGGCGTGGACGATGCCGTATATGAAAAACTGCGCCGCCGCCCGATGCTGGAAGTGAAAAAACGGGCGATCGAGCAGTGCGGCCGGTATGGAATCGGCGTGACGCTTGTTCCGGTCATTGTTCCGGGCGTCAATACGGAGCAGATCGGGGACATCATCCGGTTTGCCATTCAGCGGTCGCCGTATGTGCGCGGTGTGCATTTCCAGCCGGTCAGCTATTTTGGACGTATCCCGGAGCTTCCGGCGGATGATGACCGCTATACGCTGGATGAGCTTCTGGAGGCGGTTGTCAGCCAGAGCGGCGGTCTTATCAAAGAGGAACAGATCGCGCCATCCTGCTGCGATCACCCGATGTGTGGGTTCCACGGGGATTTCATCGTGATGCCTGGGGATAAATTGATGCCGCTGACAAATTATAGTGGAAAAACCGAGACAGAACCGGAGGGCGAAGGCTGCTGCTGCGGTCCGGATCCGGCGGAGAAGAACCGAGAATTTGTCGGACGCCGCTGGGAACGGCGCGATTTGGAAGAGACCTGCTGCTGCGGGGAAAAACAGCCGGAGAGTGAGGCTTGCTGTTGTGGAGAAAGTCAACCGGAAAAAGAAAGCTGCTGCTGCGATGCCAATGCAGATGCGTATCTGTTGGAGAAAGCACAGCCGGAACCAGGAAACTGTTGTTGTGGCGGAACTCAGCCCGAACCAGAATCCTGCTGCTGTGAAGAAGAGTCGGTTGACATAACAAATATGGAGGACTTCTTAAAGCGTGCAAAAAGCCATGGCTTCACGATCACATCTATGGCGTTTCAGGATGCCGGAAATCTCGATATCGAGCGCCTGCGCCAGTGCAGCCTGCATGTGTATAAAGACGGGAAGAAGATTCCGTTCTGTGCATACTACTTGTCTCCGATGGAAAGAGGCAGATAATAGAAGCGCAGAAAGGAGAGGTGCAAAAAATGGATACAAATGAGAGCAGTCTCTGCCGACCGGGCGGATTTGCGCTGACGAGGCAGATGTTCCAGTTTGCGGGAATTGAGATACCGGAGGCGGGAGCGGCAGAGACGGAGTCTACAGACCCTGTAGTGCCGCTTCGCGTCATCGACATCGGCTGCGGAACCGGCGGCACGATGCGATGGCTTTCTGAGCATTTCCCAGACTGGCAGATTTCCGGCTTGGATAAGAATCCGGATGTGCATGAACCTGGCTGGATAGAGACTGGATGTGCGGAGAAACTGCCATATCCAGATCAGACGGCGGATATCATTCTGATGGAATGCAGTTGTTCCAAGGCTGCGGAACCGGCGGCGGCGCTCCGGGAGGCGTACCGGGTGTTAAAACCGGAAGGATGGCTTTTGATGAGCGATATGTATGCCCGGAAGAAAGAGCTTTTCTTAGACGGGATGCTGGGACGGCTGGAGTCTGCTAAAACAATCCGTGACCGGCTGGCGGAGGCGGGATTTGTGCTTGCAAAGATGCAGGACGCGTCGGGAACATTGGCGGAGTGGATCGGGCAGCAGATCTTCGATGGAAATCTGGAATCCGTCTGCGCGGCGCTGGGGGCGGAACGGAAGATTTTAAAAGAAGCGGGCTGCGGTTATTTTATTGCAGCGGCGCAGCCGTCCGGGTTATGGCGGACACTTTCGTATGTAAAGGAGAAAAGTCCATTTTATCAGAAGAAATTTACATCCGTCTGGGGACAGCTTGGGGAAATGGCAGGTTCCGATGTACGGCTCGCGCCGGATTCGTTTTCATGGGCGGATTTCCGCACACTTCCCCTCACAACCCCGGAGGAACTGAAAGCGGAGCCGGAAACATTTTTATGTGTTCCAGCCAAGGAGATCGCGCGGATCATCACGCTGAAAACCTCCGGCAGTACAGGGGCACCGAAGCGCCTGTTTTTTACCGAAGATGATCTGATGCAGACGGCGGATTTCTTTGAAACAGGGATGCAGTACATGGTAAAGCCGGGCGATCGGGTCACGGTTTATATGGAAGGACCGGGATTTTTTTCGATTGGAGGACTTTTAAAAGAGGGATTGGGGCGCATCCGGGTGGAGACGAAGGTTCACGGACTGATTCACGATATGGAAGCGGCAGCGCGGGACGGCGAGGGGGCAGACTGCCTGATCGGTGTCCCAAGCCAGATGTATGCGCTGGCAGCCCATGCGCCGGGACTCCGCCCGAAAACAGTGCTCTTAAGTGCTGATTATGTGCCGGTCAGCGTGCAGCGTTTTTTGGAAAGAACCTGGAACTGCCGGGTCTTTACGCACTGGGGTATGACGGAAACTGGTTACGGCGGCGGCGTACAGTGTGGGGCGCGCGCGGGTTACCATATGCGGGACCGGGACCTTTTGATTGAGATTCTGGATCCGGAGACGGGACAGCCGGTTCCGGAAGGGCAATACGGCGAGCTGGTTCTGACAACGCTTCGGCGGCGGGGAATGCCGCTTGTGCGCTATCGGACCGGCGATCTGGGGCGGATGATTGCAGAACCGTGTGCCTGCGGATGTTTAAAGCCTAGACTTGATAAGGTTGAGGGACGGCTGGATGACAGCGTCCGGCTGTCCGGCGGCAAGGTGCTTTCCATGCACCTATTAGATGAGCTTTTATTTGCCCTGGATGAGGTGGAAGATTTTCAGGCATCTTACAATGCGGCGCAGAAGCATCTGACGGTGGCTGTTATGAAGAAAGCGGGTTATGCAGATACGGTAGGAAGCAGAGTGAAAAATGTCAAAGCAGCATTAACGGAATACTTTGGGAACTGCCTGACCGTCTCAGTGATAGAAAAAGAAATTTCCCCCTATATCGGTTCGGGAAAAAGGCGG
>ENA-UERN01002947-UERN01002947.1-human-gut-metagenome-genome-assembly--contig:-NODE-2947-length-12499-cov-4.147480_pt1 | contig 12499 bp, 9 predicted proteins | sample MGYA00242950_ERZ507950 | MGnify/ENA primary metagenome ERZ507950 (study PRJEB26167, sample SAMN06115515) | human gut metagenome | host: Homo sapiens | place: China:Ningxia | collected 2014-11-26...
GCATGCGCCAAAATCAATGCAATTGATTTTGTGTGCATAAATTGTTGCTGGAACGAGGTACGAGTGAACAGTAACTATTTTGTTAGAGTGTGAAAGAGAGCGCTTGATTATGGATATAATGCTAAACCGATTATTTATATATCTGCCCTATTTACAGCAGGAGCTGGGACAGGACGATTATCAGGGGAAACTAGATTATTTACAGCATACAATGGCGCAGTTTCACATTTTGGTTTCTCAGATGCTTTCTATATCTGAGATAGGTGGAGCCCCGGTTGTTCTCACGGATGACCCGCAATTAGCCTTTTACTGTGTATCGCAGCAGATTCCTTGTTGTATTGTACTGGATTCTGGAAGCCGGGATGCCAGTCTGCCCAGTGGCGTATATTGCGTAGAGTCTTTGGAGGATATAGATGGTGAATATCTGGAGCGTATTTATAGGCGGACTAAGGGGATACCTTGGAATATTGTGGAGACGGAGCATCTGCTGATCAGGGAGATTATACCGGAGGATGTTCCAAGGCTGTATGAATTGTATTCGGATGACTCTATTACGAAATATATGGATAATCTGTATTCAGACCCGGAGCAGGAGCTTAGTTATACCAGAGATTATATCCAGAACATTTATGGTTTCTATGGCTATGGGATGTGGATCATTACGTTAAAAGACACAGGCGTGGTGATTGGCAGGGCTGGCTTGGAATATAAGGAAGGCTATGACGGGCTGGAGCTTGGATTTATGCTGGGAGCAGAGTATCAACATCATGGGTATGCATACGAGGCATGCAGTACCATTCTTGAGTATGGCAGAGAGTGGCTTGGACAGGATGCTTTCAGAGCAATCGTACATAAGGAGAATTTGCCATCAAGGCATTTATGTGAGAGACTGGGATTTCAACTTAGTGAATCATTTGCAGAGGTGGAGAAAGATTTTGTAGAATATAGGCTTGGCTGAAAATAACATGAAAAAATTCTAAAAAAACATTTGACACCATTCCTATTCTGTGTATAATAAAAGACAGAACAAGGGCGTTCGAGAATACAATGTATTCGCGAATGCTTTTTTTGTACGAATAAACGGAAAAATTATTCGTAGGCAGATATAAGAAATATGAGGAGGTTAGCAGGATGAAGAAGTTGGAGATTATCATCAGACCTGAGAAACTGGAAGATTTGAAGGCTATATTGGAGGAATCTAACGTAAATGGTCTGAATATTGCAAACATTATGGGTTACGGTAATCAGAAGGGTGTTGTGAAGAGATACCGTGGTGCAGAATATCGTGTGAATCTTTTGCCGAAGATCAAGGTTGAGACTGTTGTAACAGATGAAGTAGCAGAGTCTTTGATCGATAAGATTGTAAAAGAGATTAATACCGGTAACTATGGTGATGGTAAGATTTTCGTTTATGATGTTCAGGACGCTGTCAGAATCCGTACAGGCGAGCGTGGACAGGAGGCTCTGTAGTTTCTTCCCGATTGCTGTATTTCATAAATGCGCAGCAATCCGCAGATTCTACATAAACAATTGAAAAATGAAAAATTTATGTATGTGTATTATCAAAGGAGATAATCAACAGGCGTAGCAGCAGCTGCAGACAGCCGGTTATTATCTCCTTTTTCTATTGATAAGAATGTTTATCATGGCAATACACAGATAAAGGAGGAGAAAGTTATGTTTTTATTAACAGAAGCATCTGAAGATGCCCTTAATGCGGTGAACAGCATTATCTTTGGTTCTCACGGTGTATGGTTCCTGATCGGTGCGGCATTGGTATTCTTTATGCAGGCAGGCTTTGCAATGTGCGAGGCTGGTTTTACCAGAGCCAAGAATGCCGGTAACATTATTATGAAGAACCTGATGGACTTTTGTCTTGGTACTGTTGCTTTTATTCTGGTTGGTTATAACCTGTTATGTGGTGTAGGTAATAACTTCGTTGGCTGGGGCTTGAATGTATTTGATTTCGACAATACTGACTGGTATGGTTTCGTGTTCAACCTGGTATTCTGTGCGACAGCAGCTACAATCGTATCCGGTGCCATGGCAGAGCGTACAAAATTCATTTCCTACTGTATTTATTCTTTTGTAATCAGCTTATTCGTATACCCTATCGAGGCTCACTGGGTATGGGGCGGTCAGGCATGGCTGACTAACATGGGATTCGTTGATTTCGCAGGTTCCTGTGTCATCCATATGGTAGGCGGTTTCACTGGTCTGATCGGTGCTGCCATGTTAGGACCCCGTATTGGTAAATATGATAAGAATGGCAAGTCCGTTCCTATTCTTGGACATAACATTGTAGTAGCAGCCCTTGGTGTATTCATTCTGTGGTTTGGCTGGTATGGTTTCAACGGTGCCGCAGCAGCAGACGGTGACGCACTTGGTAAGATTTTTGCAACAACAACAATCGCACCTGCTTTTGCAACATGTACAGCAATGATCTTTACCTGGATCAAGAATGGTGCCCCTGATGTGTCTATGTCTTTAAACGGTTCTCTGGCAGGTCTGGTTGCCATTACAGCCGGATGTAACAACGTAGATATCCCGGGTGCAGCTATTATCGGTATTGTGGCAGGTATTCTGGTATGTGTAGGTGTATACTTCATTGAAAATACATTAAAGATTGATGATCCTGTTGGTGCTGTAGCAGTTCATTTCTGCAACGGCTTGTGGGGTACTTTGGCAGTAGGTCTTTTCGGTGTAGTAGAAGATGGTAATACTACAAAGGGTCTTTTCTATGGCGGTGGTTTCCGTCAGCTTGGTATTCAGGCTCTGGCTGTTATCGTAATTCTTGCCTGGACAGCAGTCATGATGACAATTGTATTCTTCGTTATCAAGAAGACAGTAGGACTTAGAGTATCTGAAAAGGAAGAAATCGAAGGTCTTGATCCTACAGAACATGCATTGGAATCTGCTTATCCTGACTTCCAGTCTGCTAACTATAATAAATAAATTAGTGCTGATTCTTTTTCCCTTAGTTGAATGATACATAGAAAAGACGTGATATTTGTAGAGTATCACGTCTTTTTCTTATACAAAAGTATTTCTAATGTCAGATGCAGAAAGCTTCGACTTTCTGTGGGCATTCTTTATATGATTGTTTCAATTGCTACATTTTTCTGGGCAGACAGGTTCATAATGTCCTGATAATATTGCTTCTGCAGATCAATGATCTGATTATCAGAGGTCTGGATAACAGGTCTTGAAAAATTATCCTGATTAATAAAGATTACGTTGCCTTCCATACCGTTCGTCAATGTGACACGGTGATTCAGATAAGAATTGGCAACATTTTCAAGGAAAGTCAGGATGTATTTCATCTCATATTTCTGAATGCCTTCGTCTTCAAAGGCTTTGATAACTGAGAATGGACACATGGCACGACGATAAACACGTTCACTGGTCATGGCATCGAATATATCTGCGATGGTGACGATTTTGGCAAACTTGTCAATTTCAGGACCTTTTAATCCATAGGGATAACCACTGCCATCACATTTCTCATGATGCATCAGCGCGGCATTCTTTACATGCTGTGGAATATTATCGTATTTATTCAGTAAATGAAAACCCTCTATGGTATGAGTCTTAATAATTTCAAATTCATCCCTGGTCAATTTACCGGGCTTGCGTAAGACCCCGGTTGGCAGAAGAAATTTACCTACATCGTGGAAAAGACCACAGGCGGTTGCCATAGTCTGATCTGCCTCGGAGAAATGAAGCCACTTTGATAAAATGTTGCAGATTAATGCAACATCCAGGCTGTGATTGTATACAGAATCATCTACGTTTCGCATATTGAGAAGCATATCAACTACATTGATATAAGAATCCTCCTGATGCATCATCTGAATAGTCTCTTCCAAAAGACCATTGACGTAGAAGGGTTCATTGCGGTAAAGTGATTTCATCAGATTATCGCGGAAATGTTCTGCACATTTGTTGAAATCCTGCTGAAAATGCTGGAACTGAAGGCTGCTGCGTATCTTTTCCTTGTTGGTCTGAACGGCGTCGGCATCCAGGACTTTGGATAAGGTCATAGGAGTATTAAGCTCGTTGACAAAAGTATCTTCAATATGTACATAATAGACGGAATAGGACTCCAGTCTTGATATGATATTTTCTGTCAGTACGACACCCTTTGGGACAATCATTTTCAAGTCATAGGTGAGGATGTCTTCAGCGGTTACCATACCGGGACGTAAGTCGGTAACGGGTATCTGCTTCATGTTTTTGTCACCTTTCTTTACAATTTTATAATTATATCTTAATTCTTTTGGTAAAAAAAGTCAAATATATGGAGGATAATTTAGTGAAAAAGTATACTGGTATACATAAAATGTCAGACAATAAATTTTTGAACCTTTTCAAATTGGATGCACTAACAGATGCAGGAAGAAAGTTTGATTACTATTTCGTATCAAGGCGTAAAGAAAAAGAACTGAAGATCTATACCAAAGACAGCCTGGCAGAAGGCGTGGTAATCTATCCGATTCTCAAGGAAGACCAGAATAAGATCGTGATGATCCGGCAATACCGCTACCCGCTGGATGATTATCTCTATGAACTGCCTGCAGGATTGATTGATGAAGGAGAGACGCCAGAAGAAGCAGCAATCCGTGAGATGATGGAAGAGACAGGACTTACCTTCACTGTATACGAAGATGGAGAAGCAGCCTACAGACGCCCCTTCTTCATGGGAGCAGGCTTCACGGATGAAAGCTGCAATGCCGTATTTGGTTATGCTACAGGTCAGATTAACCAGGCTCATATGGAAGATACCGAAACAATACAAGTCCTCCTTGTTGACAAAAAGGAAGCCGCACGCATCCTGAGAGAAGAAAAAGTATCCCTGCGTGCAGCCTACCTCCTCATGAACTTCCTGCGAAGCGGAAAATCCCATCCATTCTCCTTCCTGCACACACAGTCATAATGCATAAACAGTGCATTACATGTTGAAAATGAAAAATAAAATGCAAAATAAATGCACACCATATTGACACACCGGTGTGCATTTATTATACTCAAAATTACAGAAGTAGATAATTTATGAAGTAACCATAAATCACATTATCGCAAGATACAGAATTGTACAGCTTCCCCAAATGCATAAGTGGCACTTGAAAAACGTTGGCACTTAGGCGGTATGGGAGCGAAGCTTCCAATAGCGCCTTACGTGACCACTACGTTTTTCACGTAGCGAGAGCGTGCCTGCGTTGCATTTGTGGAAGCGGCACAATTCGTCCCTTGCTGTACACTATACACATTCTAAAGAGGAGGATGATCAGTGAAGAGAGTTACGATTCAGGACATAGCCAAAGAAATGGGATTGAGCAGAAATACAGTAGCCAAAGCATTAAGCAATGGCAATGTATCTCCAGAAACCAGACAGGCAGTCGTACAGAAAGCCTGTCAGATGGGATATGCCAAGCTGGATGATGCACTGGTAGAAGAAGTCATGCATCAGAAAAGAAAAACCGGAGGAGGGACAATACTTGTATTGTTCAACCGTTGGCAGTCCCTGTTCTGGAATACCACACTGGCAGGCATCAGCGATGGAGCCAAGCAGGAAGGCTATCGTATGCAGCTCTATATTGTGAACGAAGATGATCTGGATGGAGAAGAAGTGTTGGAACAGTTAGAGGATGATGTACAGGGTATCATTTTCCTGTGTATTTTTCCAATCCGATTTGTAAAAGGCATTGCCAGGGCGGGACTTCCCATGACCTTCTTTAATACGCCGGTGGACGCACAGGAATATATTGCGCTTGGTGATGTATACAATCTGGAAGGCTTCTATTCCATGAACAGATTGACAGGATACTGCATTGATGTAAAGAAATGCACAAGCTTTGCATTTATTGGATTTGCAGAAGGCTCCAGAGTTGTACAGGCAAGATTGCTTGGATTTATGAGCGCCTGTAGAAAGAGGGGGATAGAACCGGATCAGAAAATGCTGTTCACCCATCCTTCCAATGATGTGTATTATGGGTACAGCATGGTAGAAGAGGCAATCGACCAGATGCCATATATGCCGGATGCAATTATCTGTGAGAATGATGATATTGCCAAGTATACGGCAACTGTATTGTTGAGGAAGAATCCGGCACTTGCTGAGAGAACAATCATTACAGGATTTGATCATACGATAGAAGAAGACTTTTTCAAAAAAGATATTCTGACCGTAGATGTAAGAATAGAAGCACTGGGTAGAAGACTGGTGAAATCTGTAGTAGACAGAATCAAGGACCCTGATCTGGATAATACATTTGTAACCTTGGCGACTTACCCATTATTAGGTTAGAGCAAGAAAGGTGTGGTGAAGTACATGCAGAAACAGACATTGAATGGAATGTGGACGATGCATCCAGTGTGCAAAGAAGAGGATACCTATATGAAAGCCTATGAATTGGCAGACTCCTATCAGGCTCGGATTCCTGGCTCCGTATTGTCCACGTTATTGGATGCAGGGGCGATAGAAGACCCCTATTATAGACAGAATGAATACACAGCCAGAGACCTTTTCTGGCAGGATTATATATTTGAACGCAGCTTTGAAGTGACACAGGAACTGCTGAATCAGGATGTGATACAACTGGTCTGCTATGGGATAGATACACTGGCTGACTTATATATAAATGACACGCATGTCATTTATATGAACAATATGCACAGAACCTGGAGAATCCCTGTAAAGGAATATCTGCATGAGGGCAGCAATTCCATACGCTTTTATTTTAAATCTACACTTCGCTATATAGAAGAGAGAGAAGCGTCAGCACCGGCAGATAAGAAGATTACGATAGAGGCAAGTGGAGCGATTGCAGGTAATCAGTATATCAGAAAGGCACATTCCATGTTTGGGTGGGACTGGGGCGCTCAGTTACCGGATGCGGGCATCTTCCGTGATATTGAGATACAGGCTTATTGCACAGCCAGAATTGATGAAGTGAAATATCAGCAGGAACATGCGCAAGGCCAGGTCACATTACAGGTAGAAGCAGTGCTTGAATGTGCAGACTCCATGGGAAAGCGTTCTATAGGAAAAGATTCAAGAGAAGAAGCTTCTTATGAAGAAACTATCTATGAAAAGACCTCCATGGAAGTGTGCGTGTATGATCCGCAGGGACATCTTCTGGACAAACATATCATGACAACAAAAGATAATGTGACATATGTGTCAGAATTTATCATACAGAATCCGCAGTTGTGGTGGGTAAATGGACTGGGTGAACATCCGCTGTATACAGTAGAGACCAGACTGCTTACCCAGGGAGAAGAAGCACAGACAAGCACAGACCGTATTGGACTTCGGACTTTTACCGTGAGCAGAGATAAGGATCAATGGGGCGAGGAGTTCGCATTCATGATCAATGGGGTAAAATTCTTTGCTATGGGGGCGGATTATATTCCGGAGGATTGTGTATACAACAGAATCACCAGAGAGAGGATGGAATATCTGGTACGCAGCTCTGTAAAAGCCCATTATAATTGTCTGAGAGTATGGGGTGGCGGTTATTATCCGTCAGATGAGTTCTATGATCTGTGTGATGAGTACGGCATTATTGTATGGCAGGATCTGATGTATGCCTGCAATGTATATGATGTAACACAGGAATTTGAGGACAGCATTGCGGCAGAGACAGCAGATAATGCAAAGCGGCTGCGTCATCATGCAAGTCTGGGATTATGGTGCGGCAACAATGAAATCGAATCTGCATGGGCATACTGGGGCAATTATCAGACCCAGAGCCAGTATTTACGTGCTGATTATATTAAACAATTCGAATATATCCTGCCCAAGGCACTGAAAAAGGCAGACGACCAGACCTTTTTCTGGCCTTCTTCTCCTTCATCAGGTGGATGCTTTGATGAACCGGGAGCTGAGAACCGTGGAGATACCCATTACTGGGAAGTATGGCATGGGCAGAAGCCATTTTCTGATTATCAGAAGTATTTCTTCCGATTCTGCTCGGAGTTTGGGTTCCAGTCTTTTCCATCAGAGAAGACAGTATATTCCTATACAGAACCACAGGATAGGAATATCTTCTCACCGGTTATGGAAAGCCACCAGAAGAATGATGCTGCCAATGGCAAAATGCTGTACTATCTGGCAGAGAACTTCCGTTATCCTAAGGATTTTGAAAGCCTGTTATACGTAACACAGGTGCTTCAGGCGGTAGCAATCAAATCAGGTGTAGAGCACTGGAGACGCAACCGCGGCAGATGCATGGGAACTTTGTACTGGCAGATCAATGATAACTGGCCCGTGGCATCCTGGTCCAGTATTGATTATTACGGCAGATGGAAAGCGCTTCATTACATGGCATGCAGATTCTATGAACCAGTAGCTGGAAGTATTGTCAGAATTGCTGACACAGATACTGCCGAGCGCAGCGGTGGAGAACATTTCAGTGCAGTAGCAGCCCATGTGCAGAATGAGACTGCACAGCCAGCAGGTGTAACTGTGACTATGACTCTGAAGACCTTCGATTTCAAAGTCATAACGACTGCTACACAGCATGTAGTTGTGCCAGCCTTTGGCGTAAGTAAAGCTCTGGAAGAAGACTATAGCAGCTATGTACAGAGACAGCCACGAATCCTGACCACGCCATCAGCTAAACGCGTAGAAGATGATACACATCACTATTACGATAAGAAAGACGTTTTCGTGGAAGTAGTCTTCACCTATGAAGATGGCAGAGTACAGATCGAAAGCGATACCCTTGTGCCATACAAACACGTAGAACTGCCACAATCCAGCATACATGCAGAAGTAGCAGGCAGCGCAGACACTTATACCATCGCCCTGCAAAGCAATGTGTATACCCCATTTGTCGAAGTAGATTTCGCCGATGCCGATGTAATCCTGTCCGACAATATCATCAACCTAACCGATGATAAACCACGTGTAATATCCTTTACAACTGAGGACATTATAAATGGTAACTTTACCGATGCCACAGACGTCAAAAACCGCCTGCGCATCCGTTCCCTGCGTGATACCTATTAAATAACATACTTAGGTAACTATACAGAATTGTACCGCTTTTACAAATGCATAAACAGGCACTTGAAAAACGCAGCGAGAGCGTGCCTGTGTTGCATTGTAAAAGCGGCACAATTCGTCACTCGAACCTTAACCTATCACTCGACTTATTAAAAAGAAAGGCAAAGCATGAACGTTACATATTTTGAGAAAGAAAGAATTTTTAAGTTAGACACCCCAAACACCAGCTATTTACTCGGCATCGTAGATGAAGAAAACTTCATCGGACACATCTATTACGGCAAAAGACTGCAGGGACATGACATTGCTTACCGTATGCGTACCCAGGAAGCCCCATTTGTGCCAAGCCGCAATAACAGAGAGCGCTGCTCCTTCTATGACTGCTTCCCATTTGAATATCCCACAGCAGGACTGGGGGATTACAGAGAAAGCTGCCTGTCCATCCGTACTATTGGGGGCTATTCGGGATGTAACCTGTCCTATGTTTCCCATAGAATTCTGGAGGGCAAACCACAGCTGGAAGGACTTCCTGCTACCTTTGCAGACAAAGAAACAGCTACAACACTGGAACTTACTTGCGTAGACAATCACATTGGTATGAAAGTTCTGTTATATTATACGGCATTTTGTGACACAGATGTCATTACCAGAAGCGTTAAGATTATAAATGAAGGTACGCAAGCCTTCTATCTCACCAAGGTATTATCTGCATGTCTGGATATGGATAATCAGGATTATGAGATGATCAGTCTTCATGGAAGCTGGGCAAGAGAACGCCACATTCAGAGAAAGAAAGTAGGATATGGTATTCAGAAGGTCAGCTCATTCAGAGGAGAATCCAGTCATCAGGATCATCCATTCCTGGCACTGGTAAGTCCGAATACAACACAGGAGATGGGGGAAGTATATGCGATGAATTTTGTCTATTCCGGTAATTTCCAGGCGCAGGCTGAGGTGTCACAGTTTGACAGCATCCGTATGTCCATGGGAATCCATCCTGAGAATTTCTGCTGGAAGCTGGAGCAGGGCGGGGCTTTCCAGGCGCCAGAGGTTGTTATGGTATATTCCTCGCAGGGACTGGATGGCATGACGGCTGCATTCCATCGTCTGTATAGGAAACATCTAATCCGTGGTGAATACAAGGATAAGAAACGTCCGATTCTGATCAATAACTGGGAAGCTACTTACTTTAATTTTACAACAGAGAAGCTTCTTAGTATTGCAAAAGAGGCTTCCGGGCTTGGTATCGAAATGCTGGTCATGGATGATGGCTGGTTTGGAGCAAGAAGCAGTGATAACTGTGCGTTGGGAGACTGGCAGGTTAATGAAGAGAAATTACCGGGTGGATTAAAATATCTGGTAGATGAAGTAAATAAGCTTGGCATGAAGTTTGGTATATGGTTTGAGCCGGAGATGATATCTCCTGATTCTGATCTGTATCGCGCCCATCCTGACTGGGCAATTGCAATCCCGGGCAGAGTTGCAACAGAATCCAGACAGCAGTATGTACTGGATCTGTCCAGACAGGAAGTGGTAGATTACGTATATGAATGTGTGGCTAAGATACTGCGCAGTGCCAATATTGAGTATGTAAAATGGGATATGAACCGCCAGCTGACAGATCTGGGAAGTATAGAGCTTCCGGCTGACAGACAGGGTGAACTGTATTACAGATATGTATTGGCTGTGTATGCATTACAGGATCGACTGACGAAGGAATTTCCACACCTTTTACTGGAGAACTGTTCTGGCGGTGGAGCGCGTTTTGATCCTGGTATGCTGTATTTTGGCCCGCAGATCTGGTGCTCAGACGATACAGATGCCATAGAGAGACTGGAGATTCAGGAAGGAACTTCGCTGATTTATCCGTTATCTACCATGGGTGCACATGTATCTGACTGTCCAAACCACACAGTTGGCAGAGTGACACCCTTTGAGACGAGAGGGATTGTAGCGCTGGCAGGAACATTTGGTTATGAGCTGGATGTTACGAAGATTGCACAGGAAGAGAGAGACATGATCCCCGGACAGGTTGCCATGTACCATAAATACAATGATCTGGTAAGAGAAGGGGAATATTACCGTATCGCTTCTTACTCCCAGAATCACAAGTATGACTGCTGGGAAGTTGTAAGCCAGGATCAGAAGGAGGCATTGGTTACATTTGTGCAGGTTCTGAATCGTGCTAATTTCAAGTCCAGAAACATTAAGTTAAAAGGACTTAAAAAGGATGTAGTCTACAAGCTGGAAGAAGAAGACATCTGCTATTCGGGAGAAGCTTTGATGTATGCCGGTATACAGATTCCTAATCCATGGGGAGATTTCCAGGCAAAACTGCTGCATTTTACAGCTGTAGAAAGTGACGTTAAATAAGGTTGACAAATCTGTTAGATTAAATTATATTAAAAATAAGCTAAAAAAGAATAAACCCAGATGGGAGGGAAAGAAATGGTCAAAGCAGTAAAGCTGGCAGATATTGCAGAAAAGCTGAATGTCAGTGTTGTAACAGTGTCAAAAGCTTTGTCCGGACAGAAAGGCGTCAGCGAAGAACTACGTGAAAAAATCAAAGATCTGGCAGATGAGATGGGATATGTGCCAATTCATTCTAACCAGAAGAATAAGAATAACTCCTATACAATAGGAGTTATCAGTCTGGAGAGTTATTTTGCTAAATTTGCATCATTTTACTGGAAAATGTATCAGGAGCTTGCAACGAGAGCGGTAAAGAAGAACTGCTTTACAATGCTTGAAGTCATTAACACGCATGCAGAGCAGACTCTGGAGCCACCTAAGCTTCTGGAGGAAGAAAGAGTAGATGGTGTTATCATTATAGGCAGACCCAGACAGGAATATTTGAAGATGCTGTATCGTTATAAGAAATTCCCAATGGTGTTTATGGATTTTTACGATGACAATGAAGAAGTCATAGATTCGGTCATATCTGCAAGCTTTAACGGTGCTTACACAATGACAAATTATCTGTTTGGTCTTGGTCATACCAGGATAGCATATGTCGGTACGCTTATGTATACGGAAAGTATCACGGACAGATATTTTGGATATTGTAAGGCTCTTATGGAACATCATGTTCCTGTTCGTGAAGACTGGATTGTGAAGGATCGAGACGAAGAGAACGGTATCATAGGTCTGGAACATAAATTTGTCCTGCCTAAGGAAATGCCCACAGCATTTGTGTGCAATAATGATGTCAGTGCCTATGCCCTGATTAAGGCTTTGGAAGAGAATGGATACCGTGTGCCGGAGGATGTGTCGGTAGTGGGATATGATGATTATCTGTATCCGGAATTTGGTGATTCCAGAATTACGACATATGCCGTAGATATGGGTGAGATGTCCAAGATCGCATTGCAATGTCTTATCCGGAAGATAGAGAATACCACTTATACAGAGAATCTGCACATTGTACCGGGTAAACTGGTCGTGAGAGAAACTGCGAAAAAACTGGATAAATAGAAGATGAGGAAT
>ENA-UERN01002948-UERN01002948.1-human-gut-metagenome-genome-assembly--contig:-NODE-2948-length-12492-cov-15.538703_pt1 | contig 12492 bp, 10 predicted proteins | sample MGYA00242950_ERZ507950 | MGnify/ENA primary metagenome ERZ507950 (study PRJEB26167, sample SAMN06115515) | human gut metagenome | host: Homo sapiens | place: China:Ningxia | collected 2014-11-26...
GGTAACATTGCTAAGCGCGATGTCTTAGCTGATCCTATTTACAATTCCAAGATGGTCACCCGTCTGGTCAACAGCGTGATGCTGGATGGCAAGAAGGGCGTCGCTCAGAAGATCGTTTATGAGGCTTTCTCCATGATCCAGGAGAAGACTGGCAACGATCCTCTGGAAACTTTCGAGAAGGCGATGGAGAACATCATGCCCAGCCTCGAGTGCAAGACCCGCCGCGTCGGTGGTGCCAACTACCAGGTTCCTCTGGAAGTCAGCCCCGCCCGCCGCGAGACCCTGGGCCTGCGTTGGTTGACCGCTTACAGCCGCAGCCGTGGTGAGAAGACCATGGCCCAGCGTCTGGCTGCCGAGATCATGGATGCTGCCAACAACACTGGTAACGCCGTGAAGAAGCGCGAGGACACCCACAAGATGGCCGAGGCCAACAAGGCTTTCGCTCATTTCCGTTATTGATCTGTTCTGTAGGAGGTTAATTTCATGGCTACTCCCAGAGAAGTTTCTCTTCAGATGACGAGAAATATCGGCATTATGGCCCATATCGATGCCGGCAAGACGACCACTACCGAGCGTATCCTGTACTACACCGGTATCAACCACAAGATCGGTGAGGTCCACGATGGCGGTGCCACCATGGACTGGATGGTTCAGGAGCAGGAGCGTGGTATCACCATCACTTCTGCTGCTACCACCTGCTACTGGTCTCACTCTGAGACCCAGAAGGATCCGGTCGCGTTCAAGAAGAACCGTCACCGCATCAACATCATCGACACTCCGGGCCACGTGGACTTCACCGTTGAGGTCCAGCGTTCCCTGCGCGTCCTGGACGGTTCTGTGACCGTTCTGGCTGCTAAGGGCGGTGTCGAGCCTCAGTCTGAGACCGTCTGGCGTCAGGCTGATGAGTACAAAGTCCCCCGTATGGTGTACGTCAACAAGATGGACACCATGGGTGCTGACTTCTTCCGCTGCATCAAGATGCTGCATGATCGTCTGCACGCCAACGGCGTGGCCATCCAGCTGCCGATCGGTCAGGAGGATACCTTCCGTGGTATCGTTGACCTGGTCGATATGAACGCTGAGGTCTACTACGACGACATGGGCAATGATATGCGTACCGAGCCCATCCCCGAAGATATGGTCGAGCAGGCTGAGGAGTATCGCAACATCCTGATCGAGGCTGTTGCCGAGAACGACGAAGTCCTGATGGAGAAGTATCTGGAGGGTGAGGAGATCACGCGTGAAGAGCTGAAGGCTGCGATCCGCAAGGAGACCATCGCCAACACTCTGGTGCCCGTGGTCTGTGGTTCTTCCTACAAGAACCGCGGCGTTCAGAAGCTGCTGGACGCGATCGTGGACTACATGCCCGCTCCTACCGATGTCGAGGACATCAAGGGTGTGAATCCTGAGACCGAAGAGCAGGAGACTCGTCCTTCTTCGGATGACGCTCCGTTTGCTGCTCTGGCCTTCAAGATCGCTACCGACCCGTTCGTCGGTAAGCTGGCATACTTCCGTGTTTACTCCGGTAAGGTTGAGGCAGGTACCACTGTCTACAACTCCGTGAAGGACAGCAAGGAGCGTATGGGCCGCATTCTGCAGATGCACTCCAACCACCGCAAAGATATCGACTGCTGCTATGCAGGTGATATCGCTGCCGTTGTCGGTCTGAAGAACACCACCACTGGTGATACTCTGTGTGATGAGAATCATCCCATCATTCTGGAGTCCATGAAGTTCCCTGAGCCCGTTATCCGCGTTGCCATTGAGCCGAAGACCAAGGCCGGCAACGAGAAGATGGGCATCGCGCTGGCAAAGCTGGCCGAAGAGGACCCCACCTTCAAGACCTACACGGACGAAGAGACTGGCCAGACCATCATTGCAGGCATGGGCGAGCTCCATCTGGAGATCATCGTCGACCGTCTGCTGCGTGAGTTCAAGGTTGAGGCAAACGTCGGCGCACCCCAGGTCGCTTACCGTGAGACCATCCGCAAGGAGGCCAACCAGGAGACCAAGTACGCTCGTCAGTCCGGTGGTAAGGGCCAGTATGGTCACGTCAAGATCAAGATCGAGCCCAACGAGCCCGGCAAGGGTTACGAGTTCGTCAACGCCATCGTTGGCGGCGCAATCCCGAAGGAATACATCCCGGCTATCGACAACGGTATCCAGGGTGCTATGAAGGCCGGCGTTCTGGCTGGTTATCCTGTCGTTGACGTCAAGGTCACCCTGTGGGATGGCTCTTATCATGAGGTCGACTCCTCTGAAATGGCCTTCTCCATCGCAGGTTCTATGGCCTTCAAGGACGCTATGCGCAAGGCTGACCCCATCATCACCGAGCCCATCATGAAGGTTGCTGTTATTGTTCCCGATGAGTATCTGGGCGATGTCATCGGCGACCTGAATGCTCGCCGTGGCCAGATCCAGGGCATGGAAGCAATGGCAGGCACGCAGCGTGTCAACGCTTTCGTTCCTCTGGCTCAGATGTTCGGCTACGCCACCGACCTGCGTTCCAAGACCCAGGGCCGTGGCCAGTATGTCATGGAACCGTCTCACTACGAGCCGGTGCCCAAGAACATTGCCGACCAGATCATTGCTGGCCGCACCAAGGCTTGATTGCCTGAATTGAAAATGAATTTTGCCGGGGTAGTGTAGCTCCGGCAAAATTTCCTGTAAAAACACTTGATTTTACAGGCTGAATCTAGTAGAATAGTTTTGCAATGCAATTCTGTGTTTGCAGGACTGTTGTAACCAAATTCAATCCGATTATAAAGGGAGGATATTCCAATGGCTGAAAAGGCAAAATTTGACCGTTCCAAGCCGCATGTTAACATCGGCACCATCGGTCACGTTGACCACGGCAAGACCACTCTGACCGCTGCGATCACCAAGTACCTGGCACTGAAGGGTGATGCAGAGTTCATGGACTATGCCAACATCGATAAGGCTCCCGAAGAGCGTGCTCGTGGTATCACGATCAACTCTGCTCACGTTGAGTATCAGACCGAAGCTCGTCACTATGCTCACGTTGACTGCCCGGGCCATGCTGACTACGTCAAGAACATGATCACTGGTGCTGCTCAGATGGACGGCGCTATCCTGGTCGTTGCTGCTACCGATGGTCCCATGCCCCAGACCCGTGAGCACATCCTGCTGGCTCGTCAGGTCGGCGTGCCCTATATCGTTGTTTTCATGAACAAGTGCGATATGGTCGACGACGAAGAGCTGCTGGATCTGGTCGAGATGGAGATCCGCGAGCTGCTGAGCGAGTATGACTTCCCCGGTGACGATACCCCGATCATCCGTGGTTCTGCTCTGAAGGCTCTGGAGGCTCCCAACGATCCTTCTGATCCCGCTTACGAGTGCATCAAGGAGCTGATGGACGCTGTTGACTCCTACATCCCCAACCCGGATCGTGAAGAGGACAAGCCCTTCCTGATGCCCATCGAGGATGTCATGACCATTTCTGGCCGTGGTACCGTTGCTACCGGCCGTGTCGAGCGTGGTGTTGCCAAGGTTGGCGACGCTATGGAGATCGTCGGCATCAAGCCCGATCGCCTGAGCACCACCATCACCGGTCTGGAAATGTTCCGCAAGTCTCTGGACTTCGCTGAGGCTGGCGATAACATCGGCGCTCTGCTGCGTGGTGTTGATCGTACTCAGATCGAGCGTGGCCAGGTCCTGGCAAAGCCGGGTTCTGTTCACCCCCACAAGGTCTTCGAGTCTCAGGTCTACGTTCTGACCAAGGACGAAGGCGGCCGTCACACCCCGTTCTTCTCCAACTATCGTCCTCAGTTCTACTTCCGTACCACCGACGTGACCGGCATCATCACCCTGCCGGAAGGCACCGAGATGTGCATGCCTGGCGATAACGTCATGATGCACGTTGAGCTGCTGACCCCCGTCGCTATGGAAGAGGGCCTGCGTTTCGCTATCCGTGAGGGTGGCCGTACCGTTGGTTCCGGCGTCGTCGGCAAGATCATTGAGTGATTTTGACCCTTCGCGCCTGTTCTAAGGCAAAAGGTTAAACTTACAAAGAGCGTTCCCATTCCGGAGAGTGGGAACGCTTTTTTTGCTTATCCCAGCCCTTCTGCGCCTGTCGCAGAAGGGCTTTTTTCGTTTTGATAAAAAGCGGCTTTACAAATTTTGGTTGTTGTGATACACTTGAAACAGAATAAATCTCCGGAGGGTGTAAACGATGGCCTTTGATTATAAGAAAGAATACAAGGAATTTTATCTGCCGCCGAAGAAACCAACGCTTGTGACCATCCCGCCCATGAATTTTGTGGCGGTGCAGGGGAAAGGGGACCCCAATGAGCCGGATGGCGAATACCAGGCAGCGATGGAGCTGCTGTACGGCATTGCATTTACCATCAAGATGAGCTATAAGGGGAGCCATAAGATCGACGGTTACTTCGAATATGTCGTTCCGCCGCTGGAGGGCCTGTGGCATCAGGCAGGCGTTGATGGGGTCGATTATGCCCACAAGGAGACATTCGAGTGGACGTCGATGATCCGCCTGCCGGAGTTCGTGACGAAAGCTGAGTTTGACTGGGCTGTGCAGGAAGCGACCGCCAAAAAACGGAAGGACTTCTCGAAGGCGGAATTCTTCCATTATGACGAGGGGCTTTGTGTTCAGTGTCTGCACCTTGGTCCATACGACAGTGAGCCGGAAACACTGCGCCAGATGGACGCCTTTGCGGAGGTGCAGGGATACGCAGTTGACTTTGCAGCCCGCCGTCATCACGAAATCTATCTCTCCGACCCTCGCCGCACGGCTCCGGAAAAGTGCAAGACAGTCCTGCGGCACCCAATTCGAAAAAAATAAATCCGGTCAAATCCACAAAAGATGTCGATTTTGGTTGTGAAATGTGCTATACTGTTCTTATCTATAAAAGCACACCTGCAACAGGGAGGAGAATATCATGCAGCACGAAACCGTGATCGTTCTGGATTTCGGCGGCCAGTACAACCAGCTGATCGCCCGCCGCGTCCGCGAGAACAATGTCTATTGTGAAATCTATTCCTACAAGACGGATCTGGCACTGATCAAGGCCAAGAACCCGAAGGGCATCATCTTCACCGGCGGCCCCAACAGCGTCTATCTGGAGGATTCCCCGACGATCGACCCGGAGATCTTCAACTGGGGTGTGCCCATCCTGGGCATCTGCTACGGCAGCCAGCTGATGATGCACCTGCTGGGCGGTCATGTCTGCCGTGCACCGGAGCGTGAATACGGCAAAACGGAGGTCTTCGTGGACAATTCCAGCAAGATGTTCGCGGATGTTCAGCCCTCCACCATCTGCTGGATGAGTCACAACGACTACATTGAGCAGGCAGCACCCGATTTCCGGATCACGGCGCATACGGTGAACTGCCCGGTGGCCGCTGCGGAAAATGCAGAGAAGGGCCTGTATGCCGTCCAGTTCCATCCGGAAGTCCTGCACACCGCCGAGGGCAAGAAGATGCTGCACAACTTCGTGTACAACGTCTGCGGCTGCACGGGCGACTGGAAGATGGACTCTTTCGTGGAGAACAACGTCAAGGCCCTGCGGGAAGAGATCGGTGACGGCAAGGTGCTGTGCGCTCTGTCCGGCGGCGTGGATTCCTCGGTCCTGGCAGCTATGCTGGCCAAGGCGGTCGGCAAGCAGCTGACCTGCGTTTTCGTGGACCACGGCCTGCTCCGCAAGAACGAAAAGGAAGAGGTCTGCGCCGTCTTCGGCCCCGGCAACCCCAACTTTGATATCAACTTCGTCTGCGTGGATGCCCGTGAGCGTTACTTTGGCAAGCTGGCAGGCGTCACCGAGCCGGAACGCAAGCGCAAGATCATCGGCGAGGAGTTCATCCGTGTCTTCGAGGAAGAGGCCAAGAAGATCGGCAAGGTGGATTTCTTGGCACAGGGTACCATCTATCCCGACGTTGTCGAGAGCGGTCTGGGCGGCGAGTCCACCGTCATCAAGAGCCACCACAATGTCGGCGGTCTGCCCGACACGGTGGACTTCAAGGAACTGGTCGAGCCTCTGCGCAACCTGTTCAAGGACGAGGTCCGTCAGGTCGGCCGTGAGCTGGGCCTGCCGGAGTATCTGGTCAGCCGTCAGCCGTTCCCCGGCCCCGGTCTGGGCATCCGCATCATCGGTGAAGTGACCCCCGAAAAGGTCGCCATCGTGCAGGACGCAGACGCCATCTGGCGCGAGGAGATCGCGAAGGCTGGTCTGGACAAGGAGATCAACCAGTATTACGCAGCTCTGACCAACATGCGTAGCGTCGGTGTTATGGGTGACGAGCGCACGTATGACTACGCTGTGGCTCTGCGCGCTGTCACCACCACCGACTTCATGACCGCCGAAAGCTATAACATGCCCTGGGATGTCCTGGGCACTGTCACCAGCCGCATCGTGAATGAGGTTAAGCATGTCAACCGCGTGTTCTACGATTGCACCGGTAAGCCGCCCGCCACGATCGAGCTCGAATAACGTTTCACAAAAATCAATCCCAAGCCCCCGCCAGCAGGTGTTGGCGGGGGCTTGTGCATCCAGCGGGCCTTGATAAGTTGCGCGGTGTATGCTATGATTTTAGCAGTCATAATGTGTTCCGCTGCGACGTCCCGCCATTCAGCGCGGGCTGCGGATGGCCAATCGCTACCGCAAGCCCGACCGGAAACGGCTCGGACGGCACAGCATGAGAAAGGGAGAGAAACCATGGCACAAACGATTCGAACCGCAGTCGAGCAGGATCTCGACGCCATTGCAGCGGTGGAGGCAGAGTGCTTCCCGGCGGCAGAGGCGGCGACCCGTGCAGAATTTGCCGAGCGGCTGCGGTATTATGGAAATCATTTCTGGCTCCTGTGGGAGGACGAAACACTCGCAGCCTTTGTGGACGGCATGGTCACGGACGCGGCAGACCTGACCGATGCAATGTACGCAGATGCCTCGCTCCACAACGAAAACGGTGCATGGCAGATGATCTTTGGGGTCAACACGCTACCGGAATACCGGCGGCGCGGCCTGGCTGGGCAATTGCTGGAAACGGCCATTGCGGCGGCAAAACAGCAGGGAAGAAAGGGCCTTGTGCTCACCTGCAAGGACAAACTGGTGCATTATTACGCCCGATTCGGCTTTGTCAGCGAGGGCGTTTCCGGGTCTGTGCACGGCGGCGTGACATGGTATCAGATGCGGCTGACGTTCTGAATACTATCAAATTCCGCTCCTTTTAGAACAGTCAAAAATGAATCTTTTTCTCTTCTGAAACGTCATGCGACTCCTCCCCAATGGGGGAAAACTGTGATATAATAATTCTGTTGTGCCCGGCTGCAAGCTGCAAAAGGCAGACCGGGGCAAACGGATTACAGAGGAGAACATTTTATCATGGAACGTGAGAACCTAAAATCGCGGCTGGGCTTCATCCTGCTCTCGGCGGGCTGTGCCATCGGCATCGGCAATGTCTGGAAATTCCCCTATATGGCGGGGCAGGGCGGCGGCGGTGCCTTCGTGCTGTTCTATCTGCTGTTCCTCATCATTCTGGGCCTGCCCATTATGACCATGGAGTTTGCAGTGGGCCGCGCCAGCCGCAAGAGCCCGGTGCGCGCCTATCAGGCGCTGGAAAAGTCGGGCCAGAAGTGGCACATCCACGGCTATTTCACCCTCATCGGCTGTTATCTGCTGATGATGTTCTACACCACCGTTGCAGGCTGGATGCTGCACTATTTTTACATGACTGCCACCGGAAAGCTGGCCGGTCTGAATGCAGACCAGGTATCAAATGCCTTCAGCGAGATGCTGGCAAGCCCCGGCATCATGGCGTTCTGGATGATCTTCGTGGTGGCGTTCGGTATCTTGGTCTGCGCCAAGGGCCTGCAGAATGGTCTGGAGCGGGTGACCAAGGTCATGATGATCGCTCTGCTCGTCATCATGGTCATTCTGGCTGTCAACAGCCTGTTCATGCCCGGCGCTAAGGAGGGCCTGCACTTCTATCTCGTGCCGGACTTTGCTCGCTTGAAAGAGGTCGGCGTGGTCAATACGCTGGTGGGCGCCATGAATCAGGCTTTCTTCACCCTGAGCCTTGGCATCGGTGCCATGTCCATCTTCGGCAGCTACATCGGCAAGGAACACGCTCTGCTGGGCGAGTCCATCCGCATCGTGGCGCTGGATACCTTCGTGGCCATCACGGCCGGCCTCATCATCTTCCCGGCCTGTTTCACCTACGGTGTGGACCAGACCGCCGGTCCCAGCCTGATCTTCATCACCCTGCCCAACATCTTCGCCAACATGGCGATGGGCCGGCTGTGGGGCAGCCTGTTTTTCCTGTTCATGGCCTTTGCGGCGCTTTCCACCGTGCTGGCCGTCTTCGAGAACATCATCTGCTGCGGCATGGAACTGACCGGCTGCTCCCGCAAAAAGTCCAGTCTTGTGAACCTGTTCCTCATCGCGGCGCTGTCCATGCCCTGTGTGCTGGGGTACAATGTGTGGAGCTGGGACGGCTTTGCGGTCTTCGGCGGTGCGGTGCTGGATTTTGAGGATTTCCTCGTCAGCAATCTGTTCCTGCCGCTGGGCTCGCTGGTCTATCTGCTGTTCTGCGTTTCCCGCTGCGGCTGGGGCTGGAAGAACTACAAACAGGAAGTCAACACCGGCGAAGGCCCCAAGATGCAGGACTGGATGCGCGGCTATCTGACCTATGGTCTGCCGCTGATCGTTCTGTTCATCTTTGCCTTCGGCCTCTACGACAAATTCTTTGCGTAATGTACATTCGAAAGGGCGGACTCTTCGCATCGGGGAGCCCGCTTTTTTCAAAAGAAGGGGACACCGACCATGCACATGTTGATCTGTGATGACAACGCGCGGTTTGCCGCACGGGTGGAGCAGTTGGTCCGGGCCTGTCTCGGCCAGCGGGAGATCCCGGCGGAGATCGTGGTCTGCACCAGCGGCGAAGAAGCACTGGCCGTGCCGGATCTGGAGCTGTATCAGGTGGCGCTGCTGGATGTGGATCTGGATACCATGAACGGCATCTCGCTGGGGCGTCAGCTGCGGGAGCGCAGCCCGGAGATCTGCCTGATCTACATCTCGGCCTATCTGGAATTTGCCCCGGAGGGCTACACAGTCCAGGCGTTCCGGTACATCCTCAAACGGGATCTGGAACGGATGCTTCCCAGCTGCCTTGAGGCGCTCTTCCACGAAAAGATTGCCCGCAGCCGCAAGGTGCTGACCATCCGGCAGAACCGCACCAGCATCGAGCTGCCCTACGACAGCATCTACTGCCTGGAAAGTGACCTGCGCAAGGTCAATGTCTATGGCGATGTGCCGCATCAGCCGCTCTGCTCCTATTACGGCAAGCTGACCGATCTGCCGCAGGCGCTGTTCGAGAACGGCTTTCTGCGGGTGGGGCGGAGCGATGTGGTCAACATGCGCTACATCCGCCAGATCAGCGGGTACAAGGTCACGATGTGCAACGGGGTGGAACTGAGCGTCAGCCGGAACGGCTATGCGGCCATCCGGGAGACCTATCTGGAATGGAAGGGGCAGTTTGGCGATGAATGAGATATCCTGGTTCTTCATCGGGCACATGGTCTGCGTGTCGCAGTGGGCCGCCTTCCTGCTGGTGAATCGCGCTTACCTCGGCAAAGGGCGGGTGAAGCATGTCGGGTTCTGGAGCGTTGTTCTGGTGGCCGGGATGCTGGCGTTCAGTCTGATCTTCCAGATCGGCTTTTTCACGCTGGAGACCGTCTGGTACAATGTGGGCTATGTTCTGCTGTCCACCCTGCTGTTCGGCGGGACGCTGCCCCAGAAGCTGACCGCCGCCCTCATCAACGGCACCATGTGCCTGCTCTCCGAAAATACGGTCCGCTATGTGGTCTCCTGGGTGACCGGAACGTCGCTTCAGGTGGCCTGGCAGCGGCCCGGATGTCTGGTGACCATGACGCTCACGAACCTCATCGTGGGCGTGGTGGTGGCCTATTTCTCGCACCAGTGGAAGGATGAGCGGGCGCTCGAATCCCCGCAGGCGCTGGTCATGTCCTTTTTTCCCGGCATCGTCGTGGTGCTGAACGTGGTCCTGATGCTTTCGGCGAAGGACGAACCCGCCGATTCTCTCATGGTGCTGCTGACGCTGGGCCTGACGGTGGCGGTGCTCCTCCACATGTACATCGTCCAGATGTTCAATCAGCAGATGGCCCGGCAGCAGGAGCTTCATGTGCAGACGGCGCTGGAGCGGGAGCGGGCTGAAGCGCTGATGGACTCCTACACCACCCAGCGCCGCCTGACCCACGAGTTCACCAACCACATCGAGGCACTGACGCTGTTGCTGCAACAGGGCGAATACGAGGAAGCCAAAGCGTACCTTGCCACGGTCACAAAGATCATCGCGGCCCATACCACCATCATGAACACGCACAACCCGCTGCTGGATGCGCTGCTGAGCAAGAAGTACGAGGAGGCCACCTGCAAGGGGGTCATGCTCTACTTTGACCTGCCTGACCTGCGGGCGATCCCGCTCGAAAAGACTGACCTTGTGATGGTCGTCTCCAACCTGCTCAACAACGCCATCGACGCTGCCGCCCAGGCCGACCCGCCGGAAGTCTATTTCCGGATGCGGAAAACGGAGGAGGAACTGTTGCTGTCGGTCCGCAACCGGGTCCGGGAGGATCTGGACCTGCCGGACGGTCAGCTCCCGCGCAGCACCAAAAAGGAGCCGGGCCACGGCATCGGCCTGTGGAATGTGACGGATGTGCTCCGCAAGTATCAGGGTGAGTACGCCATCAGCTGCCGGGATAAATGGTTCCGGTTCACCTGTTCGGTGCCGGTGCACAGAATATGACATCTTCCCCCGCAGAATATGACATTTTGCGTGAAAATTGAGTGAATATTTGCTATAATTTGGGCAGGAATAAGGCAGAGAGCCAAGAACGGCGCATTGCGGCCGGAGCGATCCGGAAGCGCGGAACGGGCTCATACGGTACCGCAGAGCGTGTGGCGGTGCAGGCGGCCTTGTCTGGTAAAAGTCCTGACGAAGCTCTTGACGGTGATCGGGGGATTGCTGTTCATAGAGACTCTTCCAAATGCTGCTTCTTCCGGCATCGTTGTGTGGGAACGGGGTGCCGGAGCAGAGAGGCAGCAGCGATGAGAGCTTCGGATGGGACTTTTTTGTTTGAGATCAGGCCGGAGCCCTTGTCAAAGAGGCTCCGGTCTTTTATAATGAAAAAAATGGCTTTGCCAGAAACAAGAAAGAAGGAACCTGATATGGATCTGCCGGAAAAGAAACAGCGCTGGGTCTTTCATGCGGACGCTCTGCCCCAGCCCGCAGGCGCGGGGGTCACCCGCCGGGTGCTGGCCTATACCGATGGCCTGATGTGCGTGGAAAACACGTTTGAAAAGGGTGCGGTGGGAGCACTGCACCACCACCCGCACACCCAGATCACTTATGTAGTGTCGGGAGCGTTCGCGTTCACCGTGGATGGTGTGACCAGAACGGTCCACGCCGGGGACACCATCTTGAAAGAAGACGGTGTCGAGCATGGCTGTGTCTGCACCGAAGCGGGCATCCTGCTGGATATCTTCGCCCCCATGCGGGAGGATTTCGTCAGGTGAAGCGGTTTGGAGCTTTTTGTAACCGTAGCAGCAAAAAGGCAGTGCGCCGCGTGGGACGCACTGCCTTTGCATGGTGCGATTTCATATTATCCATCACGAGGACAGAATTGCCGTTCAGATGGGGAAGCAAATCAGTTTCCAGATACCGCTTAAACCTCTCCACAGTCGTTCCACCTGAGAAAGTCGTATAGTGTAGTGTCCCATCCAACTGGATGGATGACAGAATAGTTGTGTTCTTGGGCTTGGAAAGTGGTGCAGAATCGACAGCTCTGCTTCCTCCAAGTGAATAGGCATACCGCCTTGTCATATCTGTATTGCAACCACTTTCATCCAGAAATACAAGGTCACTTACCTTGAATCCAGACATAAGGCCGTTCCAGTTCTTTCTCTTCTGTGCCACATCGGGGACGCTCCTGTTCACTGGCATGAAGAGATTTCTTCTTACGGCGATATCCTGCTTTCTGAAGAAAACGCCAGACAGTATCAATGCTGACGGGCAAATTCAACGTTTCAATGATCTCCAGACAAGTGATATCCGGCTGTTTCTCCAGAAGCGAAAGGATGTGCTGATGATCTACATCTGACAATTTAGGCTTCTTTCCACGGAGATTCGTTTGAGTTTCGTAGCTGCCTGTTTCGTTCCGACGCTTCAGCAAACGATAGATCGAACAGGTGTTTACAGAAAAGCACTTTGCCAGTTCCTTTACGCTGATACCCTTATCGTATCCTTCCAGAATCAACTTTCGAGCTTCGTTGTGCAGCATAGCACTCACCTTCTTTGTTTCTGTTATACCACTTTTTCTCAAAAGTTAAAGTACTCGCTGCTGTATTATTGAAAATTGCTATAATGCACAAGCAACATCCGCAAACTGCATATCGCAAAGATGCCGTTTTGATTGGCACTATTTTTGAAAATTGCGAT
>ENA-UERN01002967-UERN01002967.1-human-gut-metagenome-genome-assembly--contig:-NODE-2967-length-12429-cov-4.052947_pt1 | contig 12429 bp, 10 predicted proteins | sample MGYA00242950_ERZ507950 | MGnify/ENA primary metagenome ERZ507950 (study PRJEB26167, sample SAMN06115515) | human gut metagenome | host: Homo sapiens | place: China:Ningxia | collected 2014-11-26...
GACCTTGTGCACTACGCGGCCGGATTTGCAATCACGCTCCGGTACCAGGGCGCTGTAGCGCACAAGTCCCTCCGACGGCAAGGGCACTTCGCCCCTTGACCCCGACCGGCAACGTGCCGGTGCGGAGTAACGCCGATCGAACAAATAAGCTGATAGATACTAACCGGGGGCGAAGCGCCCCCGGCCGCCGGAGGCAATTACTTCTTGATCCGCCAGTCGAGCGCGCCGACCGGGCAGGCTTCGATGCACTCGCCGCATTCGCTGCAGCTCGCGGGGAAGCCCTTGTCGAACGCGGTGCCGACGTAGGTGTAGAACCCGCGCTTTTTCGGGCTGAGCAAACTCCGGTTCACCACCTCTTTGCAGACCTTCACGCAGGTGCTGCACTTGATGCACTTGCCGCGATCCTGAATGATCAGCGGATGGCGGATGTCGTAGCTGACCGGGAGACGTTCGCCCTTGATCGCTTCCGGGTTGCAGCCGTAGCATTCGCCGTGCTCGCGCAGCTTGCAGTCGTGCTTGTCGGTGCAGCTGCACTCGATGCAGCGCTGGCCTTCCTTCATCACCTTCTCTTTGGACATCGTGGAGGTGACCTCCTTGAAGGTGGTCTTGCGCTCCTCGACCGGGATGAAGTCAAGCTGTTCGCGGTCCGCTTCGGAGACGTCGTCGCGCAGGAAAACCAGATCGGACTTCTTCAGGTTCTGCCACTTGCCGCGGGAGACGTAGACGGTGTGTTCCACCGGCAGCGCCTGGCCGGTCAATGCGTTCACGATTTCAAGCGCCGCCTGACGGCCGCCGGCGACACCTTCGACCACGGTGGCCGCGCCGGAGACGCAGTCGCCCGCCGCATAGACTCGGTCGGCGATCTTCATCGTGCCGGGCTGTACTTCGATGTTGCGGAACCGGTTCGTCGGAAGCCCGGCCGGAACGATGGTTCCCTGTCCGATCGCGCCGATGATGGTGTCGGCTTCGACCTCGAAGTCGCTGCCGGGCACCTCGACCGGCTTGCGGCGGCCGGAGGCGTCGGGTTCGCCGAGTTCCATCTTGCGGCAGGTCATCACCAGCTTGCCGCCGCGCTTTTCGACCTTCACCGGAGCCACCAGGAAGTCGAAAATCACGCCCTCTTCGCGGGCTTCATGGATTTCGATCTTCTCCGCGGGCATCTCGGCTTCGGTACGGCGGTAGAAGCAGTGAACTTCAGGGCTGCCGAGGCGCACGGAGGTGCGCACGCAGTCCATCGCGGTATTGCCGCCGCCGACCACGATCACCTTGCCCGGATTATCGAGCTTGTTGCCGTTTTCGGCCACTTTGCGCAGGAAGTCGATGCCCGGCGTCGCGAGCTCTTCGCCTTCGCAGCGCATCCCGGAGGCTTTCCAGCAGCCGACCGCGATCACCACCGCGTCGAACTCCTTCAGAAGCTCTTCGACCGTCAGGTTGTCGCCGAGTTTTTTGCCGAACACGAACTTCACGCCCATTTTCTCGTAGTGGGCCAGCTCGCGGTCGAGGATCGCCTTGGGCAGCCGGTACTCCGGAATGCCGTAGCGGGTCATACCGCCCGCCTTGGGCATCATTTCAAAGACCGTCGCGGCCACGCCGTTGCGGCGCAGGTAGTACGCGGTCGAAAGACCGGCCGGGCCGCCGCCGACGATCGCCACTTTCCGGCCGGTTTCCGCCGGAAGCTCTTCCATGTACTCATCGTAGTACAAATCGGCGGCGAGCCGCTTGAATTCGTTGATCGCGACCGGCTTGCCGTACACGTTGCGGCGGCACTCCTTCTCGCAGAAGCGCGGGCAGACGCGGCCGATGGTCATCGGCAGCGGAATGCGCTCCTTGATGATCTTCAGGCTTTCGAGGAACTCGCCCTTGCGCCCGGCGCGGACGTACTCTTCGACGTTCGCATGGGCGGGGCAGGCCAGCGTGCACGGCGCTTCGCAGTCGCCGGAGTGTTCGCTCAGCAGCAGGTTCAGCGCGGTCTTGCGCATGTCGAGCACTTCGGGAGTCGAAGCCTCGATCTCCTGCCCCGGAGCGGGCATCGCGGCGCAGCTCGGCATGAACCGGCCGGTCTTCTTGTCGCGGACCACGCACACAAAGCAGCTGGTGGTCTTGGAGATGCGCTGTTCACGGCACAGGGTCGGAATCTTGATCCCGTTGGCCCGCGCCACTTCCAGAATGGTCTGACCGGGTTCCGCAGTAACGTTCCGGCCGTCCAGAATAAATTCGATACTCATCAGTTGGAACCTTTCTTGACCCGGCTGATCGCCTTCTTGGGACAGATGTCCACGCAGGTGTTGCAGCGGGTGCACTTCGTATTGTCGACCACGAAATCGTCGGAGATCGCCCCGACCGGGCAGTTCTTGATGCAGAGTCTGCACTTGACGCATTTGGACTGGTCGAGCTTCAGGTCGACCAGCGCGTTGCACTGCAGCGCGTCGCACTGGCGGTCGCGCACATGCGCCTCGTATTCGTGGCGGTAATAGCGCAGCGTCGCCAGCACCGGATTCGGCGCGGTCTGGCCGAGTCCGCACAGCGAACCCATCCGGATCTTCGGGCCGAGGTCCTCCAGCAGAGCGAGGTCCTCCATGCTGCCCTTGCCCGCGACGATCCGCTCAAGCGTCTCGTACATGCGGGTGGTGCCGACGCGGCAGAACGTGCATTTGCCGCAGCTTTCGCGGTGGGTGAAGTCGAGGAAGTACCGCGCGGTCTCCACCATGCAGCGGTCCTTGCCGATCACGATCATGCCGCCGGAGCCCATGATCGCACCAAGTTTGCGCAGCGAATCGTAGTCCACGGGAGTGTCGAAAAGTTCGACCGGGATGCAGCCGCCGGAGGGACCGCCGGTCTGTACCGCCTTGACCTTCTCCGGATCGGCGCCGCCGATGTCGAACACGATCTCGCGCAGCGTGGTGCCCATCGGCACTTCCACCAGGCCGGGATGCTTCAGGTCGCCCGCCAGCGCGAAGAGCTTGGTCCCCTTGCTGCCCTCGGTGCCGACCGACGCGAACGCCGCCGCGCCTTCGCGCAGGATCAGCGGCACGTTGCCGAAGGTTTCGACGTTGTTGATCATCGACGGGTGGCCCATCCAGCCCTTGTCGGTCGGGAACGGGGGACGGAAACGCGGCGTACCGCGCTGCCCTTCCAGCGACGCGATCAGCGCGGTTTCCTCGCCGCACACGAAAGCGCCCGCGCCCTCCTTGATGATGATTTCCAGCTCGCGGCCGTTGACCACATTGAGCTTATGCTCGTAAATCTGCGCGATCGCGATCTTCAGGTGTTTGATCGCCATCGGATATTCGGCGCGGCAGTAGATGAAAAGCTTGGTCGCGCCGGTCGCGTAGGCCGCGATCAGCATGCCTTCAAGCACCTGGTGCGGCGCGGATTCCATCAGCGAACGGTCCATGAACGCGCCGGGATCGCCCTCGTCGGCGTTGCAGATCAGAATTTTCTCATCGGCCTGCTTGGCCGCGAGGAAGCCCCACTTGTTACCGGTCGGGAAGCCGCCGCCTCCGCGGCCGCGCAGCCCGGAGAGCTTCACCTCGTCGACCACCTGCTGACTGGTCATCGCGAGCGCCTTTTCCAGCCCCTTGTAACCGTCATGGGCGACGTAATCCTCAAAGCTGGTCGGATCGATGCGTCCGGCCAGCGCCAGCACCTTGACCAGCTCCTTCGCCTTGCGGGCGGGCGGGATTTCAAAACGGCTCTCCGGCCCGACGCTGAGGATGTTCTGCATCGCCTTGTCGTCGGCTTTCACGTCGCGGTAGAACACGGAATCGCCGTTTTCCAGCACGACCTCCACCATCGGCTCGGCATAGCAGTGGCCGAGACAGCCGGTGCCTTCCACGGGAATATCGCCGGCCCGCTGCCTGAGCAGGTCCATCACAGCCTCGGCCCCGGCGGCCACGCCGCAGCTGGCCACGCCGACCCGGATCTTCTTAATCTTGGCGTCGCTCATTTCGCTTCGTACTCCTTCAGGATTTTGATCGTGCTCTTGCGGTCGAGCTTACCGTAAACCCGGCCGTTGACGCTCATCACGGGAGCGAGGCTGCAGCAGCCGAGACAGGCGACCGTCTCAAGGGAGAAATGCCCCCGCTCATCGGTCTGGCCGTCCTCGATGCCCAGCGCGCGGCTGACCCACTCCTGCACCAGCGGCGAACCTTTGATGTGACAGGCGGTGCCGTCGCAGATCGCGATCTTATACTTGCCGGGCTTGACCCGCTTGAACTGAGCGTAAAAGCTCAGGACGCCCTCGACTTCGACCTCCGGGATTCCGAAATATTCGGAAATCGCCCGGATGCTCTCATCGGAGACGTAACCCTCGACTCCCTGAACCGCCTGCAACCCCTTGATCAGGTTGCTCGGTTCACGGCCGATCTTCTCCAGAAATGCGTACTTCTGACTCATTTGCCTTTTGAGACTCCTGGTTGGTATGGAAATTCGTCACAACTCTTTTTGTACCGCGAGTTCCCCTTCACGGCCGGGGAACCCGCATAATTCGATCCGCCCCTCGGGAGCGGAATCCCTGACTTCCTCCGCGATCACGCCCAGCGGCACGACCCGGTAACCGAGCTTCAGAACCCGGTCCAGATACTCCTCGAACATCGCGGAACAGCGGCCGCCCTCGGCCTCGGCGTGAATGGTCAGGACATTCAGCGCATCCGGCTTCAGCAGCGAAATCTGGAAGTCGTTGTAGTTCCGGTCCGACACGCCGTCGCGCCCGAGCGCCTCGTCGTAGGTCGGCAACGTGACCGGGATCTGCAACTGTTCGAGTTTCTTTCCGTTGACGACCGGGTAGAACGGGTGATTTCCACGGCAGTCGCTGTTGTAACGGAACGGAAAATTCGATTTGACTTCAAGCAGCCGGTCATTGGCCCGCCAGCCCGGCGCCGCGCTGGTCGCGGGCAGTTCCCCGATGATGCCGGTCAGCACCGCCAGCCCCTGCTCGATCTCCTGCACCATCGCGCCGGTGGTCATCGCCATAAGCCGGGCCTGCGCCTTGTGGTGGTCCCATGCGTGGAACCCGATCTCATGCCCCGCCTCTTTGACGGCGCGGATCACGCTGCCGAAGCGCTTGCCGATCTTCGGGCCGGGCCACGCGGTGCCCATCAGGATGATTTCCGGCCCGTACAGCCCGGCCGCGTCGGTGCGCAGCATCTTCCACAGGAAAGAGGGCTTCAGCAGCCGCCACAAATGGCGGCCCATATTGTCCGGCCCCACGGAAAAATAGAACGTGCCTTTCACGCCGCGCGCGGCGAGTATCCTGCACAACGCAGGCACGCCGCGGCCGGTGCCGCGGTAGGTGTCCACGTCAATGCGCAATGCAATGGTTTTCATGCGACGGCCCGCAGATCAATCCAGGTTGAATTCGCCGGAGCTGATCGCTTCCGCGAGGAAGAAGTCCAAAGTGGTTTCGATCGACTTTTCCAGCGGGATCGCCGGAGCCCAGTCGAGCAGCTTCTTCGCGTTTTTGATCGACGGCACACGGTGCTGCATATCCTGATAGCCCTTGCCGTAGAACGCGCCGGACTCCACCACCAGATAACCGGCGAAGGGAGGGAACTTCGAACGCAGCGGATGCTTGTCGAACTTCTCGACCAGCATTTCGGCCATCGTCTTGATGCTCGCTTCGTTCTCCGGGTTGCCGATGTTGATGATCGCGCCGGTGCACTTGCCGTCCTTGTTCTCGATGATGCGGTACAGTGCCTCGACGCCCTCCTTGATGTCGACGAAGCAGCGCTTCTGCTCGCCGCCGTCGATCAGCTGGATCGGCGCGCCCTGCACGAGGTTCAGGATCAGCTGGGTGATCGCGCGGGAGCTGCCGATGCGGGCGCTGGTCAGGCTGTCGAGCCGCGGCCCGATCCAGTTGAACGGCCGGAACAGCGTGAAATCGAGCTGCCCCTTCGCGCCGTAGGCCCAGATCACGCGGTCGAGCAGCTGCTTGCAGGTGGAGTAAATCCACCGCTGCATCCGGATCGGGCCGGTGACCAGCTTGGAATTGTCCTCGTCGAACTGCGGGTCCTCGCACATGCCGTAGACCTCGCTGGTGGACGGGAAGATGATCCGCTTGTTGTACTTCACGCAGTAGCGGACGATCCGGAGGTTCTCCTCGAAGTCCAGCTCAAAGACGCGCAGCGGATTGCGGGTGTATTCGATCGGGGTCGCGATCGCGACCAGCGGAAGCACGATGTCGCACTTGCGGATGTGGTATTCGATCCATTCGCGGTGGATCGAAATGTCGCCCTCGCGGAAGTTGAAGCCGGGACGGTCGAGCAGGTGGTCGATGTAGTTGTGGCGCAGGTCGAGACCGTAGACCTCGTACTTGCCGGAGTCCAGCAGCCGCTCGCTGATGTGGCTGCCGATGAAGCCGTTCACGCCGAGAATCAGCACCGACTTCTTGCGGCCCATCTCCTTGAGGCGGCGCGGATCGCAGCCCCAGACCATGTTTTCGACGATGCGCGCGTCGGCGGCGAGCTGGTCGCCGGTCATGAACACGCCGCCGTCGAGCTGGGCGGTCTTGACCCGCACCGCGCCTTCGCCGCACGCGACGGTGAAAGGTTTCGCACTGAGCACGGTGCCGGGAGCCGCCTTGCGGGAGGCTTCGACCACGTCGACCGACCAGAAGAAGCATTTGCGGTCGCCGATGAAGCTGAACGCGCCCGGATAGGGGCGGGTCACCGCGCGGATCAGGTTCCGCACCTCCTTCGCGGATTTCGTCCAGTCGATCTGGCCGTCTGCGGGCTTGCGGCCGCCGAAGTAAGTGGCCTCGGCTTCATCCTGCGGCGTGCGCGGCGCCTTGCCGCTCTTCAGCAGCGGCAGCGTGCGGTCCAGCAGGATTCCGGCGGCGGTCACGGCCTTGTCGAACAGCGTCCTGGCGGTGTCGTTGTCGCCGATCGCGAATTTCTCCTGGTCGACGATGTCGCCCGCGTCCGGTTTCGCGGTCATATAGTGCAGCGTCACGCCGGTTTCGGTTTCGCCGTTGATGATCGCCCAGTTGATCGGAACGCGGCCGCGGTACTTCGGCAGCAGCGAGCCGTGCAGGTTCAGCGCGCCGAGGCGCGGAATCGACAGGATATCGCCTTTGACCATGTCGCGGAAGTAGAAACTGAAGATGAAATCCGGGGCCATCGCCCTGATCCGGCCGACCCACACCGGGTGGTTGATGTCTTCCGGCGCGAAGACCGGAATGCCGAGTTCGCCGGCCAGCTCGGCGACGGAACCGAACCAGATATTTTCGCCGGGGTTGTCCCGGTGGGTAAAGATCGCACTGATCTCGAATCCGTTACGAATCAACGCCTCAATGCCGGCGCGCCCGACATTGTGATACGCGAGGACCACACACTTCATTTTCCACTTCCTGACTTGGTTGCAACTGTCTCGAATTACATAGAATATCGTTCTTAATATAAACGCGCAATTGCGTTTTTGCCACATCTCAAGTTGTTATTTTACAGGATTTTTACTGTGCCCGGACGCTTTCGCGTGAAATCAGCCGGTACGGCAGCGTGGCGGCATCGGTCGGAACCGGCGTTCCGTCCAGCCGCCTTTCCAACACGTCGGCGGTGGCGGCGGCGATGGCCGGATAATCCGGGCTGATCGTGGTCTGCGGCGGCACCGCGTGCTGCGAGAAGAAGGTCTGTTCGGAGGCGATCAGCGAAATATCCGCCGGAAGCTGCCGGTTGAACAAGGAAAGCGCGTACAGCGATACGATTCCGGCGTTTCCGCCGGGACAGAACAGCGCGTCGGCCCGCTGCCGCAGCAGTTTGCCGATCAGCTCGACATAGCGGTCGGAACCGGGGCCGGAGAAACAGATCAGCGGCTCCTCGACCGGCAGTTTGCGTTCGCGCAGCGCGGCCAGGATCGCGGCGTGACGGATGTCGGCGTTGCCGGTGCCGGGATCGCCGTGGATGATGCAACCGATCCGGCGGCAGCCCCGCCGGTACAGGTGATCGATCGCCAGTGTCATGCCCTGCCGTTCGTCGGAGTGCACGAAGCAGACATCCGGCGAAACCGGCTGCGCGGCGCGGTCCACGATCACCAGCGGCACCGGGAAGCGTTCGGACCAGCCTTTGAAGTCGCCCGGCTCCGCGCCGACCGCGACCGCGCCGCAGAACTGGATGCTTTCCAGCCGTTCGAGGTTGTTGCACGGCAGCACCTCCAGCCGGAAACCGCGGCGCGGCAGCTCCCGCATCAGCGCCATTAAAATCATATCCACGCAGCTCTGGACCGGATAGACCGAATCGTAGGGCGTCACGATCACCACATTCCGCTGTTTGCTGGAAAGGCGCGGATGGTAGCCGTGTTCGCGCGCCGCCGCCAGCACCCGCGCACGCACATCTTCGCGGATATTCGGGTGATGGCTGAACACCCGCGACACCGTCGAAGTCGACACCCCGGCCAGCCGGGCGATTTCCGAGATCGTCATTGCAAGAGTTCCCTTTGTTTTGATGCAGTTTCAATATAACGGGTTTTCTTTTGAGAATCAAGCCGCGATTGCATGATACTTTTCAGAAACAGTGGAAAACGCCGGTTGTACCGGAAGCGGCAGGAGAGTATTGTTATTCACAGGAAAAACAGGAGGACCCGTTTATGAAACGAACCTTTCTCAACCAGCCCGATCCGGTCGTCACCGGAATCTTCGCCGGGCAGACGCCGGCGGAGCTGACCGCCGAAGCGCGGAATTGCGAATTTGAAGGAGCGGACGGCCTCGCGGTCGACCTGGGGGACCTGAAGCCGGAATTTCGCAACCGCGATGCGCTCAAAGGGGTGATCGACGCGGTGCGGCTGCCTTTCATGTTCTGTTTCTACCGCAACGATCCACAGCAGCATCTCGGCGACGACGCCCGGCAGGAGGTGCTGCTCGCCGCCGCCGACGCGGGCGCTTCGATCATCGACGTGATGGGGGACCTGTACGATCCCTCCCCGATGGAACTGACCCGCAATCAGGCCGCCGTCGATAAGCAGAAGCGGCTGATCGACCGGATTCACGGCAAGGGGGCCGATGTGGTGATCTCGTCGCACATGCAGTGTCCCCGCACGGCGGAGCAGGTGCTCGAACACCTGTCGGAGACCGCGAAGCGCGGCGCGGATGCGGTGAAGATCGTGACCACGGTGAACAGCGATGACGAACTGGCCGAAGCGTTCCGCACCACGCTGCTGCTGAAACGCGAACTCAAACTGCCGTTCATCCACCTCTGCAACGGCAGTTACAGCCGTCCGCACCGCTTCATGGGGCCGGCGCTCGGCGTATCGATCCTTTTTGCGGTTTCCCGCTACGAACCGCGCTACGGCATGGGGCAGCCCACCATCCGCGCGATGAAAACCGTACTGCAGAATATGCACTGGAACATCAACAACCTGTAACCTCCCGAAGGAGAAAAGCGACATGAACACTCCCCGCAAAGTCCTCGTTCTCGGCGCCACCGGCGCGATGGGCCGCTATCTGGTTCCGCTGCTTGCCGATCTGGGTTATCAGGTCGACGCCGTTTCCCTCGACGAAGTGAAATCCGACAGGCCCAACGTGAACTGCATCAAAGCCGACGCCAAGGACCGGGAAGTCCTGAAACGGCTTCTGGCGAACGGCTGCGACGGCATCGTCGACTTCATGATCTACTCCACCGCCGAGCTTCCCGGCGCTTTGGCGTTCCTGCCGGCGCATACGGACCACTACGTCTATTTGTCGACCTACCGCATCTACGACGACAAGGAGCATCCGGTCAAAGAGAGTTCGCCGCGGCTGCTCGACACCGCCGACAACCTTGTGCTGCGCAATTCGGACGACTATTCCGTCTACAAGGCGCGCGGCGAAAACATCCTGCGCGCGCTGCCGAACCGGAACTGGACCATCGTCCGCCCCGCCATCACCTATTCCTATTTGCGCAACCAGCTCGTGACGCTGGAAGCGCCGGACACCGTGGGGCGGGCCTTCGCCGGGAAAGCCGTCGTCCTCCCGGAACAGGCGCGGAACGTTCAGGCGACGATGAGCTGGGGCGGCGACGTCGCCCGGATGATCGCGGGGCTTTTGTTCAACGAGCACGCGCGCGGCGAAGCCTTCACCGTCGCCACCGCCGAATACCACAGCTGGGGCGAAATCGCCGACTATTACAAGGCGATCTGCAACCTCGAAGCGGTCTGGGTGGACAAGGAGGATTATATCCGCATCCTGCGGCCCGACCCGTATGACTTCGGCGCGCGCTGGCAGCTCGAATACGACCGCCTCTTCGACCGGATCATGGACAACTCCAAGGTGCTCGCGGCGACCGGGATCAGCCAGTCGGAACTGACGCCCCTGTACGACGGCCTTGAAAGGGAGATCTCCCGCTGTCCCAAAGACTATCCGTGGCCCGTCAACCGCCGGATGGACGACTATCTCGCTGCCATGCGGTAAACCGGAAGGAACTCAAAAAAATGGATCGAATCAGAATCGCCCAGATCGGCATCACGCACGAACATGCCAACGGGAAAATGTATTCGCTGCGGAAACTGCCTGAGGTGTTCGATATCGTCGGTTATGTCGATGACCGGGAATTTTCCACATCGCCGCGCTTCGGCAACGATTTTGAAAAACCCTACGAGGGATTGCGGAAACTGACGCTCGACGAGGCGTTCAACACGCCCGGACTTCAGGCCGTCACCGTGGAGGTGCCGAACAACGAACTCGTGCTGATGGCAATGCACTGTATGGAACGCAATCTGGCCATGCATATGGACAAACCCGCCGGCGAGGATTTGGCGCTCTACAAAAAACTGCTCGACGGTTGCGCGGCGAAGAATCTGCCGTTTCAGATAGGATTCATGTTCCGCGGGAATCCGGCGTTTCAGTTCTGCATCAAGGCGATCCGCGAAAAATGGATCGGCGACGTTTTCGAGCTGGAAGCCGATATGAATCATTGCTACGGCGGTGACGAATATCAGGAGTACATCGGCAAATTCCGGGGCGGCATCATGTACAATCTCGGCTGTCACCTGATCGATTTCGTCGTTTCGGCGATGGGGCGGCCGGAGAATGTGACGCCGTTCCTCAAGTCCGCGCCCGGTTGGCCGGAGCGGATATTGAACAACACCATGGCGGTGCTCGAATATCCCCACGCCACCGTGGTGTTGCGTTCCTGCAGCAAGGATATCACCAATGTCGACGGCCGCCGGATGAAGATTGTCGGAACCAACGGTTCGATCACCTTCAATCCGCTGGAGCGCTTCGACGGCAAGCCGGTGGAAATTTCCCTGCATTTGAATCAGGGCGCCGGAAGTTTCCCGGCGGGAAAACACACGCTCCGTTTCGAGCCGCAGACCGACCGCTACACGGAGCAACTCTGCGAATTCGCCCGGATCATCCGCGGCGAAATCGTCAATCCCTACACCTATGAACACGATTATCTGGTGCATCAGGTCACACTGGCCGCCGCCGGATACAACCAATGGAGCTGAAAACCTCATGCACGCAATGATTCTCGATGAGAAACTCAATTTTGTCTGGGCCGAAGTCGCCGATCCGAAACCCCGCGAAGGCGAAGTTCTGATCCGCGTCCACGCCGCGGCGGTCAACCGCGCCGATCTGATGCAAAAGGACGGCTGTTACGCGTCGCCGGAAGGGTGGCCGCAATGGTGCGGATTGGAGGTTTCCGGCGAAATCGTCACCGCTCCGGCCGATTCCGGGTTCAAGGCCGGCGACAGGGTTTGTGCGTTGCTCGGCGGCGGCGGATATTCCGAACTGGTGACCGCTCCGGCCGGGATGGTCATCCCGATTCCCGAAGGGTTGTCGATGATCGAAGCCGCGTCGCTGCCGGAAGTGTGGAGCACGGTCTACCTCAATCTCGAACACGAGGCGGGCGGGCTTAAGAAGGACGATGTATTTTACATGCAGGCGGGCGCGTCCGGCGTCGGTCTGGCCGCGATTCAATATGCGAAGCTCGCGGGCGCGACGGTCATCACCACGATCGATTCGCCGGAGAAGGCGGCGTTCGTCAAAAAAATCGGCGCGGATTTCGTGCTCGATTACCGTACCGAGGATGTCCGGCCGGTGATCGCGGCGCATCCCGTGACCGTCGCGCTGGATTGCATCGGCGGCAAAATGATGGGCGAGAATTTCAAAAACATGGTGTTCGGCGGCCGCTGGATCATGATCGCCACGATGGGCGGCGCGGAAACCTCGATTAACCTCGAAACCGTCTGGCGCAAACGCATCCGCTTGATCGGCAGCACGCTCCGCAGCCGCACGCCCGAAGAAAAAACGGAGATATTGCAGGCACTGAAAAACAAATTGTGGCCGCTCTTCAGCCAACGCAAACTGATCTCCAACATCCACGCGGTGTTTCCGATCCGTGAGGTCGAAGCGGCGCACGGCGTTCTGCGGCGCGCCGAAAACATCGGCAAGGTCGTACTCACCTTCATCGAATAAAAATGGAGATGGCATAATAAATAACTGACGTTCGCTGAATCAGC
>ENA-UERN01002980-UERN01002980.1-human-gut-metagenome-genome-assembly--contig:-NODE-2980-length-12387-cov-9.091795_pt1 | contig 12387 bp, 10 predicted proteins | sample MGYA00242950_ERZ507950 | MGnify/ENA primary metagenome ERZ507950 (study PRJEB26167, sample SAMN06115515) | human gut metagenome | host: Homo sapiens | place: China:Ningxia | collected 2014-11-26...
GCTTTGCCCCTAACCCCCACCAGAGGCGCTGCCTCTGGACTCCGCAAGGGACTTCGTCCCTTGACCCTTTCGCGCGATTGAGTTGAGTGCGCTCTCATACTTCTTCCGCGTGTTGATTGAGGGTGACCAAGGGGCGCTGCCCTTGACCCTTTTGCGCGATGGAGTTGAGCACACGCTCACACTTCTTCCGCGTGTTGATTGGAGCACGAAAAAGGCGGTTCGGTGTTTATGCCGAATCGCCCTTTTTCGTTGGATTTTGCGGATGGCGCAGTATCCCCCTCATTCCGCCCGTGCCAGCTTTTCCGTCGCCGAATTTGCGTCGGGCTGGAAGAAAATATCCCGTCCTTCGTTGCTTTCGCGGATGAAATCCCGCAATGCCGCACTCGTTTCATGCGCGAAATCGCCGTAAATCGCGAGTTTGAAGCCGTAGTTCACGAATTTTTGCAGGATTTCGCCCGCAATGCCCGTCGAAAGCACGAAAAAATCCCCCGTGATGGCTTCGCGGTTGAGGGCGATGCGCTTGCAGCCCGTCTCCGCGCGCACCGTCATCATCAGGTCGAGCGCGGACTGCACGTCCGTCATCAGCGGCTTTTCGCTGCGAATCAGCGCAATGGACACGCCGTCTTGGTTGACTTGCTGGATGTACATATTCTTACTCCTTGTGATGCAGGCGTTTGCAGATGCTTTCGCACGCCGCACAGCCGCCTTCGCCGGTTTCGCGCAGGGACGTCGGCAGCGCGTCGCCGACTTCCTTCATCGCCAGAATCACCTCGTCAGGCTCAATCGGGCAGCGAATGCCGCTGAGCACCATGTCCGCCGCCGTGAACGCGATGCCGGACGCGCCCACGTTGCGGTACACGCAAGGCACTTCCACCAGCCCGCCGACGGGGTCGCAGACCAGCCCCAGCAGGTTCATCAGCGCAAACGCCGCCGCGTCCGCGCACTGCTGTGGATTGCCGCCCTCCAGATACACCAGCGCCGCCGCCGCCATTGCCGCCGCCGAGCCGCATTCCGCCTGACAGCCGCCCTCCGCGCCGGAGATGCTCGCCTGCGTTGCAATCGCCTGACCGACCGCCGCCGCGACGAACAGCGCGTCCACCGCCTGTTCCTCCGTCGCGCCTTTTTCTTCCATCATCGCCAGCACCGCGCCGGGCAGAATCCCGCACGCGCCCGCCGTCGGGGCAGCGACGATTTTGCCCATGCAGCCGTTGCACTCCGCCGTCGCCAGCGCGTACACTTCCGCCTTGCCCAGCAAATTTCCCGCCAGACACTTGCCCGCCTGCAGGCGCTTCATCATCAGCGCCGCCTGCCCGCCCGTCAGCCCGGTAACGCTGCGCAGGCGCTCATCCAGCCCTTGCCGCGCCGCCTCCTGCATCACGCGCAGGTGATGGCGCATTTTTTCGCGCACTGCCAGCGCGTCCAGCCCGGATTCCTCCGCCTGTTTTTCAATCGCGCACCGCGCAATCGACCCATGATGGCTCGCCATGCGCACCCATTCGTGCAGCGTGTAGTCCATCAGTCATCCCTCCTTTTGAGGAACGTGCAGCTCCTGATATCGGGGATTTGGCGGATAATGTCCAAGTCCGCCTGGGAGGGCGCGCCGTCAAGCTCCAGCACCATCATGGCGTCTCCGCCGAGTTTGCGGCGATAGACCTGCATGTTCGCGATATTGACGCGGTGGCGCGCCAAGGTCGACGTGACCGCCGCAATCGCGCCGGGCATGTCGATGTGGTGGATAATCATCGTGTCCGCCTTGCCGGTGAAATTGACGCTCAAGCCGTTGATGCGGTGGATTTCGATGTTGCCGCCGCCGACGGACGCCGCTTCGAGGGTCAGCGCCGTGCCGTGCTCCCCCGTGACGTGCAGCCGGACGGTGTTCGGGTGCGCCCCGCGGAGATTGACCTGCTCAAAGCGCACGTCCATGCCCTGTTGACGGGCGATTTCCAGCGAATCGCGCAGGCGGGGGTCATCGACGTGCATCCCCAGCAATCCGCCGACGATAGCGCGGTCTGTGCCATGGCCGCGGTATGTTTTAGCGAACGAGCCATGCAGCCCGACATCCGCCTTGACCACCCTTTCGCCCAGCAGCGAATACGCGGTCAGCCCAATGCGCGCCGCGCCCGCGGTATGGGAGCTGCTTGGCCCAATCATCACGGGACCTATCAGGTCGAACAAATCCATGCGTTCCACGCCTTTCCGGGAAAACGGTTTCTCCCCTACTCTATTGTACCTGTTTTCCGCTGACTTTGCAATGGATATTTGCAAGAAAAACGCCCCGCTGCACAATGTTCTTCCAGTGCAGCAGGGTTATTTATACTGATTTTTGCAAAATCTTGCGGATTGTATGACGTATAGGCATAGTTGACTTTGCTATCAATCTGGTAAAAAGAGTTACTTCCAGAGGGCATGAAAACAGGCGAAGTCTGCGATCGCCCTCTGGACTCCTTCGGTTACAAAGCCCACCCCTGCGCCCGGATGGTCTGCGCAATCTCCTCGCAGCACTGCGCGCACAGCGCCGCGTCCTGCGCTTCCACCATCACGCGCACCAGCGGTTCCGTGCCGCTCTCGCGCACAAGCACACGCCCCGTGTCGCCCAGCTTTTCCTCCGCCGCGCGAATCGCTTCCTGCACCTTCGCGTCCGCCTGCGCCGCCTTCTTGTCCTTTACCCGCACGTTAATCAGCTTCTGCGGATAAATCGTCAGGTCAGAAGCCAATTGATGCAGTGTTTTCTTCGCCGCGCACATGACCTCCATCACCTTCAGGCTCGTCAGGATGCCGTCGCCGGTTGACGCGTACTTGCTGAAGATGATGTGCCCGGACTGCTCGCCGCCCAGACGGCAGTTATTCTTCGTCATGTACTCGTAGACGTACTTGTCGCCCACGGCGGTCTTGGCGGATGCAATGCCGAGGTCATCCAGCGCGCGGAACAGCCCCAGATTGCTCATCACCGTCGCGACGACCGTGTTTCCCAGCAGCTCACCCGTCTGCTTCATGTGCCGTCCACAGATGAAGAGGATGTGGTCGCCAGTGATTTCCATGCCCGTTTCGTCCACGCACAGGCAGCGGTCCGCGTCGCCGTCGAAGGCAAAGCCCACGTCGCAGTGGTTTTCGACGACGAACTTCTGCAAGCCCCCGATGTGCGTCGAACCCGCGTCGCGGTTGATGTTCAGCCCGTTCGGTTCGGCGTTGATGACCAGCGTCGTCGCCCCCAGCGCGTCAAAAACCGCCTTGGCGATGTTCCAGCTGGAACCGTTGGCGCAGTCCAGCGCAATCCGCCGTCCGCGGAAGGAGTACAGCCCCAGCGAAATCAGGTAGCCGACATAGCGGTTGCGCCCGGACACATCGTCCACCGTGCAGCCAATCTGCTCCTGATGCGCGAAGGGAATTTCGTCCCACGTCTGCCCGAAGCATTCCAGATGCCCGTCCAGGTAGGCTTCGACGAGGGCAATCGTGTCCTCATCCATCTTTTCGCCCTGCCCGTTGATGAGCTTGATGCCGTTGTCGTAGTACGGGTTATGGCTGGCGGAAATCATGATGCCGCAGTCAAAGCCATCGAGCCGCGCGACGAACGCAACGGACGGGGTCGTTGTGACATGGAGAAGGTACGCATCCGCGCCGGACGCGGTCAGCCCGCCGACGAGCGAATACTCGAACATATAGCTGGAACGGCGGGTATCCTTGCCGATGACGATGCGCGGGCGGGTGTGGTCGCCATTGCGGCGCTTGCACTCGCCGTAGTACCAGCCGAGAAAGCGTCCCACCCGGTAGGCATGGTCAGCGGTCAGCTCCTTGTTCGCTTCTCCGCGGAATCCGTCCGTTCCGAAATACTTGCCCATGGTGATTGTCTCCTTCGCATTGATTTTTTGGGGATAGGCATGGTTGACTTTTGTCCACCAACGAAATAACTTCCGATAGAAGTCAATAAACAGGAGTGTGCACCGAAGGTTTCCAAAGGGCGATCGCAGACGTTCGTCTGTTTTCATTGCCCTTTGGTCGCCTCCGCAGAGGCGAAACCCCTGCCGCACAATGATGCAGGAGAAGCCCGCATCGGCTTCCCCTGCTTAGGGTCAGGGGGATACGCAAATCCCCCTTTTATTTCGCGTCATACCCCAGCGTGCGCAAATCCGATGCCCGGTTGCGCCAGTCGGGACGCACCTTCACCCATAACTTCAGGTTCACATGCAGCCCCAGCAGCTTCTCAATATCCTCGCGCGCTTCCGAGCCGATGGTTTGCAGCATTGCGCCGTGCTTGCCGATGATGATGCCCTTGTGCGCGTCGCGTTCGCAGTAAATCGTCGCGTTGATTTCCATGAAGTTGTCGTTCATCTTCTCCATGCCCATCATTTCCACGCCGATGCCGTGCGGCACTTCGTCGCGCAAATGCTGGAGCGCCTTCTCGCGAATCAGCTCCGCGCAAATCAGCCGCTCCGGCTGGTCGGTCATCATATCGTCCGGGAAATACTTCGGGCCTTCCGGCAGGTGCGTGGAAAGCTGCTTCGTCAGGTCATCCAGCCCGTCGCCGGTTTTGGCGCTGATGGGGATAATCGCGTCATAGCCAAGGTCGGCGAAGGACGCAATCAGCCCCAGCAGCTTCTCCGGCGGCAGCAGGTCAATCTTGTTGATTGCCAGCACCTTCGGCACTTTCCTGCCCGCCATATCACGGACGATGGCGCGGTCGTGTTCGCCCACCTGCGTCGCGTCCACCAGCACCAGCACGCCATCCATGCCGTCCATCGCGTCCTTGACGGACTGCATCATGCTTTCGCCCAGCTTCGTGCGGGGCGTGTGGATGCCGGGGGTGTCGAGGAACACAATCTGCCAATCAGGGCGCGTCATCACGCCCATGATGCGGTTGCGCGTCGTCTGCGGGCGGCTGGAGACAATCGCAATCTTCTCGCCGACCATCGCGTTCATCAAGGTGGATTTGCCCACGTTCGGGCGACCCACAATGGTAATAAATCCAGAATGGAATTTCGTATTTTCGCTCATGATTTTTCTCCTGATTTTACTCCTTCGTCGTCAGCTGCTGCGGGCCGAAGCCGTGCGGCAGCAGTTCCGGCAGGGTCGCGCTTTCCGTGCCGCCCTGCCACGTCACCAGCACGCGGATATTCGGTGCGAATTCGTTGAGTACCTGCCGGCACGCGCCGCAGGGCCACGGGGCGGCGTCACGCGAGGCAATCGCAATCGCGGTGAATTCCCGCGCGCCCTCGCTGACCGCCTTGAACATCGCCGTGCGCTCGGCGCAGTTCGTCAAGCCGAACGACGCGTTCTCGATGTTGCAGCCCTGAAACACGCGCCCATCCGCGCACAGCAGCGCCGCGCCGACCGGATAGCCGGAATAGGGTGAATAGCTCCGCAGCATCGCCTGCCGCGCCATTTCCAGCAGCGTCTCGTCGGAAACGTCGGTCTGCGTTTCGCCGTCGCGCGTCATGCCGATGGCGGACAGAATCTTCTCCTCCATCGCCCGCATCTTCTTTTTGTCTTCATCCTCAATGTGGTCATAGCCCATCAGGTGGCACAGACCGTGGACGGTCAAATACGCCGCCTCCCGCTCCGGGGAATGCCCATACTCCGCCGCCTGCGCCAGCACATGCGGCATGGAGATGATGAGATCGCCGAGCATACAGGCGTCCACCTCGTCATCCAGCTCGCGCGCAAGCAGCTTGTCGCACTGCCCCGCCGTTTTGCCTGCCGGATAATTCACCGTCGGGAAGGACAGCACGTCCGTCGCGCGGTCAACGCCGCGGTACTCGCGGTTGATTTCGTGAATCGCGTCGTCGCCGCAAATGCGGATGTTCACCGCGCAGGGACGCGAAACGCCTTCCATCCACACGGCACAGTCCGCCGCCGTCTGCATCAGGGACAAATAGCGCGGGTCAACCTGCGTGTCAATCTGCCAAAGCAGCTTCATGTGTTCTCCTCGCTTTCCTCCACCGGCGCGGCGGGCTTTTCCGGCACATCCGGCTTTTCCGCCTTCGCTTCTGGCTTCACTTCGGGTGTTTTTTCCGCTTCCGCCTGCTTTTCCGCCTTCGCTTCTGCCTTCACTTCGGGTGTTTTTTCCGCTTCCGCCTGTTTCTCCGCCCTCGCTTCTGCCTTCACTTCGGGTGTTTTTTCCGCTTCCGCCTGCTTTTCCGCCTTGATTTCCGCCTGCATCTGCTTCGTTTCCTTCTCCGCTTCCTTTTCCGCCTTGACGAGCGGGCGCGCGGGGACGTTCACCGTCGGGTACTCAATGCGCTCGTGGAACACGCCATTCAAGACCTTGCAGAACGCTTCGCAAATCGCGTCGATATCGCGCAAAGTCAGCGGCGAATTGCTGAGCTGCCCGTCCTCCAGCTTGCCGCGGACAAGGCGCTCAATGAACTGCTCAATCGCCTTGGGCGTGGGGTCAGGGATGGAGCGCACCGCCGCCTCGATGGTGTCCGCCAGCATGACGATGGCGCTCTCCTTCGTCGTCGGGCGCTGACCGTCATAGCGGAAATCGGCAATATCAACCGGCTTGCCGTCCGCCATCTGCAAGGCTTTGTGGTAGAAGTACATCACGGGGGTGTCGCCGTGATGCTCCATGATAATCGTCTGGATTTCAGGCGGCAGGTGGTATTTCTGCGCCAGCGCCAGACCATCGCGGGTATGCGCCGTAACAATCGCGGCGGATACATACGGGTCGGTGCGGTCGTGCGGGTTATCGCCCATCTGGTTTTCCTTGAAGTACAGGGGGCGCTTGAGTTTCCCGATGTCATGGAAATACGCGCCTGTGCGCGCCAGCAGCGGGTTCGCGCCGATTTTCTCCGCCGCCGCTTCCGCCAGATTCGCCACCACAATCGCGTGGTGATACGTTCCGGGCGCTTCCAGCAGCAGACGGCGCAGCAGCGGCTGATTCGGGTTCGCCAGTTCCAGCAGCTTCGCGGGCGTGGCGAGGTTGAACGCCGCCTCGAACACGGGCTGGAAGCCGACGGAAATCAGGCCGCTCAAAATGCCGCCCGCCATCGACCACATGGCGTTGGTCATCATGTCGGATATATTGTTGGAAGTCATCAGACTCATGGCGAGGATGACGACCATATTCACCACTGCGACAATCACGCCCGCAATCACCATGCGGACACGCTGCGGCTTATCCTTCAAGTACTGCACGGCGACGATGCCGGAGACGACACCCGTGAGTATCAAATGCACCATTTCCGCCGAGTAGGCGTTGGAACTGCCCGCGCTAAGCCCCGCCGCAATCAGCGCCATGGTGAACGTGGCGGAAATGCCGACGCGCGCACTCAGCAGCGTAGTCAGCAGCATTGCCGCCATCACGACCGGGGCAAGGTAGACGTCCAGCAGCTTGACGGCAATCACGCACAGTCCTTCGCACAGCACCAGCACCACCATGATGACGCTGGAGCGGCGCACGTCCCTCAAAACCTCCGGCGCAAGGATAACGAGCATCAAAATCAGCACCGACATGGAAATAGCGATGAGCAGCAGCGCGCCGAGGTAGATGTCATAATCATACGACGCGGTATCCAGCAGCCCCAGCGCCTCCAGCATGGCGAGCTGATTCGCCTGCACACGCTCGCCCTCGCGGATGATGTTCTGCCCCTGCAGGTACACCACCGGCTCCACCTGCGCGGCGGCGTTCTCCTGCGCCTGCGCGGTCAATTCCTGGTCAATGACCATGTTCGGGCGGATGCAGTGGTTGAGCACGACGGGCACGATGTTCTGCATCAGCGACGTTTCGACGCGGTAGCCCGCAATCTGTTTAATCGCCGCGATGGACTGGCTGACCTGCCCTTCGCGGATGGTGGTGTTCAGCGCGCTTTCCACCGCGAGGCGCACCGTCACCGCCATGGTGTCGAAATTCTCCGTGCTGGCGCGCATGAGGACAGTCGCCTGATAGCGCGTGAGCGGCACGGCTTCCACCTGCTGGAGGGCGTAGTCGATTTCCTCCGCGCTGAAGGTCGCCGCGAGGTTCGTTTCCGTCGCGGTTTCGCCGTCCTGCACGCGCAGGGTCAGCCCGTACTGCTGCACAATGCGCAGCTGGCGGAACGTCTCGTCGAGGTCGCTCAGCACGCTTTCGGTCACGCCCTCCTGAAAGTGGTAGGTTGCTTCCACACGGACGGAGGCTTCGCGGCGGCGGCTTTCGGTCGTCACCGTGTCCTCCACGTCCTTCGTGGCGGTAATCGTCTGATGCGAAATCGCGCCGACGCTCAGGCTGTAGCGCTGCGGTGCGCACGCCGCGGCAAACAAGACCAGCAGCACCAGCGTGCCGACGGCGTAAATGAGCGCGCATTTCGCGCCCGCGCCGTGCAGCCAAGTGGTGAAGCGGCGCAGAATCGGGCGGTGGTTCTGCTTGTTTTCGCGTTTACGCATGTAGTTATCACTCCTTCTGCACCGGAGGGGGCGGATTTACGGGCGCTGCCCTTCCGCTTCCCGATGGTAGTAGGCGTCATACGCCTTGACAATCGTCTGCACCAGCTCGTGGCGGACGACGTCCTTGTGCGTCAGGTGCACCATGCCGATTTCCGGAATGTCCTTCAAAATTTCGATTGCTTCCGCCAAGCCGGATTTCTTCCCGTAAGGCAAGTCCGTCTGGGTGATGTCGCCGGTAACGACGACTTTGCTGTGGAAGCCCAGACGCGTCAGGAACATCTTCATCTGTTCAGAAGTCGTGTTCTGCGCCTCGTCCAGAATGATGAAGGAATCCGACAGCGTGCGGCCGCGCATGTACGCCAGCGGGGCAACCTCCACCACGCCGCGCTCCAGCAGCTTCTGGTAGCTGTCCACGCCCATGAAGTCGTACAGCGCGTCGTAGAGCGGGCGCAGATACGGGTCAACCTTCTGCGTCAGGTCGCCGGGCAGGAAGCCCAGCTTCTCCCCCGCCTCCACCGCCGGGCGTGTGAGCACAATGCGCTCAATCTCCTTGTTTTTCAGCGCCACGACAGCCAGCGCCATTGCCAGATACGTCTTGCCCGTACCCGCCGGGCCGACGGCGAACGTGAGGTCATGGTCGCGGATGGCCTGCACATACTCCTGCTGCCCCAGCGTCTTGCAGCGAATCTGCTTGCCGCGGTGGGTGATGGCGACGACGGAGCGCAGAATCTCGTCGATGCGGTCCACGTCGCCCTCGCGCGCCAGGGCGATGGCGTAGCGGATGCGCGTGCGGTCAACCAGATCGCCGCGGCGGATCATTTCCAGCAGCTTCAGGATGACGCTTTCCGCCAGCCCCGCATCCTCCGCTTCGCCCGTGAGGAACAGCTCCGAGCCGCGCAGGGAGACAGCGACTCCGCACTCCTGCTCCACCAGCGCAACATTCTGGTCGTTCAGCCCGAACAGGGACATATAGGCATCCATCGAATCCAGCGTCAGGGGAATCTTTCTCGTTTCAGTCAAAAACGATGTCCTTCTTTCCATTTGAAACGGCGACAATCAAGGTCACTTGGCAGGCGCGCCGCTGGGTATCTGCTCGGCAATATCCACAAGCCTTTCGCCCGTTGCCACTGCCAACAGTACCTCATGATCTATCATACTACAATTTACCCACTTGTCAACCAAAGATTCGTTCGTACCGATGATTTCGCGCAGTTTTCGCAAAGCAGCTATGCTTGCTTCGGCAGTTATTTCCTCATTTGCCCGATTTTGTTTCGTAATTTCACATTCATACCGCTTTTCCCACACGCAGGTGAGCGGCAGGAAGAAGCCGCCCAGCGGGAGCGTGCGCCGGGACACATCCGCCTGATGGAACGCGCTCTCCGGCTCATGCCACAGGGCGAACCACGGGCTGACGACCGACACGCTTTCCTCCGTGCGCCCGGAATACGATGTGTGCAGCTCTGTCAAGTCCATGCGAACCGCCGCCGCGTCCCACACGCGCGCCATCACCACCCCGCGCGCTGATACCGCCCGCACGCCGCTGCCCGTGCGTTCCTCGCCGCGGATGAGGATTTGCCCCTTGCGCACCACGTCGCCGGGCTGAACAAGCGCCGTGCCCGCCTTCGTGCGGATGCTATCGACGATGCCGTCCCGCGCGGCGACCACGTCCCCCGCGCCCGTCTCGGACAAGGGCGTTCCCGCTGGCACGCCGTCCACCACGCGAATCAGCAGCGTCATCCCCCGCCAGCCGCACTCCACCCACGCCGTTTCCGGGTAGCGCCATTCCAGCAGGTCACGCAGCTGACCCGGATGAACGTCGCTTTTTCGCATCGGCGGGGTGATGCCCAGCGCCTGCAGGTATTCGGGCAAATCCGCGGCGTAAATCCCGGCGTTTTCAATCTCCACGCGCCACATCACCTGCGACGCGCCGATGAGCGCGCCAATGCCCAGCATCAGCGCGGAAAGCAGCGCCAGCCGATGGCGAATCCACGTCATCAGCCGTCCCGTGCCCTGCCGATTGCCGACCGAGAAGCGCCAGCCGCCGTTTTCCGCCATCATCCGCAGCGTCATCACATCATCCTCGCGGGCAAAGGCACTGAGATGTTTGCCGCGGATGCGCACGCCCGTCAGCAGCAGCCCCATTTCCCCCGCGCGGCGCAAAAACCGCGGCAGATTGACCCCATCCACCGTGACGGCGATAAGCCACGGCCGCCCACTCATGTTCCGCCTCCCAGCACGCTGATGGCGTCAATTCGCCCGGTCACAATCGCGTCTGATGATGAATAGCGCAGGAAGCGCAGGTTCGCCCCGCTAATGCGCAGCGTACCTTCCTTCGTGCGGAAGAGCGCCTCCTCCGCCGTGTACCCCAGCAGCCCCTGATGCTGCTCCACCCACGCGCGGCCGCGCCCCGTCAGCGTCACCTTGAATGCGCCGCCCGTCACCTCCGGCGGGAAAAACGGCTCCTTCTCCATGATGCACAGCCCCCTTTCTCATCGAATTTTTATGTTCCAGCGCCCGAAAATAGCCATCCGCCCGAAAAAACCTGTTTACGTTTTCCGTTTTTGATGGTATAATGGTATGTACGGCGCGAAAAGCGTGCCGGGAAATGGAGAGTATGCGATGGCGCAGCTGAACGATTTGGGCATTGACCTTGGAACCTCCAATGTATTGATTTACCAGCAGGGCAAGGGGCTTGTGCTCCGCAGACCGGCGGTAGTCGCCATTGAGCGCTCCACCAAGAAGGTGCTGGCCATCGGGGACGATGCCCAGCGCATGGTCGGCCGCACGCCCAGCAACATCATGGCGATTCGCCCGCTGAAGCAGGGCACCGTCGCGGATTTTGAGCTGACGAACACCATGCTCCGCTTCTTCTTGAACGGTGTGCTGTCCAAGCGCCTGTTCTCCGGGCCGCGCGTCGTCATGAGCGTCCCTTCCGGCGTGACCGAGACGGAGAAGCACTCCCTCATCAACATCCTGCTGGACGCGGGCGTGAAGCGTACCTATCTGCTTGATCGTCCGCTCGCGGCGGCGCTTGGCGTCGGCATGGATTTGCGCCAGCGCTACGGCCGCATGATTGTAGACATGGGCGCGGGCATCACTGACATTGCCGTTATCTCCGAGGGCGAAATCGTCCAGTCCTCCAGCGTCTATTACGCCGGCGACTACTTTGATGACGCGATTGTCCGCTACATCCGCAAGAAGTACTCTCTGCTGATTGGCGAGCGAACCGCCGAGCAGATTAAAATCAACATCGGCACGGCGATGAAGCCCGAAACCGACGAAGCGAACCTTGCCATGCCCGTCGTCGGTCGTAACCAGCTCTCTGGCCTGCCCCGCACGCAGGAGATTCACGCCGCTGAAATCTACGAGGCGCTGAAAGACCCCGTTGCCGCCCTCATCGGCAGCATTCAGGACGTGCTGGTGCGCACACCTCCGCAGCTGGCGTCCGACATTTTTGATGACGGCATCGTCTTAAGCGGCGGCGCTGCGGGACTGGCGCGCCTGCCCGAAGCGATTTACACCGCCCTGCACATCCCCTGCGGCGTCGCCGACGACCCGCAGACCAGCGTCGTTCTCGGCTGCGGCATTGCCGTGGAAGACCCCGGCGCCTATGCCTCCCTGCTCGACGACGGCCGCAAGGGTTTCAAGCGCCTGTAAGCCATTGCAATCGAAAGCACCCCGTGTTTTTTCCGGAATCGGAAAGGCACGGGGCTTTTTGTTTTGGGGAAGTTCGGTTATCTCATGTAACAAAGAGTTCAAGAAGCATGGGTGCAAATTTCCTGCCGCGATAAAAATTAAGTAACAGGCGCGTGCACTGCGAAGGTTTCCAAAGGGCGAGCGCAAAGCCCTTTGGTCGCGTCCGCAGACGCGAAATCCCCTGCGCGACAAAAAAATGCAGTTAGTTTTCCCTCCAAAATCAAATGAAATCAAGCGAAATCAAATGAAATCAAATTTTCTTGACGAACATCCATTCCCCGTACTACAATATCACTGTCGCAATAGCGACCCACAAAATCCGAAAGGAATGACCCA
>ENA-UERN01002984-UERN01002984.1-human-gut-metagenome-genome-assembly--contig:-NODE-2984-length-12380-cov-4.037064_pt1 | contig 12380 bp, 10 predicted proteins | sample MGYA00242950_ERZ507950 | MGnify/ENA primary metagenome ERZ507950 (study PRJEB26167, sample SAMN06115515) | human gut metagenome | host: Homo sapiens | place: China:Ningxia | collected 2014-11-26...
CTGATTTAAAGTAAAATCATAAATGCCGCGGTCAGCGGCTGGCAAAATCCGCTGACCGCAGCGATCGCGTATATAAGGAGGAAGAACATGGGTTACTTTTCCATGCCGAAATATTTCCAGAACATGCCTACCGTTGGTAAGGCATTAGTTAATCCGAATGCGGAAAACGAGACAGAGATCAAAGAGATCGAGAAGCAGATCCACGACAAAGTTACTGAGATCCTTGCTGCCGGCATCACAACAGAAGAAAAGTTAAACGAGCGTGGTCAGTTATCCGCAATGCAGCGTATCAACGCTCTTGTAGATGAGGGAACATTCTGCCCGTTAAACAGCCTTTTCAACCCGAACGACAATAAGATGGGTTCCACAAACATCATCAACGGTCTCGGATGTGTAAACGGCAAATGGGTTTACATCATCGCTTCTGATAACAAGAAGATGGCTGGTACATGGGAACCGGGACAGGCAGAGAACCTGATCCGCTGCTCCGATGCTGCTAAGATGTTAAATCTTCCGTTAATCTACTTATTAAACTGCGCAGGCGTAGACTTCCCGTATCAGGATCAGGTTTACCCGAACAGACGCGGCGGCGGTACTCCGTTCTTCCGTAACGCAGAGTTAAACCAGTTAGGCATTCCGGTAATCGTAGGTATCTACGGTACAAACCCGGCCGGCGGCGGATACCACAGCATTTCCCCGACAATCCTGATCGCACACAGCCAGGCTAACATGGCAGTCGGCGGTGCTGGCATTCTTTCCGGTATGAACCCGAAGGGATATATTGACGAGGAAGCTGCTGAGCAGATCGTTGCTGCCCAGATCGAGAACAGCAAGAAGCACGTTCCGGCTCCGGGCTCCGTTCCGATCCACTATGACGAGACAGGATTCTTCCGTGAGGTTTACGAGAACGACTACGGCGTAATCGAGGGCATCAAGAAGTACATCAGCTACCTTCCGGCATACAACCTCGAGTTCTTCCGTGTTGATGATCCGCAGAGACCGTGTCTTCCGGCAGAAGATCTTTACAGCATCATTCCGATGAACGGAAAACGTCCGTATGATATCTACGACGTAATCGGCCGTCTCTTCGATGGTTCTCAGTTATATGAGTACAAGAAGGGCTATGGTCCGGAGATGGTAACAGGTCTTGCAAAGGTTAACGGACTTTTAGTCGGTGTGATCGCGAATACTCAGGGTCTTCTTATGAACTATCCGGAGTATAAGCAGAACTCCGTTGGTATCGGCGGAAAGCTGTACCGTCAGGGTCTCATCAAGATGAACGAGTTCGTAACCTTATGTGCCCGTGACCGTATTCCGCTGATCTGGTTACAGGATACAACAGGTATCGATGTAGGCGACGAAGCAGAGAAGGCTGAATTACTTGGTTTAGGTCAGTCCCTGATCTACTCCATCGAGAACTCCAAGCTTCCGTCTCTCGAAATTACTCTTCGTAAAGCAAGCGCTGCTGCTCACTATGTACTTGGTGGACCGCAGGGTAACAATACAAACGTATACTCCCTTGGTACAGCTGCATGTGAGTACTATGTAATGCCGGGTGAAACCGCTGCAAACGCTATGTACTCCAGAAAGCTTGTTAAGGCAAGCAAGGCAGGAGAGGATCTTGCTCCGATCATCAAGAAGATGAACGATATGATCCAGCTGTATCATGATAAGTCCCGTCCGGCATACTGCGCTAAGGTTGGTATGGTAGATGAGATCGTTGACATGACAGATATCCGTCCGTACATTCAGGCATTTACAGAGGCTGCTTACCAGAATCCGAAGTCTATCTGCCCGATGCACCAGATGGTAACACCGCGTGCAATCCGCGAGTGGAATGACGCTCACAAGGCTTGATTTTGACTGAAGGATAGAGTAAAATGATATGTATCCAGGCCGGGGGAGTCTTTCTCTGGCCTGGATATACTGGTATAACAAAGCCAGTTTCATTTTACATTTTCAGTATACCCGGAGGTTATTATGAGTGCAATTTACACCCTGGGAATTGACGTTGGATCCACGGCTTCCAAATGCATTATGCTTAAGGATGGCCAGGAGATCGTAGCGAAATCCCTGATCGATGTAGGTGCAGGTACCAGCGGCCCCCAGCGCGCGATCGACGCAGTGCTGGAAAACGCAGGCATGAAAAAAGAGGATGTGGCATTTACCCTGGCAACAGGATACGGCCGTAACTCTTTAATGAATTTTGCAGACAAACAGATGAGTGAGTTATCCTGCCACGCAAGGGGAGCTTACTTCCTGTTCCCTGACGTTCACACCGTCATTGATATCGGCGGTCAGGACGTTAAGGTCCTTCATATTGACAACGGTGCAATGACCAACTTCCAGATGAACGACAAATGCGCTGCAGGAACCGGAAGATTCCTCGACGTAATGGCGGGCGTTCTCGAAGTAAAGGTCCAGGATCTTGGTCATCTTGATTCCCTCTCCAAGAAGAGAGTCGAGATCAGTTCCACATGTACCGTATTTGCGGAGAGTGAGGTTATCAGCCAGCTGTCGATGGGAACCGATAAGTGCGATATTATCGCAGGAATCCACCGCTCCGTGGCTCACCGTGTCACTGGACTCGCCCATAGGATCGGAGTTGTTCCGGCACTCGTTATGACTGGCGGAGTTGCTCAGAACGAGGGTGTAGTCAAGGCTCTTCAGAATGAGCTTGGTTGTGAGATCCACAGATCTCCTCTGACACAGTATAACGGTGCGCTTGGTGCAGCTTTATATGCATATCAGGCAGCAAGCCGCCGCGCATAATCATTATTAGTTTATGCAGATCTATGGCTGTAAATAACATAAGCAGCCATGTTTGATAAGAAATGGAGGATATTTATTATGGCAAAGCAGGTTAGCCCTGGTGTTCTTGCGCTGCGTAAAGTCGTAGATGACGTTCATAAAGACGCGCGCGAAGCCAAAAAGAGAGGCGAGTTAGTTGGATGGTCTTCTTCCAAATTCCCGTGCGAGCTCGCAGCAGCATTTGATTTAAACGTTATGTACCCGGAGAACCAGGCAGCTGGTATCGCAGCAAACCGTTACGGTGAGCTTATGTGTCAGGCAGCTGAGGATCTTGGTTACGACAACGATATCTGCGGATACGCACGTATCAGCCTTGCTTACGCAGCCGGTGTCCGTGTAGCGCGTAAGTTTGACCCGGAGACAGGTGAGTACATCATCGACCCGAGCACAGGTAAGCCGTTAAAGGACGCAGACGGAAACGTAGTGATCGATGAGGCAACAGGCAAGCCGAAAAAAGATCCGAAGACTCAGACTCCGTATCTTGAGCTTGTAAACCTTCTTGAGCTTGAGAAACTTCCGGATGGACCGGACAAAGAGCGTCGTATTGCAGCGATCTCCCCGATCCGTCAGATGCAGATCCCGCAGCCGGATTTCGTTCTCTGCTGCAACAACATCTGTAACTGTATGACAAAGTGGTATGAGAACATCGCCCGTATGTGCAATGTTCCGCTTATCATGATCGATATCCCGTACAACAACACTGTAGAAGTTGCTGATCAGAATGTTCGCTATGTTCGTGGACAGTTTGATAAGGCAATCAAACAGTTAGAGGAACTCACAGGCAAGAAGTTCGACGAGAAGAAGTTCGAGCATGCATGTGAGAACGCAAACCGTACAGCAAAAGCATGGTTAAAAGTCTGTGATTACTTACAGTACAAACCGGCTCCGTACAGTGGTTTCGACCTGTTCAACCATATGGCTGACGTCGTAACTGCACGTGCAAGAGTTGAGGCTGCTGAGGCATTCGAGCAGTTAGCAAAAGACCTTGACGAGACGATCGCTAAGGGTGAGACAACAACTCCGTTCCCGGAGAAATACCGTGTAATGTTCGAGGGTATTCCGTGCTGGCCGAAGCTTCCGGCTCTGTTCAAACCGTTAAAGGCTAACGGCGTGAACGTAACAGCAGTTGTATATGCACCGGCATTCGGTTTCGTATACAATGGTCTGGATGAGATGGCTCGTGCTTACTATAAAGCACCGAACTCTGTATGTATCGAGCAGGGTGTTGCATGGCGTGAAGGCATCTGCCGCGACAACAAGGTAGATGGCGTTCTCGTTCACTACAACAGAAGCTGTAAGCCGTGGTCCGGTTACATGGCAGAGATGCAGCGTCGCTTCACTAAGGATCTTGGCATCCCGTGCGCAGGATTCGATGGTGACCAGGCTGACCCGCGTAACTTCAATGCCGCTCAGTACGAGACTAGAGTACAGGGTCTTGTTGAGGCTATGGAAGCAAACATCCAGGCAAAGGAGGCTAAATAGACCATGAGTATCAACGCATTATTAGACGAATTTAAAGTAAAAGCTGCAACTCCGAAACAGCAGCTTGCTGAATATAAAGCACAGGGCAAGAAGGTCATCGGCGTTCTCCCGTACTACGCTCCGGAAGAGCTTGTATATGCTGCAGGCATGGTTCCGATGGGAATCTGGGGCTCCAACAACAAGACAATCAGCCGTGCAAAAGAGTACTGTGCAACCTTCTACTGCACAATCGCTCAGCTCGCACTTGAGATGCTCCTTGACGGAACAATGGATCAGTTAGACGGAATCATCACACCAACAATCTGTGATACATTACGTCCGATGAGCCAGAACTTCCGTGTTGCTATGGGCGACAAGATGAAAGTTATCTTCCTTGCTCATCCGCAGAACCGTTTCGAAGAGTTCGGACTTAAGTTCTGTGAGGAGGAGTACGCAAATGTTAAGGCTGATCTCGAGGAAGTATGTGGCCACGAGATCACCAACGATGCGATCCTTGATGCTATTAAGGTTTACAACAAGAGCCGTGCAGCCCGCCGTGAGTTCGTAAAACTCGCTAACGAGCACTGCGACGTTGTAACTCCTACAAAGCGTTCCGCAGTATTAAAGGCATTCTTCTTCATGGAGAAACCGGAATACACTGCAAAACTTGAGGAGTTAAACAAAGAGCTTGCAGCTCTTCCGGTATGTGACTGGAAGGGAACAAAGGTTGTTACATCCGGTATCATCGTTGACAACCCGAAGCTTCTTGAGATCTTCGAGAACAACAACATCGCGATCGCAGCTGATGATGTTGCTCATGAGAGCCGTTCCTTCCGTACAGATGTTCCGGAGGACGAGCAGGATGCTCTCAGAGCTCTTGCAAAACAGTTTGCAAACATGGATTACGATATCCTTCTTTATGATCCGCAGTCTTCCAAGAACCGCCGTGGCGAGTTCGTAGCTGACATGGTTAAGAAGAGCGGCGCTCAGGGTCTTGTACTCTTCATGCAGCAGTTCTGCGATCCGGAGGAGATGGAGTATCCGTACCTCAAGAAAGCTCTCGACAACGCAGGTATCCCGCACATCAAGCTTGGTGTTGACCAGCAGATGAGAGACTTCGGACAGGCTGCAACTGCTATCGAGGCATTTGCAGATGTTCTTGAGATGAGAAAGTAAATAAACGTTGAATTGCACTGACCGGGTGATAGAATTGTATTGAAAGCTTGCTTTCATAAGCAATTCTATTGCCGGGGCAGTATAAGGACGAGGTCCGAAGCTTCTTGGACGCCGTAAGGCGGACAAGAAGATAATTCATAATGAGAAGGGGCAGGCGTTCCTGTTTCTTAGTGTTCACGCGGAGTCAGGCGAAAAACCGCCGTACCGAACATGATTTCCTTTTGGGGAGATCGTGGAGGTGCGGCGGTTTTTTTATTATACAAAAGTTATGGTTTCTTTCGGGAAAATATGTTAGAATAGACTGAAAAGAGAGACGAAACAGAATGAGATTATAGGAAAAGAGTTATCGATAGAAATTCAATCTGATCGGAATCAAAGGGGGGATTTCGGGGAGTGAAGGGAAAGAGAAACGTATGGGCGGTATTCCTTGGAATTGCAGTTGCAGCGATGAGTGCGGCGGGCTGTGGCGCAGGGGAGAGCAGCGGACAGGGACCGGAGAAGGTGAGTGAGGAGAAGAGGCTTACGGTGTATACTTCCCACAAGCAGGAGGTCTATGCGCCGATCATAAAGGAGTTTGAGGAGCGGACCGGAATCTGGGTAGAAGTGGTTCCCGGAGGAACAACGGAGCTTCTGGAGCGGATCCGGGAAGAGGGGGAAAAGGGATCCTGTGACGTGATGTTCGGCGGAGGTGTGGAGAGCTATGAGGTCTTTAAGGACTGCTTCGTGTCATACGAGAGTACCCAGAGCGATCATATCGAGAGTATATACCGGACTGAGGATCATGTCTGGACTCCGTTTACGGAGCTTCCCATTGTTCTGATCTACAACAATAAGCTGGTGGACGCGGCTTCCGCCCCGCGGGGATTTGAGGATCTGTTTGACGGGAACTGGGACGGAAAGGTGTCCTTTGCGGATCCGGGAAGATCCGGCAGCAGCTGCACGATGTTGGAGACGATGATCCAGGTCCTGCCGATGCGTGAAAACGAGGTCCTGGAACAGTTTGCCAGAGTGCTCGGCCGCCGGATGGCGGCGGGGTCAGGTGCCGTGCTCGATGAGGTGTCAGAGGGAACATATCTGGTTGGTCTGACTTTGGAGGAAACTGCGAAAAAGTATATCGACCGCGGCGCGGCGATCTCGATCGTCTATCCGCGGGAGGGAACCAGCGCGGTGGCAGACGGATGCGCGGTGATCAGGGGTGCGGAGCATGAAGAAAACGCGAAGCTTTTTGTGGATTTTATCGTGAGTCCTGATGTCCAGAGACTGGCTGTCGAAAAGCTTTACAGACGGACGGTCCGCGATGATATTACCCCGGATCAGAAGGAAGAGGGCTCGATCATGGACTTCGATCTTGGATGGGCAGTAAAAAACCAGAAATCCATTTTGGAAAGATGGGCGGCGCTCATGGCAGGAAACGGAGGTGGATCATGAAGAACTTTATCCAGAGATCCTTCCGGCGGGAGCTTCTTGTGAGCTTTCTCGCGGTGTCTGTTCTTCCATTGATCGTGTGCTGCGTGTTTCTGATTCAGATGTTTAAGGTGAAGGTCGGAAGAGATTTTGAAAAAAAGGATATGGAGCTTGCCGGTGCAGTAGAACAGCAGCTGATGACACTGTTCGACGCTTATCATGATGCGGCGGAGGAACTGTGTACGGATTCGCAGGTTGCCGAGGCACTGGAAAAGGAGAGCTTTGGAAAGAAGAATGAAGTGTACCGAAGTCTGTACGGAGCGACCGCTGCATGCCGTGAGATGGCGGGATTTCATCTCTACAATGCGGACGGCTCCTGCCTGTACTCTACGGGAAACCGTACTTACGGACAGACGCTGCCGGTATACTGGGGGATCCTGAGAGAGGCACATGCCCATCCGAATGACCTGATCATCCGGAGTGATCTGGAGGCTAATGGTGATGAGGTCCTGCGGTTTGCCAGAGCGGTGACCGGAAATTCGGAGGAATGTTCTGGATATTTTGTGGTCACAATGACGGCGGAGCATTTCGCGAAGGCGCTCTCCGGCACATACAGTGGCCAGGACGGAATCTGTATTCTCAATGGATTTCTGGAGACCGTGTACAGTGTAGGCACGGCATCGGGGGAGACGGTCGGAGATGTTCTGAGAAGCCGTTTTCTACAGGGAGAATCTCTGACGGAGGTTTGGAACAACAATAGTATTTACGTTTCAAAGCTGGGTAACACAGGACTTTACAGTGTCCTGATCCGTCCCCATGTTTTTACGAGTGATACCACGAGATCCATGTATACAGTTCTTCTTTTCATGGCCACGGGAAGCTTTCTTTTAAGTGTTGGTGTCGCGATCGGGATCAGCTCCTTTCTCTCCAAGCCGATCCATGTGCTTCATGATGCCATGGATGAGGTTCAGGAGGGAAATCTGGATACCCATGTGGACATGGAACGTCAGGACGAGTTTGGGGAGCTGGCGGAAAATTTTAATATCATGACAAAGAGGATCTCATCCTACATGGAGGAGCGTGTGCGGCGTGAAAAGGAGCTGAACGAGACCCAGATCGCCATGATGCAGTCCCAGTTAAACCCGCATTTTCTCTACAATACCCTTGATACGATGAAGTGGGTGGCGAAGGCGAACCATATTCCGGAGATCGCGACGCTGGCGGCAAAGCTTGCGAAGATATTAAGGACCAGCATCTCAAGCGCCCAGTTTATCACGCTGCGGGAAGAGATGACATTGGTGGAAAGCTATGCAAAGATCCAGAAGATCCGGTTTAACGGAAAGTTTGATTTCCACTATGAGATCGATCCTGAGACGGAGGAGATCCTGGTTCCAAAGCTCATCGTTCAGCCCATCGTGGAGAATGCGGTGATCCATGGGCTGGCGGATGCGGATGAGGGGCATATTTTTGTCAGGGCGTATCTGGAAAGGAAGGAGCTTGTGATCGAGGTTTCAGATGACGGATGCGGGATCAGTGATGAAGTGATCCGACGGCTCGGAAACCGGGACAAGGAACAGAAGAATGGCCACATCGGCTTTTACAATGTGGATACGATCATCCGGCTTCATTATGGAAAAGACTACGGTCTCAGGGCAGAGCGGCTGCCTGCCGGTGGAACAAAGGTAACGATAAGAATACCGGTGAATGGCTCCGGACAGCCTGCGCCCAGTATGGAGAACAGATCCTGATGACCGATGGGGAATGGAAAAAGGGAAGGGGGGAGCTGTTATGATCAAGGTGATCGTTGTAGATGATGAGCGGTTCGTCCGGATGGGCATTGTCGGTGAGACGGACTGGGCCTCGCTGGGTTGCGAGGTCGTCGGTGAGGCGGAAAACGGGTTGGACGCGCTGGAGCTGGTCCATGAAAAGAATCCGGAGCTGATGATCTGTGATATCCGGATGCCTAAGATGAACGGTCTTGAGATGTTAAAGAAGCTTCGGGAAGAGAAAAATCCGGTACAGGTGATCTTTCTGACCGCGTACAGCGAGTTTTCCTACGCCAGAGAGGCGTTGAAGCTTTATGCATTTGATTATCTGCTAAAGCCGTTCGAGGACGGGGAGCTGGAGAGCGCGATCCTCAGGGCAAAAGAGCGGATCGAGACGGATCAGGAGAAGAGAAGGGGTACTGGTCTGAGCAGATCTGTTCCGGATAAAGCGCTGGAAAAGGAGCAATATCCGGACGCTTTGGAAGGTGACAGACCAGAGAGCGATGCCACGGTGATCCGGCTCTGCCTGCCATTCGATGAGAATACCGCGGGACTTACCGGATACGTCCGGGATGCGGTGCTTTACATGGCATCTCATTACGGGGAAAGTACGATCAATGTGGCGAAGATCGCGGGTGCGGTGGGAATCAGCGAAGGCCATCTGAGCCACTGCTTCAAGAAAGAGACAGGATATACGGTGATGGGGTGGCTCACACGGTACCGGATGAAAAAGGCAGTGGAACTGCTTTCGGATCACCGGAACAAGGTGTACGAGGTGGCAGAAAAAGTCGGATATAAGGATATTGCGTACTTTTCAAACACGTTTAAAAAAATTGCTGGTGTTGCTCCATCGGAGATACAGGAAAAATAATCTGGATCCTGAAAAAACAAGCCGTTGGAGGACGTCAATGGAAAAGGTAAGAATTAAAATGAAAATACAGGAGGAATCAGTATGAATGTAAAAATGTTTGGGGAGATCTGTGATGCGTTTGGACCGAGCGGATTTGAGGAGGATGTAATCCGCACGGTTGCAAAGTACTGTAAAGGACTGGAGCTGAAAAATGACGCGATGAATAACCTTTATGCGCGTATGCCCGGTGAGGATCCGGAGAAACCGGTCGTGATGCTGGATGCCCATACGGATGAGTGTGGATTTATGGTACAGAGCATCAGAGAAAACGGAAGCCTGGAGATCCTCATGCTCGGCGGCGTGATCCTTACGAACCTTCCGGCTCACACAGTGATGATCCGGACCAGAAGCGGGAAGCTTGTACGGGGAATTATTTCTTCCAAGCCGATTCATTTTATGAATGAGGCAGAGCGGGCCTCCCAGTCGTTGAGTATTGAGACGCTGATCGTGGATGTCGGCGCGGTGAGCAGGAAAGAAGTGACAGAAGTATTCGGCATTTCCATCGGAGATCCGGCAGTCCCGGAAGTTTCATTTTCCTACGATGAGGAACGTGACCTCTGCTTTGGAAAAGCGTTTGACAACCGTGCAGGCTGTGCATGCATTATCGACACCATGACCCGTCTGTGCGGGGAGAAGGATCAGCTGGCGGTACGGGTGACCGGAGCGTTTGCGGCTCAGGAGGAAGTTGGAACAAGAGGTGCCACAGTCACATCCCAGATTGTCCGTCCGGATCTGGCGATTGTTTTTGAGGGATCTCCGTCGGATGATTTTTATTTCAGTGCGGCCCAGACCCAGGGACACATGCGGGGCGGTGTCCAGATCCGCAGGATGGATAAGAGCTATATTTCCAATCCGGTGTTTATCGAGTATGCGGAAGAGCTTGCGAAGAAATTCGGAATCCCATTTCAGGAGACAGTCCGCCGCGGCGGAAGCACGAACGCTGGAAAGATCAGCCTGACAGCAAAGGCAGTTCCGGTCCTGGTTCTCGGCGTCCCGAGCCGGTATGTTCATACCCATTATAATTTCTGCGCGAAGTCTGATCTTGAAGCGGCAGCAGATCTTGCTGTGGAAGTGATCCGGGGACTTGACGCGGAAAAGATCCGCCATATCTGCAGACAGGATATTTTAAAATAAGAAGATCACAGGGACCTGAAAGCGGCAGTGTCCCTCAGACGGGTGAAGACAGAACAACAGAAAAAAGCGTTCGGATCCATAGGAATGGATTCCGGACGCTTTTTCTGTAAAAATGAGGAACTAAATGGAAAAACTCAGAGGCGGAGGTTTGTGGGGGTTATGCCTCTAATTTTTTCCCGGTGATCATCTCATATGCTTCCAGATATTTCGCGATCGTCTTATCGACGATCTCCTGCGGAAGTGTCCAGTCATTGCCCGGATGGGAAGTGAGCCAGTCGCGGGCGAACTGTTTGTCGAAGGACGGCTGACCGTGGCCTGGCTCATAGCCTTTTGCCGGCCAGAAGCGGGAGCTGTCCGGTGTGAGCATCTCGTCGCCGATCACGAGATTGCCCTCGTCGTCGAGACCGAACTCGAATTTTGTATCGGCAATGATGATGCCTCTGGTGAGTGCATATTCTGCACATTTCTTATATAAAGCGATCGTTGTGTCGCGAAGGAGCTCTGCATATTCACGGCCTTTTCCCGGGAAATATTTCTCGAGATGGTCAATGCTCTGCTCGAAGGAGATATTCTCGTCGTGGTCACCGATCTCAGCTTTTGTGGACGGGGTGTAGATCGGCTCCGGGAGTTTGTCGGATTCCTTTAATCCTTCCGGAAGACGGATCCCGCAGACAGTGCCGTCTTTCTTGTAGCTTGCCCAGCCGCTTCCTGTGATATAACCACGGACGATGCACTCGATCGGCAGCATATGTAATTTGCGGCACATCATGGTCTTCCCGTGCCGGAATACCGCTTTCAGACATTCCGGAGGAGGCAGGAGGCACACATCCCGCCTGCTGTTCCAGAAGCGCTTTTTCAACCGCCTCGGTCATAACGGCACGCAATATGCTGTCCATAGCCTCCCGCTGCGCATCGTCTTCGGTACGCCTCACCTTTCCGACGACAGAGGAAATGAGCGAACGCGCAGCATGGTCGCTATCGACATAATTATCCAGCGTAGCTTTTTCCATAGCCTCCATGAGCACGGCATTGACGATGTTCCCTATGGCGCGGTTTTCCACGGCATTGTCTTCTATACCCGCATTAGTGGCGGCATCGACCACCAGATTGACGGCTTTGACCTTTATTTCAGCGTGGTCGGCCTGCGAAGGTATCCGGGACATCTGATCGGAAATATGTTCGTGTTTCACAGGGATTTGACCGTCGCCCGACTCCGCAGCGGGAACACTGGAAACCAGTCCGTATTCTTCACGCGAGAAATTTTTCACTTCCGACGGCTCGAATGTCCATCGTCCGTCTTCTGCTTTTATGACACCGACACCGGATATTTCCACCGCATCGCCTTTTTCCAACTGCGAAATATAAAAATCGACCGCATGACTTATCTCGGAAAGCGCTTCGGCATAAGTTATATCCCTCATTCCTGCGATATACGAGGCTAACACGCCGTCGTTCACGCGCAGGGAGCGGTTGAAGACGAACTTCTTTGAACGCGGCGAATATTTACCGTGTTCCGCACTTTCAAACGAATCTTCCTCGCGGGCCACAAACCCGCCGAAACCGGGTATGATGACACACTGGTACAGATAAAGCGCATTTTCTACATATTTGTCTATCAACATAATAAACAGTTTTATCGCACTTACGCGCCTGTGAATGAGGTAAAGATACTAAAATTAATATAACACAAAGAAAAAAGCGGTCATTTTTAATATGAT
>ENA-UERN01002986-UERN01002986.1-human-gut-metagenome-genome-assembly--contig:-NODE-2986-length-12375-cov-3.409985_pt1 | contig 12375 bp, 9 predicted proteins | sample MGYA00242950_ERZ507950 | MGnify/ENA primary metagenome ERZ507950 (study PRJEB26167, sample SAMN06115515) | human gut metagenome | host: Homo sapiens | place: China:Ningxia | collected 2014-11-26...
GATCCCATACTTTTTTTGGTACAGGACTGCAATGTAATTTGAGGTAAAATATTATTCTGGGCCATAACATATGAAATGCTTAACAATAGAACTAAGAATATCCTTTTCATATGAATGTTATTTAACATTGTGTGGACAAAACACATGCTATTACATGCAGGCCTCCCGCAGCCACCCATGCCGAAAGCCGAAATGCCACCGAAATCCACCCGCAGGCTTTTCCGCACAGCTTCCCTCCCCCCCTCCCCCGCTCCTCACCCGGCGACAAACGCTATCACGGACGCTTTCTGCCGGTCCATATTCCACAGATAAGGAGCACTGTCCGAAACAGCCCTCCGGCACGGACGGCACTACTTCGCCGCCCGCCGCCGACCGGCCGGTTTCCGAACCGGCACTATTCCGCGTAAAAATAACGGATCGTCTGCTTGCAGTCCGGATGCAGCGTCTTGGCGACCGGACAGGTCGCGGCGGCGTTTTCGAGCAGTTTGCGCTGTTTGGGTTCGTACGCCGACGGGAAATGCACGTCGATAACGATCTCGCCGATGCGGCGCGGATCGGCCGCCATCACCTTGGTTATGCTCAGGCGGGTACCGTCCACGTTAATGCCGTGCGTATCGGCCGCGATACCCATCAGCGTCATCATGCAGCTGCCGAGCGCGGCGGACACCAGGTCGGTCGGCGAGAACGATTCGCCTTTGCCGTGGTTGTCGGTCGGTGCGTCGGTCACGATCTTCGTGCCCGACTGGACATGGGTCGCTTCGGTGCGAAGCCCGCCCATGTAAATGGTCTCTACGGTTGCCATATTCGATTTGTTTTGGTTGATTACAGAATTTTTCCTGATTTCCGGGCTGTCTCCGCAGCGGAGCGCTCCGGTCAACAAAGATAGGATTTTATTTGACAAAATCGCGGCCACACCGCCTACAAACGGCTATTCCGGAAAACTCCGGCGGCCTGTCCGGCAAAAACCGCCGGATAACAACCCGAAATCCCGGCAAAAGCCCCACACCGGCAACGAATATCCATACGAAAATCCCGATACCGCCCCATCGCGGCAGGCATCCCGCAATGGACACGCTCCGGGAGCCATCCCCGCGACAAGCGCCAGACAAAGGCCAGACCGACACAATCTCCAGAACAGGACCTCTGGCGGCAAGTATTCCGGCGCCCACCCAGGCATCAAGTCCCGGTAACGAGCATCCGGCATGTATCCTCCTGCAACGGCAAGGGCGGCCCGCAAAGGCCGCCCTCCCGGCGACGGGTCCACAACCCGCCGTCCGTACTCCACAACGCCATCCCCCGGGCGGCCGGACCTCACTCATCCGCCGATACCGGACCGTCGCCGTCCGCCCCTATCGCGCGCAGGTGCCGCGCCACTTCGTCGACCGTAATACCCAGTGACCGCATCCGGAGGGCGAGGTTCGCGAGGTCTTGTTCGTAAAACACGCGGCGCGCCTCGGTGCGGATCCGTTCGCCGGCATCCGCGCTGACAAAGTAGCCGAGCCCGCGCCGGTTGTAAATAACGCCCTGCGAAAGCAGGTATTCGCACGTCCGCACCACGGTATTCGGATTCACCTCCAGCAACACGCCCAGCTCCCTGAGCGACGGAATCCGCTGGTCGGCGACCCACTCGCCGCGCAGAATCTTCTCGCAGATCCAGCCGCTGATTTGCAGGTAGATCGGACGGTTATCCCCGAAGTTTGCCGTTCGCTTCATCTCATTCATATTTTCTTTCTGTTCTTAATATCTTTGTTGGCGGCACCCGCGCCGGACTACCGGAACTGGAACCTGACGACCCGGTAAAGCGCGACGGCCCACAGCGCCAGCGTCAGCACGCCGGAGACCGCCAGCTGCATCCCCAACGACGTAATGCCCAGCAACGGCGCGCGTTCGAAAAGCATCACCAGCAACACCATCAGCAGGATGCCGATATAGAGGCGCTTCGTGAAAACTGCATAGCAGCACAAAATCATCGCATGAATGCCCAATAATCCCACCGTCAGCGCCCCCAGCACCGATAGCGACCGATAAAGCATGCCCAAATGCACGGCCGGCGCCCAGCCGGTCAATGACGCGAGCTGAATCTCGACCCACATGATAACTGCGGCGATCAGCGTCCAGAACAGCGAATTGCCCCAGGCAAAGAGTTTCCGTTCGGCGCCCGACACCGGGAGCGTCATCTCGGCGACAGTCACTCCCGGCATGACGTAAGCCCGCAGGGTCAGCCTGACAATCACGGCGGTAAATGCAAAGATACAACAAAGCAGCGCCATTACCCACGACGGTTCGACCCGGGCGGAGCCCAGCAGCATAAATCCGACCAGCAGCCACGGCAACACCGCCGGAATCAGCAGCGCAGTCAGGTAGTGGCGCCGGTACATGGCATAATGCCGGTCGATCAGGCATCCCAAACGGGACATATTAAAAGTATCGTTCATCTCAGTAAGTTTTTAACGGTAAATTTTAACGGTCGAACAGTTGGCGCACGGCTTCGCGTTCGCTTACCGCGGCATTGAACAGCATCTCGAGGTCGGGACGACTGTCACTCCCGGCGGGGTTCTCCAGTATCCCGCGTAAACCATCAATCCCCTCTTCGGCATAAATCGCATGATCGGAGGCTTCCACCGGACCGAACCACATCCGCCCGGAGATCTCCTCGACCGTCCGGTTCAGCACCACGCCCCGGCTGTCGAGGATCACGACGTTGTCGATCATCCCCTCGATGTCACGCACCTGGTGCGTCGAGACGACCACCGTCCGCCGCTCGTCGGCATATCCCGCCAGCAATTTGCGGAGTACCCGCTTCGAAGGAATGTCCAGGCCGTTGGTCGGTTCGTCCAACAGCAGCACAGGCGTATTGCAGGCCAGTGCGAACGCGAGCTGCACTCGTTTGCGCTGGCCCATCGAAAGGCGGTCGAGCCGCAGGTTGCACTCCAGCGAAAACTCCTGCAGGTACTCCCCGAACTGCCTGAACGAAAAGTCAGGATAAAACGGCGCGTTCACCTCCCCGTAACGTCGCAGGGTGATCGCCGGCAGGGCGAACTCTTCCGGGACGAAAAACAGCTCACGGTAAAATGCCGCTTCCCGGTGCGCGGCGTCGAGTCCCCCGACCCGCACCGTTCCCTGCGACGGAAACAGCAGTCCCGATGCGAGCTTGAGCAGCGTCGTTTTGCCGGTGCCGTTCACACCGAGCAACCCGTGTATATGCCCGGGCAGGAGGGTCAGCGACAGGCCGTCGAACAGCTTGTGCATACTCCCGTAACCAAAAACAATCTTTTCCAATCGAATCATAGCCTCTGATTATAAAAAATTAAGTAAATAATACGGCTCGTCGCGGATGGTATGCCATTTTCGCTGCGGTTGCGGTCTGCAGTCTGCAGTCTACGGTTTGGCCTCTGTCAACAGACAGCCTGCAAGCCACTGACAGGGGTCTTTGGTTCCGGCACCCAGACCACAAGCCCCAAGACCCGACACCCGGTATCGAATATCAGATACGGATATCAAACACCAGAGCCATGAGCTTAAATCCCAGACACCTGGCATCATCAAATATCAAACACCAGGTATCATGGACACAGACAGCTAACGAAGACATTCACCCAGCATACTAGTGTACTAGTTAACTAGTACACTAGTATGCCACAAAAGTAGTAAAGCGTATCGGTTCTCCAAATTTTTTACGGATATTTTCCGGTTACCGCACTGTTTTTTTAATTCTCCCATCCGGATATGTCTACCTATCGTCTTCCCCGCCATTCAAACCCGATACAATACGCTCCGTGTACAGCGCGACCGGATACGAAAACAATACACATTCGTCACCGGGGCAAGATTATATACCAATATATAATCTTACACAGGCACTCACGGCGCCCCGGGCCGCAAGAAAGGTCTCCGCACGCCGACACCGGTAGGTTATCCGCACGGGACACCGGCCCACACATGGCCGATCCGCACAAAAAAGCTATCTTTGCGGAGAACCCTTTATAAAACCGTCACCGGCATGAACATCACCTCCGCCGTCTTCCGCTGCAGCAGCCAGAAGCTCTCGCAATGCCCCGCAGACAACCGCTGGGAGTTCGCCTTTATCGGCCGTTCGAACGTCGGCAAGTCGTCGCTTATCAACATGCTGACCGACTCTCCGGCGTTGGCCAAAGTCTCGGCCACTCCCGGCAAAACACGGCTGATCAACCATTTCCTGATCAACGGCTGCTGGTACCTGGTCGACCTGCCCGGCTACGGTTACGCGCGCGTCTCTAAAGGGCAGCGCAAAGAGTTCTCGAAGCTGATCCTCGACTATATCCTCAAGCGCGAGCAGATGTATTTCCTCTTCGTGCTGGTCGATTCGCGCCTCGAACCACAGAAGATCGACCTCGACTTCATGAGCCTGCTCGGCGAACACGGCATTCCGTTCGGGATCGTCTTCACCAAATGCGACAAGCTCTCCGCGAACCAGACCGAATCGAACATCGCACGCTACCGCCGCACGCTGCTGGAGAGTTGGGAGGAGCTCCCGCCGATATTCCGCACCTCGTCCGAAAAGCGGCAGGGCCGCGAGCCGATCCTCGATTTTATCGGGACATGCCTCGCCGATGCGCCGGAACCTCCGGCCCCACCCGCAAAAGACGGACATAAAGCCTAACGTCCGCACCCCTTCCAGGAAAATACTCCTACCCGGCAGGAGACCTCCATCCTGAAAGTAGAGAAATCCATATCCGGAGGGCCGTACGCCGCCGTGCCCGGGCAGCCATTGCGCCGTCAGTAACCGCCCGCTGCTTTCCGAATGCTCCGGGTTCACCGGCCGCCGCGGCCCATCCGCAGGTGCTATTCACGAAATCTTACCCGTCCCGGAAAAAAGTTCCGGATTTCAACCCGCTTTTTGGTAGAAAAAACGTACTTTTGCAGAGCTAAACGCAAAATTCATCCCGCCATGGCGATTCACAAACTCAAATTTTTTGCCTGCCGCGAGTCCCGCTACCTCGCCGAGAAGATAGCCAAAAGCTTCGGCAGCGAACTGGGAGACTCGACCGTGCTGGAGTTCAGCGACGGCGAATTCCAGCCCGCGTACAACGAGAGCATCCGCGGATGCACCGTCTTTATCGTGCAATCGACCTTCCCGCCCGCAGACAACCTGATGGAACTGCTGCTGATGATCGACGCCGCACACCGCGCTTCGGCACACCGTGTGATCGCCGTGATGCCCTACTTCGGCTGGGCGCGCCAGGACCGCAAGGACCGTCCCCGCGTTTCGATAGGCGCGAAACTGGTAGCCAACCTGCTGCGTGCGGCGGGCGTGGACCGCATCATGACGATGGACCTGCACGCCGACCAGATCCAGGGATTCTTCGACATCCCGGTGGACCACCTCTATGCGAGCGGCATTTTCGTTCCCTATATGAAAGGGCTCCAGATGGAGAACCTTTCGATCGCAGCGCCCGACATGGGCGGCGCCAAGCGTGCGAACGCCTATTCGCAACACCTCAACGCGCCGATGATCATCAGCCACAAGCAGCGTGAGAAACCCAACGTCGTGGGCCAGATGACCGCTATCGGCGACATCTCCGACCGCAACATCATCATCGTCGACGACATGATCGATACGGCCGGCACGATCACCAAAGCCGCCGACATGTTCATGGAACGGGGCGCGCGCAGCGTACGCGCGGCCGTAACACACCCGCTGCTGTCGGGCCCGGCCTACGACCGCATCAACAAAAGCGCGCTGTCGGAAGTGATCGTGACCGATACGATTCCGCTCAAGCAGAGCGAAGACCTGTCGAAGTTCACCGTGCTGACCGTCGCCGACATCTTCTCCGACGTGATCGAGCGCGTGCACAACTACAAAGAGATCAGCTCGCGCTTCATATTTTAGCGCTATTTTTTTTGAAATTAACCAAAAATAGCTTAGCTTTGTAGCCCGATTGGAGAGCCTTGCGGCGCTCCTGCCGCAATTCAGCTGACAAGGTCAGGAGAGGTGGGTGAGTGGCTGAAACCACCAGTTTGCTAAACTGACGTACTGGGTAACCGGTACCACGGGTTCGAATCCCGTCCTCTCCGCCAAAAGCCACTGAGAAACAAAGCAAAACCCTGTAAACGGCTCGTTTACAGGGTTTATTATTTTGGCTTACAGGCAGAAAAGCGCGAACAAATGCGGTTTCGCGGTGTACTATCCGGTGGCACTTCCCCTATCGGCTTTTCGCCACCAAATAAACAACCAACGCATTTCACAGCAGTGTTTTACATGTTGACTTTTCGCACTTTAAAACATATTTCTCCCCTCAAACCATGTGCAAAATGAAAAGAACGACACCCAACGTCCTGTTTTACGTCCACAGGGCGAGGCTCAACCGGTCCGGCAAAGCGCCTATCTTTAGGAGAATCATCGTAAACGGCAACCGGAAAGATGTTCATCGAAAATAGGTCATCGAGCCGAAACATTACTGGCGTATTTCCAATCTGATCCCGCTTGAAGTAATTGTAGGTGTAAGTAGTGCCGGAGGATTCCTCGTTCAGGCCTACCAGACGAAAGTATATTTAGAGCCGTACGAATAGACATCGGTGATGACATACCCCGCATCGGCCGGACCGGTACGTACCGAAGTCTGTCCCTGCGGAATCACGTAAGTGGCGCCGAGCACGTCCCATCCGTCGCAGGTGACGACCACATCCCGGTCGGGAACGTTCTGCGTCGCCTCGATGATCCATTCGTTGCCGGAACGGGTCAGCGTAATCCGGATTTCGTTAGATACCGCGGAACCGGGTCCCGAGCTGAAATCACCCTTCGTATAGGTGTAGTAGCCGTCGCGCACCGGAGAGAAGCTCATGCCGGGAGTGACAGAGAAGAGCGTGGGGTTGCCGTTGCCGGTCAGGATACCCTTGGCTCCGGCCGGGATGGTGGCAACCAACTGCGTGCCGTTGACCGATACGGTCAGATCGGACCGCACCGGAAAGGCCGTGATGAGCAGCCATTGCTGCCGGCTGTAAGACCAATGCAGCGAAACGGGGTTGTCGGGCAGGCTTACCCCGCTGGTGGGCTGGCGCGTCGGCAACACGGCCGAATAGGTGTCTGACAGGTTGCCGAACTGGTCGTAACCCGTGTAATTGACACGGAACTGAGCGACTTCCCCATATGGATCGTAGCCGTTGATCCACATCCCGGAAAGGGTCGGTTTGAGGCTGGGTGACGAACACGGGAAATTCCACTGCTGGTAATCGCTTAGGATGACCGCCTGCTGACCGTTCGAATACGGGAGGTAAATCTCGCCGTAACCGGGCCAGGGATCGCAACTGAGCTCCACACGCGCCGTATAGCCGGTCGACTCGATGACCGTTACCGTATCACTGGGTCCAGGCGGAACCCCGGTCTGACCGGTGGGCAACACAACGTCCTCCACTTTCCATCCCTGACTGAAAGAGATGCGACCGGTAATGCTGTACGTAACGACGCTTGCCGCGGCCTTGGAAGCCTGAGGATTTTCACCTTCGCCGGGGAACGAAGCGTCACGGGTGCAGCCCGAAAGGATCGCCAGACCGGCTGCAAGGATCAGGATTTTTTTCATAACCACAACGATTAAAAGGGTTCGACTCAGGGAAGAACGCGCCTTTAATGTAGTGAAAATTATAACAAATTCATGCGGTTATGAATAAAAAATAAATACACAGTCCGAAATTCCGAAATCTGAAATCCGGAATACACCTGAACGGCAATCGAAGTCCGGACGTCTGTCCTACCCCTTTTTGAGCATAACGTCGTAACAGAGGTAATCCCCGTTGTCGGCCGGGTGCATGCCGTAAGCGACATCCCGGTAGCCCCGTTTCAGATAGAGCTGTTTGCCGGGCAGCGAAGCATCCAGGCAAATCGTGTCGGTATACCGGAGCACTTCGGATTCCGCGAAATCGAGCAGCGCGGTGCCGTACCCTTTGCGCTGAAGCTCCGGAAGGACGAACAGCCGGCATATTTCATTCCCGTTGAGCGTCACCGTACCTACGGCCGCGTTCGCTTCGTACAGAAGGAAAACCCGCCCCGAAAAGAGGTCGGCCGCAATGTGTTCTTCGCAGTGGTGATCGAGGAAAAGCTGTACGGCGCCCGCCGGATAGTAGTGCGGATAAACGGTCCGGATCGTGGTTTCGACGATCGATTTCACCACCGGTACATCGCCGGAAGAAGCCTGTCTTATCTCCATAACTTCGTAGATAAAAGCGCTAGTAAAAAATTACCGCCGGCGGACTACCACCGGATCGGGGAATCGGGGGAGTTGCGGAATGCGGGATTCCAAAATACCGTCCTCTGGTCCATTCTGTACCATCGGTAGAGCAGCAGGAAGCGTCAGCGGAGGAACCAATACCTCACAAATGCCGCAGGCGCAGTTCCACCTTGCGGCCACCGTCGATCCTGTAGCGGCATGCGCCCGACTGCCCGTCGTGCAACAGATCGCTCAAGCCTCGCCCTACTCCGTCCTGCAATCCGTTTTGCAGCCCGTCACCCCCTTCGGACGCAACCGGCGGAAACGGCACCTTCTCCCCAGCCGGAAGCACCAGTTCGGCGGTAGTACCAGCCGGAACGGTGAACGAGAGACGGCGGTTGCCCCGCTTGCCGCTGACGGCGAAGTCGATCGGTCCTTTGACAGTCTGCACGGTAAAGGCCGCATCGGTGAGGTCGCCCGGCTGCGGCGCTATCTCGAACCGGCCGTAACCCGGCTCCAGCGGGCGGATACCCGCAATACCCTGTTGCAGCACGATCAGCGGTGCAATCGGACAGTGGCTCCACTGTTCCCGGTTGTCGGGCTTCGCATGCCAACCCTCCTGCAGCGTATTGTTCAGCGAAACCGACTCCATACCCGCCCAACGGGTGCGCAGATCGTTCAGCACCACGTCGATGCGGTTCGCCTTGATCAGCGCCCAGAGGCGCCAGACCGCGTTGGCCGGATAGGAAAATCCCATCTCGGCAGGTTCTTCGGCAAGCAGTTCGACCGAACGGGCCGTCTTGCCGCCGGGACACATGTCGAAAAGCACCGCCGTGGCCAGGTCGCGGTCGTGGTAGCGCGTTTCGCCCTCTTCCCGCTCCCAGGGCAGGTTGCAGACGAACACCTGGCGCTCCGGCGACCAGAACCGGCGCACGCACGCCTGCTGCAGCGCCTCGCCGAACGCCCTCGCGCGGACAGCATCGGCCGTGCGTCCTGTCAGTTCGCACAACGGCGCGAGCGCATATTGGCACATCGCCGAGACATACAGGTTAAAGGCCAGTATCTTGTGCCGGGATTTCTTATAACCGTGATGATCGATCCAGACCGACGGGATGCCGAGATTCTCGACCGGGAGCAGGCTGTCTGCGGGATTCATCAACGTGGTGAGGTAATCGAACGAACGAAGCAGGCGCGGCAGCGTCTCGGCCAGGTGGGTCGTGTCGCCGGTCTGGCAATAGTAGTAATAATTGTCGAATACGAAACCGACCCCGTGGTCGAGCAGCGGTCCCCAGTTAGAAAGACCGAGTTGCTTCTGCATCACGCGGGCGAGGCGGTCGTAAGCCGGCCAGCAGTCGAGGAAATAACCCTCGGAACTGAGTCCCTGCGAATAGGTGATCAGGAAGCGGCGCGGCAAGCGGGTTTCGCCGAAGGTCCCCATAACGGCGTGCAGCTGGTGGCCGCAATCTCCGCTGTACTGCTGCCGCTCACGGCCCATGCCGTCGACGATCAGGTCCTGTGCCGAATTGTTCAGCGTATTGACCGTCGCATCCATTACCCGCTGGATCGCAGGGTCGCCGATACGGATCGCCGGATCGTGCGGCCACGGGAAGATGCGGCGGCGCAAGCCGACCCCGCTGACGGTCACTTTACCGGTAAAGTTGCGAATGTGCAGCTGCAGCCAGCGCGCACTCTCGAAGTCGAACGCCTCGAAACGGTTGCGGCCCTCCCGGCAGGTCCAGCGGCTCCACGCGTTGAAATGCGTATTGAGCAGTTCGGGTCCCCCCACCTCGTGCGCCTCGTGCGTAAGCAGTTCGACTACCGTCCCCGCCGGGGCGTCGATCGTGAAAGCCGGGAAGCCGACCACCTGTTCGCCGAGCTCGAAGGTCAGCACCGCAGCGCGGCCGTCCGAAGCAACGACGCTCCAGGTGCTGTCGTTCTCCTGTACGGCGCACGGCGTGCGGTCGGCCCGGTAGCTGTGCGGCGTATTCATCTCGAAATAGGTCCGGGGGTCCTGGTCCCATGTCAGCCACATACTCTCGGCGAGTTTCGACACGGGAACCCAGTATTCGCGCATCAGCGGGATGCTGCGCGGCCGGATCCGCGACACATCGCGGTTGCTGGCCCAGTAGTCCTGCAGGTACTCCGGATAATCGGTCGCCAACTGCGACCGGTCGGCACGCCCCCCGAGCTCCATCGCATAGACCCACTCGCTGCCGGGGGTATAATCCGCCTGCCGCCAACCGTCGGGATAACGGTTCGCATCGAACTCCTCCTGGAAAGCGCGCACGTAATGGCGCTTATACTGCCCGGCGGGCCAGCTGCGGGCCACGCTCACGAGCCAGGTGCTGTCGCTCGCTACCAGGCGGTTCCCGACCTCCAGTTTGCAGATGAAACCGGGCTTGCCGATGGGCGACGTACCGTCGCCGAGGCCGAAGTAGAGCACCTCCGCCGCCAGTACGTTCTTTCCTTTCTGCAGGTAGGGCCGGATGTCGAGCGGATCGGCCTCGGGCCAGCGCGGATCGGCAGGTGCGGGCCCCCATTGTACACGCTGCCCGTTGACCCAGAGCCGGTAGCGGCTGTCGGCGAGAATCCACCCGGAGACCTTTTCGGGCACCGAATCGAGCGTAAACTCCTTGCGCAGCATCAGCATCGTGTTGGAGAGGGTGCGCTGCGACGGATACCAAATCCAGCGGGCGGGCGCAAGGTCCAGCTCCGGCTCGGCGCCGCGCAGCGAAAGGATCGACAGGCCTGTAAACAAAAGTGCGAAAACAGAAGTCAGGGTCAGACGTTTCATGGGTCGATTTTTAAACGGGATTCGTAAAATTTCGGTATAAACCCCGGGCAGGTTCAATATTCGGGCAGGTTCCAATACCTGTACGAACGACGGGGCGAGCCCGGACGGCTAAGATACCATTTTTCGCGAAAGCGGACAACATCCCCGCCCCGGAAGAAAAAGAAAAACAAAGCAAGAGAAAAAGAAAAGGAAGGAGAAGAGATGATAAACAGAGACTGCCAGCAGCGGCGGAATAGGTAACCGAAACACACAACGGTCGTTGCATGGAAGAGACCTCTGCGCACAACAACAACAACAACAACAACAACAACAACAACAACAATAACAACAATAACAACAATAACAACAATGGGGAACGGGAACAACAACGGGAACGCATAAAAAATCCGGCGGCCCGAAAAGGGTCGCCGGACAGATTAATCTCAGTCCAATGGAAGCGGAGCGTTGCGGCCGGACCGCTCGTACTTGCGGTCGTTGTTGTTTCGGCACCAATGGCTGTTACAACTGCCGTTCCACCGTTCCCGCTACCTCGGTTGCTGCTGCACCAGTTCGTAATCGATCGTGTACTCGACCTTGCGCAGGCGCGGGTAATAGTCTTTCAGCAACGTCGCATAGGTCGCTCCGCCGTTGAGCGCTTTGATATTCGCCTTCTTGGCCGCATCCGAAGCATCGGAATCGAGTATCTTCAGCAGAGCCTCTTTGCCGCGGATCGAAGAAGCGGCGACCAGCGAACGCAGGCCATTCCAGTCCTCGCCGCCCGACCGGGCCGAAATCAGCCCCGGATCGCCTTTTTTATAGTTCTGCAACAGGTAAGCTTTCAAAGCATCGGCACGTTCCGCAGAGAGACGGTCGTTGAGTTGAGTGCTACCCTCGGGTGAAGCATAACCTACCAGGGTAATTCCACGGACGCGTACATTCTTGGCCTGAATCAGCGAATCGAGCGTGCCTCGGATCTTGGCCAGTTCGGCCGCATTGTTGCGGAAATCGGGCTGGATCGCCGACTTGCCCACCGGGAAATCGAGGTAAGCGTTACCGGTCACCTTCTTCACCTCAAACACGAGCGGTTTGGCCGGAACGGGTTTCTCGACCACCACGACCACCGGGGGTGCGGGCGGAGCGGGAACCGGCTCGGCCAGCAGCGTATTCTGCTCGGCCACCATATCCTTCTTGCAGCCGTACCACTGGCTGTTCAGCACCAAGCCGCCACCGCGCATCCAATCGCGGAACGGAACAACCGCATGGTAGTAAGTGAGTCCTTCGAGGTCACTGTTCGTATCGGGCAGGCTGGGCCTGCGGCGGCTGATCACTTCGTTGCGGGAGTGTATCTTTTCGGCCAGCCGGCCGCGGTAAACCAGCGGCTCCAGCGGCAGAACCTGTCCCGTCCCCCGGATCACGGGAGTC
>ENA-UERN01002991-UERN01002991.1-human-gut-metagenome-genome-assembly--contig:-NODE-2991-length-12368-cov-32.347165_pt1 | contig 12368 bp, 14 predicted proteins | sample MGYA00242950_ERZ507950 | MGnify/ENA primary metagenome ERZ507950 (study PRJEB26167, sample SAMN06115515) | human gut metagenome | host: Homo sapiens | place: China:Ningxia | collected 2014-11-26...
CTCTGATGCAGTCCATGGCATCCTTTGTGTCCCAGAACGTGGGTGCTGGCAATAAAAAACGCGCCGAGCAGTCCATGTTCACCGGCATTGGCATCGGTCTGGTGTTCGGCTGCGTCGTATTTGCACTGGTGTGGTGCAAGGGTGACGTTCTCTCCAGCCTTTTTACGGCAGATGCCTCTGTCATTACCAACGGCTACGCCTACCTCAAGGGCTTTGCGCCCGAGACCATCGCCACCGCCATCCTGTTCAGCATGGTAGGCTACTTCAATGGCAACGACAAAACGCTCTGGGTCATGGTACAGGGGCTGGTGCAGACTCTGCTGGTGCGTCTCCCCATGGCGTATATTATGAGTATCCAGCCCAACGCCAGCCTGACGATGATTGGTCTGTCCGCACCCACCTCCACCGCAGTGGGCATCTTATTAAACATCAGCTTTTTTCTCTGGCTCAAACGGTACGAAAATCAGACGTGTGCATAGGTTTTGAAGGCTGGAAAGCCTGCCGATGATTGTTGCCACCTACAAATATGATACGGTCGTGCTTGAAATTTCAAATTCAATCATGAGTCGATAATAGCAAACAAGCCCACAGGATAGACCGCATATAAAATACGGCAGACCTGTGGGCTTGTTCCTTATATCGAGTTAATCTCTAAACGATAAATCCTCTAATCCATGGCTTTCAGCTACATTCCTCAAATATTTCTCCGGGTCTCCGTTCAGAATCAAATCGGCATAGCCAAGCGGGTCATTGTAGATAAGATAATCCAGTTCTGACCTCTGCGCCATGGTCACATCCAGTGCATCCTCGACCCCGGTGCAGTCGATGGAGAGCATTCTCCCATCCCGGAGCAGCAGTTCCACGCAGCCAGTGTCCATGTTGAATTTGCAGGCTCTTTCATCGTACTTCATGTTTGTGTCCTTTCCGCCTTACGGCACCTTTACAGTTGTGACCTTTGTGACACGTCTTTTTTGATAAGATTTTGGACACACAGCCGTCGGGAAGGAGCCGGAGCTTGTCGGGGCAAGGCCCCTCCATCTTGCTTGCGCAAGACCGCTCTGCCGCTTAAAAGCCCCACTGGGGCTTTCATTGCTGCGCAACCGCGGCATTCTGCTTTCCGAAGAAAACAAAAAATCCGAACCCTTCTCCTATCGAGAAAAGGTTCGGATTTTCATGGTTTGGTGCGATGGAAGGGACTCGAACCCCCGGCCTACTGATTCGTAGGAACCGAATGGCACATTTTGTCCATTTCATCATTTGACGACAAATCGTCGTTTTGATCGAATTGCCGTTATTTTACCGTTGTTATTCTGTTGCATCCTTTGTATTGCTTGCACGTCTTTGCACCTGTCATCCATCCTTGCGATGTGCAGAAAATGTGCAAAAGTGTGCAGAGCTAAAATCAGCCCGGCAAAACAGGCTGTTTCGCACAGCCCCAAAAGCTGGATTTCAACGGTATTTATTGTGCAAAATCTTCCAGTTTTATCCAAACAACAATCTTACATGACACATCGGTTCTATGGCAGGGTTTAGGACATCCGAACAGACACCGTTTGATATAGAAATGAGGTTCACCATGAATAAATTGCTTACCTGCCGCTATAACATGGACACCAACCAAGTGGAAGCCCGGTTTGAGGATGGCACCACTCTTGCCATCGACTGCATCGCTGTGGAGGACGAATACGGCAACACCCCGGCACAGCGGGCGGAGCTGGACTGGCTGCTGTGGAACAAGCCCTTGGAGTATGCACAACTCGTTCTGAGTGGCGAGATGGAACACTATCTCTCACTTGGCTGCGACCACAGCAGGCTGGAAGATTGAGCCGCAGAAAACGCGCGGCAAAACTGCTAATCGCGCGGCGCGCGTTTCTCAGCGTGAATTCAGCGCAAACCATGCCAAGTCAGCGTATTTTCAGCGTAAATCCCGGAAAGTCAGCGTAAATTCAGCGCAAATCAAACTTTCAGCGTAAAAGTCAGCGTAAATTTTCACTTCACGCTCTTGTACTTCGTTCCCCGGCCTATGCCATCAGGCTGCAAGATGCCGTCCTTGCACATCTGGTGCAGGATATAATAGGTTTGATTCTTGTTAAACCCACACAGCTCTTGAGCTTTCTGATTCGTAATCGACGGCTTATGCTTCAGATATTCAAGAATCCGATCCTTTGCTTGAATCTGGCTGACCGTCTTATCCTGCACATAGGCCACATCGGTTTTCACCGTTTCGTAGACCTTGAGGGACAGCATATAGGTCTTGCCGTTGAGTTCCAGAAGCCCCTCGTCCCGGAGAGCGTTCAGAACCTTGTGGGCGTTGTCATCGGTTTCCTGAATCGTCTTTGCCGCCTGCTTCAGGGTGATTTTCTGGTGCTCCCGCAGATAGTGCAGAATCATCAGCTCCGACAGCGTGAACATCTTGGACCGCTTATCCTGTGTCTCTGCGATGAAACGCACGAAGCTCTGGTTTTCCATCGTGCTACGAAGGGTCAGCCGGACGGAGTTGGCCGTGCTGGCGTACTCCGGGTAGGGCTTGCCCTCGGTGAGCATACTCTGGAACATGATGTCCACGCCCTGCCCGGAACGCTGCACATACTTCAGGTGCTGAAGGGTCATGGCAATCAGCTTGTTCCGGGGAATGGATTGGTGGGTGATGATGTTGCTTTCGTTGATGTCCCCCGGAAAGCCGCCGGGGTTCTCAATCACGATCTTTGTGGGGTAGTGCTTGACGTAGACCGGTGCCATGTCCTCATAGGAGCGATGCGCCAGCGCATTCAGCAAAGCCTCCTGAAAAACCGCTTCGGAGAAATCGTACACCTCCAGCCGGAACAGCCCCACCTGCACATTGGTCAGGCGGTTATAGGTGCGGATGCGCTCGGTCAGCTTATCCAGAATCGAGATCACCGGCTCCTGCATATCCATGCGGTTGTCGTATTCCGTCTGCGCTTCGTCGCTGTAATGGAGGTAGATCACCTCTGCCTGGGGCAGCAGCCGTGCAAGGGAAGCCGCCTTGCCCACAAACAGCAGCCCTGCCACCGTTACACGCACTTCGTCCTTGTCCATGCGGATCAGGTTCAGGTTGTCCAGAAAGGTGGTATCTGCCAAATCCGGCAGGGCAGAGCCTGCATCCCGAATCCGCAGCTTCTCTTTCAGGCGGTACACTTCCAGCAGGTCAATGTCGCTTTCGGATGCGCCCTCCACGATCTTTGCCGAAAAGTCCGGGTTATCAGCAGGGGAGTACACATCGTTTGCAGGGTAGTCGGGCTTTGTCACATTCCCCAGCCGTCTGTAATAGATGCCGCCGGTGGTGGCAACATGAGAATTGGATTTCTCCACCGATACCACCAGCACCACACCGTCAGAGGTTTCCACCGGCTCGATTTAGGTAAACAGGCTGGGCCGGGTCATATCGTAGATGGCTTCCATCAGTGCCTGCGGATCGCTCTTGGGGCAGCCCGTAATGGTGCCGTCATCTTCCACGCCAAACAGCAGAACGCCGCCCTTTGTATTTGCCAGCGCAACCGCACTTTTCACCGCAAGCTCTTTCCGCTGCCGGTAGTCCTTGCACTTCACCCACGACTTAAACTCCTGCCGGGTGCTTTCCCCGGCAGCAATCATTTTGCGGAGTGCTTGTTCGGTCATGGTGGGACTCCTTTCTTGCAAATTCATTCACCTTCACCAGCCGTTTCAGCCGGCGGCAATAAATAAGGTTCCAATAAGCTATCTAAAAGAGCTACATTTCCCAATATTTCGTCTGCCGCTCTCTTTACTTCTTCTGGTTGCAACATTTGCTGTGCTCGCGTAGAATGTGCAATCGCACCGCGCATCGATCCATAGTTATTCGCAGAGATCAGCAAGTCATGCGGCAGTTCGTCGATTCTTATTCCAATTGGAAGAAAAAGATGAATTAAATTTTTCTCCTTTATTCCATGATTCTCTGAATTGACATAGCTGAAATACGCTGTAAATGAGGTACTAATTCGCTGTTCTAAATCCATTTGAACATGATTTCCGGTAGAAAGTTCCGGTAATGGTTCAAAAGCACCCGGATAATATGCAACGAGTGCCAACAACGGCTTTGATACTTGATTGGAAGAACGCCACTCTCTTAATGCTTTTTGAGCAATAGCTTTCGCAGCCTCCTCAAAATAATATTCCAGCTCTGCGTGGGTTAAAACTTTGTATGCCCTTGTATGTTCATAAACAATGTCTTCGTACTCACCTGTCGGTGAAAACTCTTCTGGCAAGAACGCATTTTGTAATTTTTCAAATCGCTCACAAAGATTTCTATAATATTCCGTTGCCATAGCATTCATCCTCGTTAGTTTTCACTATAAGGAGATTCTACTTTCACGCCAAGTTCTTCGCTTAAAGCATTTGCCCAAGTATTGAAGCGTTCTTTCACAGATTGCATACTTTTAGTGGTTGTTTCAATGGCACTTAAAAATTCCACTCTCCCAGTTGAAAGTATTTCAAATTTCGATTTAATTTGTTCTTCATGTCCTAGAACGGCCATGCGAATGTCTGGATTAGAAAAATAGAAGAGCATAATATCTGCAACAGCACGGTTTATTTTGTTTTCATAATTTCCTGCCTTGAATTTGTGGAAAGCGTCTTTACCAAAAATATTGAAGGTTATTTGCACAGCCATTTGGAATTGCTCATAAAGATTTTCAATTTCCGTATATCTATTATCCCATGCTTTATTTAGTTCATTGCAAGTGTTATCCAAGAACTGCTGCATACTACCCGAATAGTCTTTTGCGAACACTACAAAAGCGAAGTATCGGATTAGAATTTCCACATCTCTCATACGGAAATCTGGCTTTTTGATATTAAGCATTCGTTTTAATTCCGTACAAGTGGAAGAAATACCATTTACATAATTTATAAATTTACCCGGATATAATGCCTGCCTAAGTTCCTGCGGAGAAAGTTTAACGCTTCCCGTGTTTAATCTCAAAAAGAGAAGATAAAGGACTTCGACAGAAGGCCAATTCTTTATAACAACTGTTCGGATTGTCTGATTATTAAACGCATCTATTTCATCACAATATTCACTACCCTGAATATCCTCATACGTCATCTTGTTCAGATGTTCTTTTACTTCCAATCCAACAAGTTTAAGCTTTTTCCCATCTTCATCGCCTTCCACAAATTGTTGCAGACTCAAAAGACGCTGCTTTCCATCAATTACGATATATGTTCCTTTCTTATCCTTTTTTTCTGCCAGGATGATCTGGGGAATCGGAAGTCCAAGAAAAAGCGATTCAATAAATCTGCTTTTCATTTTAGCATTCCAAGCATCTCTTCTTTGAAAATGTGGCGAAAGAAGAATATTGCCTTTATGAATTTGATTAACAATCGTATCAGCAGTCCAATCTGCTCCACTCACCGCCATAGAAGATATATCCAGTTTATCAAGCCCTGAAATATCTTCTTCCTGTTCATTATAAGGTTCACTACTATCAAATTTATCCTCTGGCATCGGATCTTCCGTATCCATTTTCAACTGCTCATACATATCACTCATAATAAAACAACTCCTTTATTCCATCACTCTAATCGTACTCTCAATAAACGCAATCTCATCTTCCGTCAGCTCATACTTCCTGTACAGTTTTTCGTCCATCCATTCTTCCGTAAAATCCTGATCGGGCACAAAGACAAAGTTTGCTCTTGCAATGTGCATGGAAGAATAGGTCAGGCGCAGCATGAAGCGAGTAAACTTACACATCAGATACTGCTTGTAGTTTTTGATTTCTTCTTCGGTATCGAATGCTCCCAGAACCAGATAGGAGAAGGTGTTCCCTTCTCCCGGAATCTCAATTCTGGGTGTCGTGATTGCCTTATAGCCCTTGGACGGGTCAATGCCAACCTCACCATTGCAGGGAACCAGAATGGAGATCGTCGCCTTGTACTTGTCGATCAGCTCCGCATTTTTCTTGACATCGCTTCTCTTAATATAGCCGGTGCCTTGGCTGTGAATAAGGGAAATGCAGCCGTCAAAGGGTTCTTTCTCGCCACGGGCCGCCGAGGGGAAGCCAAAGGCATCAATGGGCTGCACCCGATCGGTCAGGAAGTGTTCCGAACGGCCCAGAACCTTATGGATAATGGACAGCGATTCATTCGACCGAATGAAGATTTCTCCAAACTCATTGAGGTTGCGCCGCATGGTATGGCGTTCCAGACCGCTGACGTTTGTAACCTCGCAGACCTCCTCCTTATCCCGATCCCACAGGAAATAGCAAATGCCGCCTGCAATATCCACGGTGCTGAAACAGTCCTTGGAGTTCACAAAATCCGTCAGCCTGATCAGGTGCGGATCGTTCAGCATCTCATTGCGGAAATCGTTCAGTCCGATGCCGCCAGCATACCAGCGTGCCGGCATAATCATGGAGATATAGTGGGGCTGCATGGTTTTTGCCTGATCCACAAACAGGTTATAAACCGGGCGTGCCTGCTTTGCCGCCACATTGGCTGCGCTGCCGCCGCCTGTATCCTCCTGATACGGCGGATTCCCCACAATGGCATCAAAATTCATGGGCTGTCCCTCCTTTCCCCATGTATCGGTTCGCTGCAGCTTCTTTGCCAGACGCTGCGGGTCTTTCTCCATCCGATCCAGCAGGCGTGCGATATGTACGGTGTTGACCGTCCACTCCTGATAGCCCACCAGCGTCCGCCGGGTGATGCTTTCTGCCATCCGGGTCTTGCACAGAACGAAAATCTGCTGCTCCACGGTCTCCTGCCAGATAGCCTGTGTCTGCTCCAACGGCAGCTTATCCTCCGGGCCGGGCAGCTTCATGGCGTACAGGCTGTATGCCATATACAAGGGATACAGGCCGGATTTGGAGTTCATTTCCAGAATCCGTGCCTCCGGGTTGAGGAAGATATCCTCGGTGACCTGCCCCTGATCCACCAGACGGGGCTCCTCCAGAACCTCCTGCGAATCGAACTGCTCGTTGAGGAAGCAGTAACCGCCCACCATGCTGCTCAGATGAAGGTTTACCACCCGCCACGGGGTCAGAACGGTTTCCTTGTCGGGGTTGCGGAAGTGGCTTGAAGATCTCGGCAATGCGCTTCACATGCTCGGTGGGCGGCAGCTCGTCCGCAGCCTTTGCCATGCGGCGGATGCGCAGACCCGCCCCGCTGACCACATCCTCGTCGTAGTATTTCAGCAGCTTGCGGAACAGGGACTTGTCCACGGTTTTGGGCATGAACTCCTGCCAGGATTCCTCATCCACCAGTGTGATGAAGTCTGCCATCTTGATGCTCTCGGTCAGGTCCACCTTGGCACCGTAAATCAGCAGGGGCAGGCGGATGGACACATTCCGCAGCAGCCGGATGGCCTTCTCCCGTTCCTTTTTCTGCTCTTGCAGTTTTTTCAGCAGGTCATCGTCCTCTTTGGTGCGCTCCCGCTTGGGCTTGTTGGAAATCTTGTCTGCCTTTTCGTATTCCTCGCCCGTCAGCCCCTGATGGTTGATGTGGACTTTGTTTTCCTTTTTGGCGGCTTTCTGCTCGCTGAGCTTGTCCGACAGGGTATGGAACAGCTGCACATCGTCCTCGTGGACAAAATCACCCACCTGTGCGCCAGCAGGAAGAGGACGGAAATCTCGTGCCGGGTATCCCACTCCCGCTTGCGTCTTTGCTCTTGCCGGATCTACAAAAGTTTTCGGTAATGACCTCGTTCCAGAAATTCGATCATCCCTTTATCCCGAAGAAATTGCATCTGTTGGCGAATCTTCGCTTCAATGTTTTGATTGTCGGGATGCTGAATCTTCAGTTTGTCTGCAAACACATAAATATCCTTCAGATAAAAATCTTTCGTCGGGATAGCGTTTACACAGTTGAGTACATCAAACAGCCATCCACGCTTTTCAATAGATCCCGTTTGCAGACGTTTGATTCTTGCATAGTCTTGTACGATACGATCCTTACTGCGGAAATTCTGATTTTCAATAATAGGGATTCGCCCTTGTTCTGGAATATTACCGTACAAAATATTGCAACCGACCCATCCAGCACGTCTGGCAGTTGGCGATAACGGTTTTCTCTTTTCGATTACTGTAGGTGTAAAGAAGAATTTGGGAACAACTGTTAAATCGACGACCTGTAAAGAGGAGTAGTGCATAACCAACAAATCGGGATTCGTCATACTGGTTATGCGACTTATCATGGTATCGTATGCACCATCCGATATTTTTCTTCCGATTCTTCCATCTTTACTTTTCAACTCAAAGATTTCCCCACAGGATGGACACTGAAAGTCTGCAACAGGGCGGTTATTTTCCAATTTTGAAATTCGAGCGTTTCCACATACCGGGCAAAAAATATTGTCGTTGACCCAGCTTTCACTCATTACACGGATTTTCTGTGAATTGCTTTTATATCCAAGTCCAAGCGATTGGTCAAAGCACAAGTTCATAGTTCAAAATCCTCACACCGGATATTGCTTTTTATGATTGTACCACGTTAGTCAGGCACTGTAAATATCAGAGCCTCATGCCGCCATCTTTTTGCATCCGGGGCACAGTTCAATCTGTTCTTCGGTATCCGTGTTTTCACTCACAACACGCAGCTTGCGGTCCAGCAGACCAATGCGCTGGGAAATGGGAATGGTTTCGCCCGTTACGGTGTCGTAGCGGCTTACCAGATAGGGAGCCTCGCCGCAGGAGATTTCCAGCCGTTGTGCATCCACATATTTCTGCCATGTGTGCTGACGGTCGTCCGGGAAAGCGATTTTGTCAGCCGTTGCTTTCCACGACATCTCCTTCTGGATGTTGAAAACGTCCTTCCTGCCAAACCACTGCTCATCCACCAGATTGTTCTGTGCGTTGCAGATCCAACTGGGGGTAAACACCTCTGCTTTGTCACGGGTGCGGTTGGTCTGGTGCTCCAGTGCTTTTTCCACTCTGGGCTGGATCAGACTGTCCTGTTCGCCTGTAACCAGTTCTGGCAGAATCTCTTTTTTGAAGCTGTATGGTTCGCCCAGTTCAGCGTAATCATCCGTTGCCCAGATGATGTTTTTCTTGGTGGTTTTGTCCTGAAGCAAAATCTCAAGGAGGGTGCGTTCATGGTCCAAAAGTTCCTGCTCCAATAGGTCAATTCCTGCAATGCTGAACATCCGCCGCCCTCCCTTCCATTTGTTGATGGTACTATAATAACACACCTTTCGGGATTTGTGAATGTGTACCATCCACCGTTTTCATCAGGGCACCCCATTTTCCAGTGCCCTGCCGGGAAGAATCCAAAAGCAACACCGCGCAATGCCATAAAAGAAGTATTCAATCAGCTTCATAAGTCCTACTATCACCGCTTTACTGCAATAAAATTTGCAAAACCATCTTGACGCGCTCCGCAATCCATGATACCCTTTATCGCAAATCCCGCCGAGCTTGTCGGGGCAACGCCCCTCCATCTTGCTTGCGCAAGACCGCTCTGCCGCTTAAAAGCCCCACTGGGGCTTTCATTGCTACGCAAACGCGGACTTTCAGAAAAGTACAGAACGGCGAGGATTTATTCCCTATGAAGATTTTTACCGCCCTGCAACACACCCGATTCATTTTGCCGCCGTTTCACCCGACAAAATCCATCGCTGCGCTGCGTGGGCGGTATTTTTCTTTTTCACAAATAAAATCTAACGAGTACACCGGTCTGCCCATTCTGGACGAGAAGGGCAGACCTAAGCTGCGGGATTCGTACCTGCTCGACACCCTTGAGTGCGGCGAATCCTCGTTTGCTATGGCCTGCCTGATTGCCAATCGCAAGTACGGCAAGAACGGCGGGCGGGAGGACGTGAAGACCCATCACTACATTGTGAGCTTCGACCCGAAGGACGCAGTAGAGAACGGCCTGACCATGGAACGGGCGCAAGCCCTTGGCTTGCAGTTCTGCAAGGAAAATTTCCCCGGTCATCCCGCCATCGTCTGCACCCACCCGGACGGTCACAACAGTGCCGGGAATATCCACGTCCACATCGTCATCGGCAGCTTGCGTGTCCGCACCGTGGAACGGCAGCCTTTCATGGACAAGCCGTGCGACTGGGAAGCGGGCAAGAAGCACCGCTGCACTTCTGCCATGCTCCGGCACCTCCGTGTCGCAGTCATGGAGATGTGCGAGCAAGCCGACCTGAACCAGATCAATCTGCTGGAAGCCCAAGGTGACCATGTTTCGGAGCGCGAGTATTGGGCGCAGCGGCGCGGACAACGCCGCCTCGACCATGCCAACGCCAAACTTGCCGCCGAAGGGCAGCAGCCCACCCAGACCGTCTACCAGACCGAGCTGGACAAACTGCGAAAGCAGATCTACGCTTGCATTAGATACGAACTTCCCGATAACTTTTTAAGAAAACTTCGTTTGCTTTCAATAGCTTTTCATAGTATTCACGATAAGAACTGCTCAATCGTCGCATAGCAGGGATAAAGACATCATTGTACCCGTTTTCTCGATTTAACTGTGCGAATAGTTCTTGAAGTCTGTAACCCGGAGTGTTTTTGTACGCGTCAGATGTTTTGACTTCCTTATACCGCTCAAACATCTCCCTATTATCTTTCAGATATTGCTCAGGGTCTTGTATAGCAGCAGCAACACTTGCAGCAGCTTTTTTTGACACGTCAACAAGATCAATGGTTTTCGCAGCATCGTCGAGATATTCTTTCAAATCATCCGGGATAACAATATTCACACCGTCTAAAAAATCAATTATCGTTTCAAATGCATCTTGCTGTTCGTCTGTTGCAACCCTCTCATTCAGGTACGGTGCAAAATGGAGACTGATAAATTTCCCGAAATATCCCGGAAAACAGTCAAGCAATCTTGAAAGAATAGAGCGCTTCGTTTCGAGCTGGCTCAATTGCGCCCGGGCATCCTCCCAATTCTGGTTTCTCGCAATCATGTGGAGTAATTGTTGTTTCGCTTGTATATCCGAAATTTCCAGTTCTTTCTTGTCGCATATAGTTTGAAAAGATAAACGGTCATTCTCTGCCAAAACCGTTTTAATGTCCGATACTGATATTCCAAGTCCGCGTAAAACTGCGATTTTGTTTAATTGGATGACATCATCCTCTGAAAACATCCTGTAACCATTTTCCATGATTTGAGGGCAAGTTAAGCCTTGTTCCTCATAATACTCAATCGCCTTTTTTGTAAGGCCACATCTCTTGCAGACTTCATTGATAAGCATATTATCACCTCCACTGGTATGATAAGCCCACCCCCAAGGGGACAGTCAATAGCTTTTTCAAAAATTTTCTTGATTGGGCAAGGTGTGTACGATACGTAATGCCATTTCCGCATTTTCTTTGTCCACAAATACTTCCGTGATATACTTCGGTTTTATACCCAGCGTTCCGATTCTTGCTTGATCGAACGCATTACGCCGATTGACATCTTTCGTTTTACAATAGAACTTGATTCCCGCGGTCGCCAACGCATCCGTAATGCGATTGCATTGGTAAGGATCAGAAACTGTTGCGATTTGCGATTTAAAAAACTGCTCTAACATAAATACCCCTCCTACCGGTCGTCTGAAAAGGATATAATTTCAAATATCTTTATTGGAATAACGTAATTTAATCTCAATTTATTTCGTTCGTCCATAAATTTCCAAAAGTATGTGTGTCTGCACATGAATTTCCAGAAAATTTATAGCACAATCACAATGTTTTTCATTTGGATAAATCGATATAACCACTTCGTCCGTGAAAGACCGAGACCCTGCCCGGGTGGATAACCCGTTCCTCATCGAAGAGCTGTCCGAGGAGCGTCCCGGCATCCTGCTGTGGATGTTGGAGGGTCTGCATCGTCTGCTGGCGAACCGCTATCAGTTCACCATCAGCGAGCGCTCCATCCAGAACCTTGAAGCAGCCATGGCGGACAGCGACAACCTGACCCAGTTCATGCAGGCAACGGCGTATGTCCGCAAAAATTCCGCCAAACTGACCCGTGAGGACTTGAAAATCGCGCCCGAATCCCCTACAACGGAACGTCAGGAACTTGCAGTTCCATGCGAATTTTCTGTCAGAAATTCCATGGTAATTTCTGACGAAACTTCGGACCAAACCCCTGCCGTAGAACCTTCTGACCAGACCAGAAAAACCGTCCGACACGCCCCGCTCGTTTACCGGGTGGAGGAGATCACCCAACTGTTGGCGATCTCCAACCGTGCTGCGTATAACCTGTGCAACACCACGAAGGACTTCAAGGTGATCCGCCTCGGTACCAGCATCCGGGTAAGCAAGCAGAGCTTTGACGATTGGTTTGCAGCGGTCTGAGGGAGGGAACATCTATGGCATCTATTATGAAACGTGGCAACACGTATTCCGTCCGATACAACTACAAAGATCATGCTGGCAAGCCCTGCAAGGGCTGGGAGA
>ENA-UERN01003004-UERN01003004.1-human-gut-metagenome-genome-assembly--contig:-NODE-3004-length-12334-cov-4.832830_pt1 | contig 12334 bp, 9 predicted proteins | sample MGYA00242950_ERZ507950 | MGnify/ENA primary metagenome ERZ507950 (study PRJEB26167, sample SAMN06115515) | human gut metagenome | host: Homo sapiens | place: China:Ningxia | collected 2014-11-26...
TGTTCACGGAGTGAGCACACTGCTGACGGGAATGAAGGTGACTGTCACCGAGTTCTTTACCAAGAAGGTTACCGAGCAATATCCGGAGAACCGGGATACATTGCAGATGTTCGACCGTTTCCGTGGTACACTGAATATGCCTCACGATGCGGAAGGCAATAATAAATGTATTGCCTGCGGATTGTGCCAGATGGCTTGTCCGAACGATACGATTCATATTACGACGGAGACGGTGGAAGATGCCGAGACCGGGAAGAAAAAGAAACGGCTCGTCCGTTACGAATACGACCTCGGTGCATGTATGTTTTGCCAACTGTGCGTGAACGCTTGTCCGCACGATGCTATCAGGTTCGACCAGGAATTTGAACATTCCGTTTATGAGAGAGAGAAGCTGGTGAAGGTGCTGAATGGATAAAGTAATCAAGTCCCCCCGCTTGAGCGGGGGATAGGGGGTGTGTAAATTCTCATTAAAGGGTGTATGAATTGTCCCCAAGCATATATTTAACAACATATCAATATGGTAATAACCTACAAGAAAGGACTAAAGCAATTGGCATCGGAACTAAGGCAGCAATGCACACAATCCGAAGCTAAACTGTGGGAACAGTTGAAAGGGCGGAAGGTAGCCGGACACAAGTTCCTACGCCAAAAGCCCATCGGTGACTACATCGCCGACTTCTACTGCAAGGAGCTACATCTTGCCATTGAGCTTGACGGACTATCACACGACAGCGAAGAAGTGATGGATAAAGACGCCGTCAAAGAACGCTATCTGAACAGTTTGGGCATACGAGTTCTGCGCTTTCCGGATGGTGAGGTGATGAATGATATGCGGAATGTATTGCGGGAGATAAAATTCGTGATACAGGAGAGGGTGAGTATCTATGGGAAGAAGATTCCCCCACCGCTTGACGGATGAAAGAAGATTCACACACCCCCTACCCCCGCTCAAGCGGGGGGGAAAGACAAGAATAAGATAAAACAATAAACAATATAATAATGGAAATAACACTGGAACTTATTGTATTCCTCATATTGGCGGTATTTATGAGCGTTTGCTCCATACTTGCCGTTACCACGAAGAGGATTCTGCGTTCGGCCACTTACCTGTTGTTTGTGCTATTCGGTACGGCAGGTATCTACTTTCAGCTCAACTACTCCTTCCTTGGAGCGGTGCAGCTTTTGATCTATGCAGGAGGTATCACGGTACTTTATGTATTCTCCATCCTGCTCACTTCCAGTCAGGGAGATAAGGCGGAGAAGCTGAAGAACTCTAAAATGCTTGCCGGGTTCATTACCACATTGGCAGGATTGGGTATTTGCCTGTTCATTACATTGAAGAATAACTATCTGCCTTCCTATTTCGAACACGGGGAACTTGAACTTCGTACCATCGGACACGCATTGATGAGCGGAGATAAATACGGATACATTCTGCCTTTCGAGGTAATCAGCATTCTGTTGCTGGCATGTATCATCGGAGGTATCCTTATCGCCCGGAAGCGATGAGAGAATTAACAATGAATAATGAACGATTAATAATGAGGGATAATAAAGAAGAGTATGCGGACATTATTAATTCCTTAACTATTAATTATTAACTTATGAGATTATGATACACATGGAATATTATTTGGTGGTATCCACCATCATGATGTTTGCAGGAATCTACGGATTCTTCACACGTCGCAACCTGCTTGCAATGCTGATTTCGGTAGAGTTGATTCTCAACTCGGTAGATATCAACTTCGTTGTATTCAACCGTTTCCTGTTTCCGGGACAATTGGAAGGCTTCTTCTTTGCCCTATTTGCCATCGGAGTCAGTGCGGCGGAGACGGCTGTGGCGATTGCCATCATCATCAATATTTACCGGAATATACGCAATATTCAGGTGAAGAACATGAATGAGATGCAGGGATGAAAGAGTTTGGTCGACATGAACACGTATGTTCACCTATACATGACCACATAAGGTCACATACCCATGAACACATAAGGTCACGTACCCTGTACATTATAAGGAAGTGGGGATGCTTCCGCATAGGGGAGACGCAAAAAGTCGAAGTAACCAAGCCTCCCCGCTTGAGCGGGGATTGAGGGGTGTATGAAATCTCCCCCGTGCATACACAGCAGAGAAGATTCACACACACCCTACCCCCGCTCAAGCGGGGGAGCTAAGATACTTTTAACACATCCTATTAGTAACAAACGATTAAATACTTATATAGATTATGGAATATACAATACTGATACTCATACTACCTTTCCTTAGCTTCCTGCTATTGGGACTGGCGGGTATGAAGATGTCCAACCGCATGGCAGGAGCCATCGGTACGATGGTATTGGGAGTAGTTGCCGTGCTGAGTTACTACACCGCTTTCGCCTATTTCACAGGCGGACGCGATGCCGGCGGCGTCTTCCCTACCCTGATACCTTATAATATGGTGTGGTTGCCTTTCACGGAGACGCTGCACATTGACTTGGGAATACTCTTGGACCCTATCTCCGTGATGATGCTGGTGGTGATTTCCACCGTGTCACTGATGGTACACATCTACTCTTTCGGGTATATGAAAGGAGAGCGGGGATTCCAACGCTACTATGCCTTCCTGTCACTCTTTACAATGAGTATGCTGGGGCTGGTAGTAGCAACAAATATCTTCCAGATGTACCTGTTTTGGGAGCTGGTGGGTGTATCTTCTTATCTGCTTATCGGGTTTTACTACACCAAACCGGAAGCTATCGCCGCAAGCAAGAAAGCGTTCATCGTCACTCGCTTTGCCGACTTGGGTTTCCTTATCGGTATCCTGTTTTACGGATACTATGCAGAGACGTTCTCGTTCACCCCGCAACTTCAGGCGCTTGCCACCGCAGGGGCAATGATACCTCTGGCATTGGGATTGATGTTCATCGGAGGCGCCGGTAAGAGTGCCATGTTCCCGTTGCACATCTGGTTGCCGGATGCTATGGAGGGCCCTACCCCCGTCAGTGCCCTGATTCATGCCGCCACGATGGTAGTAGCCGGAGTTTACTTGGTGGCACGTATGTTTCCGCTCTATATAGGTTATGCACCGGATGTGCTTCACTGGATTGCCTATATCGGAGCATTCACCGCATTCTACGCAGCAGCCGTAGCTTGTGTGCAGAGCGATATCAAACGTGTGCTGGCGTTCTCTACCATCTCACAGATAGGTTTTATGATTGTGGCACTCGGTGTCTGCACGTCGATGAATCCCCATGAAGGCGGTTTGGGTTATATGGCAAGTATGTTCCATCTGTTCACCCACGCCATGTTCAAAGCATTGCTATTCTTGGGAGCAGGTTGTATCATCCACGCTGTGCATAGCAACGAGATGTCCGCCATGGGAGGTCTGCGTAAGTATATGCCTATCACGCACATCACGTTCCTTATCGCCTGTCTTGCCATATCGGGCATTCCCCCGTTCTCCGGTTTCTTCTCCAAGGATGAGATTCTGACCGCCTGCTTCGAGTTCAGCCCCGTGATGGGTTGGGTGATGACGGTGATTGCGGCAATGACGGCTTTCTATATGTTCCGGCTATATTATTGCATCTTCTGGGGGCATGCACGGCATGCTTCCGACTCGACAAGCGAGCATGCACGGCATGCCTCCGATTCGGCAAGCGGTGTTCACACACCCCCTACCCCCGCTCAAGCGGGGGAACCTGCGGATGTGTACCCCCGCTTGAGCGGGGGCAGGGGGTGTGTAAATCCTCATCATGTTCCACATGAAGCACCACTGACGATGACCATTCCGTTAATCTTCCTTGCTATCGTTACTTGCGTGGCGGGGTTCATCCCCTTCGGCGACTTCGTGAGCAGCAACGGTGAAGCCTATACCATCCATCTGGATATGCAAGTAGCTGTCACGAGTGTATGTATCGCGGTAATCTCCATTGCCATAGCAACGCTTATGTATGCCCGTGCCAAGCAGCCGATTGCCGATAAACTGGCACGCACATTCAGCGGGTTACACAAAGCCGCTTACCATCGTTTCTATATAGACGAAATATACCAGTTTATCACACATAAAATCATCTTCCGTTGTATCTCCACGCCTATCGCATGGTTTGACCGTCATGTAATAGACCAGTTCATGAACTTCATGGCATGGAGTACCAATGCTACGAGTGAAGAGATACGCGGTTGGCAAAGCGGTAACATCCAGCAATATACAATCGTGTTCTTGGGTGGTGCACTGGCATTGGTGCTGCTGCTGTTGATGATATAGCGGCGGTATTCAAGCCTCCCTGCTTGAGCGGGGATTGAGGGGTGTGTGAAATTTCCTTCACCGCTTAATGGATGAAAGAAGATTCACACACCCCCTACCCCCCGCTCGAGCGGGGGAACAAGAGGGTCTGAGACCCCTCTCCCTCTGTTTATAGAGGGAGTACCCCGAAGGGGGGAGGGAGTTCTTCAAGGACTGATAAGATAACAAGATTAATAATTATAACCTATTATGAACATACTAAGTTTATTTATACTGATTCCCCTACTGATGCTGCTTGGTTTATGGCTGAGTAAAAGCATCTATCAGATACGAGGGGTGATGGTGGCAGGCTCTACTATCCTGTTAGGACTGGCAGCTGCGCTCGTATTTATGTACCTTGACGAACGCAACGGCGGGAACACTGCCGAGATGCTGTTCACGGACAGCTACGTGTGGTACGCTCCCCTTAACATACATTATGCCATCGGGGTAGACGGTATCTCCGTTGCCATGATATTACTTTCGTCTATTATCGTTTTTACCGGAACGTTTGCTTCATGGAAGCTACAACCGCTCACTAAGGAGTATTTCCTTTGGTTCTGCCTGTTGACCGTCGGAGTATTCGGGTTCTTCATCTCAATAGACCTGTTCACCATGTTCATGTTCTATGAAGTCGCCCTTATTCCCATGTATCTGTTAATCGGCGTATGGGGCAGCGGCAAGAAAGAATATGCCGCCATGAAACTGACATTGATGCTGATGGGAGGTTCGGCATTGTTGCTGATCGGCATACTCGGCATCTATTTCGGCTCGGGAGCCACCACGATGAACATCCTTGAGATAGCCCGACTGCATAACATTCCATTCGAACAACAATGCATTTGGTTCCCGCTTACTTTCCTTGGATTCGGCGTATTGGGAGCGTTGTTCCCTTTCCACACATGGAGTCCCGACGGTCACGCTTCAGCTCCTACGGCAGTATCCATGCTCCATGCCGGCGTATTGATGAAGCTGGGAGGTTACGGTTGTTTCCGGGTTGCCATGTACCTGATGCCGGAAGCCGCACAGGAACTAAGCTGGATATTTATTATCCTGACCACCATTTCTGTGGTGTACGGAGCATTCTCCGCTTGCGTACAGACCGACTTGAAATATATCAACGCCTATTCATCCGTAAGCCACTGCGGGCTGGTGCTTTTCGCCATCCTGATGATGAACACTACCGCCGGCACAGGTGCTATCCTACAGATGTTGTCACACGGATTGATGACTGCTTTGTTCTTCGCCCTTATCGGTATGATATACGGAAGGACACATACACGTGATGTACGCGAATTGGGCGGACTGATGAAAATCATGCCGTTCCTTGCCGTAGGTTATGTCATTGCCGGACTTGCCAACTTAGGTCTGCCGGGATTGAGCGGTTTTGTTGCCGAGATGACTATCTTTAACGGTGCGTTCATGGACAACGATGTATTCCACCGCACGGTAACGATCATCGCTTGTACCTCTATCGTGATTACGGCAGTCTATATCCTCCGTGTAGTCGGTAAGATTCTTTACGGAACATGTACGAACAAGCATCATCTGAAACTGACCGATGCCACATGGGACGAACGGGTAGCGGTTATCTGCCTGATTATCGCCGTTGCCGGACTGGGTATGGCTCCGTTCTGGATCAGCGACATGATACATGAGAGTGTATTACCTATTGTTTCACACTTAACTCTCAACTAAATACAATTATGGATTATAGTCAATTCTTATATATGCGACCGGAGCTATCACTCATAGCAGTGATTATCATCCTCTTTTTGTTCGACCTGTTCTCAGGAGAAAAGGCACGCGAGTATTTCCAGCCGTTAGCCTGCTCGCTGATGCTTGTATATACATTGGTAAATATCATCCCCGGCGATGAACCGATGAAACTGTTTGGAGGTATGTACCAATATACGCCGGTAATGAATATCGTGAAAAGCATTCTTGCCGTAGGAACACTTATCGTCATACTGCAAGCCAACAACTGGCTGATGCGTGAAGACACTCGTCATAAGCAAGGAGAGTTTTACGTGCTGTTGCTGTCTACCCTGCTCGGAATGAACTTCATGATTAGTTCGGGCAACTTTCTGATGTTCTTCATCGGACTGGAGCTTGCTTCCGTGCCAATGGCGTGTCTCGTTGCATTCGACAAATACAAAGGTCACTCCGCCGAGGCGGGAGCTAAATATATCCTATCGGCACTGTTCTCGTCAGGACTGATGCTTTACGGTATCTCCTTCATTTACGGAACCACGGGTACATTGTATTTCGATGACATCACATCTGCCATAACCGGAACTCCGTTGCAGATACTCGCACTGGTATTCTTCTTCTCCGGTTTGGGTTTCAAGATAAGTCTCGTACCTTTCCATCTTTGGACGGCAGACGTATATCAAGGTGCTCCAACCAGTGTGACATCCTATCTGTCCGTTATCTCAAAAGGCTCTGCCGTATTTGTCTTAATGACGATACTTATCAAGGTATTCGCCCCGATGGTAGCCGAATGGCAAGAGATGCTTTACTGGATTATCATCGCCTCTATCACCATCGCCAATCTGTTTGCCTTGCGCCAACAAAACCTGAAACGCTTCCTTGCTTTCAGCAGTATCTCGCAGGCGGGATACATTATGCTTGCCGTTATCAGCGGTAGCGCACTCGGCATGACTTCCCTGATATTCTATGTATTGGTGTATCTTGTGGCCAACCTCGCGGCGTTCGGAGTTATCAACGTGATAGAACAAAACAGCAAAGGCAAGATGGATATGGACGATTATAACGGACTCTACCAGACGAACCCGAAGTTATCGTTTATCATGACGCTTTCCCTGTTCTCATTGGCAGGTATTCCGCCGTTCGCAGGCTTCTTCTCGAAGTTCTTCATCTTCATGTCCGCTTTCGACGCCGGGTTCCATTTACTTGTATTCATTGCCTTGATTAATACGATCATATCTCTGTTTTACTATCTGAAAGTAGTAAAAGCAATGTATATCAAGCCGAATGACCAACCGATAGCCGCTTTCCGCAGTGACAACTACACACGGATAAGTCTTGCCGTATGCGTCGCGGGCGTAATCCTGCTGGGCATTGTCAGTGCCGTATACGATGGAATCAATGTATTTACGTTTGGTATGTAAGCAACGTATAAATTATAGAAACAAAGCGGGTGTGCCTTCATCAGAAGCGCACCCGCTTTTGTTTTGTCAGTACAGAATGTCTCTTTTTTCCAAGAGTATTATCACTGAAAGGATTAACTTTGCACACTCATGGAACGCTTCAATGTCATACAGCCCTCTGCCGTGCTTGCACCTTACGTCAAGCACTATTGGTTATTGGAGAGTGACGATGTGATCAATTCACAGCGGGTTATTCCCACCGGAAACATAGAGTTACTTTTCCATCGGGGTTACCCCATGAAGCGTAACGGTCAAATGATACCAATCACTTCACTCTCCGGACAATCGCTCTCGTATGCCGATTTGATTCCCACCGGTACGGTCAACATGATTGCCGTCGTGTTTCATCCGTTTGGAGCGAAGGCTTTCTTTGAGTTCCCCGTATATGAATTGTCCAACCTGATTGTATCGGCAGACGAGCTGGGTATCGACCCACTCAGGGAGTTGGAGGACAAGATTCTTAATACGGCTGACGACAATGTATGTATCCATTTGATTGAATCCTTTTTAATCAACCGCCTGAATCCGTTTAAGGAGTACAACTACAAACGAATGGTCGCTACGGTAGGTTCAATCAACCTGTGCGATGTAGAACTATCCGTGTCTCGTTTGGCGGAAACGGTCTGCCTGAGCAAGAAACAGTTCCAACGGATCTTTAACGAACACATAGGAGCAACTCCGAAAGAATTCATGCGGATTGTACGATTTCACAAAGCACTCTATACGTTACAAAACAATCCTACGATGAGCTTTACCACGCTTGCCTATGAGTGCGGATATTACGACCAGGCACACATGACGAATGAATTCAAACTCTTTTCAGGCTATACCCCAAGCCAGTATGTGGCAATCTGTGCTCCACATTCCGATTACTTCTCTTACTAATGTCTCTTTTTTACAAGTTTGCCAACCTTCATGGTTCTATCTTTGCGGAGTCAATAAGATACAATAACATTAAAAAGTAAAAACAATGAAGAGTTTAATTAAACTTGCAGAGATTCCTTCGGTGGATTTCAAACGTGCGGTAAAATTCTACGAAGCAGTATTAGGACTTAAACTAACGGTTTGCGACAGTTGCGAAAGCGAGAAGATGGCTTTCTTCTCGGACTTCTCAGCCCAACCGAATGTAGCGATTTCATGGGCTGCCGATTTTCATCCGTCCAAAGACGGTGTTTTAATCAGCCTTTCCGTTGGTAGTATCGAAACGACTTTAGATCGTATTAACGCCAACGGAGGAAAAACCGTTCGCCCCAAAACAAAAATCGAAGCAGATGGTATGGGATATTTCGCCATGTTCTCAGACAGTGAGGGCAACACGCTCGGTCTTTATGCCGATAAGTAAGTCCAGCATCTGAAAGACTCCCTGAGTCATATCAATTCTCTCCCTTATGCAACAAGAGTTTCATAATATATGGAACTAATGTTTCACAAAATATGAAACTTTTGTTCCATATTTTGTGAAACTATTCTATCATCAAAGGGAATATAACGATTGACGCAGGGACGAGGCTTAATCCCCCCTATCCCTTACTATGATCGAGCCATTTCTTGATTGTATCCTTCAGCAACTGTGTGGAGACAGGCTTAGAGACATAGTCGTCACAACCCGCATTTATCGTACGCTGCCTGTCCTGATCAAAAGCGAATGCCGTAACCGCTATAATGGGAATCTTCTTATCTGTTTTACGGATTTCCCTGGTAGCCTCAATCCCGTCCATCTCCGGCATTTTAACGTCCATAAGAATGAGAGAAGGCTTTAATTTATGGAAAAGCTCAACCGCCTCCCTGCCATTGAGAGCACGTACCAATTCGTACTCTTTCCGCAAGATGGATGACATCAGAATATAATTGCTATCCGTATCTTCGGCTATCAATAAGAGAGGTTTCTCCTTACCGGCAGAAGCAACCGTTCTTAACATTCCACTAGTCACATCGTCTTGAGAATCAGCAGCATGATGTTCCAATAAATGTTCATCATACGGATGTGTAAACCAGAAGCAAGAACCTTTACCCACTTCCGAATCAACGCCTATCTCTCCGTTCATCTGTTCTACAAGGCTCTTACAGATGGAAAGTCCCAGTCCTGTACCGTGCACAAAAGAATTCAGTTTGACAAAACGGTCGAAGATAGAGCCTACTTTATCCGCAGAGATACCGATTCCCGTATCACGCACATAAAACTTCAGTTCCGTATCGCTTATCCGTTGATAACCTACTTTGATGCTTCCTTTCGAGGTGAACTTCAACGCATTGTTTATAAAGTTGGTTATGACTTGTATCAGACGGTTCTTATCGCCATAAATATAACATTCGGGCAGATGTTCATCAAATTCAATCGTTACAAGCTCGGTGGCCTTCATGCTCATTGAACGCACAATCTCACTGCAAAGCTGGTTCACATCCACATATCCTTTCACAAACTCAAACGTGCCCGCCTCCATCTTAGAGAGGTCAAGTATATCGGATATCAGTTGCAATAACAGCTCATTATTCTCCTGTACGATGGAAATATACTGACGACGTTCTTCTATATCCTCGGTATCTACCAATAAATTGGAGAATCCTACAATCGCATTCAACGGTGTGCGTATCTCATGGCTCATATTAGCCAGAAACGCCGACTTCAGCTTGTCAAGTGTTTCCGCTTTATTCTTAGCCTCAATGAGCTTGTACTCGGTCTCTTTCAACTCTGTTATATCATAATTGATACAAACCATTTCAATAAAGCCCTCTTCCGGCCGATAGTTTTTTACGATTACATTGACGCGAGTCCATGTATAGTGACCATCCTCACGCATAATACGCATATCGTGGCGAAGCATGGATTCTTCTCCGCTCTTCACCTTCTCCAGAAAGGCAAGCATTATCTCCCGGTCTTCCGGATGGAAATGAGCATGTACCCCGATAACATCGGTCAGCGGCGTGCCTTCCTGTTCGCCTACATTACGGTACCAACTGCTCAAGGCATATCCGTCACGCGTCAGAGCATCAAAATGGGCATAACCCACCTTTGCGTATTCACCAACAAGCGTAAAGAAGCTCTCGAACTCTTGTATTCTGCTATATGCATTTGTCGTCTCCGTATTATCGATATTAATAAACAGATAGTTGATGAAGTTATTCTGAGAATCATACAGGGGAGCAACTTTAGTAATCAAGTCGATATTCCCATGGCTGACACAATTATAGTAGTTTTTCGTCTTCTCAAAGTCGTACTTCAATGTAAAATCAAGCGCCTCTTTCCTGAAAATCCTTTCCACTACCATCGGAGGGATATTAGGATTATCGGATATATTAACGCCCAAAGTGTCTTCTTTGGTTTTGACGCCGAATATCTCCAGATCCTTGTCATTCATATCTACCAGATAACCGTCTTTGTCATAGAGCTCGATGCCGACGGGAAGGTTCTTATAAATGTTGCGGAGTATTCTCTCACTACGGTCAAGCGCTTCGTGAGCAGCAAATGTTTCGGTCATATCCGAGAACATAATGACAATATCGTTGCCCTGAGGAGAGTAGGCCACGGAATGGCAGTATTTATTTGAGCCATCCAAGCGGAAGTTAATCTCTTTATGTTCCTTGGTATAAAGCAACTCCGCCAATACTGCTATCCTCTTCTTCACATCTATGCCCAGACTGCTCGCTCTCTTACCCACATAATCGGAAGCATTACAATTCAGTATTTCGAGACCCGACGAATTAATATCCGTAAATTCATAGTCATAAGGATTACCCTCTTCATCAAAAAGCATTCTAACATGGATATAGCCTACCGGCATATATTTATAGAGACTCTCCAAGTAACGTTGCTCTTCCTTCGCTTTGAGTTCCGACTTACGCAGACTCATGCATATGCTGATAATATTGGCGAGCGAGGCAAGCCATTGGTAATCTTCATTCGTCCAGTCCCGATAAGTATCCACCACATCGATACCCATATATCCCCATACACCGTCTTTATAAACCATGGGAACGACCATAAGAGATTTTATATGCTGTGCTTTCAACACCACATAGTCTTCTTCGGCTTCCGGCGGCATATCATCCAAACTGAACAGGATAATAGGTTTGCGCATAAGTAATTGCTCGCACCACCATGATGTTGAGGTGATAGGCAATTGCTGTAAGGACTCCTTTTCCCGGGAGACATCATCCTTGGTTACCTCATACGTACAGCTTTGCATCCCTTCTTCGAAGTTGAACTCAAAGATATACGCACGTCCGGCATCATATTGCATAAGAATATCTTTCAGTATCTTATGAATGACTTCCGTCATATCCTCTATTTGCATGAATGACAATAGGGTACGAGATATGCTGTTTTGCTGATACAGCAGATTATTTATGCGATGGAGAGCAACTTCACCCGTGCTGACTTTCTCCGGGTTGTCTACACATTGCAAAAAGCCAAGTGCCGTAACATTCCCGTCCATATCCTTTTCCTTCTGATTAAGTTTGGAGTGCACCCATACTTCACCATATTTAGAAGAGACAGGAAAAGTTTGTTCATATACTTCCTGATCTTGTATAGATAGAAATTCATTGGAGATACGTACCCGATAGTCCCTTCGTATCAAGCCCTGAAAAGCATAAAAACTGATGGTATTATCTCCCTCCAGACCTAAAAGATCAGCCACAAAATCAGAACAGACATATTCCCGACTCGTAAAGTCGGCTTCCCACCATCCTAACTTAGCCATTGTCATAAGCTGCCGGAACTTCTCATTCTCAATCTTTAAATCTCTATCTATCATAGCTTTTAATAAGTTATGCCACAAATATATCCATTATTCGCTATATAAAGAACGATTCGATGGAAAAAAACTTCGAAAACCCGACAGAACACCCCATTCATAGGAATGTAACATACCTTTAACAAGAATGTATCCCGTT
>ENA-UERN01003007-UERN01003007.1-human-gut-metagenome-genome-assembly--contig:-NODE-3007-length-12329-cov-4.647731_pt1 | contig 12329 bp, 9 predicted proteins | sample MGYA00242950_ERZ507950 | MGnify/ENA primary metagenome ERZ507950 (study PRJEB26167, sample SAMN06115515) | human gut metagenome | host: Homo sapiens | place: China:Ningxia | collected 2014-11-26...
GACCAGAGCTTAAGATTTACCAGTGCGGTCTTACTAAAGAAATGGCTATTGAGTTATTCAAGCCATTTGTTATGAGAGAGCTTGTAAGACGTAATCTTGCAGATAATATTAAGAAAGCTAAGAAGAGCGTAGAACATCTTGAACCAGAAGTATGGGATGTACTTGAAGATGTTATTAAAGAGCATCCAGTTATGCTTAACCGTGCTCCTACACTTCACAGACTTGGTATTCAGGCTTTTGAGCCAATCCTTGTAGAAGGTAAGGCTATTAAGCTTCATCCACTTGTATGTACAGCGTTCAATGCCGATTTCGATGGTGACCAGATGGCTGTCCATCTTCCGCTTTCTGTTGAGGCTCAGGCTGAGTGTAGATTTATGCTTCTTTCACCTAACAACCTTCTTAAGCCATCTGATGGTGGTCCTGTTGCCGTTCCTTCACAGGATATGGTACTTGGTATTTACTACCTTACACAGGAAAGACCAGGTGCAAAGGGTGAGGGCAAGATTTTCAAGAGCATTAATGAAGCAGTTCTTGCTTATGAGAATGGTATAATTACATTACATGCCAAGATTATGGTTCATGTAACTAAGAATGTTAACGGAGAAGAGCTTTCAGGTAATATTGAGTCTACACTTGGAAGACTTATATTTAATGAGATTCTCCCTCAGGATTTAGGATATGTTGATAGAAGCAAGGAAGAGAATTTATTACTTCCAGAAGTTGATTTCCATGTAGGAAAGAAGCAGCTTAAGGATATCTTACAGCATGTTATCAATACTCATGGTACTACAACAACTGCAGAGGTTCTTGATGATATCAAGGCTATGGGTTATAAGTACTCTACCAGAGCTGCCATGACTGTTTCTATTTCTGAGATGACAGTGCCACCAGTTAAGAAGCAGCTTCTTGCTGAGGCAGAAAAGAAAGTTGAACAGATTACTGTTAAATATAACAGAGGTCAGGCTACTGACGAGGAAAGACATAAGAATGTTATCCGCGTATGGCAGGAGACTGATGATAAGATTAAGGATGCCCTTCTTCAGGGTCTTGATAAATATAACAACATCTTCATGATGGCTGACTCAGGTGCCCGTGGTTCTAACCAGCAGATTAAGCAGTTAGCAGGTATGCGTGGTTTGATGGCTGATACATCAGGTAACACTATCGAACTTCCTATCAAGTCAAACTTCCGTGAAGGTCTTGATGTTCTGGAATACTTTATTTCAGCTCACGGTGCCCGTAAAGGACTTTCAGATACAGCCCTTCGTACAGCCGATTCAGGATACCTTACAAGAAGACTTGTTGATGTTTCTCAGGATCTTATTATCAGAGAGACAGATTGTAGCGCAGGTAAGCAGATACCTGGTATGTATGTTTACTCATTTGTTAATAACAGAGCTACTAACTCAAGTGATGCCAAGGAAGATATCCTTGAGCCATTACAGGAGCGTATTACAGGAAGATATTTAGCTGAGGATATTGTAGACCCAGCTACAGGTGAGGTTATTGTTGAAGCTAACCATCTTGTAACTCCTAAGAGAGCAGAAGCTATTATTAAGACTGGTGTTGATAAGGTTAAGATCAGAACAATCCTTACTTGCCGTTCACACATCGGTGTATGTGCTAAATGTTATGGAACTAACATGGCTACTGGTCAGACTGTACAGGTTGGTGAAGCTGTTGGTATTATCGCAGCCCAGTCAATCGGTGAGCCTGGTACACAGCTTACTATGAGAACATTCCATACAGGTGGTGTTGCCGGTGATAACATTACTCAGGGTCTTCCTAGAGTAGAAGAGCTTTTCGAGGCAAGAAAGCCTAAGATGCTTGCTGTACTTGCTGAGTTTGGCGGAACTGTAAGTATTGTTAAGACTGAGAAGAAGACTGAAATCGTTATAACTGATGATGAAGGTAATTCAAAGGCTTATCCATTATCTAAGGATACAAGAGAAAAGGTTGTTGAAGGACAGGTTGTTGCTAAGGGTGAGGAAATCACAGAGGGTTCTGAGAATCCACATGATATCGTAAGAATTCTTGGTGTAAGAGCTGTTCAGGATTATCTCCTTCGTGAAGTTCAGAAGGTTTACCGTATCCAGGGTGTTGATATCAATGATAAGCATATTGAGCTTATCGTTCGTCAGATGCTTAAGAAGATAGTTGTTGATGAAGCTGGAGATTCTAAGTTCCTTCCAGGATCACAGGTTGATACAATTGAGTTCCAGGAAGTTAATGAGAGACTTGAGGAAGAAGGAAAGACACCTGCTACAGGTACTCCGATTATCCTTGGTATTACTAAGGCTTCACTTGCTTCTACATCATTTATGTCAGCTGCCTCATTCCAGGAGACAACTAAGGTTCTTACAGATGCAGCTATTAACGGAAAGATTGATCCACTTATTGGTCTTAAAGAGAATGTTATTATTGGTAAGCTTATCCCTGCCGGTACAGGTATGAAGCGTTATCAGGATATCAAGATCAGTTCTACAGATAACTACATTGAAGAAGATGAAGATGAGTCTGGTGAAGACGAACTTGTTTTCACACAGGAAGATTAATTCTTTATAGAAACTTATGGCGTGTCAGATTGATAAAATCTGGCACGCTTTTGTCTTTTTTTGAAAAAATGCTTGACACTGAATTTGCAAATATATATACTAATAAAGCGTGCGAATAGGCAAGTACTATTTTTGCGCTGTTTTGGTGACAAAACATTTTCTTAGTTGATACTAAGATGCAACCATTCATTATTCTAATTTCGGGAGGTGAAAACGGAATGCCAACATTTAACCAGTTAGTAAAACAGGGAAGAAAGACTGCAGTAAAGAAGTCTACAGCACCAGCTCTTCAGAAGGGTTACAACTCACTTCAGAAGAAGGCAACAGATATCTCTTCTCCACAGAAGAGAGGTGTTTGTACAGCTGTTAAGACTGCTACACCTAAGAAGCCTAACTCAGCTCTTAGAAAGATCGCCAGAGTACGTCTTTCTAATGGTATCGAGGTAACATCTTACATCCCAGGTGAGGGACACAATCTTCAGGAACACAGTGTTGTTCTTATAAGAGGTGGAAGAGTAAAGGATTTACCAGGTACAAGATACCACATCATCAGAGGAACACTTGATACAGCAGGTGTTGCAAAGAGAAGACAGGCTCGTTCTAAGTACGGTGCTAAGAGACCTAAGGACGCTAAGTAATTAAGCCTGAATTAAGACACGCATTTATATGAATGCATGCAAGTTTTACAATTTGCAAGAGTCGGATTCGTAAGAATCTGATTTTTACGAACAAATTAAATTTTGAATTGTGCCGGAATTAGATTAATCAAGAGGTTGCAGGTTAATATATACGGCGCGAACACATTTTTTATTTGTGAGTACCTATGATTTAATAAATTTATTAAGGAGGGAAGAACCGTGCCACGTAAAGGACATACTCAGAAAAGAGATGTATTAGCAGATCCTATTTACAACAATAAGGTAGTTACTAAGCTTATCAACAACATTATGCTTGATGGTAAGAGAGGAGTAGCTCAGAAGATTGTTTACGGTGCTTTTGATAGAGTTGCAGCTAAGACTGAGAGACCAGCTATCGAAGTATTTGAAGAAGCTATGAACAATATTATGCCAGTTCTTGAAGTTAAGGCTAGACGTATCGGTGGAGCTACTTACCAGGTACCTATCGAAGTTAAGCCAGACAGAAGACAGGCTTTAGCTCTTCGTTGGATGACTACATTCTCTAGAGCAAGAGGCGAGAAGACTATGGAAGAAAGACTCGCTAACGAAATTCTTGATGCAGCTAACAACACAGGTGCATCAGTAAAGAGAAAAGAAGATATGCACAAGATGGCAGAAGCAAACAAGGCTTTTGCTCATTACAGATTCTAATAATAATAGGAGGAATTACCGATGGCTGGAAGAGAATATCCATTGGAGAGAACCAGAAATATCGGAATTATGGCTCATATTGATGCTGGTAAGACAACATTAACAGAGCGTATCCTTTATTATACTGGTGTTAACCACAAGATTGGTGATACTCATGAAGGTACTGCTACTATGGACTGGATGGCCCAGGAGCAGGAGAGAGGTATCACAATCACTTCAGCTGCTACAACATGTCACTGGACACCTGAGAAAGAGGGTAAGCCAGATAAGACACAGCCAGAATACCGTATTAACATTATCGATACTCCAGGACACGTTGACTTCACAGTAGAGGTTGAGCGTTCACTTAGAGTACTTGATGGTGCCGTAGGTGTATTTGATGCACAGAACGGTGTTGAGCCACAGTCAGAGAATGTATGGCGTCAGGCTGATAAGTACAATGTACCTCGTATGGCTTTCATGAACAAGATGGATAAGATGGGTGCTGATTTCTTCGGATCATGCAACCAGCTTATTACAAAGCTTGGAAAGAATCCTGTACTTGTACAGATTCCTATCGGTAAGGAAGATGACTTCAAGGGAATTATCGACTTATTCGAGATGAAGGCATATGTCTTCAATGGTGATAAGGGTGATGATATCGTTGTTGGCGATATTCCTGCTGATTTAGCTGATCAGGCTCAGGAATACCATGACAAGCTTGTTGAGCAGTGTGCTGAACTTGATGAAGACCTTATGGAGAAGTTCTTTAACGATGAGGAAATTTCAGTTCCAGAGTTAAAGGCTGCTTTAAGAAAGGGTACTATTGAAGGTACAGCTATTCCTTGTCTTTGCGGTACAGCTTATAAGAACAAGGGCGTTCAGAAGCTTCTTGATGCTGTTATCGAGTACATGCCAGCTCCTACAGATATCCCAGATATCACAGGTGTTGACGAAGATGGTAACGAAGTAACAAGAAAGTCATCTGATGAAGAGCCATTTGCAGCTCTTGCATTCAAGATTATGACTGATCCATTCGTTGGTAAGTTAGCATTCTTCAGAGTTTACTCAGGTACATTAAACGGTGGTTCATATGTACTTAACTCTAATAAGAATAAGAAAGAAAGAGTTGGCCGTATCCTTCAGATGCACGCTAACCAGAGAAAAGAAATTGATAAGGTTTACTCAGGAGATATCGCTGCTGCAGTAGGTCTTAAGGTTACAGTAACAGGTGATACTATCTGTGATGAAGCACATCCAGTTATCTTAGAGTCTATGGAATTCCCAGAGCCAGTTATCGAGCTTGCTATCGAGCCAAAGACTAAGAATGACCAGGGTAAGATGGGTGAAGCTTTAGCAAAGCTTGCTGAAGAAGATCCTACATTCCGTGCTCATACAGATCAGGAAACAGGTCAGACAATCATCGCTGGTATGGGTGAGCTTCACCTTGATATCATCGTTGACAGACTTCTTCGTGAGTTCAAGGTAGAGGCTAACGTTGGTGCACCTCAGGTTGCTTACAGAGAGTGCTTTACTAAGGCAGTTGATGTTGATAGTAAGTATGCTAAGCAGTCAGGTGGACGTGGTCAGTATGGTCACTGTAAAGTACGTTTCTCACCACTTGAAGCTAACGTTGATAAGTTCGATGTTGAGACAAAGAATACAGTATTAATTAATGAACCTCCAGTTCTCTTCTGTGAGTCTTCAGTAGTTGGTGGTGCTATTCCTAAGGAATACATTCCTTCAGTTGCTGATGGTATCAGAGAAGCTGCTAACTCAGGTATCTTAGCTGGATTCCCAGTTCTTGGACTTAGAGCAGATATCTATGATGGATCTTACCATGAAGTCGATTCATCAGAAATGGCATTCCACATTGCTGGTTCTATGGCATTCAAGGATGCTATGGCTAAGGCAGCTCCAGCACTTCTTGAGCCTATTATGAAGGTTGAAGTTACAATGCCAGAAGAATATATGGGTGATGTTATCGGTGATATCAACTCACGTAGAGGACGTATTGAAGGTATGGAAGACATCAGTGGTGGTAAGATGGTTAAGGCTTTCGTTCCACTTTCAGAGATGTTCGGATATGCTACAGATCTTCGTTCTAAGACACAGGGTCGTGGTAACTACTCTATGTTCTTCGATAAGTATGAGCAGGCTCCAAAGTCTGTTCAGGATAAGGTTATTTCTGATAGAAATAAGTAATAACTATAAAAATATAGTTGAAATATTTCACTAAATGAAATATAATAAATATCAGCTATGACAAAGCCCGAGGGGGATACCCCTCAGGGCAATCTAAATATTTTTAGGAGGATTTTAAACAATGGCAAAGGCTAAATTTGAGAGAACAAAACCACATTGTAACATTGGTACAATCGGACACGTAGATCACGGTAAGACTACATTAACAGCTGCTATCACAAAGACTCTTCATGAGAGACTTGGTACAGGTGAGGCTGTTGCATTCGAGAATATTGATAAGGCACCAGAGGAAAGAGAAAGAGGTATCACTATCTCTACAGCTCACGTTGAGTATGAGACAGAGAAGAGACACTATGCACACGTTGACTGTCCAGGACATGCTGATTATGTAAAGAACATGATCACAGGTGCTGCTCAGATGGATGCAGGTATCCTTGTTGTTGCTGCTACTGATGGTGTTATGGCTCAGACAAGAGAGCATATCCTTCTTGCTCGTCAGGTTGGTGTTCCTTACATCGTTGTATTCATGAACAAGTGTGATATGGTTGATGATCCAGAACTTCTTGAATTAGTAGATATGGAAATCAGAGAACTTCTTAACGAGTATGGATTCCCAGGAGATGATACTCCAATCATCCAGGGTTCAGCTCTTAAGGCTCTTGAAGATCCTAACAGCGAATGGGGAGATAAGATCCTTGAGCTTATGCATACTATTGATGAGTATGTTCCAGATCCAGAAAGAGATACAGATAAGCCATTCCTTATGCCTGTAGAGGACGTATTCTCTATCACAGGACGTGGTACTGTTGCTACTGGTAGAGTAGAGAGAGGTGTTCTCCACGTTAATGAGGAAGTTGAAATCGTTGGTATCCACGAAGATATCCGTAAGGTAGTTGTAACTGGTATCGAGATGTTCAGAAAGCTTCTTGATGAGGCTCAGCCAGGTGATAACATTGGTGCACTTCTTAGAGGTGTTCAGAGAGACGAAATCCAGAGAGGACAGGTTCTCTGCAAGCCAGGTTCAATCACACCACACCACAAGTTTACAGCTCAGGTTTACGTATTAACAAAGGACGAGGGTGGACGTCATACTCCATTCTTCAACAACTACAGACCACAGTTCTACTTCAGAACAACTGATGTAACTGGTGTTTGTGAGCTTCCAGCTGGTACAGAAATGTGCATGCCTGGTGATAACGTAGAGATGACAGTTGAACTTATCCACAACGTAGCTATGGAGCAGGGTCTTCGTTTCGCTATCCGTGAGGGTGGTAGAACAGTTGGTTCTGGTGCTGTTGCTACAATCATTGAGTAATTGTTATTAATACAGTTCTTTCAAGGGTTTCCGAGGTTATCGGGAACCCTTTTTTGCGCGAGCAGCTCCTTGAGAAGTCATGGGCAGTTCGCAGTCGTGCTCGCGAAGTAATGAGCTAGAATATGATAAAAAGAGGAGTACAACATGCTATACATAATGCGTCATGGTAGGACGGACTGGAATGTACGTCATAAATTGCAGGGAAGAACAGATATACCGCTTAATGATGAAGGCAGAATGATGGCGGCAGAGGCTGGGAAACAGTATTCAGATATACATTTTGACATATGTTACTCATCTCCTTTAGAAAGAGCAAAAGAAACGGCAGAGATTTTCTTGAAGGGAAGAAATGTTCCTGTGTATACAGATGACAGACTTGTTGAGATGGGATTTGGAGTATATGAAGGAATAGAGAATTCATTTGCTATAGATGACTGTCCAATTAATACTCTTTTTAAGAAGCCTGAGAAGTATGTTACAGTTGAAGGTGGAGAAAGCTTTGAAGAACTTTTTGCAAGGACAGGGGAGTTTATAGACAATGTAGTTATGCCACAGGTAAATAGTGGCAAAGATATACTGATTGTTGGTCATGGTGCCATGAACTGCAGTATTATAGCAAAATTCAGAGGAACACCACTGGATAAATTCTGGGATGGAATGACTGATAATTGTCAGGTGGTAAAGCTTATATAATAAAGCACAATTTTTATGATTTATTCAGACCAAATCATGCTAGGTTTCGTATATAAGTATAGAAGTTAATAAATGAGACTTTGACTTACAACGGAAGGTTAGGATGGTGATTGGGATGAGTAGGAGAGATGGCAGGAGAAAAAACAAAAGAATAGGAAAAAGGAAGAATCAAATATTCCTTGTAATGATGACTATACTGGCATGTATGGTAGCAATTGTATTAATAGTCAAGATGAATAATCAGAATGTCAGCAAAGGTGTAGCAGTAGGTGCAGAATATACAGCAATTAAGAGCGATGGTAATGTGACGGAGGAACAGCTTTCTGTAAGTGAAGAGACTGTAAATGATTTACCAGATGTATACAGAATAGAATGCTATGAATCACTTAATCAGAATCCGGAGCTGCCAACAGGATGCGAGATTACATCATTAACCTCCGTACTGAATTATTATGGATGTAATGTTGATAAAACAACTATGGCAGATGAATATCTTAAGAAAGGCAATGGCAGCTTCTACGAAATGTTTCTTGGTAATCCAAGGGATAACACAAGTTATGGATGCATGTCACAGCCAATGGTTAATGCAGCTAATAAATATTTCAAGGTTAATAATATGTCAGCAGTTGCAAAGAATATAAGCGGAACAGATTTTAAAGAGATTCTTGGTATGGTTGCTCAGGGTGACCCGATAGTAATATGGAATACAATAGATATGAGACAGCCATATGAATCTAAGACATTTGTATTTAATGGGAAAGAATACACATGGATGTCTCCAGAACATTGTGTTGTAATTACAGGATATGATCTTAATAAGAATATTGTTTATATAATGGATCCTATGGAAGGTAATGTAACAAGGAATCTTGAGACATTTCAATCAAGATATGAAGCGATGCACAGCCAGGCTGTCTATATTATAGAATAATTAAGGGAGGGCAATATTGTCCTCCCTTTAGTCATGTTATTAGTTTGATTTAATATTGTGCCTTGCATTAAGCTTCTTTGCACAATGTATGAATGCAGGGAACAAAAATGCGTCAGCAGCAATCCATGCGATTGGTGAGGCGAGGCATGCACCCATGAATCCAATACTTGGAATGAGTATAATGGCTGCAAATGCACGGCCAATCATCTCTAAGATACCTGCTGATATTGCAAATACTGAGAAACCCATACCCTGTATGCAGAAGCGGACCACGTTAACACCTGTAAGTGGAATGTAGAAGCATGCAGATGCAAGGATGAACTGTCTTGTAAGAGCAATAATTGTTGTCTCAGATGCATTAACGAATAATAATGCAATATAATCTGTAGTGAAATACAGTGCAATAAGAGAAAGAACACTGTATACTGAACCGATTATCATAGCGGAGCGTACGCCCTGACCAAGTCTTTTAATCTTGGCAGCTCCAACATTCTGTCCGGCATAGGTTGCCATGGTTGAGCCGAGTGCATCAAATGGACAACAGGTAAAGTTGAACATCTTAGAACCGGCAGTCATTGCGGCTACATATGTTGAACCAAGTGTATTGACAGCAGCCTGAAGGATTGTACTTCCGATGGCTGTTATTGAATACTGGAGTCCCATAGGAACACCGTTCATACACAGGTTGGTGATGAATCTTCTATCAAGTACCCTTTCTGATTTGTCACCTTTTAAGATGTCATATTTCTTATACATATATATAAGGCAGGTAAGTCCCGAAATTAACTGTGATGTTACAGTTGCCCAGCCAGCTCCGGCAACACCCATCTTACATACAAGAATAAGAAAGAAATCAAGTACTACATTTATTATTGAAGAAAGCACAAGGAAAACTACAGATGTCTTACTATCGCCAAGCGAACGGATAACACCGGACACCATGTTGTACAGGAATACAGTTGGGATTCCTATGAATATAACTACTATGTAATTGTAGGCATGGTCAATAATATCTGCCGGTGTATTCATGATAATAAGTATCCTGCGGCAGAATATTACGGATGCAAGCGTAAGCACTATGGCAAACACAATACTGCAGATATATCCGTTAAATACATATTTTCTAAGGTCAGCAGGCTTCTTTGCACCAAAGCATTGGGCAACCGGAATCACGAATCCGTTACAGACTCCCATACAGAAACCGATTATCATGAAGTTGATAGAACCTGTTGCTCCAACTCCGGCAAGAGCTTCAACACCGAGAGTTTTACCAACGATTATTGTGTCAACAAGGTTGTAGAACTGCTGAAACAGCATTCCGAACAGCATTGGAACTGCAAATCCAAGAATATGCTTGGAAGGTGAACCATTTGTCATGTCTTTTACCATAGGATTTCCTCACTTTCGTATATTTATAAAGCCAAATGATTATACTATATTTTTACGAACTGTCAAACTGATTTTGCACGAATTTGAATTAATTTAACGAATTATTGTCTTAATATGAAATGTCTGTTAAAATGCATAGGTAATATTTATGCGGAGGCAGACATGAAGAAAACTTTTGATGTTAAGAGACTTACAACGCTGGCATTACTTACAACAATTGCACTGACAATATTTGTTGTGGAATCAGCGATACCTACGCTTGTTCCAATACCAGGAGTTAAATTAGGACTTGCCAATATAGTCACACTTTTTGTATTAAAAAGGTATAAATTCAGTGATGCAGCTATTGTGCTGGCTATGAGAATTATACTGGCTACAATATTTACAGGGCAGGCAGTATCATTTATATATAGTGTAAGTGGTGGATTTTTATGTCTTATTGTGATGGCAGCTGTTAATAAATTGCTTAGGGGACAGTATATATTCCTTACAGGTATACTTGGCGCGGTGTCGCACAATGCAGGTCAGATTCTTGCTGCATTTTTCATACTCAGATTGTCAGGTATATTTGCGTACATGCCGTTCCTTGTGATAAGCGGTGTTATAACAGGTCTGTTTACGGGCCTTGTGTGCTTCTTTGCAGACAAATATATTCCTAAAAAATATACTATGTAGCAGATGGAGGAGATTGTGAAAAAAAGAGTTATTACAGTGGTGGCCGTGATTGTTCTGCTTGTCGGGGCAAGTGTGGCTTCTATTATATATATGAAATCAGGAAAGAATAACGGCAGAAAGACCGCTTATATATACAGAGATAACGAATTGTTAAGAACTGTTTCGTTAGATGATGTTAAGAATCCGTACACGTTCAGGATTGAATACGGGGATGGAGAGTATAATGATATTCTTGTCGAGAATGGAAAGATTAAGATTGCTGATGCAAGCTGTCCGGATAAGCTGTGTGTAAATATGGGATATATATCTGAGCCTTTAATGCCAATCACATGTCTGCCGAATCATCTTGTCATCAGAATTGTGAATGACGGCGAAGAATCGCCGTCACTCGATGGTGTTGTGTATTAATTATTTCATCCAGCGGCCAGAAGCACCACATGGAAGAACAAGTCCGTTGCTTGAAACAGGAAGACCTACTTCCTGTGAATCACAGTGTCCGCCAAAGCTCTTAAGCTCTGTGCTTAACATATAAGTAAGAACGGCCGGCTGAAGACCTGTGGTGTATGAATTAATAAGGAAAAATAATGGTTCATCAGAAAGAAGCTGTGCACAAAGCTTAACAAGCGGGTGTATGGCTTCTTCTATTTTCCAGATTTCTCCTTTAGGACCACGTCCATATGAAGGTGGATCCATGATGATTGCGTCGTAATGGTTGCCTCTTCTTATCTCTCTTTCTACAAACTTTACACAGTCATCAACTATCCAGCGGATAGGCTTGTCAATAAGTCCTGAAGACTGTGCATTTTCTTTAGCCCATGCGACTATACCCTTAGAAGCATCTACATGCGTAACATTAGCACCTGCGGCTGCACATGCAAGTGTTGCTCCACCAGTATAAGCAAACAGGTTAAGAACCTTTACAGGTTCGCTGCCACGCTTTTTTCTGGCATCAGAGATTATCTTTCCAAACCAGTCCCAGTTAGCAGCCTGCTCAGGGAATATTCCTGTGTGCTTGAAGCTGAATGGCTTTAAGTTGAATGTCAGCTCCTGTTCAAATGAAGGACTGTTGTAGTGAATCTGCCACTGCTGTGGAAGGTCAAAGAACTCCCATTCTCCGCCGCCCTTAGAACTTCTGTGGTAATGACCGTTCATATTCTTCCAGCCACGCTCTTTCTTAGGAGTGTCCCATATTACCTGTGGGTCCGGGCGTACAAGAATATACTTACCCCAGCGTTCAAGTTTTTCGCCCTTAGAGGTAT
>ENA-UERN01003010-UERN01003010.1-human-gut-metagenome-genome-assembly--contig:-NODE-3010-length-12324-cov-2.845023_pt1 | contig 12324 bp, 11 predicted proteins | sample MGYA00242950_ERZ507950 | MGnify/ENA primary metagenome ERZ507950 (study PRJEB26167, sample SAMN06115515) | human gut metagenome | host: Homo sapiens | place: China:Ningxia | collected 2014-11-26...
CCGCGAAAAGCATCTTGTCAGGAAATTCGGTTTCAAGGCCGAGCCGGACTGGAAAAAATTCTCCTATTCCTATCAGGTTCCCGAAGATACGGCACTTTATCCGGCATTGGTTGACGGCATGTTGCGCGTGCATTTTCATCTGTCGAAAAGCGAGCCGGAGGCAACCGTCTGGCTGGACAATCTGGAATATACCGTTCAATAAAATTAATTTTTCAATAGAAGTAATTATGGCTAAACTTGATCTTGCCGGCTTATGGAGTCTCAGTTGCGATAAACCCGGTTTTCACGCGATTCCGGCACAAGTTCCGGGAGACAACTACAGTGCCCTGCTTGACGCCGGATTGATCCCGGACCCGAATATCGGCATGAATGAAAAGAATGTACAGTGGCCCCGCGATTACCGTTGGACCTGGCGCCGCACATTCGAGCTGGACGGCACTTTTCTCGCACAGGGAAGAATCTGGCTCAATATCGACAGTTTCGATACGGTCGGAGAAGTCAGGATCAACAGTCAGGCCGTTGCAGTCAATGAAGATATGTTCCTGCGGCTGCGGTGCGATGTAAAACCGTTCCTGAAAAAAGGAATCAATGTCATAGAAGCGATAATCAGCCGTCCAGAGGAGTATATCGACCGCGAAAAAGCGAAGCTCACACTCCCGATCACCCGTTCGTATTTTGACCGTAAAGTTGACGGCCACAACCTGATCCGTAAAGTTCAATGTCAAGGCGGCTGGGATTGGGGAATTTGTCTTTATGTAAGCGGTCTTTACGGCAATATCTATCTGGAAGGGGCGACTGTGGCGCGGCTCGAACATATCTGCACGGTTCAGAAGCACACTGCCGGCAGATGCCTTCTCTCCGTGGATGCCGAACTGGATTCTATTGCCGAAGCGGAATTGCCGGTTTCATTTTCCTTTAACGGGGAAAACAGAATTGTCCCGGTCCGGCTTTCACACGGTCTCAATGTGGTAACGACGGAATTCGAGGTTGAAAATCCACGCCTCTGGTATCCGGCCGGATACGGGAAACAGGAACTCTATGAACTGCGGGTTGCTGCGGATGGAAGCGCCGTCACCAAACGAATCGCGCTTCGCGATCTTAAAGCGGTTAGCGAGGAGGACGAATATGGTCGTTCGCTGAAAATCCGGGTCAACGGCATCGATATTTTCGCCAAAGGAGCGAACTGGATTCCACTCGACTCACGACCGCAGACTTATACCCGTGACCGTTACAGCAAACTGCTTTCCGCCGCCGTCGCGGCCAATATGAACTGTCTTCGCGTCTGGGGAGGCGGCCTGTATGAATTCGATGATTTTTATGATCTCTGTGACGAAAAGGGACTTCTAATCTGGCAGGATTGCATGTTCGCCTGCTCTCTTTACCGGACGGATGAACCTTTTCTTGACCTGATCTCCCGCGAGATTGAATACCAGGTCAAACGCCTGCTGGCTCACGGCTCCATTGCTCTCTGGTGCGGAGACAACGAGTGCGGAGATCTGGTGCCGCGCGCCTTGGCGGACGGAGACCTGAACCGAGTCTTATGGTACGATCGTTTCAATCAGACAGTCGGGAAAGCGGTTCGCAAAGCGGACCCGACGCGGCTTTTCTGGCCGACTTCTCCCTGTAACGGTCCCGATGCGCCCCCCGGCCGGAACACGGCTTCGCGGGGAGACATGCACAACTGGTCGGTATGGCATGGCGGCAAGGGTTTTGACGCCTATTATGATCTGAAACCGCGATTCTGTTCCGAATTTGGCTTTCAATCGTTCCCCGCGCAGAATACGGTTGATTGGTTCACGGAAGGAAAAACACGCAATGTAACCTCACCGGTCATGGAATTTCATCAGCGCAATCCTGCCGGCAACTCCAAAATCGTCGAAATGTTCACACGCTGTTTCCGTTTCCCGGAAACCTTCGAGGGCTTCATTTACCTGAGCCAGGTTCAACAGGCAATCGCAATAAAAATCGGAGTCGAATATTGGCGTACCCTGAAGCCGCTCTGTATGGGAACGATCTATTGGCAGCTGAACGATAACTGGCCTGTGGCCTCATGGTCAAGCCTGGACTGTTTCGGTAATTGGAAACAACTGCATTATCATGCCAGGCGTTTCTTCGCCCCGGTGATCGGCACGGTAATCCATCGTGCCGAAGGTGTCCTTGAATTGCGGGTATCCAGCGATGTTGGAGAAACTTTGACGGGAATACTTCAACTGTCAGCTTTCACTTTTTCCGGCGCACCGGCCGGCAAGATGGAAATACCGGTCGAAATCGGACCGTATGAAGCCGCAGAGGTGGAGCGGTTTCCGATCAACCGGCTGGTCACCTCCGTCGAGCATGAATTTCTATATCTTGAGCTGGAACTGCACGGCAGTCAGAAACAGTATTCATATCGCAATGAAACCTTCTTGACGGAATATAAAAAATGTGAACTTGCACAGGCGCATATCTCTTCTGAAATATCCGGGCCGGAGAACGGTATATGGCAGCTCCGGCTTGCAACGGATCATCCTGCCTTTTATGTATTTGCTGAGTTTCAGGGAATTCAGGCGGTATTTTCCGACAACAGCTTCACCCTCCTGCCGGACCGGCCGCTCACACTCACTTTCCAAGTCGAAGGAACACCGAATCGGTCCGACCTGAAAGAAGCACTTATCATTCGACATTTACAAAGCTGTTATGCCGATTGAATTCCGACAATCGCCAGTCAGCGGCAGTTGGATTTGCCGCTGACGGAAGCGACGGTCAGCTTCAGGATGGCGGTGCGTTCGAGCATCGGCGCCGGATAATCGAAATGCCCGGCCGCGCCGTAGTGGTTCATGATCAGATCGAGTGCGGCTGCTTTCTCCGCCGGAGCTGTGAGTTCTGAAATTTCGCCGTCGGCGATTACGCAGGCGTAACGCATGGTCGAACGGCAGGCCGGTTCCGCCAGCACAGCTTCCGCCCGACTCACGACCGAAAACGAGGCGGCGGGATTCGCCCGCAACGCCTCAATCTTGCGCCCTTCCGGGGCACTGTGAAAGAAAAATGCCAGCCGCTCCCCTTCCTCCGGCTGAAAGCCGAAAGAGAGCGGCACCACGGCCGGACGGCCGTGGTCCAGAAAGGCGAGATCGCCGAATGAAGCATCCTTCAGAATCTCCAATATCTGCTGAAATTCCAGCTGACGTTCCATCCGGCGCATCTTTTATCTTCCTCAGTAGGAGTTGCTCATGTCGACGATGGCGGCCTTGGCCTCTTTCTTCACGAACTTCGAGTTTTTGATCAGCTCCTGCAGCATCGCGTCGTATTTGGCGGTATCCATCGGGATCGCCACATCCTCGTGCTTCAGCCCGGAGTAGAGCATCGCGTTGCCGAATTCGACCGAGCGGACTCCCTCTTCGCCATCCGCAACCAGCTTGGCTTTCGGATCGAGCACCGCCTTCACAAAGGCCGCGACGACATTCTGGTGCTGGTTGCCGGAGTCCTTCTTGTAGGGCACCTCGATATCCCACGTGGTCATCGACGGGAAAGATTCCGGGGTGGTACGGCAGAAGTGGTTCACATCCTCCTCGGTACGGCGGAATCTGATCACTCCGTCCTCAAAGACCATGCGGCCGCGGGTACCCATGATTTCAAGGCGGTTGGTGCCGGGAAATTCGCCGGTGGAGGTGATGAAGTTGCCGGTGGAGCCGTCCGCGAATTCGCAGTAGGTGTTCACATCGTCCTCGACTTCGATATCGTGGTACTTGCCGATGGAGACCGAGCTGCGCACCTTGACCGGCAAACCGAAGAACCACTGGAAGAGGTCAAGGTGGTGCGGGCACTGGTTCAGCAGCACACCGCCGCCCTCCCCCGCCCAGGTGGCGCGCCAGGTGCCGCTGTCGTAGTAGCTCTGCGAACGGAACCAGTCGGTCACGATCCAGTTGACCCGGACGATCTTGCCGAATTCACCGCCTTCGATCAGCTTCTTGATCTTTTTGTGCGCTTCATTGGTGCGCTGCTGGAACACGAGGCCGAAGCGCAGCTCCGGGTGCTTCGCGTGGGCGTCGATCATCTTCTGCGCGTCGCTCTTGGTCACCGCAATCGGCTTTTCGCACAGCACATGCACGCCGTTTTCAAACGCCTGAATGGTGATCGGAGTGTGCGAGTAGTGCGGCACTGCGATAATCACCATATCGACCGCTTTCGCCGCAAAAAGCTCATCCGTCGAATAATAGGCCTTGCAGCCGGCTTCGGCGGCCTTGGCGTCCGCCTTGGCCTTGTCGATGTCGCAGATTGCCACGAGTTCAGCTTCCGGGATGTTCTTCACGAATCCGATGTGTCCGCTCCCCATATTGCCGACGCCGATAATACCGACTTTTACCTTGTCCATGTGGATGAACTCCTTGTGATTTCAGTTATGAAACGATTTCAAAACAATGATAAATTAACAGAACGACTATAATCTACAACAAAACGGCCGGGTTTGCAAGCCGGTTCACTCGATTTTTGATGATTGAGGTGCTATAGTAAGAAAATGAATTTCATCAAATGAGGGGGATGCAATATGTCCTGGTTGGAAGAACTCGCCGCCGACGCCGCGGCGCTGAAATCGGCCGGAAGGCTCCGGGTGCTGCGCGAAATCGCGCCGGAACCGCACGGGCGGGCGGTCTATCACGGCAGACGCTACTGCAATTTTTCCGGCAACGACTATATGGGTATTTCCGGCGACGCGGAGTTGCGCCGGAAATTTTACGAACAGTACGCCGCCGACCTTTCGACGCCCGAACTGGCGCAGTCGCGCGCTTCCAGCCGATTGCTGACCGGCAACACGCCCGCCTACAACCGGCTGGAGCGGACTCTGAGTGAGCTTTACAACGGCCGTTCGGCGCTGGTGTTCAACAGCGGCTACCACACCAACATCGGCGTGCTGCCCGCATTGGCCCGGAGCGGCGACCTGATCCTGTCGGACAAGCTCAACCACGCCAGCATCATCGACGGCCTGAAACTGGCCGACGCCGAATTCCGCCGCTACCCTCATCTCGACCTGGAGCAGTTGGAAAAACAGCTCGCCGCGAAGCGCGCCGCCTACCGGCAGGTCTTTATCGTGACCGAGTCGGTGTTCAGCATGGACGGCGACCTCGCCGATCTGCGCAAACTCGTGGAACTCAAGGAAAAATATGACGCCGTGCTGGTGGTCGACGAGGCCCACTCGGTCGGAGTGCGCGGCCCGCGGGGAACCGGGCTGGCCGCCGAGCTCGGCGTGGCCGGCAAGGTGGATGTACTGATCGGCACTTTCGGCAAGGCGTTCGGTTCGACCGGGGCCTACGCAATCATGGAGCCGGAGGTGCGCGAATATCTGGTCAATCACATGCGCAGTCTGATCTTCACGACCGGGCTGCCCCCGGTGGTGCTGAACTGGAGCGACTTCGTGCTGCGCCATGCGGCAGAGATGGATGCCGAACGCGCCAAACTCAAACGCATGAGCGACCGGCTGCGGGCGATTTTCACTGCCGCCGGAGTGAAAACGGACGGCGATTCGCAGATTGTCCCCTTCATGGTCGGAGAAGACCGCGATGCCGAATTGATGGCGGAAAAATTCCAGGACAACGGTTTTCTGGTCTTTCCGATCCGTCCGCCGACGGTTCCGGCCCACACCTCGCGGCTGCGCTTTTCGCTGACCGCCGCGCTGGATGAAAGCGATATCGAAGCAGTGGGGAAGCTCCTGTGAACGCGGCATTCATCCGACAGAACCACACTCCCGTGCTTGAACTTTTTTTCAACGGCTGGAGCATGGACGACTGTGTCGCGCACGCCCTCGCCGGTGCCGATGACCTGCTGGCGGTCTGGGATTACACCAGCTTCGATCTCGACCTGTTGCCGCTGCTGGCCGGTTACCGGGAAATCCGCCTGACCGCATGGTCGCTCGGCGTCTGGTCCGCCGCGAAATATTTTGAAAACAAGGAGGTTGCATTTGCCGACGCGGTCGCGGTCAACGGCACGCTTCAGCCGGTCAGCGCCGAATACGGCATCGCCCCGGACATCTTCGCCGGAACCGCCGCCAACTGGCTTGAAGAACGCGCCCGGGAGCGGTTCAACCTGCGGCTGGCGGGGGGGCGCGCCGAACTGGCCGCGTTTCCCGGTTCCGGCCGTTCCGCCGAGTCGCAGCAGAACGAACTCAACTCATTGCTGCACAATATCATGGAGTCGCTCATTCCAGCCAATTTGTTCCGGCTGGCGGTGATCGGAAGCCGGGACCGGATCTTTTCTCCCGCCGCCCAGCGCGCCGCATGGCAGATGACCGAAAGCCGGATCGTTGAAATCGATTCGCCCCATTATCCTTTTGCCCTTTATCCCGAGGTGGCCGAACTTGGAAAACTTGGATAAGAATCTGGTCCGCAGCCGTTTCCGCCGCAGCGTGGAAAGCTATGACCACGCGGCGGAGGTCCAGCGCCTGATGGCGGAGGAGCTGCTGGAATTGTTCCGGCTCGCGACCGGCGAACGCGACTTTCCCCGTATCCTCGAACTCGGATGCGGCTCCGGCATTCTGACTGACCGGATCGAACAGAGCTTCGACTACGGCAAACTCTATTTGCTCGATCTTGTGGAGGAGTGGAGCCGCTTTCACCGCAACCGGGAGCGGGCGGAGTTCATCGCCGGGGATGTGGAGCGAATCCCCCTGCCCGGCTCGCTGGACCTGATCCTCTCCAACGCCGTGATCCAGTGGATGAGCGACCTGCCCGCGCTGCTGAAAAAGCTGGCAGGAGCACTGAATCCCGGCGGGTTGCTGGCGGTCACCACCTTCGGGCCGGAGAATCTTTATGAGATCGCCGACCTGACCGGCAGCGGACTGCGTTACCTCGACCCCGGCCGTCTTCAGCAACTGTTCAGCCGTGAGTTCGACCTGATCGGCTTCCGGCAGGAGCTGCTCAAGCCGCGCTTCGATACTCCGCTGGCGGTGCTGAAACACCTGAAGGCGACCGGGGTGACCGCGACCGGCGGTCCGCTGCGCTGGACCCGGAAGCGGCTCGAAGAATTTTCCGCCGGTTACCGCCGGTTTCAACTCGGGGACGGCAAGTTCCCGCTCACCTATCATCCCATTACCCTGATTGCCAGAAAGAAGGCCTGAATTATGAATGTTTACTTCGTCAGCGGCATCGACACCGACATCGGCAAAACCGTCGCGGTCGGCATGATGGCCCGTTATCTGCACCGGCGCGGCAGGCGCGTGATCACTGTGAAACTGATCCAGACCGGCAATGTCGGTTTTTCCGAGGACCTCGACAGGCATCGCGCGATGATGGGCGTCGGGCGTTTCCCGGAAGACGAAGCCGGTTTGACCGCTCCGGCGATCTTCAGCTTTCCCGCCTCCCCCCATTTCGCGGCGGCGCGGGAACACCGCACCGTCGACCTCGACGCAATCCGCGCCGCGGTGGAGAAGGTTTCGGCGAATTACGATGTCGTGCTGCTCGAAGGCGCGGGCGGCCTCGCGGTGCCGCTGACCGAAGATCTCCTGACGGTGGATTTCGCGGCGGAGCGGCGGTATCCGCTGATTCTGGTCACCTCCGGCCGTCTCGGCAGTTTGAACCACACCATCATGTCGATCGAAATGGCGGTTCGGCGGGGCATGAAGCTCGCGGGCGTCGTCTATAACTGGAGCGCCGGGGCCGACCCGGAAATCTCCGCCGACTCCCGGCGGATGATCCTGAAATATCTGAACAAATATCAACAGCCGGAAATCCTCGTGGAGCTGGGCAAGGTCGCGGAGCCTTATCCGGACACCGATTTCGGCCCGATCTTCGGAGAACGCTGACCTATGGATACGACACAGCTTCTGGAATTCGACCGCAAACACCTGTGGCACCCCTACGCCTCGATGACCGAGCCGCCGCCGGTGAACTTCGCGGTTTCCGCCTCCGGCACGAAAATCAGACTGGCCGACGGCAGCGAGCTTCTGGACGGGGTTTCGAGCTGGTGGTGCATGTGCCACGGACATAACCACCCGAAGATCGTCGCGGCGATCCGGGAACAGGCCGCGAAACTGTCGCAGGTGATGTTCGCCGGTTTCACCCATGAACCGGCGATCCGGCTGGCGCAGCTGCTCGTGGAATCGGCTCCGGCCGGACTGACGCGGGTGTTTTACGCCGATTCCGGTTCGGTGGCCGTCGAATGCGCGGCCAAGATGGCGCTCCAGTACCAGCTGGCGGCGGGGCGCGGTTCGCGGCGGCTGCTCGGCACGGTCCGGGGCGGCTATCACGGCGACACCGCCGGAGCGATGGCGCTTTCCGACCCGGACGGGATGCACCACATGTTTTCCGGCATTCTGTCGAAACACCACTTTGCTCCGCAGCCCGCCACGCCGTTCGGCGCCGACTGGAATCCGGACGATTTCGCCCCGATGGAAGCCATGCTCGACCGGTATGAAAACGAAATCGCGGCGGTGATCCTCGAACCGGTCTTTCAGGGTGCCAGCGCGATGCGCTTCTATCACCCGCGGTACCTGGCCGAACTGCGCCGGGCCTGTTTCGAGCGCGACATCCTGCTGATTTTCGACGAGGTCGCGACCGGCTTCGGGCGGCTGGGGGAATTTTTCGCCGCCGAATACGCGAAAGTCTCCCCGGACCTGATGTGCGTCGGCAAAGGGCTGACCGGCGGCGCGATCGGATTGGCCGCGCTGCTGGCGAGCGACAAGGTCGCGGAGACGATTTCGGCGGTTCCCCCCGGCAAGTTCATGCACGGGCCGACCTTCATGGCCAACCCGCTCGCCTGCGCCGCAGGTTGCGCGTCGCTCGAACTCTTCAGCGAATACGACTGGCGCGGCAACGTCAAGGCGATCGAGCGGCAGCTCCGCTCGGAGCTTGAGGAACTGCGCAACCTTCCCAATGTAAAGGATGTCCGCACGCTCGGAGCCGTCGGAGTGGCGGAACTTGCTTCCACCCCCTCCCCCGAAACCGTCCAGCGGATCGTGCGTGAAACCGGCGTCTGGCTGCGCCCCTTCGGACCGTGGCTCTACACGATGCCTCCCTTTGTGACTTCCCCGGAAGAGCTGACCCGCATCACCCGGGCCATGCGCGCAATCGCCTTGGCCTGATCTATCGAATTATAAGGAACGAAATCATGTTTGAATCGCTTGACGTACCCGTATTCCATGATGCCGATGTCGTAATCGCCGGGGCGGGACCGGCCGGAATCGGAGCGGCAATCGCTTCCGCCATGCAGGGCAGGAAAACCGTCCTTCTGGAGCAGACCGGTTCCGCGGGCGGCATGAGCACCAACTCCCTGATTCCGATCATTCTTCACCAGGGGGACGGCAAACGGGTCGTCGTCGGCAATATCTGCCACTCCATCGTCCGGGATGCGTGCGCCGAAATGGGCATTCATGAAGTGCATCCCCTCTGGCAGCCGGTCGATACCGAAGCTTTGAAGCGGGTCTGCGACCGGCGGCTTCTGGAGGCCGGGGTCAAGGTGTTTTACATGATCCGCATCGCGGATGCGATCCGCCGCGGCAACCGGATTGAGGCCTTGCTGGTCGCGACTTCCTCCGGCCTGCAGAAAGTCACCGGCCGGGTTTTCGTCGACTGCACCGGGGACGGTTCCGTTGCGGCATTTGCCGGAGTCCCTTTCGACAAGGGCGACGGCGACGGCAATACGATGAGCCCCACCCTCTGCGCGCAGTACACCAATGTCGATATGGCGCGTTACCGGGAAGCGAAAGCCCGGGGGCGTTCCGACCGCGCCATCTGGATGGAAATGGCGGAAAAGGGCGTTTCTCCGGTGGCGGAATTCCATTTCCCCGGCTTCTGGGAGTACAGTGAAAAGAGCGGGCGCGCCAACGTCGGCCATCTTTACGGCACGGATACGCTCGACGACGAACAGCTGACCCGTGCCTACATCGAGGGCCGGAAACTCGCGCTGGTCTACCATAACTTCTACCGGGAACACGTACCCGGCTTTGAAAACTCAGAACTCTCCCAGACCGCAGCGCTGATGGGCGTGCGCGAAAGCCGCCGGATCCGGGGCGACTACCAGTTGAGCGGGGAGGACTACCGCCGCCGCGCCTCTTTCCCGGACGAGATCGGCCGCTTCAACTATCCGATCGACATCCACTCCTCGGGCGACGTAGCCCGGCAGAAGAAGGTGGAAAAAGAACTGGCCGCAACCATGTACAAATGGGGTGAAAACTATGGGGTTCCCTACCGTGCGCTGGTCGCGCAGGAGGTGGAAAACCTGCTGGTCGGGGGACGCTGCATCAGTTGCGACCGGGAAGCGCAATCCTCGATCCGGGTGATTCCCGGCTGTTTCCTGACCGGCCAGGCGGCGGGAGCCGCCGCGGCCATGAGCGCCGCGGACAACGGAGCCGTCCGGTCGGTCGATGTGGAAAAGCTGCGCGCTTTCCTGCGCGACGAACTCGAAGTATATCTGCCGTAACAATGCTGCTCCATATTCAGGTCCCCGGTTTATTGTTCCGATAAGCCGGGGACCGTCGCGTGAAAACGGACGCCTTGTACATACAAGTTTGGCCTGAACTTGCAATTTTCCGATAAAAAAACCGTCTTTCTATTGCCTTTTGCGAGAAAATTCACTATAATTGACGGTAAATACAGGAGTGCAACTTTCAGATGTCTACACAGGTCCGTTACAAGGAAATCTACCGCGCTTTGATGCGCGACATCGCCGAAGGGGTTTTCTCCGGCGGCGAAAAGCTGCCGACCGAACTGGCGCTGGCCGAACGCTTCGGCGTAACCCGCCAGACCCTGCTCAAGGCGCTCAACATCATGAAACTTGAAGGGACGCTCCGCTCCGAACAGGGTCGGGGGACGTTCGTAAACGCTCCGGCCGCGCCGCGGCCGGCTTCCGGGCTGCGGCAACTCGTCTACATTGCATCGAACCTTCAGGAATCCCTGGCCCACCGGGCGCTGGTCGGAGTGGAAAGCGCCGCGCACAGGCACGGTTTTTCCCTTGTCACGTGCAATACCCGCAACGATGCGGAGCGCGAAGCCGAATACCTGCGCCGTGCCCGTTCCGGCGGGGCAGCCGGCATTATCCTGATTCCCTATTTCCAGCGCAACCGGGAACTGGCGCTGCGGATCGCCGCCGAACTGCCGCTGGTCTGCCTGGACAACAGTTTCGCCACCGACGCAATACCGCTGGTGGCCTCCGACAACTTCCGGGCCTCCTATGAGGCGACGCGGCGTCTGATCGGACTCGGCCACCGCCGGATCGGCTTCCTGCTGACCACGCTGGAGGCGGCGCGGGAGGTGGATTCCGTCCGCAACCGCTTTGAAGGCTACCGGCAGGCGCTGGCCGACGCGAAACTGGAATTCGATCCGGCGCTGATCTCCGAGCTGGGGCCGGCGCTGTCGCACATGCGCCCCTCCGACGTGGGGCTGGAGCTGTTCAGCTATCCGGCCATGAACCGGCTGCTGCACCTCCCCTGCCCTCCGACCGCCGTGCTGCTGCTGTGGGACGAGCTGGCGCCGGGAGCGATCGCCGCGATCCGCGACACCCGCCGCGAAGTGCCGCGCGATGTCTCGCTGGTAGGTTTCAACGACGACGAGCTTTGCACTTTGATCACCCCGCACCTTTCAACGGTCCGGCAGGACGGCGAAGCAATGGGGGAAGCCGCCGTCCGGCTGCTGGCGGAGCGCATCAATCGCAATACACCCATTCCGCCCCGAACGCTGGTCCCCAGCCGTTTCATCAATCGCGATACCACAGCTTCACTCACAAAATAGGAGAATCAGATGCAAAAAAAATTCACCCTTATTGAGTTGCTCGTCGTAATAGCAATCATAGCGATTCTCGCCTCAATGCTGCTCCCGGCCCTGAATCAGGCACGGGAACGCGCGAAGACCGCCAATTGTACCAGCAATCTGGGACAGTTGATGCGCGCTCAATTGCTGTATGCCGACAACAACCGCGACATGATCCTCAAAACCTGGAGTCCGATGAAGTTCGGTTCGCAGGATTGGACCACCTGGTCGCAGGTATCTGCCCTATGAAATGATGAATTGCCCGGCCAACCCCGATGTTCCGAAACAGTACAATCAATACAACGGCGTCTATGCGATGTTCGATGCCTGTCGGGAAACCGATACCGGAGCCAACCAGACGCGGGTTCGGGAATTTCGGGAGGCTTTTGGGGACTTTTTCCGGGTTGCTTCCGGAGGCAGCGCAGTCTATCTGCTCAATCGGATCAAAAATGCCTCGCGCCTGATCATCCACACTGATTCCGTTTACGGGGTTGCATCGGGAAATAAAGGGAAAATGGCCTGGCAGGCCAAATGGAGCGACCACCTCGAAAATGGCGGAATCCATCTGATTCACAATGAAAAGGCCAATCTCGGCTTTGCCGACGGACATGTCGCC
>ENA-UERN01003019-UERN01003019.1-human-gut-metagenome-genome-assembly--contig:-NODE-3019-length-12303-cov-4.474153_pt1 | contig 12303 bp, 8 predicted proteins | sample MGYA00242950_ERZ507950 | MGnify/ENA primary metagenome ERZ507950 (study PRJEB26167, sample SAMN06115515) | human gut metagenome | host: Homo sapiens | place: China:Ningxia | collected 2014-11-26...
GGATGGTCACGTAGAGCCGGGCGGACCCAAGACCGAAATACTTCGTCTCTATTATATCAAGGGCGTTTATGCCACCATTGACAGTTTGTATTCCTTTGAAATCGGGGATTGAAAAAGGAAGGTCATGAAAGAAATTGACAGCAAAGGGATGGATCTCGTATGAAGCAAAGGCTTTTTTTCTTGACTTTTCTGGGGACGCTTACCACATTTGCGTTGACGGTGACGCCGCTACCGCAGGGCGGGTCGCCAGAGCTCTTGCTGAAACCGGGCAACACACAGGATCTCACGTTCCCCGCTTTTACGGAAAAGGTGGTTCTGACGGTCACTCCCGAGAAACCCAGCTATCTGCGAAAGCTGATCCTGACGGCCAATGCCGCGCCTTCCGCCAATTTTGAATCCGCTCTGGTTGAAGTGAGGACAGGGCAAGATTGGACTCCGGTGGATTTGCTGCATCCTCCCACAGAACAAGTGAAGACCCTGTACCGGGTCGCCGGACGGGAACTCAGCGCAAAGGCCGAGGAGGTCAGAATTACCATGACGCCGCCCTTCATCGAAAGCGCCATGACGCTTCGCGGTATTCAATTGGAATTCTCGGATACGCCAAGCAAAGCTGCCGTCTCCAAAGGCGGAATCGTCATCGGTGGACAGAACACGCCAGGATATTTGGGGCGTCCTCTCGGAATGGCTGACGGGGAAAAACTCTCCCTGACTGCCGGTTTTGAACTGCCCGTCGGCAAAGACTTCGAATGCAACATCCTCGTTCAGAAGGAAAACACCGCGACCGCCGCCCGGATTGTTCTTCGCGGTAAAGGAGATGATCGTGAAATCGGGTATTATGCCCAAAGTGAATACCGGAAACTGTTCCCGGTTTCCGGGAGTCAAGCGGAACTCACCCTCGAATGCGACAATGCCGCCCGCCGGTTTACGCTTCTTGTAAATGGAGCAAAAAGTGAAGTACTGCCTTTTAACGTCGGACTTCCAGGCATCGACATGGTGATGATGAGCGTACCCGCAGCTTCCGACGGTGTCCAGCTTCAGTTATTCCGTTACACGCTGACCGGAAAATCAGGAACACGGGCGACTGCTGATGTTAATCTTACCGATTCCGCCGAATTCGATCGCTTTAAGCGATCCGGGCGGATTCAGCAGATCGAACCGCAAAGTGATGCTATTCGCCCTCCGACGGCTGATTTGCTGACAATCGAGTCGGAGGGAAAACGCTACATGTTCTCCCGGAAGAACGGCGAACTTTTCGGGATCGCCGACCTCAAGTCAGGACGAATCTTGGTCGATTCGCTGCGTACGCTTTACTCCGTCCAAGTTCTGGAGCGCGACAGCAATGCTGACGGCTTTTACGACCGGGTTAAGGAGGTGAAGCAGGAGGAAAACGAAATCATATTCCGTTGCGCCGCCTCCTTTGATCCTGCGTTGGTGATTGAAAAACACTACCGTTTTGCCGTTTCGGAGCTTTCGAAGGAGATCCGGTTCCACGCTTCGGGCAAGAAGTTCCGGTTCGTCACTCCCTCCGAGCGGCTGATATTCCCGGTGGAGCGCCGTAGTAAGCTAATTCTTTCCGGTAGCGATCCCTGGTACAGCCCCCGGGTGCGGTTGGCCGATGTAAAGTTACCCACGCGGCAGTCCGGTTCCGGTGTTTCACATGCAGTCGCGGCGTTCGAGGCGGATGGCCGAGACTCGGTCGCACTGCTCCGTTACCGGGTCAACGACCGTTTCAGCTGGCCGGTCCACTGCGCCTACATCTACGAGCCGAGCAATGTACTAATCTATTATCCCGACGGGATCCGGCTTCCGGCGGCCACGCTGCCGCTCCACGGTTCCGAAGTGGTCTCCTATGAGTCGAAACTTCTCTTCTTCAGTGGGCATGAGATGGAATATCTCGCCTCCTATCGTGCGTTGCCGGATGTTGTTCAGGCCTATGGGGAAATCAAGCGTCCCGCGTGGATGGCAGATGTTCTTGCTCAAATCTGGGTGCGCCCCGAATTCACCGGCAACGCGGTAAAGCAGGTGCGCCAGCTCCTCGCAATGACGGAACGCGGCGACATCATGGTGGTCCTGAACCAACCCTTCATCTGGGGCGACTTCGGCGAAAAGGAGCGTTTCCGTAACATCTGGGGGGCATGGACGAAGGATACGGAATATATCGAACTAATTAAAGAGCTCAAGGCGCTCTCACCGCGTATCAAAGTGGCGCTTTATACCTGGCTTTGGACGATCGCTCCCGATTCTGACTTCTACCGAGAGTTTCCCAGTGCGGCCATCTCCAGGAATCGCCGTGGACAGATATTCAACAGTTATCCCGGTGTGGAGCTCTCCTTTCAGCGCCGGTTGAGCGATTCTGCCGGGCTGGCGAAACTCACGGAACAGTATGACGCCATGGTGAAGAAATATGGCATCGACTACGTCTACCTCGACGGCGGCCATGGCGGAGCTCCGCTGATCGACTGGAAGCATGGTACGGTCGACCAGGGGTATCAGTGGCAGAACTTCTATTGTTATATGCGCGGTCTCGCCGAAAAATACGGCAAGGGCGGCGTTTCTTTCAACTTTAAGTCCAATCCCATCGCCGACAGCGGGATTGCCGAGATGGCGCTGGACGCCTTCCGCAACAATCCGGCGCTGGTCGGCGCGCGGATCTGGGGCGGCAAGCTTCAGGAAAAACTTGATCCCGATCACCGCGTCATTCCCTGTTACTGGGGTAGGAGCGATCCCTATTACACCAATATCTGCCTAGGGCTCGGATTGTTACCGCATATCGAATGCGCCGGGCTATCGGCAGTGGAGCCCGATTTTATCACGATCAAAAGTCCTTTTCTGGGTGCAATGCGTGAGATGTTCCGGACTGTTCCGGTACGGATTGTTCCCGGCTCCATGCTGGAGAATCCGGCTTCGAAGGTACTTGGATTCGAACTGGCGCGTGGCGGATCAACGCTTTATTCGTTGATTCCGTCGGGAAATCCCGGCAAGCCGTTTCCGCTCCCTGCGGCGAAGGAGTTTCTCTGGCGCAATGACTTGATCAACCCGGTCGGCTTCAAGGAGATCTTCACCGAAAAACAGCAGATGGAGGCATGGCGGATGCATGGCTGGCGGCTCTCCCGGACAGTCAACCATCATCTTATGGGAAAAGAAAATACGATTCCGCTACGGGAAAACCTGCTTTCCGTCGTATCGGCTTCTGATTCCGGCGCGGTGATCCTGGCGGTGGACGAATTGCCAACCCAGATGTGGCTGCCCACACTTCCCGGAATCGCGGTCGAAACCGCCTATGGCGCCGATCAGGTGACCGGAAAAAACACATCCAGAAAAAAACTCGATATTGCAATCGCACTGCCGGAGGGGAAGGAACTCGGGGCCCTTGAAAACGCCGAATTCAGGGGACTGTTCCGGGAGAACGGGCGGGCGTTCGCCATTCTCCGCATCGGAGGAAATTTCAAGGCCGGATTGAAACCGGCAGAGAAGCGGGAGTTCGCGTTGCAGCTTCCTGCTCGCATATCTCCAGGCGACACTGTGCGGATTCCCGGAATGCCTTTCGGTGCGGCCTTTTCACTCTACTCGGATTCGCAGCTGGTAATGAGTACCGCTAGTACTGAATTCACCATTCCGGAACTCGCCCGCGCCGGACGCTATGCGTGGAAGGTGGAAAACGCAGTGGGAACGCTCGCCGCCGCCGATGTCGAAATTACTGGGACGAAGGAAGTGCCGCTTCCCCGGATTCCGCTGATCGTGCGCCCGGCCGCGACAAGGACACCGGTCGAGCATGCGGCCGTCGCCGCGGTCGTATTGGGCGGTGGACAGGAGGAAAACGCCGATCTTGAGACGCTGACGTTGACCGCGAAGCTGAAAGAGCGTCCAGAAACGCAGTGGAATTATTCTGCCGCCGGTTTTGAGTTCAAGAACGTTCGCTATCTTCGCTTCGACGCCGCGAGCGATATCGCGACGCGTTACTGTATTGAGAGGCGCAAGAGCTGGGCACCAGCTTTTGCTGGAATTCTGATCGATTATAAAGTTGGGGGCGTTTTTGTAAAGCGGGTTGCCCTCGACCTCGGTATGACAGAATATACCTGGAAAACGCCCGAATATGGCACGGGCCGCGCCCCCGATCAACAGGTCAAGCTCGGCAACTGGATCCAAAAGGAAGCCGAGGAAAAGGTATTGTTGGATCTCACCCGCTACGCTCCGACGAATTGGAACGGAGAGTGCATCGTCAGCGCCCTGGTTGCCAATGTCCTTCAGGGTCGCAAGCTCACACTTAAACTTGAAGCCTTCTCGGCGACTGACGCGGGAATTCTGACCGGGGAGACAGCGATGGCAGAGGCGGCAAATGAACTCGCGCCCTTTCCCGAACCAGTGACGGTTCCAGGAGAAATCACGGATTTCCGTGAACCGGTGAACCTGAAACCGGCCCTTCCGGCGACCAGACTCGCTATCCGCCGGGAGGGGAAAAAGGCTCGATTCGACTTTGTCTGTTCCGAACCCGATTTCGATACGATCATCCCGCAGTCGGGCGAGTGGGTTCACTCCGCTGACAGTGTTGAGCTTTATTTTTACGATCCTGCCTCGAAGAAGCTCATGCGGGTTGCAGCGAACGCGGCGGGCGATCTCGACGCGGGAAAATTGAGAGATGTGAAGGTTTCCACACGAATGGTTCCGGAGAAGAAGGAATTTCATATTTCTTTCGAGATTCCTCTTTCACAGCTGCCGCCTGGCGATAAGATGAGGATGAACGCCTGCCGTAACCGTCCGCGCCGCTACGATGAACCCGCGTCCCGCTGGACCAGCGCCGCTTGGGCAAGACTGAAAGTCGAACGCTATGCCACGCCGGAGGCTTTCGGGACGGTCTGTTGGCGGAAGCTTCCGCCGATTACGATCATCAATGCCGGAATTAGCGGCAACAACACCGCGGATCTGCTTACCCGGCTGGAGCGTGACGTCTTGAGTCGGAAGCCGGATACGGTGATTTTGCTGGCCGGAACTAATGACATGCTGAATTCCGGTAATGCACTCTCTCTGAAAAAGGCGATTGATAATCTCGGAAAACTGGTGGACCGGATTCAGTCCGCGAACGCCAAGGTGATCCTGATGACGATTCCGCCCTGTTACACTCCGTATGTCCTGAAACGGCATCCACAGTCGTTTTTCGGCAATCAGACGCCTCAGGAAAAGGTGGACCTCTATAACCAGGCGGTTCGCAGACTGGCCGAGAGCAAAGGAGTAATCCTGGTGGATGTGGCCCAAAATTTCGAAACGAACGGCCAAATCGGCGAAAATGTCGCAAGCTACCTCCGGAATCCCGCCAATGGCAGGACAGAAGATGGTGTTCACCCGGTAGCCGCCGGTTACCGGGCGATCGCGCAGCAGTTGTTCGATACCTTCCAGTGCCACCAGCTTCGTCCGGTTCGACTGGTCTGCTTTGGAGATAGCATTACCCTCGGTATCGGCGGTGCCAATCCCGGAAGGATGGATGGCGAAAATTATCCTGCATATCTCAATCAACTCTTTAACAAATAGTGAATTATGATCCTGAAACTCAAACGTTACGAAAAGAATCCCATCCTCCTCCCCAACGGAAATCGTTGGGAAAATCTCAATGTTTCCAACGCTGCGGCGGCGGTTTATGACGGAAAAGTCTATCTCCTTTACCGGGCCGAGGGTGAGGATATGCGCACTCCGGAGATCAAATGTCCTGTGACCCGACTCGGGCTTGCTGTTTCCGAAAACGGATTCGATATTGCCGAACGGTTGGATATTCCAATCTTCGACCGGAATACGACCGATCCCTGGTGTGAGTTCGGCTGTGAAGACCCTCGCATCAGCAAAATCGGTGATACCTACTATATCGTCTATGTTACCATGTCCCGCTTCGGCTACACCGGAGACCGGCTCGCCTATGCGACGACGAAGGATTTCAAAACCTTTACCCGTCACGGACTTTTGATGAAGCAGTTCGAACAGCGCACCAGCGGCTTTCTGCCAGGGAAGATCGGAGGACGCTATTTTCTCTTCCATCGACCGATGCCGAACATGTGGGGCTCCTTCAGCTCCGACCTCGTCCATTGGGAGGATATGAGCTGCATCTTGGAAACGAAAGATGGTTCCTGGTACGAAAATAAACTCGGAATCGGCGCACCGCCGCTGGAGACACCATATGGGTGGCTCCTCTTCTGGCACGGCAAGGACAACAGCGGAAAGTATTCCCTCGGCGTGATGTTGCTTGACCGCGACGATCCGCGCAAAATCATCAAATTTCAGGAAGAGCCGATCCTGACGCCGGAGCTCGATTTCGAGCGGCACGGATTCGTCTCCAATGTGGTCTATACCAACGGGGCAGTTCGTTTCGGTGACCGCTATTTTATTTATTACGGCTGTTGCGACCGCTGTCTCGCCGTCGGTACTTTGGATGTAGAGGAGGTGGCCGCATGGTGTCGCGAGGAATAATCGAAAACGCCATCAGGAAGAATCTTGCCTGGTTCACTGCTTCCGGTATTATGGATCCCGCCGACGGCTCTTGGGGCGTGGCGGAACGGATCGTTCGGTTCGAAGGAAACGAAGCCGCAGATAAAATCCGCGAGTCTTTCCCCGTTATGACCGAACATGGCGGATACGCTGTTCTTGAGCATCGGCGTCCCGACTGCAATTTCGAGACGGCGCTTCTCTTTCTGCTCGCTGGGGAGTATTTCAGTGACCGATCGTACACCGGAACCGGCGAAAACATCCTCCGTTATCTCTTTGACCGCAGTGGCCTTCTCTGCAACGGCCTCTGGAATTGGCACAGCGCGGTCAACGGTCGCGAATTCTGGTTTGACGACAATGGCTGGAACAGTGCGATCCAGACCGTAATTGGAATGCGTTTTCCCAAACTCGACCGCCGTTACAAGTTGATTGAACTCGGCCGAAAAAGTGCGGAGAAGCTTCAGGCCGGACTTGCGCGCTGCATGACAAGTTCAGCACCACTCGAACACGGCCGCTGGCCGGATCCGGAGCGGTGCTTCTTCGGAGAACCGCGCCAGCCCCACTGGGGCGCGCCCGCCGCAGTGGCACTGATTCTCTCCGGCAGGGGTGATGCCGCGGAAGAGTATTTCCGTCAGGTTGCTCCTTCCCTTGAGAAGCAGAGTGCGAGCGAACACGCCTATGCACTCCTGGCTGTTTCGATCGCAGCGCAAATCGACGGCAGACGATTCTTCCGCGAAGAAGCGAAGCGGTTGCTTGTCCGGCTTTGCACCATGGCCGATCCGTACCGGGGTACGTTGCCGAGCGAGCACTGCGAAGCGCCCGGTGGCAAGGGCATCGCTGACCTCATCTACACAGACAATTGGTTTTTCACAGCGCTTGTCTTTCACCCGGGGAATGGGATGTTTACAAAGCTGCTCGATACCATTCTCGCCATTCAGGATGATTCGGATGATCCGGCATTCCGCGGCTGCTGGCGTGGAATGTACGATTTCTTCACTGGAACGTGGGGTGGGGGAGACCGCTATGAAGGCGGTGCAAACAGCATCTATTCCGGTTGGACCAATGCGGTGATTGCACTAGCGCTTCTGTGGACACTAATGAAAGGAGGCAAAGCATGAGGGCTGCCCCGCTCGATTGGGGAATTATTATTCTCTTCCTCGGCATCATCATCGGAATTACTTGGTATGCCAAGCGCTATATGCGTTCGACTGCCGATTTTCTTGCCGCCAACCGGCTAGCAGGGCGATATTTACTTACGGTCTCGTCTAGTTTCGCGGGAGCGATTACATTGGTAGCGGTATGGGAGATGACCTATTCCACCGGATTGCCGCCGCAGTGGTGGGCGAAGATGAGTGCTCCGGTCAGTCTGGTGATAAGTCTTACCGGGTTCGCAATTTACCGTTTCCGGCAAACCCGGGCGTTGACGCTAGCACAGTTTCTGGAGGCGCGTTATAGCCGGAACTTCCGGTTGTTCGCTGGGACACTTTGCTGGTTCTCCGGCATTCTCAACTATGGGATTTTCCCGGCGATCACAGCAAGAGTTATCATCTATTTTCTCGGACTGCCGACGGAGTTCATTCTAGGTGGCCTCGCGATCCAGACCTTTCCGGCGGTGATGTTGGCCTATCTCTCCATTGCAGTTTTCGTTGTCTGTTCCGGTGGAATGATCAGCATTATGGTGACCGATTTTCTGCAGGGCGCGGCGCTGATGCTCATTTTCGTAGTGGTAACGCTTTTTCTCCTCGGGCGGTTCAGCTGGGGAGACATTTTTGCTGGACTGGAAGTCACACCCGCTTCCGGAATGTCGCTCATCAATCCATTTGCCGGAAGCGCGACCGGAGAATTCAGCATCTGGTTCTTTCTGATCGGCATTTTCGGCAATGTCTACGGGATCAAATCCTGGCAGGGGGGCTCCGGGTATGGTGCCGCAGCGCGAACACCGCACGAAGCGGTCATGGCCAACGTGATCGGACAGTGGCGGGGATTGGCCAGTAACATGTGTCTGCTCATCGTTCCCCTGATCGCCTACAGCGTCTTTCACCTAGATAAATTCGCCGCGCTTGCTGCGCCGATTCAGGAGAGCATCAATCATATTACCGATCCCCAAATCCGCTTTCAGATGACGGTTCCCTTGTTCCTGTCGCACATACTGCCGACAGGATTATTCGGACTCTTTGCTGCATTGGTGATCTGTTGTGCGATCAGCAATGACGACACCTATATACATTCGTGGGGCACGATTTTGGTTCAGGATGTCATCACGCCTCTGCGAAGACGGCCTTTTGAGCCGAAAACACATCTTCTTCTTCTGCGGCTCAGTAGCGTCGGCGTCGCCATTTTCGGTTTCTCCTTCAGCATGTTGTTTCCACTCAAGGATTACATCCTGATGTACTTTGCCATTACCGGAGCGATTTATCTCGGTGGCGCGGGCGCGGTGATCTTAGGTGGACTTTATTGGAAGTACGGCAGTACCGCCGGAGCATGGACGGCGATGTTGATCGGTACTATGTTCGGACTCGGTGGAATCGTGCTTCAGCAATCTTGGCCTCATTTTTTCGGCGGGGAAAAATTTCCTGTCAACAGTCAGTGGATTTATTTTTTGACCATGCTTCTAGCCATCGCCGGTTATGTGTTGGTTTCTCTTCTGGGCAAAAGGAGGCCGTTCAACATGGACCAGCTCCTGCACCGGGGAAAATATGCACTTGAGACTGAGCAGACCGAAGCCGATCAGCCTAGCGAAAATAAGAAATTCTCCCTTGCGCATCTGATCGGGATCGGCAAAGGTTTCACGAAATTTGAGAAGTTCATCTTCTATGGCACCTTCTGCTGGACAATGCTCTGGTATTTCATCTTTGTCGTAGGCTGCGTGTTGAGCTTTTTCAGGGAGATTCCGGGATCTTGGTGGAGAGTTTACTGGTATTGCTACATCATATTCAGCATAGTGCTTGGAACGGTGTGTACAGTCTGGATCTTCTGTGGAGGTATGAAAAACGCCTTGGAACTCTTCCGCGACCTGAGGACTGCCAACGTGGATGAACAAGATGATGGGTTTATCCGCGAATCAAAGAACTCATGAGCTGCAAAATGAACAAAGAAGGATATTATAATATGACTCCGAAAAAATTTCTGTTTTTTTGGCGCGCATCCAGATGATCCGGATCTGATGTTTGCGGCTGCGCGATACGGCTGATCCGAACCAGTCATACTGTAAAATTCGTATCGTTGAACGACGGCGGTGCCGGACATCACAGCATGCCTCCAAAGCAATTGCTCTCGCCGAGCCGCTGCTGGAAAGAGCAATTAGCCGCTCGTATCGCAGGTGTTGAAACATACCGGCGAACGGCTCGAAAATACCATTGCCATCTGCGAAGAGTTAACCGCCATAGAGAGTACGGTGGCATCTACTACTTCATGGACGTGTTGAGGAAAACGCATCTTGAGCAGCAATGGGATATGAAGCTTTGATGGCTGCATTGAGAGGTGATCGTGGTGACACTGTACACTACAGCTTTCGTCACCGACAAGCTGACTGATATTCTCAGAACTCATGGTTTTCTGCGACCAGCAAGTAGTGATTCTAAATACGCCTTGTGATATTGCCTGATTGCGGGCCGGGAGAGACCGGGAAATTCATTCGCACGGATAAGGTCGTCCGCGTTTTTCGGACGTGGATGGGCGGCTATGAAATCCCTTCGGGCGGCAGTTCGAGCGGTTTTCAGTTTGAGACCTGTCGCAAGATGCTTTTGCAGGTAAGCATTGTACTCCGCTCCCCATTGTATGCTCCGCTGTAATGCTTTCTCGTGTCGTTTCCGGTGAAATTTGCGAAACTTCTCGGCATCGTCGATGAGCTTCTGCAGGCAGGTGTAAACTGCCGCCTCCGAGTTCTTGCGACATGCGGCAAGCTCGCGGAGCGTTTCCGGAGAAAATTTCAATTTTTCGGTTGAAATCTGCAGGTCCATAGAAAAACCGGCGTTCCGATCTGTCGGTTCGGAACACCGTCTTAATGCGGCAGGGTTACTGTTTCTTCGCCGGAGATTTTTCCTGCGGCGGTCCGGGCTGAACTTTCCGGAAAACCCGGAGCAATCCATGTCCAGCCAGCGATTCGTGCGGCTGAACTAGCTTCAGCTCCGCCAGATACGGCAGTGCTTTCGCCGCCTGGCGCCGCGAAAGCCCGCACTGACGGGCAAGCTCATCCGTGGTCAGGACCGCTGACTCGCCTTTACCGATCAGGACCGATACCCGTCCGTAGACCAGTTTGATGTGCGGCGGCAGGTCCTCCCGTTCCAGAATTTCCGGGGGAATGAAAGCTCCGTTTTTCATTGGTCACCTGCCTTCCTGCAACACTTCGGAATGATGACCTCATCCTCCGGGATGCCGTTCGTCAGCAGGTCTTTGACGCTCTCCGGATCGATTCGGAGCAGGCGCGGGCTGATATAGACCGCTTTCAAGCGGCCGTTCTTGATGTAACGGTTCACGGAGTTGATCGATACGCCAAGAATTTGCGCGCATTCGCTGCGGGTGAGCTTCCGGCTGAGTTCGGGGATATTTCCTTCGTTGCGGTTTTCCGTGAGCAAGGTTTCCAGGCGTTGCGGTGTCAGGTCGGGAATATACTGCTGCAACAGAGTGGCTGCGGCCATCATGGCCGCTTGGGGGATCGGAATGAGTGCTTTCATTTTGGCTTTTCCTTTCTTGGTTCCGTTTTTTACGACTGGATCCGGGGATCGGCCAAAATATAGGAGTACGTTTCTGAACTTTTCTGAAAAAATGAGCTCATATCACATGATCATGAGTGAAATGAGCCCAAAAAATTTCCTGATTTTTTGTGATAGATTCTGAACCAGCTCTAAACTTCCCGCTTCTTTCGGACACGGCGAAGGTTGTCATGGGGCGAGGCGATACAGTTAAATTCCTTCAGGTATTGCCCTGCCGTGTACCGGTCATATTCGGCAGCGGCTTCTGTGGCAATGTCGATCGTCCGGTAGAAGTCCGCGTTGGCGGCACGCCGGGATTCCGCCTGTGCTTCCCGCAGGCGCCGCTGGATATTGACCCGCAAACTCTCCGGCAGGAACTTTTTCGAATTTCCGTTTTCCTGCAACTCATCTTCTCGCAGCATGTCCGCAATCGCATCCACACAGTCGGGAACCGTCGCCCAGTTGTCGATGTCATTGTATGCGCGGTGCAACCGGTGAATGTGACGATCCAAGGCGGCCACATCACCGCATGATTTTTCAATGTCCTTGGCTTGGAGTTGCTTGAGGATATCCACCGCCTGCTCCAAAAGCTTCTGGTCGAGGTTGGAGTCCTGCAGTTTCTGGCTGATCTCCTCACGGGTTTTGCAGCGGGTTTCCAGCAGCAAATCGTCTAGTTCGCGTTCAAAAATATCGAGCTGCATGACGGGAGCCAATAACCCCACCAGATAGGAGTTGACGCACATCTGCGCCAGCTTTTCTTTCTGTTCTCCCGTGAAAGCGGGATCTTTGGAAAGTTCATCAAACTGCTGCAGGGTACGGGCGGAAATCAGAAAGTTTCGGGTAATTCCGGTTTCGAGGGATTCTGCCATCAGATATACTGCCCGGTTCGGATTTTCCGCATCGAATTTTCCATCGGGAGGATGGTCTATGAGCTTCTGAGCAGCGGGCATATATTCCTGCAAACCGTCTATGGCAGTCAGGACGGTAGTGCCCGGAGGTGCGGCTTTCTGCAACGTTTCCGACAGTCCGTCCAGTGCCAGCTGGTAGAGGGTGACCCACTGAACTGCCTTGCCACTCCGTTTCGACTTCAAACCAAGCTTGAACAGCTTCCAAACGAGTTTCAGCCAAATCATCTGCCGACCTCCTT
>ENA-UERN01003032-UERN01003032.1-human-gut-metagenome-genome-assembly--contig:-NODE-3032-length-12246-cov-6.400937_pt1 | contig 12246 bp, 17 predicted proteins | sample MGYA00242950_ERZ507950 | MGnify/ENA primary metagenome ERZ507950 (study PRJEB26167, sample SAMN06115515) | human gut metagenome | host: Homo sapiens | place: China:Ningxia | collected 2014-11-26...
TCCGTAGCTCAGCTGGTAGAGCACAACACTTTTAATGTTGGGGTCCTGGGTTCGAGCCCCAGCGGGATCACAAAACGAGAAAACGAGGCACTTTTGTAAGTGCCTCGTTTTTTGTTGTATATCCGCAATCGAGGCTGTTGTTCAAACAGTTACCCCACTCCTCAAGTCCACATAAGTCTTCGTCCGGCAGGCGCCGGGAGGCGAAAAGCGACATTCAAAGCCGCTTATTCGTAACCAAAGTGTAACCACAGGCTCCGCAAAGTGTAACCTGTCCGCGAATGACTTCCGCGCGTCTTTCATTTGTCTTTATTTATTTGTTTATCAAAAAGTTGCAAGAACTAATTTTGTATAACCAAATAAGCAAAACAATGGGAAAAAGTACGTTCAACATCATTTATGTCATCCAGAAAGGCAAGGCGAAGGCCGACGGTTCGGCCCCGGTGGTCGCCCGAATCACGGTCAACGGCGAGAAAAGTCACTTTGCAACACGCATTTACGTCGACCCCGCCTGCTGGCTGCCGAAGGAGTACCGCACGACAGGTATGACGCGCGAAGAGCGGAAAGTCAACGAAGCCCTGGACGAACTGCGGGTGCTCATCAAACAACGGTACGACGAGATGCTCCGCCGCGCGGAGGCCATCACAGCCGGAAAACTCAAGAATGCCATCACGGGACTTGACGAAAAAGCGATGAAGCTGCTCGACCTGTGTGACCGGTTTATCGAAGATTACAAGGGGCTGGTAGAGGCCAAAGTGTACGGTCGGAAGACACTCACCCGCTACGTTTCAACCCGCAACCGTCTGTCGAAATTCATCACCGAACGATATCGTTTACAGGATATTCCGCTGTCTGACATCAACCCCAAGTTCGCCAAAGATTTCGATCTCTGGCTCCGCACCACAAAGCGGCTGGCCAACAACACATCGATGAAGTTTATCCGGCGTCTGAAGCCCATCTATCACATGGCGGTGACGAACGGCTGGGTGCAGAGCGACCCGCTGGCGCGGTGCGGATTCGGATGGAGAAGGTCGACCGTGGCTACCTTACGACCGAGAAGCTGAAGCGTCTTCAGGACAAGAAGTTCAGCAATAAACGGCTGGAGCTGATACGCGACCTGTTTCTGTTCTCCTGCTACACGGGTTCGGGTATGCCGATCTGAAACTCCTGTCATCGGACATGCTCCGCCGCTGGCCCGACGGGAATATGTGGATTGACACCGAGCGCATCAAAACCCACGTGGATGTGCACGTGAGGCTGTTGGATGTTCCGCTGATGCTGATCCGTAAATACGAGGGGCAGGCGAAAGACGGTCTGCTGTTCCCCGTCCCCTCGAACCAGAAAATCAACGAATACCTCAAGGAGGTCGCCACGCTCTGCGGAATCGACAAGGCCGTCACCTCGCACATGGCCCGTCATACCTTCGCCACGACCGTCACGTTGGCCAATGGCGTGCCCATCGAAACCGTCAGCAAAATGCTGGGGCATACCAATATTCGGACGACGCAGATTTATGCCCGCATCATCGACCAGAAAATCAACACCGACATGGAGATGCTGGCGCAGAAGCTCAACAATAAGATGAATCAAGTGGGGACAACAATCTAAAATTCAAAGCTATGGAATTGCAAATTATACAGGAGAAGATTTACGAGATACGCGGCGTGCGGGTGATGCTGGATTTTGATCTGGCAGAAATGTATCAGGTGGAAACAAAGGTGCTCAAGCAGTCTGTCCGCCGAAATATAGAGCGATTTGAAGGTGATGATTTTATGTTCGAATTAACAGCCGAAGAATATAACTCTCTGAAAGCCAGTTTGAGGTCACAAATTGTGACCTCAAACAAGGGAGGTGTCCGCTATATGCCTTTTGCATTTACAGAAATGGGCGTGGCGATGCTTTCGAGTGTTTTGCGCAGTGAGATTGCCATTCGGATCAACCGGGACATTATGCGTGCTTTTGTAGCCGTGCGTAACTATATTCTTGCGAAGGCATCGGATTCGGTTGAATTGGCCCTGCTTCGAGAGCGTGTTCTGAAATTAGAACAGACGACAACCGACGCGCTGGAGGGAGTCAATGATCTATCAGAAGATATGCGGCAGGAGATAGAAACAATATACGAGGCGATCGGGGCTTTGTCTGTCAAGTTGCCGAAAGCCGTCGGCACGCCTCGGAAGATAGGATTCAAATAGTCTTGACTTTAACTTAGCCGCAGAGAGATAAAAACAGTTGGCTACAAATTGTAGCCAACTGAAAAGACTGTTCGCCCACGACAAATAGCAAGTAACATTTGGCTGTGAACTGTACGAATAATTCATGCAATTGAGAACTACCATCTATCTGCGACAAAGTATCCGGTCTGTCGCAGAAACGACCTCTACCTTTACTGCAAAGCAAAAGGCAGGTGGCGGTATTTGGACTGAAATATTGAGCAGAGCTTCGCAGCAAATACAAGAGCGTCCTTTGGCGGGTTGAAATCGCTGAACGGGGCTACGAGGGTACTGCGGAGGAGATGTCGTTTGATGGCAACAACCCGCTTACCATTACATGGGAGAAGCGCGGGGATGAGTTCCATGTCCCGGTCAAGGCATCGGAGGCCACGATCAATATTCTGTGCCGCGAGAACTTTCATTACCTCTCGCTCTTTACCTCTGATCCCCGGCAGTTCCGGGTTTCTGTTTTCCGCAACCGCCAGCTCTATTGGCGGGGGGGGGTATGTGACGGCCGATCTCTACTCCGAGAATTTCACTGCACCGCCCTATCAGGTCAGCATCAAGGCCGTCGACGGATTCAATCTGCTGTCGAGCATTCCGTTACGCGATCTGATGGGCATCGGCATCACCGGGCATTGTTCGTTGTGGGCATTGCTCTCGGCCTGCATAGACCTGCTGGAGTTGGAGGTCGATGTAGCCGATTGGATGGACTTGTATGCCGAGGGAATGCGGGACGATCAATCCCCGCTCCGGCAGACCTATATCGACCTTGCACGGCTCTACTTCGTCTATGAGAATCCGACCTACCAGGATGTGTTGGAGCTTTGTCTGCGGCCGTTTGCGGGGCAGATTTTCCAGAGCAACGGAACGTTGCATATTCGTCGGGCGGTGTCGCTCTACCAGACCTCGCGTCCGATGAGTTTTTACCGGGTCGGTACAGAATATCCTATTGGCCGAATCATCACGGGAGGCGGTCTGCGGCTGGTGATCCATCCCGGAACACAGGTCGTGACCTCTGCCGCGCGGGAGCGCGTGGAGGATATGTGGGACGGTGATCTGCACGTGATGGGCGAATCGGTCATGGATATTGTTCCCGCCCTTCGGAAAGTCGAGGTTGGCGTCAAGAACAAGAGCTTAAGCAATCTGATCGACTACTTCGAATTTTACGATCTCGACTCCTAGGGTGATCCGCACACCTTCCTCTCCCTGCGCAATGCCACCGAGTTGTATTTCAGCGGCAATGACGACTATCAGAGCGAGGTGATCCGCACAAAGGGATTTCCGGTCGAGCAATGCAACTATCCGCCGACGCTGGAGTACAGCGTTCAATCCTACAGTAGTGAATGGAATGTTGGAGTAAGGCCGAATTCGGTCAACTCCGTTATAGTTACAATACGTTACGGCATCCGCATCGTTGGCGAGAAAGCGACATGGAGTCTTGCCGATACGGGAGGGTACAGGGAGAACATGAGATTGTAAGCGAGATCAAAGTTAATTCCGAGGAGAATAAGAAGATCGAAATGCAGGGCATTCCCTGCGACGGCAAGTGGCAGTTCTGGTTCCGGCAGACATTAAAAGGTAAAGTAACCTCGTATGGCAACGGCGGCCGCTCGTCCGGTTATCATGAGGGCTGTGCCTTTCGGAAGATGACGCTGACGATGGATGCCGACGACATCTACGACAAGGGTCTGAAATACGAGTCGCTGGTCAATCCGGCCAATAATGTCGACATGAGTGTCCAGCTCCCGATCTGCGACATCCCGGCCATCCCGAACGATCATCTGCTGTATGCGCTCTATTTTTTGAATGGGCAGAACAAACCTACACGCCTCTGGCATACCAAAGGCCGCACCGATTACGACACGCTGGTCGGTCATATCGTGCAGGGGGCACTGCGGTTCAAGCAGCTTCCCAGCCGCCGGATCACGGACGAGATCTTCACAGGCCAGCATGTGGATATGAATTCGATCATGTAGGACGAGAAGTTCCTGCATGCGGAGTTCTCGGTGAACTCCATTGAGCTGAACGCGCTGGACGACTCCTACAACAGCGAGCTGGTCGAGATGCCGGGGCTGATCCGCACGGAGTACCCGTCCGAAGGCGACGACTGCATCGTCGCGGCCGAGCTTTCGTTCACGGTCGCCGCGATTGTCCGCTGTCAGAATCTGCTGTTCCTGCTCTCACCGGATCGCCGGGTGTATGCCTTCGATGCGGCAACAAAGCGTGTGCGGGAGATTTATCGGTACAGCTTGTCCTTTGATATCTATCCGGCTGATAATGGATTTGCGATTGTCGACGGAGCTGCGCTCTATCTGTTAGACTTCCGGGGTACTGTCAAGCAAATGTACTACCTCGAAAAACCGAATAATGGCCTCTCGACCTATATGGACGGATATTTCTATGTTCTGAAAGAGAGCATCTACTATCCGATGGGGCCGCGCTCGACACGAGCCTCTGAACCCATTATATCCCATTATCTCTTTCGGCCGGAATTCAAATATGAGAATGAGAATCCATCACAAGGTTCTGGCAGCCGTGGATCGGGTGTCGGCGGGACAATCATGTCTGGAGATATTCTCCGGATGCTCCGCACGGAGAATGCCATCGTGGTAAACACCTCGAAGATGGCTTACCTGCATGACAAGCGATTCCACAAACCTTGCTATATGCAGGCTCTTGATGCGAGTTCTCGGATCGTGACCATTTCAGACAACTTTATCGGGCTGAATCTTGACGACCAGTTTCTTATCTACCGCCGTGACGCGATTACCGAGCGCACGTTGATCCACCGCGCAGGCCGCTGTACCGATTATGCAGACCACACCATGAGGAGTTCGCCCATTGCTATAACGATGGAATCTATGTGTGGAATATCCATAACAACTCCACTACGAAGGTGGAGAATATCGCGGGACTTGGGCAGACGATTCAGGGGCTGTTCTTCATCCTCGGCAACCTGTATATCGTGCGCGACAATACCATTTATAAATACATCCCATAGCCTATGGAAACAATCAGCATCATCCTGAATTTTCTGCTGGCCAGCGGCCTTGCCGGAAGGCTCCTGTTCTTTCGTTCGAAGCGGCGCAAGGAGGAGGCCGAGGCAGACTCGGCCGAGATCGACAACACAGAGAAGATCGTCAGCATGCAGTCGGAACACATCACACGGCTGGACGGCCGCGTCGAGAAGCTCGAAGAGAAGGTCGACAAGTTAGAGATCATCATCGAACACAAGGATGTCGAGATCGACCGCAATCACACCATCATCCGGCAGGCATACAAATGCCCGACACCCGCAGATCAATGTCCGGTGTTGATCAAACGCTCCAAAATGGACAAGGGCAGAAAGGAGGCGAAAAATGAGTAGAGGGCTCTCCAACTGCAATCCCGGCAATATCCGACAGTCAAAAACCCGCTATCAGGGCGAGGTCGTTCCGTCACGGGATAAGGCATTCAAACAGTTTCAGACGATGGCATGGGGCTACCGGGCCATGTTCGTGCTGTTAGATTCTTACTACCGGAATGGCTACACGACGATTCGCAAAATCATCGTCCGTTATGCCCCGCCCATCAAAAACCACACCGAGAACTACATCCGCTGGGTGTGCGAATGGTCGGGGATCGGGGCTGACACCCCGCTGAACCCACAGCGCGGGGAGTTGATGCTCCCTGTTGTCGCGGCGATGAGCCGTGTGGAGAACGGCATCCCGGCCGTGCTTGCAGATGTGCAGGCCGGATGGAATCTATACCTAACTCATAAACCCTAACCGCCATGTCACGCCGCATTGCCGATCTGTTGGTCAAGATCGGAGCAGACTCCTATGAATTCCAGCAAAAAGCCCAACAGGTCGAGAAGAGCCTCGACGGGCTGTCGAAGAAGGTCACCTCTGTCGGCAAGGAGCTGTCGCTCAAGTTGACAGCCCCGCTTGCGGCATTGGGCGGGGTGTCGCTCCATCTGGCCGATGTGCAGGCCAAAGTCGAGGCGAAGGTTCAGCAGGCATTGAAAACGACCAATAATGCCGTTGGACTCAACTTCAAACAGCTCACCGACTACGCCTCGCAGTTGCAAGGTAAGACGATCTTCGGCGATGAGAAGATCCTCAATGACTCGACGGCACGCCTGCTTTCCTTCACCAATATCACGGGTGAGAATTTCAAACGCACGCAAGCTCTCGCGCTCGATCTGGCGACCGTGCTGGAGATGGACTTGGGGTCTGCGTCGATGCAGTTGGGCAAAGCCTTGAGCGACCCGGCGACGAAGCTCTCTTCGCTGGCCAGAGCAGGTATTGTTTTCTCGGAGGAGCAGAAAAAGGTCATCAAGAAGATGGCCGAGACCGGGCAAATTGCCAAAGCGCAAGCGATGATCCTCGACGAGTTGGAGAAGAAGTTTGGCGGTCAGGCAGCAAAGGTCGGCCTCGGCCCGATCCAGCAGTTGAAAAATGCGTGGGGCGATTTTCTGGAGCAAATCGGCGCGGCGATCATGCCCTTTGCTGTGAAAGTTGCGGGTGCGCTCTCGACGGTTGTCGCGGCTTTGCAGTCGATGTCGCCCGAAATGAAGCGGGTGATTGTCATTGTGGCTGGCATAGTCGCCGCCATCGGCCCGCTTACGTTAGGTGTGGGCGGTATGATCCGGCTTCTGCCGCTGTTGGCGACGGGGCTTACGGCTCTGCTCTCTCCTGTGGGTTTGGTTGTCGCGGCCCTCATTGCATTGGGTGCGGCGTTCGCCTATGCCCGAATTCAGAAGCAGAAGATGGTCGACGATCTGGCCGAGAAAAAGTCACTCGAAGAACTGCAAGCGGAGCTTGATGCCAACACCGCAAAACAGCGGCAGATAAAAGACTGCACCACCAAATGGCGGGTTGTTCCGAATGCGATAACCGCAGGCTTCACCTTTCAGAAGCGACCTGACGAGGCTTCGCTCAAACCGCTGCGCAAGGAGCAGGAACTGCTCACGGCGGCCATTCAAAAGAAGCCGGAAGCTTTGGCGGCCGAGGCGCGGGCGCAAGAGGAGGCTAACCGCGTGACTGCGGAAGCAGACTGAGAAACTGATGCGGTCAATGACGGCCGCAACAGCAACAGTCCTCCGGGTTAATCGGCAAGCTCACGACGCAGATCGAAGCCCTCGAAAAGAAGAAACTCCTGCCCGATGCGACGATTGAGGATATTGCAGCCGCGAATGCCGAAATTGCACGGTTGAAGGTGCAGTTGACCGACCTGCAAAACATCATGCCGGAAAAGCTGAACCGCAAACCGCTGGATTCGATTATTCCGGCTGGCATGGAGATCAAGCTCCCGGAGTGGAAAATTAAAGCTCCGGATCTGAAGCCAATCGCCGCACAGATGCAGCTACAGATGAAGGCAATCCACGAATCGGTGCGGAATGGCATCTATGGCTGGGCCGACAACACCAGCTCATTCCTGTCCGAAAATCTGATGGGAACGGAGCAATTGGTGACCGACTATACCGAAGCATTAACCGCGAAAGGTTGGAAGTTCTCGGAGGCCCTCGACCATGTTTCGCAGACGATCCGGCAGGTGACGGAAGGTTTCCAAAACTCGGTCAATCAGTTTCTGACCGACGGCATCGCGGCCACGGCTGAGGCTCTGGGCCAGATGATTGCCGGAGATTTGGGATTCGACGGACTGCTCAAGGCCATTCTCAAGCAGTTCGCAAACTTCCTGAAGCAGATCGGTACGCAGTTGATTGAATTCGGCATCATGATTATCGCGTTCAAATCAGCTTTGAAGTCCGTGCTGTGGAATCCGCGGGCCGCTATCGCCATCGGCGCGGCGATGGTGCTGGCGGCTGGCGTGATGACCTCCCTTATATATAAAAATGCGGAGAAGAGCGTCCCAAAGCTGGCAAAGGGCGGGCTGGCCTATGGCCCGACCTATGCGATGGTCGGCGACAACCCCAATTCATCCGTCAACCCGGAGGTGATCGCACCGCTCTCGCGTCTGCAAGCCATTCTCCCCGCTGGCGATAGTTCGCAGAACTTACAAATAACCCTTGGCGGTCAACTGACTGCCAAGGGTCGGGATTTGGACTATATTCTCGGAAAAGAGAACTTTAAGATTGATGTGCTGGGTGGGTAGATCATAGATTATGTACTGGCCAAAGTGTTTCGATTTTAGTGTAATTATCCATTAGAAGAAATTTTTCTCGTCCAATAGCATCTTTTAATTCTTGTGGGAACTGAGCCATGTCTTTGTAATTTTCAAGCACTATGAATTCGATATCATTGTAGTCAAATGTTAAATCATGAGGTATTCGCCATTCTCGCTCATGAGTGTAATCACATAGTGGAAATGTAGTTTGTTCTTTTTGTTTTTGAGATGCATATTTTGGCCAGAACGGCGTCACAAAAGTCATTGCATTACCACTCCATTGTTGATGATCGAAATAATCTGCTCTGACATAATAAGCAGGGCCTCCACCTGCTACAATATATAAATTTCTTGTTAAATCCAATTCCATATGATGAGTATTGTTTAGTATGTTCAACTAAACTGGTCCAAGGACATTCTGTTAAGCATACGGCTTTTTTCCCAGACCAAGGAAGAACAGAAGCTATAATTTTTTTCTCTCGAAGAATATTCTCAAGTCTTTTTATAGCTGGAGTGCGCATATATTCATTGGTTGGATTGCCATCATTTTTATATCCTTTCGGGAATTTATTAGATGTAAAATGCGCTAAATAAAAAGAAACGTCAGGTCTGCTCATAATTTTTTCAAGTTTTATCAACGACATTGTTTCTATAAATGTAGCAATAATAAATTTACTTTCACTTAATATAAAAAAAGGATGAAAAATAACAAAAAGACCATTGTCCATTAGAGATAACTATGATTGACTTGGCGAAAATAAAATAGCCCTCGGCGGTCAGTTGACTGCCAAGGGTTAGATTTGATCTATATTCTGAAAAAAGAGAACTTTAGGATTGATGTGTTGGCTGGGCAATATTATTTTGTCAAAATTTCAGCCTCACCATATTTGCCGTTCTCGCTATATAAACCAAGTTTTCCATCACGTTGTATTATAAAATATTCACCGTGATTATTATCATAATCGATCCTGGTTTCTTCATCTATCAAACTTGATTTGACATCTTCAATAGATTCTCCTCCAGCGCTATATATAGTTTTCATTTTTTCAATTTGATTTGCATCTTTAAAATAAATCACCGTGAAGCCGAATTTCTCGGTACTCCATCGACCTATAATGGTCATATCAGCAAGATCCTCTTTATTATGCTCATCTTGTTCCTGTGTAAATCCCAGAATTGAAATTTCGAGGTCTGGATCAAAATGCGAAGTTGCCCAAGTGCCGGGAGTGTTTGGTAACTCGTAAAAAATATAAAATCTCTTTTGGCGAGGTTTGCTCTTAAAAACTTCATCTGCTAATGTTGCTAACTGCTCTACAGATAACTTTTCACTAATATTGATAACCAGTTGATTCTTATCTAATACAGGATTACTATTATCTTCAGCCACAGAATATGTAAAACTGTCAGGCAGCGGCTCTTTTTTGTATTTCCCTTCGGCACATGATATAGCCAACATCATTAAGATGCTATACAATAATATTTTCAGTTGCATATTAAAAAAGTTAGGTGACATTATTTTGAATAAAGATAGTCATAATTTGGTTAAGTTCATCGCCAAGATTGAAAAACATATAGACTGGTCGAATGAAGATGGCAAACTTGCAGACCCCAAAACAGCCTTAGCTATCAATAAGCAGCTAAGGCTATTTTTAGTCTATGATTCTCAGCAACGTGAATGCTAAGATCGATAAGCTTAATGCCTGATTTTACTCGTAGCATTAATATGCTCCCGACACACACGGTCCACAATATCTCGGAGTGATCTCAATTTCGCAGGGCAGTTCTGATAATCCTTTTCATAGACCTTAAAGGTCGGCAGATTTCGGGAATACCGAAGATAATACAACAACTGACCATACCACATTCTATTGTTGTTCTGTGCCGGATTGAAGGACTCGGCCAAAAGCCATGAAAAATGGCGGACTCTGAAGTAGCTGTATTCGAGATGCGAGCATCGTATGACATCGCCATAAAATACAGATTCTATGGCCTTAAACAACATGTCTGCGGTGTAAAACAGATTTAAGGCGGCCATCCGGGGTTGGCCGTCCTTCCATGCAGACTCGGCTCTATTCAGAAAAACTTCGGCGAAGTCAGCGAAATGCTCATAGGCCGCTTGGTGCAATGCCGGATTATACGGCTGCCGCTCTATGGGGTAATGGCATTTTTTATTATCATAGACAAGGATACCTTCGTTGCAAATTGAAATAAAAAAGCAGTTGCCTTTCGAACAGTTGCTTTTTAAGGACGACAGAGAACAGGAGTGCAGGAATATGTTTTCTTCTTTGCGATTTGGGCGGCAGAAAGCGGCGTCCAGAATTTCCGTGATTTTGAAGGTGTTGATCCAGCATTCCTGCTGGCTCACAAGCAGTAATTCGTATCCGCCCAAAACACTCCTCATAGATCCATTGGCGTATTTCCCGAACAATATGATAAGGTCAACCTCCGCATGCCTGCGGATGATTCCGACAATGCGCTTGAGCTCCTGCCGGTTGATTTCGGGGATATCGGCTATGGTGGTTCGTTCCGCCTGGTTCATGCTGGGGAGATTATTTAGATATTTTATTCTCGTACATGATTAATCGGCGGTTGCACACCAGACTGATGATCTTTTTCATTTTTTCGACATACGCGATATCTGTCGTGACGGTATGCGGCGAGACCGTGAAGTTGTAATCAAAGCGGGCGGCATCCAGATAGTTCCTCAACCGTGGAATTGTGCTCATTGCCGTGTATTGCCCAGAGTCGAACATGACCATCAAATCCGCCGAGAGTGTCCGCAGGCTGACATAAAGCTCCTCGATATTCTCACTGTCGGTTTCGAAGTGGTAAAATACGAAGAAGAGCGTTCTGAAATACAGCAGGGCGGCTTGTGCGCACAGAAAGGCGGCCCTGCGGAAATCGCAGGTGATGGTGGCCTCTCCCGCATTTTCCAACAGTTGATTGCCCAGTCCGTAGATATGCAAGAAATAATACAATGCATCGTTCCGCGCCGCGCCGAAGTCACAGCAGGTCTGCGTCGGAACTCGGTATCGTTTATGGCAGTACAGCACCGTGCCTTCCGTTTTGGCAAGATGGAAAACGGGCGAATGGGTGTGCGACGCGATGAATTTTTGGTGTAGATATAAGGGTTGATATAACCTATCCCGCGATGCTTGGGCGGCATTTTGAGTTTGAGATACCGCCTTGCCGCCTGCTCTCCGGTCAGGTGAATCTCATCGGTAATGATCAGCAGGTCGTAGGCGGCAATATCACTGTGGGGAGTTCCTCCGGCAAGTGAGCCAAAGAGGATGACGGCTTCGGGGCGATAAACCGAACTTCGGAGGATGTCAACTATATGCTGAGCCTCCCGCGTATCATACAGAGTTGACTCTACTGTCTGCTGGCTTACGGCCGCTGGATTCATGACGATTTCGACCGACTGCTCCAGTCCCGTGTTATTTATATTTTCCATTTTTTTTCGATTAATTACAGGTAATACATATACGATCCTTGCTGTGGGCAAAGACACAAAAATCAGTAATAGAATGACTTGTAAAAAATGGTTAATCGGGAGGATGGGAGTAGACAGAGTCTGGATTGTTGCAGGGCAGGAACTGCCCGCATGCCGGCTCATGGCCAATCAGCATCGTGATGCCGATAAAATATTGCGTTCGCATAAAAATAAAAAAAGCGCAGCTGCGAACACAATATTTTGCTTTTGGAAGCTCAAAAAAGGTGTCACTCGCGGGCCGCTAAACCCCAATGACTCTGCACATACGTTAGTATGTACTTTTTTGAGAATCATCACAAAAGCTGTTTCTTATTATATTCGCACTGCAAACATAAGAAAATATTTCTTATATCCGCTTAATTATTCGACATTAATCGAATGATTCTCAATGCGAAGGATCACTTTGTAATGAATCTCAATCTATGTTTCGGAGTA
>ENA-UERN01003042-UERN01003042.1-human-gut-metagenome-genome-assembly--contig:-NODE-3042-length-12208-cov-3.919380_pt1 | contig 12208 bp, 8 predicted proteins | sample MGYA00242950_ERZ507950 | MGnify/ENA primary metagenome ERZ507950 (study PRJEB26167, sample SAMN06115515) | human gut metagenome | host: Homo sapiens | place: China:Ningxia | collected 2014-11-26...
GGGAACACCTGCGGCGGCGAAACTGCATTGCCCAGTGTTTTCATCCGCTTGCTGCGGTTCGGCACATCTTCGGTCAGACGCGGGATGTCGGCGGGTTCTTCGGCACGCAGCAGCAGGGCGAAGATTTCCTCAAGGATATGCTGGATAATTACGAGGAACACACCGACAAGGTGTGGGAGACGAATATTTTCGGCAAGACCCTGCGCGAGCTGGTTTCGGAAGGTCTCGCGGGCAAGATGGGGGCTATGCCGCCCGATATCCGCAAAAAGATGCGCCGCACAATCACGCGCATCGTCAACGAGGGCAGAGGCGGAGTGATCTGCATACTCCTCTGAAAAAGGCAGGGAAAGAATAACGAATAAAAAGTGAAAAACGGGGCATACTTCTTCTAAATTCTTTTTTGGGAGACCCTGTTATCATGAGTAAATCTTCAAAAAGCAGAAAAGAAAGAGTACCTAAAATGACCGAAGAACAGTATGCGGAATACGTCATGGCCATGAAAGACGAAACGCCCGTAAAGGGATATAGGGAAATATCCTCGGGCCGTCACGACACGCCTCATCTCGATGCCGAAGGGCATAAAAGATAAGGAGTAAAAATTCCTCGTCGGGAAGAGAAAGCGCAGCTTAAACGGGAAACCGCGGCTGCGCTTTTTCCGCGCAGTTTTCACGGAAAACATAAATTGCGGCGAGAAAGGAATTATCTGTAACTTTTTGGCAAATTTTTATACTTTGAGAGGAGATTTTTTCTCAAAACCCTTGACCGCGCGGCAGAGATGTGCTATAATGAAAAGCGTAATGAAAAAGTGTCGGTTTCCCGTCGTTCGATACATGGCGCATTTGTTCCTTTCTTAAACGAGGGGATTTTCGCGGCGGAAAAGATAAACAGGGGAAAAAGGTATTCGTCGCATATTTTCATAAAAATGCAGTATGGACGGAGCGCGGCGACAGGAAAAGGCCGATTGAGATTTTTTACGAAAAAATCGATAAAATCCGAAAATTTTTTCGTCGGGAGTATTTACTTTTTGACGGAAATGGTGTAAAATTAAATTGATGTAAGCTTATCCGATTTTTATATTCGCAAGCGAACAAGAAAAATTGAGGTGTAATATGACGGATTACGGTAATAACAATCAGAAGCAGGCTCCTTACACTTATGCCAACGTACCGCCTCGGGGGAACGAAACGGCTCTGATGATAGAGGGGCTCTATAACGGCATCGCATACGATCTGCAGAAGATGAAAAAAGAGCTGATGAACGAGCTGAAGTACTCGGCTATGCAGTCGAGCTCCGTCTATCAGTCTATCCAGAAAGAGACTTCTTCCGCCGTGGAAACCAACGCGCAGACCGCACAGTCGGTCGTGCGGGAGCTCAAGTACGGGTATCAGCAGAATCAGATGATCTTCGAATCGCTCTCCTCGATCCTGAAAGAGGACGTGCTTGAAAAGCTGGAGACGATGGAGGGCAAGGCCGAGCTTCTGGAGCAGATCGACAAAGCTCTTGCGGAGATCGGCGGAAAGCTGGAGGAGCTGGCTTCCCGTCCCCAGCCCGATTATGAGGAGATCGCCGAAACGGTGAAGGAAAAGGTCGTAGAGGCCATTCCTGCCGCGGAAGAGATCGATTACGATAAAATTACCGAATCCGTCTCCGAAAAGACGGAGACCAGCCTTTCTCAGCGCAACAAGGAAATTCTCGACGCCGTTGCGGCCATTCCCGTTGCGGAAAACGTGGACTATGCTCGCATCGTCGAGGAAGTGAGCGACAAAGTCCTCGAGAAGCTGCACGAGTGTCAGCCGCGCGAAGCGACGGCAGAAGCCGAAACGGCCGTCGCCGCGTCCGCAGCGGAAATCGATTACGATAAGATTGTTTACGGGGCGGCCGAAAAGGTTGTGGAATCCTTGCCTTATCCCGACAAAGTGGATTACCGCCGCATAGAGGACGCTTTTGTCAAGGCTTCGGAAAACGTCAAGGCGCCCGCGCTCGACGAGGAAGTACTCGCCGCCAACATCGCGGCGGCCGTTGCAAAAGCCATTTCCGAAATGGATATGGAGGCTTTGGCCGAAGCAGTCGCGGCTAAAATCGTCGTTCCTGCCGCAGAGGAGATCGATTACGACCGCCTTTCGGATATGGTCGTTGCAAAGCTTCCCGCTCCTGCGGAACCCGAAGCGATCGATTACGACCTGCTGGCGGAGACGATCGTTTCCAAAATGCCCGTTCCCGAAGCCGTCGATTATGATACGCTTGCGGATACGGTTGTCGCAAAAATGCCCGATCCCGTCGATTACGAAAAGATATCCGAAACGGTGGCGGAAAAAGTTCCCGCCGCAGAGGTTATCGATTATGCCGTCATCGCCCAGAGCATCGTCGAGAGACTGCCCGAAGGTGAACGGATCGACTATGACAGAGTTTATCAGGCGGCCAAGGCCGCGGAAGTTTTGCCCGATCCCGTCGATTACGACAGGATTGCGGAAGTTGTCGAGGCGAAAATGCCCAAACTGGACGAGATCGATTACGACGGTTTTGCGGCGAAGATCGCCGAAAAGGTTGCCGTTCCCGATTACGACGTACTCGTGGATGAGGCGGGCAGAAAGGAAATCGCGGAGGGCGTCGTAAACGCGCTCGATTACGATGCGCTTTCCGAAAAGGTCGCGGAAAAGGTCGTTATTCCCGAGATTACCATTCCCGAGCCCGAGACGCTCGATTACGAGCTTCTTTCCGACAGAGTCGCAGAAAAGGTAATTATGCCCGAAGTGACGCTGCCCCAGCCCGAAGCGATCGATTATGATCTGCTGGCGGAAAAGGTCGCGGAGAATGTTTCGGTCGAGGCGCCCGAGATTACCATTCCCGAACCCGAAACGATCGATTACGAACTCCTTTCGGAGAAGGTGGCGGAGAAAGTGGTCCTGCCCGACGTGGAAGTTCCCCAACCCGAGGAACTCGATTACGAGTTGCTTGCCCAGAAAGTTGCGGAGAAGATCGTTGTTCCGCAGGCGGAAGTTCCTACATACGACGTGGTGGTGGATGAGGACGGCGCCAGGTCGATAGCCGAATGCGTCGCCGCGTCGATCGATTTCGACGTCGTTTCCGACAAGATTGCGGAAAAGGTCAAAGTACCTGTTCCCGAGATCGTCCTGCCCGAGCCCGAAACGCTCGATTACGAGGTTCTTTCCGATAAAGTGGCTGAAAAGGTAGTTGTTCCCCAGTCTGAAAAGACAGAGATAGACTACGGGACTTTGTCCACGGAGGTAGCGGAAAAAATTGCCGTCCCCACGTTTGATATTCTGGTGGACGATGCGGGCGCAGAGAGGATTGCGGAAGCCGTAGCGGAAAAGATGCGCGGTTGCTGTCCTGCGGCTCAACAGGCGGAGCCTGTAGCGGAAGAAACGACGGCGGCAGCTGAGGAACCCGAGCCTATAGAGGAATCTGCGGAAGAATCTGTCGAAGAAAATATCGCAGCGGAAACCGAGCCCGTTGAGGAAGAAACGATCGAGGAAGCCCCTGCGGAAGCCGAACAGCCCGAGGAAACGGCCGTGGAGGAGACAGCGGAAGAAACCGTGGAAGCGGCGGCGGAGGAAGCGGCTGTCGGAGAGGAGCCCGCGGAGAACGCGGAGGAGGCCGAAAACGGAGCCGAGTCTGCGGTGGCTACGGAAATCGCTTTTGCGGAGGCGGAAGTCGCGTCGTATGAAGAAATCGACAACAATCTCGTCGATGCGGATACGGGCCTTGTCATTCGTCTCAAAAGAAGCTTTACGGCGAAAATGAAGCAGAGCGAGCCCGAGGTGAAGGAGTATTACAGCAGGCTGAAAAACGAACTGACTTCCTATAAAAAATTAAATTCCAATTTAAGCTGGCACGGTGACAGATTTAATTTCGGCCGCGATACGGTAGCTAAGATAAATATCTGCGGAAAAACGCTTTGCTTCTATCTTGCGCTCGATCCGAACGATCCCGAATATAAGCCCACCATATATCACCAGAAAGACGTCAGCGCGCAGAAAGCGTACGAAAATACGCCGTTTATGGTGAAGGTAAAGAGCGACGCGGGCGCAAAGAAAGCGTTGCGGTTGATTACCTCTCTCGCCGAAAAACTGGAGACGACCAAACGCGATAATTTTGAAGCAGTCGATTATTCGGAAGAATTTGCGCACGAATCTACCAAGCAGCTATTGGAAAAGGGCCTCATCAAAGTCACTAAAGAAAAGAAAGTTGTGTTGGATTTCAATTAATCTCGATTAAAGGAAATCATACATAAGAATAAGAAAGAGAGAGCTGATGATTCATAAAATTTTCGGCTCTCTATTTTATGAAAGGACAAACAGTCCTTTAAGGAGCAAGTTATAGACAGTGGAAATTAACAAACAAGACAAAAACTCAAGGGAAAAGCGCCCGACGTCTGCAAACGACGCCGCAGGCGCTTCGGGTACGGAAACGAAAAAACGTTTCGTGAAGAACAGAACGGGTATGCGTTCCGCGGGAAGCGGTACGGGTACTTCCATGCAGGCGACGGCTCTCCCCGAAAGAAGGGAAAAGCAACAGGCTTCCGCAAAGCGCCGGGAGACGCAGAATTTTGCGGAATATCGGCCCAATGCCGAGCGGAAAAGCGAGACGCCGTCCCGCCGCCCCATGCGCAGGGTTCAGCCGAGGGCGACTGAAGCGGGCGCGGTTGCGGCAGAAGAAAAATACGTCCGTAACGCAAAGAAAAAGAGGCCTGTAAAAATCTTCTTTCTTGGCGGCGTCGGCGAAATCGGAAAGAATATGACCGCCATCGAATACGGCGGGGATATCATTATCATCGATGCGGGGATCACCTTCCCCAACAACGAGGACATGCCCGGGATCGATCTGGTCGTTCCCGACATCACCTACCTCGTAAAAAATAAAGATAAGGTAAAGGGCATTCTTTTAACGCACGGTCATGAAGATCATATCGGCGGAATTCCTTATCTGCTCAAGGAGCTTAACCCGGGAACGCCGGTCTATGGCACTAAGCTGACGCTGATGCTGGCGGATAATAAGATACAGGAGCATCGTATTCAAAACGTCACCGAACGGGTGGTAAGCCCGGGAGATAAAGTGAAACTGGGCGTTTTCGAGGTGGAATTTATCAACGTCAATCATTCTATCTCGGGCGCGGTGGCGCTGGCGGTGCGCACGCCTTACGGGCTTATCTATCACAGCGGCGATTTCAAAATCGACCTGACGCCCGTCGCGGGCAAGCCCATCGACCTCGAGCGTATAGCCGAGCTGGGCAGGGAAGGCGTTCTGCTCTATATGGGGGAATCGACCAATATCGAGCGTCTCGGCTATACGATGAGCGAGACGGTGGTCGGCACTACGCTGGATCATTTATTTTCGGAGAACATGAATCGTCGGCTGATTATCGCGACATTCGCGTCCAACGTGCACCGCTTGCAGCAGATTATCGATCTGGCGGTAAAGTATCGCCGTAAAGTGGCCCTGTCGGGACGGAGCATGTTCAAGGTCGTCGATGCCGCCGTTAAAATAGGCGAGCTCAAGATACCCGAAGGTGTATTGATCGATATCGAAAAGAGTAAAAACCTGTTCGACGGCGAGCTCCTGATCGTTTCGACGGGTACGCAGGGCGAGCCGATGAGCGCGCTTACCCGTATGGCTGCGGGCGATTTCAACAAAGTGACGATCGGAAACAACGATACGATTATTATTTCCGCGACGCCCATTCCCGGAAATGAAAAAATGGTGTACCGCGTCATCAACAATCTTTATAAAAAGGGCGCGAACGTCGTTTATGAAAGCTTGGAAAAAATTCACGTTTCGGGGCACGCCTGCCAAGAAGAGCACAAGATACTGCACAATCTTCTCAATCCCAAATTTTTCATACCCGTACACGGCGAATACCGTCACTTGAAACGCCACGCTCTCCTCGCGGAAGAGCTTGGCATGCCCGAAAAAAATATTCTCATTACGGAAATCGGCAACTGCGTCGAGCTGACGGACGAGACGATCGGTTTGGGTGAAAACTTTGCCGCGGGTACCCGCCTTATCGACGGCGGGGGCTTCGAGGATTACGGCACCAGCGAAGTGATGAAGGATCGTCTGCGTATGTCCGCCGAGGGAATTTTCATGATCACGCTGGCGGTTACGGGAAATTACGTCATCAACGATCCCGTCATCGAAAGCCGCGGGTATGTGTTTGCCGACAATAAAGACGCCGATAAGGAAATTCGAGGGGTCGTCCAAAAGGCCGTGGAGCAATACGATTACGAAAACGGCAACAAGGAAGATCTCGCAGCGGCGGTGAAGAAAGCTTTGAAAAATTATATTTTCAAAAAGACCAAACAGTCCCCGTTGATCGTTCCCGTCATTTTGGAAGTGTAAAAACGCAGAAAAAGATGAAATACGCGGCTTCTCTCGTAAAACTGCATATCGACGAACGCCTGAAAGCGTTGAGGACGGACGCTTTGGCGCGCGGGATACCCGTGACGGACGAAGAAACGCTGAATTATTTGCTGCTCATGCTTTCGGCGTCGCGGCCCCGCCGCATTCTGGAAATCGGCACGGCTGTAGGCCTTTCCGCCGCCGCAATGCTGCTGCGCTGCCCCGCCGCTCATGTCACCACGATCGAGCTGGAAGAGGAGCGTTATCTGGAAGCAAAACAGAATTTTGAACGGTTCGGCATTTCTTCCCGCGTTACCTGCTATTTAGGCGACGCGGGAGAAATTCTTTCGATGATGGACGGCCGCTTCGATTTTGTTTTTCTCGATGGGCCGAAGGCGCAGTACGAAAAATATCTCTTTGACTTAAAACGCCTGATGCCGACGGGCGGAGTCCTCTTTGCGGACGACGTACTTTTATACGGCTGGGTCAGCGGTGAACAGCCTGCGCCGCAGAAGCGGCATTCGATCGTCGATAAGCTTCGCGGTTATCTGGCGAATATTTCAGCGGACGAGGACTTTATTACTTCCGTACTGGACGTGGGAGACGGCGTGGCGGTTTCCGTACTGACGAAAGAAAAAGACAGCGAAGGTTAGACGATGAAAACGGAGCTTTTGGCCCCCGCGGGCAATTATTCGAAATTTTTGACGGCTCTGCACTTCGGCGCGGACGCGGCGTATATCGGGGGAAAAAGCTTTTCCCTCCGTACTTTTGCGGATAATTTCAGCGCGGAAGAGCTTAGTCTCGCGACGGAAACCGCGCATTCTCTCGGCAAAAAGGTGTATGTCACGGCGAATATATTTGCAAAAAACGCCGATTTTTCCGCGCTGAAGGACTATTTCCGCTATCTGGAAAAAATCGGAGCCGACGCCGCCATCGTCAGCGACCCCGGCGTCGTTTATGCGGCGAAACAGGCCGCGCCCGGCCTTGCGCTCCATCTTTCCACGCAGGCGAACACCACCAATAAATACGCGGTGAAATTCTGGCAGGAGCAGGGGATTTCCCGCGTCATTCTCGCCCGCGAGCTCTCTTTGCGGGAGATTGCGGAAATCCGCGACTTTGCGCCCGAGGTGGAGCTGGAGGCTTTCGTGCACGGCGCTATGTGCATTTCTTACAGCGGCCGCTGTCTGTTGTCCGATTATCTGGACGGCAGATCTTCCAACCGCGGCGCCTGCGTACAGGCCTGCCGCTGGAAATACGAGCTCCGCGCGCTCGATCCCTCCGGCTCGGAAAGGGGATTTCTGCCGATCGAAGAGGACGGGCGCGGAACCTATCTCCTCAACAGCAAAGATCTCAATATGCTTTCCCGTTTGGCCGAGCTGGAAGAAGCGGGCGTTACCTCTTTCAAGATCGAGGGCCGAATGAAAAGCGAATATTATCTCGCCACGGTGATAAACGCTTATCGTCGGGCCTTGGACGGCGGCGCGGAGCCCCGTCTCGAAAAGGAGCTTTCCAACGTAGCGCATCGGGAATATACCCAAGGATATGCCTTTGGGGAAAATAGGGAGACGGTCAATTACGCCGATAGTCAGACGAAGGGCGATTATACCTATATCGCCAACGTTTTGGGCGGAAGCGAGGGCTTCGTCGAAGCGGAGATGCGCAACCGTTTTCGGGAGGGCGATACTTTGGAGGTTCTTTCTCCCGACGATAATTTCGGAAAAACGTTCGAGGCGAAAGAAATTTTCGACGAGGGCGGCCGACGAACGGCGGACGCTAAACTGGTACAGGCGAAATATAAGATTTCCTGCCCCTATTATTTGAAAAAGGGCGATTTTTTGAGAAGGAAAAACGCCTGAAGGGCGGCCGACGGTTCGTTTGCGGCAGGTATTCGGGATTTTGGCACAAAACGCGGGAAAACAGAGGTATGCCGTTTGACTATCACGGAAAAAAAAGGTATAATTATAGCATAAAAATTTTCAATCGGGGTAAAACAAGTCGTATATGAAAAAAATTCTTATGATAGCGACGGGCGGTACGATCGCTTCCCGTGCGGGCGAGGACGGCCTCGCGCCGGAAATGGATTCCTCGGGGCTGCTCGGCCGCGTTCCCGAGATATGCGAATTCTGTCGGCCCGATTCCGTGCAGATTTTCAATATCGACAGCACAAACATTACGCCCGATCATTGGGTGAAAATCGCCGAAACGATCCGCGATAATTACGACGCTTACGACGGCTTTGTGGTGTGCCACGGCACGGATACCATGGCCTATACGGCGGCCGTGCTTTCCTATATGATTCAACATTCCCCGAAACCCATCGTTTTGACGGGTTCGCAGAAACCGATCGACAAAGAGGACACCGACGCAAGGATAAACTTACGCGACAGCTTTTTGTACGCCTCTTCGGAAAATGCGGCGGACGTCGTCATCGTTTTTCAGGGTAAAGTCATCGCGGGTACGCGCGCGAAAAAAATCCGTACGAAAAGCTTCAATGCTTTCGACAGCGTCGATTTCCCCGAACTCGCCAGGATACGCGACGGAAAGATTATTCCGTATATCGTTACGCCGAAAGGCGATAAGCCCGAGTTTCATTTAACGCTTAACAGGAAGGTGGGGCTTATCAATCTGACGCCGGGCATGGACAGCGAAATTCTCGACGTCTATTTCCGTTATAATGACGCGGTGGTGCTTTCGGGTTACGGCACGGGCGGAATTCCCGAGGGCGACTATTACGGCTTTTACGAGATTATCGAAAGCTGGAAAAACAAAGGCAAAACGCTGGTCGTCACGACGCAGGTACAGAGCGAAGGGAGCGATATGAGTATCTATCGGGTGGGAAGGGGCTTAAAAAAACGCTTTTCCCTGCTCGAAAGCTACGATATGACCTACGAAAGCATTCTCGCCAAGCTGATGTGGATTTTGGGACAGACAAAAGACGAGGAAGAAATAAGAAAGCTTTTTTATAAAAGCATCAATTACGATCTGATCGGTTGAATATAAGGAGACGGACATGGAAAAATTCGGAACTTTCGGCCAGCTCAAATACGAGCGTCCCGATTTCGAGGCGCTGAAAGCGTTTTATGAAAAGCTTATCGGGAAGGTAAAAAACGCAAAAACATATGAGGCAGTAAAAATCTGTATGCGCGAGGAAGAGGAATATTCTTCCCGCGTATCTACGATGTGCACGATCGCCAGCATCCGCCATACGGTGGATACGTCCGATAAGTTTTACGAGGAAGAGGACAAGTATCTCAACAGGCAGTATCCCGAGGCGATGCCCTATATGCAGGGCTTTAGTCTGGCTCTTTTGGATAGTCCGTTCAAAAGGGAAATCGACGCTGAATACGGCGAATTTTTCCTGAAAAACATCAAGCTCGGCGTCGATAGCTTTTCGGAAAAGAACATTCAGCTTATGCAGGAGGAAAACGAGCTCGTCGATCGTTACCAGCGGATTATGGCTTCCTGCAAGATTTCCTTTGAGGGCGAGGAATGTAATTTATACGGCATTAAAAAATATTTTTCCTCTCCCGACAGAAACATCCGAAAAGCGGCGTGGAAAAAGTATTCGGAATTTTTCTCTTCCCACGAAAAGGAGATGGGCGAAATTTTCGACAAGCTCGTCAAAATTCGCAATCAAATGGGCGAAAACATGGGCTTTGAAAATTTTATCAAGCTCGGTTATATGCAGCAGGGCCGTTTGGATTACGACGAAAAAAACGTAGCGGAGTTCCGCAGACAGGTGGAGGAAGTTCTGGTTCCCTTCTGCTCAAAGCTGTACGAGGCGCAGGCGAAATCCCCTGCTACAAGGTGGCGGAAAACGAAAAGTTTTTTGCGTTTCTCGATATCAATCCGTTGTGGGAAATCGTCCGTATCTCGTGGAACAGGCCAAAAAAATGTACCGCGACATTAGCCGCGAAACGGGCGAGTTTATCGATTTCATGCTCGGGCACGAGCTGATGGATCTCGACAATAAACCCAATAAAGCTTCGACGGGATATATGACGTACCTTGCCGATTATAAGGCGCCTTTCGTGTTCTCCTGTTTCAACGGCACGACGGGCGACGTGGACGTTCTCACGCACGAAATGGGGCATGCATTCGCAGGATATATGGCCATGCGTACCCAGCCGCTCATGGCCGAATGGAGCGAATCCACGGATATCGCGGAGATACATTCCATGTCCATGGAGCAGTTTGCCTATCCTTACGCGGAGCTGTTCTTCGGCGACAAAGCGGGTAAATATCGTTTTCAGCACCTCCAGGAAGCGGTTACCTTCGTGCCCTTCGGCGTGGCGGTGGACGAGTTTCAGCATATCGTCTATCAGAAGCCCGATTTAACGCCCGAGGAAAGAACGGCCGAGTGGCGCAAGCTGGAAAAAAAATATATGCCCTGGAGGAAGTACGACGGGGACCCATTTTTCGAAAAAGGCGGCTGGTGGTATCATAAAATTCATATTTTCCATTACCCGTTCTATTATATCAATTATACCCTCACGACCATGGGGGCTATGGAATTCAAAAAGAAAATGGCCGAGGATAAAACGTCCTGCTGGGAAGATTATATGACCATCTGCAAGGTAGGCGGTTCGCTGGGGTATCTCGACACCCTGCGCGCGGCAAATTTGTCCGTTCCGTTTGAAGCGGGCAGCGTAAAGAAAGCGGCGGGATATGCCATGGAAATTCTCGAAAAACAAATGAAAAAGGAGTAAATGTATCATGCGGGTTTCACAGCTTAAAAAATATGCGAAATTATTGGCGAAAATGGGTCTCAACGTCAAAAAAGGCCAGACGGTGTTTATTCAGGCGGGGCTGGATCAGCCCGAATTTGTGACTATGGTCGTGGAGGAATGTTATAAGGCGGGCGCGAAGGCGGTCTATGTGGAGTGGAGCCATCAGCCTGTCGGAAAGCTCAACGCCGAGTACAAAAGTCTCGAGACGCTTTCCGCTCTTACGCCCTGGGATAAGGCGAAGTGGGAATATAAGGCGAGCGATCTGTCCTGTCGCCTGTTTATCGAATCGGAGGACCCCGACGGCATGAACGGGATCGACCAGGAGAAAATGAGCCGGGCACGCCGCGCGCAATATCCGCAACTGAAGCCCTTCCGAGACGCGATCGAAAACAGGCATCAATGGTGTATCGCCGCGGTGCCGGGCAAAGCGTGGGCGAAAAAGGTATTCCCCGAATTGTCGGAAAAGAAAGCGGTGGAGGAGATGTGGAAGGTCATTCTTTATACGGCGCGCGCGGACGGGAAAAATCCCGTCAAGGATTGGAAGGCGCACAATGCCGACCTCGAAAGCCGCTGTGCTTATCTCAACGGTTTGGGGCTTAAATATCTTCGATATAAAAGCGCTGACGGAACCGATTTGCAAGTGGAGCTGAACGAGGACGGAATTTTCTGCGGCGGCGACGAAAAGACGTTGAAAGGACGGGTGTTCAATCCCAATATTCCCAGCGAGGAAGTATTTACTTCTCCCAAGGCCGGTTCGGCGGAGGGCGTCGTCTATGCTACGAAACCTCTGTCCTATCAGGGAGAACTGATCGAAAATTTCTCCGTCCGTTTCGAAAACGGAAAGGTGACGGAGGTCAAGGCTGAAAAGGGGGAGGAGCTGTTAAAACAGATGGTTTCTATGGACGAGGGCTCGGGAATGCTGGGCGAATGCGCGCTCATTCCCTTCGACTCTCCCATTAATAACTCGGGAATCCTGTTCTATAATACGCTTTTTGACGAAAACGCCAGCTGTCATCTGGCGCTGGGGCACGGCTTCAACGAATGTCTCAAGGGGTATGAAAATTATACCAATGAGGAGTGCAAAGAGCGCGGTATCAACGACAGTATGATTCATGTGGATT
>ENA-UERN01003043-UERN01003043.1-human-gut-metagenome-genome-assembly--contig:-NODE-3043-length-12196-cov-9.828369_pt1 | contig 12196 bp, 10 predicted proteins | sample MGYA00242950_ERZ507950 | MGnify/ENA primary metagenome ERZ507950 (study PRJEB26167, sample SAMN06115515) | human gut metagenome | host: Homo sapiens | place: China:Ningxia | collected 2014-11-26...
ATCCGGACTCTCCATTAACAGATAGCTATTTCCGCTATTTTGGATTGTATTATCCTAAAAAAGATCTAGTGGGATCGCCAGCTACATCTGATATTTTTGAACATTGTGTCAATAGTTATATTTAAAAAATTATAAATTGTAGATGCTACTAATAGATAAACATTTAAGAGGACTTAGTAGATGGATTTAATTCAAAAAGCGAAAGCGTTCTGTTTGTCAGCCTGTTTGGAGGCTGTTATTGCAATAATTTGCATATGTGTCTATGCCATTGCTGTTGATGTGCTTCAGATTTCCCAATTCATGCGTTTTTTTTTGTGCGTTTGAAATAACGCTGTCTGCCATCTTCCGAATATGGCGTTTCTGCCTGTGTTTTCACGGGCGTCATTTCCCACTGGCAAAAGGAGAGGGCGGTAAAGCCAACATAGATATCGCGATATTTTATCGAGGGGATTTTCTGCTGGTGCTTTTGATGAATATGGGATAGGTTTTGCGTTTGATTTGCTGGTATCCATCTGCCACCGTATTGCTTTATGCGCGCCTTGGAAATTATTTGCAATCGGTGGGAGTGTCGCCGCAAGGCGACGCTGACCCATGTACAGCACTGGTAGTATTGGATAATCCCTCGAACTTGGCTGTTGATGCGATTGATTTCCCCGATGAATTGTTCCTTGCTAAAATTTCTGGGAATTTTCTTGATATCCTCTGCGATACTGTCAACTTTCCGCTGTAACCGTTCTTTGTCTGGTATTGTCTTTGTAATATAGCCTGTTCTGCTGTTTCCCGGTATCATTTTGAGTTCATAGCCGAGAAAGTGGATGTGTTTTCTCCGCACATCTGTTATCAGCGTTTTTTCTGTGGATAATGTCAGCTTGAGTTTGTCTTGCAGAAATGTTTGCAATCTGGATTTCCATTGTTCGGCATGGGCGCGGGTGTCTGTGATGATGACAAAATCGTCTGCGTACCGTATGAGCCATCCCGGATTCAGAGAGGTTTGATAAAGTGACCTTCGCTTGGTTCCCGCAGTCCGGTAAGTTCGTCGAGTTTTCTTATGTTCCCACTGCTTTGTGACCCACTCATCCATTATGTCCAGATAGGCATTGGCCAGCAGCGGACTGATAATTCCGCCCTGTGGGGTTCCGTACTCGTTTACGGTGCATTCATCCATGATCCCGGCTCTCAGCATAGCCTTGATGATTTGCAACACACGCCTATCTCTGATACCGATGTGGTACAGGCGGTTTAGAAGAATTCCGTGGTCAATGTTATCAAAGCATTTGCTTATGTCTCCCTCAACAATCCAGTATTTAGCAGATGTGTGCGCTACCTGATTGATGCGCGCCAGCGCCATCGCGGTATCGCGCATGGGCCGAAACCCGTAAGAATGCTCAAAGAATTGTGCTTCCAAAATCGGTTCCAGCACAATTTTCATACACTCCTGTACGATGCGGTCTCGAATAGTAGGTATGCCCAGCGGACGTTTCTCGGCTTTTCCTGGTTTGTCGATATATTTCCGGCGTATCTTCTGAACTTCAAAGTGCTTAAATGCGTTTTGAATATCCTGAATTACCCACTGATAGGGTCTCTCCAGATAGTCCTTTCGCATGGTTTTGAAATCTACTCCGGGAGTCTCACTGCCGTGATTGCTTTTGATGTTGTGAATTGCTGTGATAATGGTTGCTTCTGCTGACATGATTTCCAGAAGTCCCTTGAACGCTGGCCTCCCGCCTGCGTCGTAGACCTCTTTGCTGTGCTGATACAGCTTGTCTTGGAGTTCGCGTAATTGTGTTTCGGTTTTTGGACTGTCGAATTGTTGTGCCATACGCACCGCCTCCCTCCGGACTTGGTGTTTCTGGTTTTAGTCAGGTATGCCTACGGCTTCCTCGACTTTCTGTTCACATACAATCTGCATTGACTATGCCCCTTCGCTCCACCCCCATTACAGGGGCTTCATCACTACTACGGGCTCCTGCCCCGTGGATAAGCAGGTCATTTCCTACCTGCGCGGGCGAGAGTGTCATCCCTTTTACATTTCCATGTGCCCGTCCACGGTTCCTTTGTTCCCTATGCTTTAGCTTTACATGTTGGTTTTAGTCCATCCCTCTGGCCCGACTGCCATCTTTGGCTGGTGTGAACTTCTGCCAAAGACATTCGACCTCAATGGTTTTCTGCTGTTCTCTGCGGGTGGAAGCGTCGAACAGCGGCAGCACCCCATTCCGGGGCTGATGGCTGTATTATCATCCTCTTCTTTACGAGCCTTACTCTCAGGACTTTTGTCGGTTGCAACAAGACATACTGGACATGACCGATTTATAGCCTCCTGCGGGTGCAGCCATCTCAGACCGCACTACCGCTCTTTACCGGGCTTCGCACACATCACATGACACTGTGATATGCGTGCCGGAGTCTCAGAGTTTTTGTTACCCGTCACACCGGGTCAGGCAGGTACTCCCCCTGCCAAATCAAGCATAGAGTTCAGACTTCTTATGAAATCTGCCTTGTTTTATTGCGTATTTCTACGCAGATTGTCAAGGAACAAAGCGCACCCTCCCCAAAAATAATTCACCTTGCCGACAAGAGAACAGGCGGTGCGTACCACCGCCTCGCGCTCCGGCGACAGGCCCTCCGGCAGATCGCGGAGCAGCGCCGCCGTGTCCCTGCTGACGGAGTACACATCCTCGATCAGCTCCCGCAGGAGGTCGCGCTGCTCCAGCAGTTCGTCCAGCGCCGCGATCTGGTTACGGTTGAAATGATACTCGGTTTTCATCTCCTCTGCCGTTTTTGCGGTAATGGTGATATAGAGGTTTCGCTCCGTCCAGCCATCGTCATCGCCGCTGCCGGGGTGATGAATGATCTCAACACGATGGGTAATGGTGGTCATATCCCAAAAGACGGCTTTCAAGCGAGCGATGCGGTCGGCATCCATGGTGGCCACATCAGTGGCATCCACATCTGCTCCCGCCACCTTCACCGCGAACACCGCCAGCACCTCGATCCAATCGGCGGCTTGTCCGTCAACGGAGATGGAATCATAATCATCTGCCGTTTGCAGGGTTTCCAACCGCTCATTGAACTCATAGTTGACCTGCGCCACCGCAGCGGAGAGCGGCACAACGCCTGCCTCCCGGCTCTCGTTGGAAAAAAGGATGCCGAAGGGTGATGCCACGATTGCCGCCACGAGGATCACTGTCATGAGCAGCACCAGCACCACCGCACCGCCGCCTGCCGCCACGATGGAACTTACGGCGGACGCGATACCTCTCCCAATCGTCTGTACCGCCTGCACCATTGCGCCGCCCATCTTTTTTGCCCCCCTGCCTCCGTTCTTTGCGGATGTCTGGAGCATCGCCCGCTGTGCCTTGCGCTGTGCCGCCGCCCTTGCGCGGCGCGTGATGATTGCATTGTTCGGCGCTGCGTGGTCAGTTGGTCGAACGCGCATGGTGCGCGCGGCCTTGGTCATGGCCTGTCTGCTCTTAGGGCCAGGGCTGCCCTTGGCCGATACCCTCGAATTGCCTTTCTGCGGAGTGGTCATTGTGCCTCCACGGTCGGACCGTGGAGGCATAAAAGGGCTTTCTGTTATTCTTTTTTCGGCAAGGTTCCGCCGATAGGCGGCTTTCGCGTCCTGCGCAGCTTTCTGCCGCCCACGCTCCTGCGGGGCGGCATCTGCGCTTTTGGGACCTCCGCAATTTTGCGGAGAAATGGTCTGACTTCCGACTTCATTTCGTGCAGCGGTTTGTACCGGAGAAAAGGCATATTCCATCGGTGTGTCGATGAAAACACTTTCCGAACCGATCCCCATATCTGCCGCGCTGTGACCTCCCACCACATTTTCTTTACTCTGTCGCAGCTTTCCTCGGTAGTGCTTTATCATGCGCCGCGAGGTATCCGCCGCTCCTGCCGCACCACGGCGCATATTTTTCTCCACGCGGTCGGTGGCGTAACGCACGGGATCGTGGCTTTCCGGCTCTTTTTCCCGCTGTCGCTTGTCCATGTGCTGTTTCAGAAGGGAATCCGCGTCCTTGGGCGCGGGATTTTTCAGCTTTGCCTTGGGCGTGTCCATGCCAGGTCTGATCTTCAAGTCCCGCATGGTATCAGTCCTCACCAGGGCGTGTTGACATTAGGCGGTACAGCTCCGTATTTTTGGGCAGCTCATTGGCGAAAGGCACGATGGCACCGCCTACCTTGATGAGTCCATGACCGGCAGGCGCGTTATCCACATAGCTCATCTGCGTATCCGATGCCCCAAGCAGGCGGGCAAGCTGCTCCCGGTCGGTGGTGGCCTGATTGAGCATCAGCAGAAATTCAGAGTTTGCGAACATCATACGCGCCGTATTGGACAGCAGACATTCCTCCACATTCTGCGTAATGCCGGTGAGTGTCGCACCGTATTTACGGAAGCGCTTCCAGCACTTGTAGAGGAATTCGCTGCTGTAATTGGTAATGCTGTGTCCGCTGCCGCTCCCATTGGCGAAGAACAGATAGATCTCATCGATGTAGACATGGGTGTATTTTCCCTCTCTGCGGTTCTGGATAACGCGGTTATAGATGGCGTCCAGCATTACCAGCAGGCCCACCGATTTCAGATTTTCACCCAGGTCCTGAATGTCAAAGCAGAGGATACGGCTTTTTGTGTTGATATTGGTCTGGTGGGAAAACACATTCAGACTGCCCACTGTGAACAGCTCCAATGCCAGCGCGATCCGGTGCGCCTCCGGGTTGACCTGCTTCATCAGGTCGTCATAGAGGTCCTTCAGCGTGGGCGGCTCGCCCTGATAGTTTTTCAGATATTCCCGGTAGATGTTTCCCACACTGCGGTCAATGATGGACTTCTCCTGCGGCTCGATCTTATCTGCGCCCATAAGCTGCTCATACAGCGACATAATAAACTCGGACTTCATCACCAGCGGCTCCTTGCCATCCCCGTAGCCCTCAGATAAGTCCAGCGCATTGATGTGGCAGCCGTTAGGGTCAGAGGCGGAGATGGTGATGACCTCACTGCCCAGCGCTCGGACCAGTTCCCCGTATTCGCGTTCAGGGTCCACGATGATAATGTCATGGTCGGTGGAGAGCGCCAGCGCGGAGACCTCCTGCTTGGCTGCCATCGACTTACCGGAGCCGGACACGCCGGTAATAAAGCCGTTGCCGTTCAAAAGGTTCCCACGATTGCAGACAATGAGGTTATGCGATACGGCATTGACGCCGTAGTAGATACCGCCCGCGTCCTGGATCTCCTGCGATTTGAACGGCATAAGAACGGCAGTACATTCCGTGGTCAGGGTACGGGTGGCGTCAATACGCTTGAGGCCGAGGGGCAGCACCGTGTTCAGCGCGTCCTCCTGCTGATAGCGCAGAATATTAAACTGACAGCCCCGCGCCCGCCCGATGGCTTGCAGGGCCTCGGTGTCCTGATCGAGCTGTTCGAGGTTATCTGCCAAGTGCGTCAGCGTCACCAAAGCCAGCATCATACGCTGGTCGCGGCTCATGAGGTCGTCCATGAATTCCTTCGTTTCGCTCCGCATCTGCTCCAAGTCATAGGGGATATTGGCGGTAAAATTGTTGTTCTGATTCTGCCGCTGCTGCCAGCGGGTAATATCCGATTCCACGGACATGATCCGCTTGCGAATATCGCTCACGGCCTCGTCCATGGCCACGGGAATGATGTCAATAGAAAGCATCATGTTCCGGGGATAGTCCATCAGCTCCGTGATCATCTCGTCAGAAATAAAGCTGGCATATTCCCGCAGGAACAGGGTGCGGCCCACGTGATTGCCCAGCTCGTAGTGATTTTTCTGAAAGGAGATACAGTCAGGGGCGATGCAGTCCCGGAAGTCATGGCCTTTGCGTATGGTGTCCTCCAAATCAAACCGGAATAGCTGTTCCTCGCCGGGGCGATAGAAGTCATGCAGAAGCCGCAGGCGGTCATTGACTGTGATCTCACGGACGCTGGAGGACATACGGGAAAGTCCCGTGGTGAGGTCAGTCCCAACGCGGGAAAAGAAGGCGCGAGCCTCCTCCACGCTTTTCTTCTCCGCCGAAACGGTGATGTACTTTTCCTGAATGAGATTGTTGCTCTCCGCCGCCTTGCCTAACACCAGCCCATTGTATTCGTTTCGGTAGCGGTCACGGCGGTCGCCCTGCATGGGCATGAGCAGCGTCCGCCCGAAGTCCTTTTGATTGAGCTGACGGTTAAAAAGTGTGATCTTTGCCGTGGCCCCGATGGGCAGTGAGTTCAAGAAGGAGCAGTAGGTCATAAAGAGTTCCCTCTGCTTTTCCGGGGAGGCCACGGCATAATTGACATCAAAAAAGCGCCAAGTTTTTGAAAACTTGCCGCTTACCTGAAACACGCCGTCTTGATAAATGCGTTTGATGGGAATGGATTTCTGGACGCTGCGGGGAACGAAAAAGGCGTCTCGTTCCGCGCTGCGCCGATGCTTAAAAAGGATCAATGTTTCTTCACCTCTCGTTTCAGTGCTTCTTCGTAGTAGTTTTCCGCTTTCCAGACGCGCTTGCCTGCCATGATGACCTCAGATTTCAGCCATGCCCACAAAAACTTTTCAAGAGTCAGGCTGTTGTACTGAAAAAATCCGGCAGCGGCCACGGGGGCAGCGCCGACAATGCACACCCAACTTACCGTTTCCCGGTCCAACACTCGGCTCAGGCTGAAATACAGCACCACGGCTACGCCAACCGCCAGAACGGAACAGATGAATTGCCGCACGGACAGGCCGAAAAAGAGCGTTTCGCGGTAAGCTCTAATTTCTTTGTTGATTTTGATTTCCAATTAAACCCCTTCTTTCCGCAAATTTAATAAAAAAAGATGATTTGGAATAGCCTCCAAATCATCTTTACTCAATCCGCGATATACTCCGCAATATCTTCCAACTTGCAATCTAACGCCTTACACAGCTTGTCTAAGGTTTTTGTCTCCATGTTCTCGTTATTTCTGAGCCGCCGAATGGTCTTGCTGTCAATGCCGCCCTTTTCTCGAAGGGCGTAGGTAGTGACACCCTTCTGCTCCATAACCGCCCATAGCTTGTCGAATTTAATCATGGGAACCTCCTCAGCTTGACTACTCATATTATGGGGGTTATAATCCCATGTATTAAGGGGATATAATCCCCATACAGAAAGTTGAGGTGTTCAAAAGTGGAGTTGGCTATGGAATTATTAAGTCACATCCTTGCCCAAGGTGAGGTGCAGATCACTTTCCCACAGCAGAATGAGCCATTTACACAGATAGTGGAAGGACAATGCTATCAAGCACTCTGTAAAATCAAAGCAATTATTGAAGATGATCGTCTTAATGACAGTGAGTGCTTTCAAAAAATTGAGGAGATTATTCGCGCATTTGAAGAAATCGGAAGCGGTGGCGGTATTCGCCATGATTTTGGTTAAAGCCCCAGCATCTCTTTTGCGATATGGTCGGCAGCCTTTACCAAACCCACCAGCACCAGCAAATTAAATATGACCTCGCCCAAATAGCTCCACACCTGCGTCACCACGGATGCGCTGCTATCCACCACCGGCGTACCGCTGGAGGAAAAGGCCGAAAAGATGATGCAGGCCAGAACGATCACCGCCCCTTCCATGCACACGCCTACATAGCTCCGAAGAAACGCCTTGCCAAAGTGGGAAGTCCCCTCTCCGGCAAAGGACGCCAGTGCCACCGGGGACAGCGCGGCATACATATAGATCTTAAAAAAGCGCCCATAGACGGTGAGGATCATAATGAAGGCCAGCACCGTAATAAATAGGCTTCCCAGCAGCGTCACCAGCCAAAGGGGGATGCTTGCAAAAAAGCCCACATCTCCGATGGCGTCCGCGATCTCCTGCGGCAGCGCCACGGACGCGCCGGTCAAGCCACCAACGCTGCCCGCCGCCGTTGCCACAATGCCGCTGCACACATCAAATATATTTACCAGCAGGTCCATACCGTAGGTGATACCCAGCTTTGCCAGCACAAAGTAGATGAAGTGCCGCAGCAAGTGCTCCGGCCTTTGAAAGTCCCGAAAGCTGGATGCACTGCGAAAGATACCGATGGCAAAGAACAGCACCAGCAGCCCGTAGCCGATGGCCTGCATCCCGCCGTTGATGGTCACAATGGTCTGCCAAATGGTGCCACCCTTGAAGGTCTGGGGCGATTCCGTCAGCAGCGACCACATTTCCGTCATTTTACTATTCCAAACGCCAAAGGCGTTGGTCAGGTTTTCTACGATCCAGTTGTTATCCAAATGAAAATCACCTCCCGCAAGGGAGCCGGGAGATCCGTCGCAAGGCAGTATCTCCCGGCTCCTTTCATTAGATCGCGCCGATGGTGGTCAGAATTTCCTTTGCAAAGGCGATCATTAAGCCACCAAAGAGGCAAAGAAAGCCCTGCGTTCTCTGGCTGGCATCATGGGACTGGATCGACATACCCACCTGCACGATGCCCCAGCCGAGAATGATCACGCCCAGCGCCTTGATGATGCTGAAGATAAAATCGGAAAGGTTATTTACAATATCCAGCGGATCGCCGCCCGCCGCCATCGCGGGCGTAGCGCAGCAAAGACAGAGAACAGCAGCCCCAGCCGCCGTCCAATAGCACCGCTTCACCTTACTCAGTCTTGTCGGGTTTGAAATCTTTTTCTTTTTCAGATAATTCATGTTCAGGTTCCTCCACGTCAATAAAATCATAATCGTCCAGTGATTTGAACGCATAGGGCAGGTCAGGCAGCGCATAATCCGGCGCGCCCTGCGGCTTGTGGATATAAGGCTTTGCCTTACCGTCTGTTGTCAGCTTAATATTGGGGTGTCGCTTGATGTTGTACTTTTTGTCCAGTACAGGATCTTCCCCTCGTATAAACAAGATCGCTTTATGGGTGTCCAATTTTCGTACCTCGTCAATGGTCATCAGGTCGCGGCCCGTCTGCTGGAAGTTGGTAGAGCTGGAGCCGCTGCGTCCCTTCGTCTGCCCTCGTGTGCGGGTTGCGATGGTCTCCTTGCCCAGCAGCTTTACGATAAACTCCAGCGAAGTCGGCTCGTTGCCGCCGCCGAGGAAGAGCAGCGTGTCGCAGTTGCCGATGATGCTTTCCCATTCCTTTTCGTACAGCGCCTTGATCTGCTGAATGTTCTGCACGATGATGTTCAAGCCGATGTTGTAGCTGCGGCAGGTGGCCAGAATTTTCGGATAGCTCTCCGGCTGGGCCACATTCGCCCATTCGTCCTGAATGACGCGCACCGGCACAGGCAGACGCCCGTTGTGCTTCTCGTCCGCCCTGCGGTAAAGTGCCTGAAAGCATTGGGTATAAAGCATTCCCACAAGGTAGTTCATGCTGCTGTCATCAACAGGAATCAGGCAAAAAATCGCTTTCTTTTTCTCGCCCAGACTTCCAAAGTCCATCTCATCCTTCCTTGTGATTTCGGCATACTGCGGGATATTGAAGGTCGCCAACCGAACTGCGGCAGTCACAACAATGGATTTCGCCGTCTTACCCGCTGCCTGCTTGAATATTGCATACTGCTTCACCGCAACATGGTTCGGCTGTTCCTCCTCCAAGGCTCGAAACAGCATATCCAGCGGGCTGCGGTACTGCTCATCTTCTTCCTTTACATCGGCAAAATTCATCATGTAGATCAAAGTTTCAAAGTTCTGTTCCTCCGAGGGTGCTTCGCTGACAAGATACAGCATAAGGGCCGAGTCCAGAGCGATCTCACCCCGTTCCCAAAACGGATCGTTGCTGGAAGCGTTGCGGGGCGTGGTATTTTTGATGAGGTTATCAATGAGGGTCAGCACATCCTTTTCACTGTGAATATATGAAAAGGGGTTGTATCCGTCGGACTGGCTTGGGTCGATCAGGTTGAACACCCGGACTTCGTAGCCCTGCGCTGCCAACAAAGCGCCTGCCGCGCGCAGCAGCTCGCCTTTGGGATCTGTGATAAGATAGGAGCAATTCGCGCTGTAAATATTGGGTTTGCAGAAAAACCGGGTCTTGCCGGAGCCGGAGCCACCCACCACCAGAACATTCATGTTGCGCTGGGTGATATAGCCGTCCATACCCAGCCGGACGCGCTGGGTCAGAATGATGTTGGCGTCCTTATGCTGGTGATCCATATACTTCCGGTTCAGTTCCTTGGGATTGCCTCATTTAGCGCTGCCGTATTCCTCGCCCGGTCGCCGGTTCTCCCGGCTGGAGTAGTAAAGTGCGACGCCACAGCCGTAGAACAGCAGACCCACAAGCATGAATTTCAGTGTGTGAGCTGTCCAGCCAATGGCAAAGGGGCGTTCCAGCACTTGGCTGAAACGCCCCATCCATTGAAAGAGGTTCATACCGTCCTCGTAGGCATAGGCAGCGATTGCCGCCAACCAGAGAACCAACGGGGAAAGCGCCGCCCACACAGGGGCGGCGCTGCGAAAGTCATTCTGCCGCAAGGCTTAGTACCCCGTCTTGGGCAGCTTCGCCGTTGTTTTTGTGTAGACGGTGGTGAGCCAGCGGGACACTGCCTGAATCCACTGCCCGTTGTAAAGGCCGCCCGCATCTGCCACATTCACAATGCCGGAGCTGTTGGCAAGACCGCTGCGGGCAGTGGCGTAGATATAAGGCGTTTCTACCTGTGCAAAGCCCGCCTTTACATTTCCGAACACGAACATGACTTCGGTGACACGCTCATTGGCGGCAAGGCCGAGGACAGCGGGGCGGGCGTCCAATACATAAACCTTGCTCGTACTCAGATTGTCCGCCAAAGTGCGGTAGTCGCCGGAGAGGTTGGTCTTATAGACCACCTTGTAGGAAAGCGGCTGATTGTAGCTGCCGGTGACGATTTTGCTCAGCGTCACCTGCGCGGGAAGCTGATCGCGCCAATAGAAGGAGTCGAGGGCAACGGTGGAACTGTTCTTGATGTCGGAAAACACATAGCGGATGGGCTGACCGGGAACGGCCTGCACGGGACCTGTTTTCTTAATGGAAATGCCGGTGGAAACACTGCTGTCCTGCACCTCAAAGGTGACGATCTGCCCGTTGAATTCCAGATAGGCGGTCATCACTGTGGGGTTGATGGAGTAATTCGCAGGCGCTTTGATTTCACGGACGGTATAGCGGGACAGGGGCAGCGTCTTGGAAACGGCGCGTCCGTTGCGGTCGGACTTGATGGTGTCCACCACATTACCCGCCTTGTCGTAGATCTCAAACACCGCGCCCTCCAGCAGCGTCCCGGCAGGCAGGCCATTGATAGGATTGTCGTTCGCAGATTTTTTGATGATCTGGATCTGGCCACAGATCGGCGTATTCTCCCATGTCAGCTCCGTCACCTCGCCGCTACGGACATAGACGGTTTTCAGTTCAGTATCCGAAACATATCCCTCATTCTCCAGTTCCCGCAGGTAGTAACGTCCGCTTTCGGTCAAATTGTCGATGTAGACATAGCCGCGCTGGTCGCTGCTATACTCCCCGATGGGACGATGATTGCCGTCATAAAGCAGGAAGGTCACGCCGGGGATACCCTCGCCGGTGATGGCATTGACCTTGTGGATCAGGATGCCGGAAATGGCCTTGTTAGTCACCGTCTTGGTGGTCATCTTTCCATCTTCCACGGTGAAATAAATGGGGGTATTGTCCAGCTGGAAGCCCTTGCCTGCCTCAGTCTCCACGGCGTAATAGCTGTCACTTGCCAAGGGCGCATACACGCGGCCATCCGGCCCGGTGGTGACGGTGTCCATCAGTCCGCCATCGCTGACACGGCGGATCTCGAAGGTGGTGTTGGGGATGCGCTGGGTTTTGTCCGCCGCATTGACCTTGATGAGCTCCACGCCGCCGATGGGCGCGTTATAAAAATACAAAGACTGCGTATCGTCGGGGTTGACTACAACGGTTTGGGTGCGGGTATTTTCGTCGATGGCGTAACCGTCGATGGATTTTTCCTCTGTCACCACCAGTGTGCCGGTGACACCCTTGAGAATGATCTGCCCGTTTTTATCGGTATAGTACAGACCGTTGGAGCTGATTTTCCCGTTTTCGTCGGGGACGAACTCGCCGGTAGCCGTAGTGATCTTGAAGGTGACTCCCGCCAGCGGCTTCTTCGTCACAGCGTCCAGCTTGTTGATAATAAGCGCGCCCTGACGCTTGTTCCAGAAGGTCAGGTTTTGCACTGTCCCTGCCTTGATGAGAATGTCCTGGGGTGTGCCGTCCAGCACGAATCCATCCACAGATTTGATCTCACGGGCAAC
>ENA-UERN01003047-UERN01003047.1-human-gut-metagenome-genome-assembly--contig:-NODE-3047-length-12178-cov-8.769441_pt1 | contig 12178 bp, 18 predicted proteins | sample MGYA00242950_ERZ507950 | MGnify/ENA primary metagenome ERZ507950 (study PRJEB26167, sample SAMN06115515) | human gut metagenome | host: Homo sapiens | place: China:Ningxia | collected 2014-11-26...
CTCGCGGAACTGGCCGCCTCCATTGCCACGCACGGCCTTATTCAGCCCATCCGGGTGCGAGCCGCAGAACAAGGCGGCTATATCATCGTCTGCGGCGAACGCCGCTACCATGCCGTGCAACCGCTCGGCCAGACCGAAATCGAGGCCATCGTCGATGCCGCTCCCGCCAACGAACGGGCGATCTTCGACCTCGCGCTCTCGGAGAACATTCAGCGCGAGGAGATGCCGTCGCTGAAGACGGCACAGGCCTGTTCAGCCGCATCGAGAACCGCCGCTTCATGCACACGGTGCGGCACGATCTTTCCGAACGGGTTATCGAGCTGCTATGCCGGCAGATACATCGTGAAATATGCACATTGCACTATGGCGGACAAGTCGTGGAATGACCTGCCTGCCACACCAGAGAATTGTAAGTTGTAAAATATTAAAAGTGCCCGGAAAGCCGGGCACTTTTAATTGGGTTCAATCCCGGATCAATATCTGTGTTTCGGATATTCCGGAAAGAGGATCAGCCAACATAGTCCGATGGCGACCAGTACCATTCACGCTGCGATGTTTTCCGGCTGGGCGAGTTGCAGAACTTCCTCGATGACCATGAATCTCCGGAGTTGGGGCTGGACTGCGACGAAGCCGCCGCGGAACGCGACCGTCTGCAGCTTCGGATCTATGCCGAGGCCATCACCGCCTTTATGAAAAGGCAACCCGCAGCATTTCCGGACAATGTGTGCCTGCGCGACTATGCCGAGGCGCTGGTCGATATCGCCTATGAAGCCGGCCGCAGGAAGTTCCGGCCCTCGGACAATTTCCGCGATACGGCCGCGACGCTCATTGCCTGGGGCGACGAGTTCTCCCGGCAGCACGGGGATGCGAACCGGACGGAGAAGGAGTACCCCAACGAGATTTACCGATTCACCGACGAGAAACTGCGAGGCGTTTCGAATAAGGACGATCCGAATGCGGAGTTCGACATCGCCTTTCTGAACCGTGCAGCACTCGAAAGACATGGATATGACGTTGCGACGATTACGGACAGCGATCTGCAGGAGTTGGCCGGACGGAATGGAAGGCGCTCGATGCTCCCGTTTCCGAGCGGCGCATCTACAACACGCCCCAGCCCGTGAAACTCGTCAAGGACCACGGGCGGCATACCACGGTCTGCTATTTCGTCAGACCGGAAGACGACATCAGGCAACCGCAGGACATGACACTCGAAGAGTTAATCTACAAAGAGTCATGCCCTACAAGCAAAGTTACAGCGTAGAATGATCCCATCATCCGTATGCCACTCGATTTGGATGATGTGGACACGTAGACTTGCCGAATCATCGACCTCTGTGAGCGAGCCAGTGTTCAGGTCCCTGTGCATCCGAGGCTGCGCGATACAATGTATTAATATAATATCCATTTACCATGCACGAAGCAGAACAATATTTACGCAATCCAGAAACCCCGAACTCCCTGTACATCCAGTATCAAGGTCGACGCCGACGCCTGTTTTACAACCGCGATCAAAACATTTGCGGCATTATCGGTATTGGCAGACGAAGGTATGGCTTCGGATTCGGCGACTGGGACAACATTGAAAAGATTTTCAAACCGGCTCCGGACAAAGCCCCTGAGGAAATCAATCGTCGTCTGATCTGCAAATTCCAACGGGAAGCGGCCAAAGCGGGATTCACAAGCCCATTCATCCGCAATATCCAGAATGCCGATTACAGAAAAAGTCTCTATAAAAACGGGATCACGACCGGCACCTGCATCGACGGGCAGATCATTACGCTCGATGCCGTGCGGAGATACTGCGGCGAAACGACCTACCGGTGTTTCTGCGAGGCAGTCCGTAGCCGCACGCCGTTCCACTCGGGCCGGTTTGACTTTCGGGGCTACGACGGTTCGCTATGGGTGGAGCCCTGCGATAAGGATGATGGCTACCACCGGGTTGGAGACCTTGCCGCAGGATTCTCCAAAGAGTACCGCGGATGCGGTAACGGTTATTACTATCTGCTTATCAACGAACAAACCTTCATTGGCTGCGATATAGACTAACGAAAATCCGGACTATTATGAAAATCATGTGTCAGGAACATTACGGCAAGGTAGTGCAGTACGCCGAAAGTATCGGCGACAAGACGCTCCACGAGTGTCTGAAACGGCTCGAACGGCGGGAGCAAAATCCCCATCATCCGTGTGAGATCGAACTTTACAAAGACTTTGCTCCGCATTCATTCCTTTTCAAGGAACGCTATCCCGACGGACGTTTGGGCGTTGTCGGCGGATTGGTCTATCACGGGCAGCCGGACCGCTCGTGCTGTTTCATCGACGAGCCGTTTCACGGTTGGATGACCCATACCTGAAAAGTTGAATACGAATTGTCGATCCCGGCCGGACACAATAAATCCGGCCGGGATTTTGTTTTATTATTAAATATTGGTAATTTTGCGTAAAGACTGAACAATTATGAAAACGACATCGGTAGCCCTCGGCGTTTATTTCGAGGATTTCATCAAGGCAAAAATCGCACAGGGGCGTTATAATAATGCCAGCGAGGTTATTCGGGCAGGCTTGCGGCTTTTGGAGGAGAACGAGAGCCGTCTGACGGAGTTGAAGACTGCCATCCGCGAGGGAATCGACAGCGGCGTAGCCGAAGGATTCGACCCGGAGGATCATCTGAAAACCCTGAAAGCCAAGCGGACGAATGGATGAAATACGGTTTACCCGCAAAGCGGTCGAAGACCTTTCCGACATTTGGAACTATACGGCGGATATGTGGTCGGAGCGGCAGGCGGATACCTATTACAGGTTATTGATCGCCTCCTGCCGCAAGCTGGCAGGCAATCCTGTGTTGTTCGGTCGGGAATATAAGGAACTTGGAGCTGGAATTTACGGATTCAAGGTCAATAAGCATATCGTCTTTTATCGCATTGTAGGCGATAAGGGGATTGAGGTCGTGCGTATACTTCACGAACGGATGGATCTTAGCAACCGATTCGCAGATTAGAAAACATTAAAAAAATAAGCATCCGTGACAAAACAAGAAATCGTTAAACAAATCGCTCGGGAAACAGGTGTCGAGGCCACGACCGTATCAGCTGTCGTGGAGGGTTTTATGAAAGAGGTGCGCGTCGCGCAGATTCGCAAGGAAAACGTTTTCCTGCGCGGATTCGGAACGTTCCTGATTAAGCACCGTAAGGAGAAGACAGCACGTAACATCACAAAGAATACGACGCTCAAAATTCCGGCGCACGATATTCCGGCGTTCAAAGCATCGCCCGAATTTCTGCGTCTTTTGAAATAGTACAACAAGCCGAGTAAATTGCTCGGCTTTTTTCTTTATTTTACATCCCACCTTTGTCAAGTTTATTTTCGAGCACCGGTGCTTTTACCCTGTAATACAACATAGGCACGATATTTTCGTTTGTATTGCGAACGAACTCCGCAGGGAGTACCGAGGAAACGACGCAATTTCACACTACACAGCCGGCAGGAACCGGCAAAGCCCCGCTTAACTATTTGTCGAAACGACGACACGATGCCCGACTGCATTGTGTGCCGACACCCCGTATGCCCCTGCGCCTAATTATGCACGATGAATATTCATTTCGATATATATGGTCTTATAACGACGACTGTCAAATCGCTGCCCTACGTCAGCGAGGGCATTCCGGCGGGATTCCCGTCGCCGGCCGCGGACTATATCGGCGACCGCATCGACCTGAACGAAGTCCTCATACTGAGTCCGGGTGCGACATACTATGCCCGCGTTCGAGATTACTACTTGGTCGAGGAGGAGCTGGAGCAGGGTGACGGCATCCTTTTCGACACGCGACTTGCACCGCGCACCGGGGACCTGGCGTTTTGCGAGGTCTGCGGCGAACGGGTGCTGAAATATATCCGCAAACGGGGGGGGGCGCGAGCTATGGCTTCTCGGCGGCGGGACGGACGACACGCTTCCTGTTGACCGCGAAACCGAAGCGCGGGTGCTGGGCGTCGTTACGGTCGTCATCAAAATCCGGCGGTTCAAGCGACGGCGCACACGCCTTATCGACCGCCTGCCGCAGAAGGAACAACCCGCGCTGTTCGAGCGGCGGGCGATCCGAGCCTCGTATTTTCCGGAGAGCGACGAGCCGTGCGGAAGGTTCGGGCGATCTCGTGGATGTTGGCCTTGATACCGATGATCATCGGCTTGCGGGCCAGTCCCAGACGGTGCATCTCATACGCTGCGACGCACATGATGAGCGTCTTGCCCGTACCGACCTCGTGGTCGCAGATGCCGCCGCCGTTCTGCTTGATCATCCAGATTGCATCCTTCTGGCTGGGATACAGGTCGTTGATGCCCAGCCCCCGCAGGTCGAGCCCCGGAAACTGCTGATGGCTGCCGTCGTAGCGTGGACGGACATAGCAGTTGAATTTGCGGTTGTAGAGATCGGTCAGCCGCTCTTTGAAATCGTCGGGCTGCGCATGCAGCCATTCGACGAATGCCTGCCGGATTTCGGTGATGAGCGTGTCGGCCTTCTGCCGGGCCTCGAAGTCGGGAATCCGGATGGTCTTGCCGTGTTCGTCCTTGCCGCCGTCCTTGTTGATGTTGGGCAGCGCGTTGAGCATGGCATGATGCAGCAGATCCATACCGTCGTAGACCTCGAAGCCCCCTTTGACGACGTATTTCTGGGAGATCAGGAGACTGTACCCGTGGTTCTCGATGCCGAAGGCATCCATCTTCGCCGAATAGCTTACCGATACGGGAGCCTGAAAGAAATGCCCGCAGAAGCCTTCGTAAATATCGGTCGGTATCCATCGCTCGCCGAGGTTGAAATCCAGCTCCTCGAACTCGATGCGTTTGGGTGCGGCCTCACTAAGTAGCGCGAGCGAACGGCGATCGGGATTCTCCCTGAGGTAATTTTCGATTCATTCGGCTTTGGCGACGACATTCCCTGCCGCGAGCCGTTCGCAGATTTCATACCCTTTGACCATCGGATTGTAGAAAATGCGATCGCCCAGCTCGTCGATCAGCTCTTGCCGGGGACGCGATGCGAGCGACTCCATATAGGAAAACTCCACCCGTCCGAACTTGTTGAGCGAGGCGGCCAGCGCTTCGGCCGCCGTATCGACGTGTTTGATTTCGTTGGGATCGAACGATACGGGACGTTGCAGGATGTCGGAGAGCTGTTTTCGGCCTTTGACGAAGCGTTCGAGTCCCAGCACCTCCCGCCCGCCGGGATCGTTCAGGATGAAGGCGGCATTCTCCTTCTTGTTCAGATCGCCCAACAGAGCCGTGAAGTTCTCGTAACATCCGTTGAGTTTGCGCCGCAGGCCCTTGTATTCGATCTCGTTCTGCATTTCGAGCCGGTAGAGCAGCTGGTAGGTATCCCGCAGCGGGATATAGCGTTCGGCCCGGTATCGGGACAAGGTTCCCAGCTCTTCGGGATGGAACGTACAGCCCTGTCGTGTCAGGCCGCCCAGACGCCCGACTTGCCCTTCGAACCAGATCAATAAAGCATGGATCGACTATAAACGAGTCACATCACCCCACCATGACGGGTGATTTCTCTCCAAAGCAGATTAACAGATACTTCAATAACTTTTCGGCATTTATCCGACAAGCCGGTTCCTCTTTGAATATATGTTGAAAAGCCTTGTCGAACGCATCCCAGAGTTTTAGGCTCTCCCTTGTTTTTAGAAGATTGTTATCGTCGCATCATGAAAGGTATCAGTTTTATCAAGTTCCACAGGATCGTGAAAGGGGCTGTGAAAAAGCCGACAATTACGGAAAGGAGTAATTTAAGCACGTAATAGATCGCCCAAGCCGTCAAATCTCCCTGCACCAATCGCCAGCCGACGACAGAGTTCAAGAACTGCCAGCCGGAGACCACGGCCATCAGCATATAACCGCTGGCAAATCTTCCATCGGGAAATCCATTCCCTTCCATGAAATTCCATTTATATCCCAGGATGAACAGCCCGATATAAACAAGCAGATGAAAAACAATCGAGCCGACAGTCTGGCTTCTCAATTTTTCACGGCATGCGGCGCATACGGGTTTTTGCCGGTTTTGTACGCATTGTACACACAGTCCTTTTCCGCATTCCGTACATTGGGCGACTGCCGCTTCGGCAGGATGATTTGCACAATTCATAAATCGAGGTTAAAGGTTTCGTATGCAAAAATAATTTTTTCTGCCTAAAAAATACGCTGGCGCAAAAGAAAAACCAGTGCAATACCATCCTTCGCCCTGGTCCGAAAATTTGGGAAAACGACCGATATTTCTTATATTTGTAAGGATCGAATGTGTATTTCAATACATTCGGTCCCAGATATATAACATTCGGTCGTTTTATAACCTTTCGGATATGACAATCGAGAAACTGGACGGCACTTCACCCCGCCTTTACACGCTCGTCGCTCCGCTGGTCATGCGGCGCAGCGTATTGCGCCAGAACAACAACTACCCGTTTTGGACTTCGCGTGCGCACACGTGGTTCGTCGCGTGGGAGGGTGAGACCGTCTTCGGGTTCATGCCCGTGGAGATCACCGACGGCGGCGTGGCCAAGATCAACAACTACTACGTTTCGGGTGACGATCCGCTGCTGCTGTCGCGCTTCCTGCGCGAGATCATCCAATACTACCACCGCGACTATACGATACGCTCCGTGACGTTGCTCCGCCACGCCGAGGTGTTCCGCACCGAGGGATTTGTTCCCACGAAGGAGTGGACACAATACGTGACGATGCAGTACGGGAAAAAGCGGCAGCCATGAACGTCTACGAGCGGACACAGCGGCGGCTGAAAACGGTCTTCGATCTTTTCGACAACATCTACGTCTCCTTCTCCGGCGGCAAGGACAGCGGCGTGCTGCTCAACCTCTGCATCGACTACATACGGCGGCACGGCCTGCGGCGCCGAATTGGGGTCTTCCATATGGATTACGAAATCCAGTACCGCGATACGCTCGACTATGTGGACCGCACGCTGGCCGAGAACACCGATATCCTCGATGTATACCGGGTCTGCGTGCCGTTCAAGGTGCAGACCTGCACCTCGATGTTCCGGCAGTACTGGCGGCCGTGGGAGGAGTCGAAGCGGGACATCTGGGTGCGGGAGATGCCCGGGGGATGTCTTACGCAGCGCGATTTCCCGTTCTTCACCGACGAAATGTGGGATTACGAGTTCCAGAACCGCTTCGCCGAATGGCTTCACGCGCGCAGCGGCGCGGTGCGCACGTGCTGTCTGATCGGCATCCGCACGCAGGAGAGTTTCAACCGCTGGCGCACGATTTACAGCGACCGCAATCACCATCGCTTTTCAGGCAAACGGTGGATACGCCAGTGGGTCGGCAAGGGTATTTGCAACGCCTATCCGCTCTACGACTGGCTGACGACCGACATCTGGACGGCGAACGGTCGTTTCGGCTGGTCCTACAACCGGCTGTACGACCTTTTCTACCGGGCCGGCGTGCCGCTCGACAGTCAGCGCGTGGCCAGTCCGTTCATCTCGCCGGCCATCGCCAGCCTGCATCTCTACAAAGCCATCGATCCGGATACGTGGGGACGTATGGTCGGCAGGGTCGACGGGGCCAATTTCGCGGCGTTGTACGGCAGGACGGCGGCCGTCGGCTGGCAGTCGGTGCGCCTGCCGAAAGGAATGACGTGGGAAAGCTACATGCACTTCCTGCTCTCGACCCTTCCGGAGCCGACGCGGCGCAATTACCTCGAAAAACTCTCCGTAAGCATCCGCTTCTGGCGTGAAAAGGGCGGATGCCTCTCCGAGGAGACCATCGCCAGACTGCAAAAGGCCGGCATCCGCATCGAAGTCGGCGACAGGAGCGCCTACCGCACCGACAAGCGTCCGGTGCGCATGGAGTATCTCGACGACACAGATCTGCCGGAATTCAGTCTGCTGCCTACGTTCAAGCGTATCTGCATCTGCATTCTGAAAAACGACCACGCCTGCAAATACATGGGTTTTTCGCCCAACAAGAGCGAAACGCTGCGCCGCAGGAAAATCATGGAAAAATATGAATCGCTATTACGAACATCCGACCGAAAAAAGCTACCGGAGCCCTGTCTATAACGTTCGTGCCGTACCGGTGGAGAAGGTCGTAGCGAACAGCTACAACCCCAACGTCGTGGCGCCGCCCGAAATGAAACTGCTGGAACTGTCGATCTGGGAGGACGGCTACACGATGCCGTGCGTCTGCTATTACGACGCAGGGAAGGACCTTTACGAACTGGTGGACGGCTACCACCGCTATCTGGTGCTCAAGACCTCGAAACGCATCTACGAACGCGAACGGGGGCTGCTGCCCGTGGCCGTGATCGAGAAGGACCTTTCGAACCGCATGGCCTCGACCATCCGCCACAACCGGGCGCGGGGCACGCACAACGTCGAGCTGATGAGCGAGATTGTCGCAGAACTGACCCGGGCGCGGATGTCCGACCAGTGGATCATGCGTCATATCGGCATGGACCGCGACGAGTTGCTGCGATTGAAACAGATCACGGGCCTCGCCGAACTCTTCTCCGACAAGGAGTTCAGCCTCGGCGATGCCGACGAGGACACGGTCGAATTTGTACTATAACTGCCCGCTTATTCCGGAATCGCGATCAGCTCCACGGGCTGATCCCGTTTCGGGTCCAGCGGATGGGACTGACAGGACGTTTTTCCGAAGTCGATCCATGCATGATCCGACCGTCGTAAGGGGGGGGGCACCAGCGCCAGCGGACGGTATTCGCGCTGCCCAAGCTCACGATCTCCTATGACAAGGTACTTTTAGAGGAAATCACCGAGAAAAACGGAGCCCGGCATCAGACTACCGAAATAACGAGCCGGGAGATTTAGAATGCCCAACTCCATGAAAACACCGGGGGCTGTCCGAAATTTCGGACAGCCCCCTCCCTTCATTAACGAGTCGCGTCACCTCACCCCGACGGGTGATTTCTCGCCCAAACAGATTATCAGGCATTTCAATAACTTTTCGGCATTTATCCGGCAGGCCGGTTCCTCTTTGAGTATACATTTAAAAGCTGAGTCGAACGCATCCCAAAGCATCAGGCTGAAGCGGTCGGCTTCGACAGGGCTCATGTACTTGGCCTCCATGGTCGGAAGCCACATTGAAAATTCGACGTTGACCGATTGCCGGAACAATTCCAGCAGTTCGTCGGATTCGTGGCGGTAGTCGAGAAACGTGTTTTCGCAAATCCCGAACTTGGGCCGAATAATTGAGTGATAGATCTTCGCATGGGTCCTGCGATGGTCGTGCTTCTCGAAAAACCAGCGGTCGATCTTTTTAACGCTTACCACACGATAGGGGCGATAGGGATTCTCGTTATCCTTTTTCATAACTGTAAAGTTTTAAGCCGGATGACATTATCCTTATCTTAAATTTACATAATTCCCCTATTCGAGATTTTCCATATTGTCCCGAAGTTTGGAGCGTACCGCCGGCCAACATTTCCCCGCAATTCACGTTTCGATGAGTCGTATGGAATAAGGCGGCATCTCTATTGTTAAATGCAGGGCTCTTATTTTTTATCGCAAAAAATGAAGCCTGCTTAAAATAAAAAATTGGAATGGTTCCACATGTTCTTGCAAGGGCCCGACGTTTCATCCATCTTTGCCGCACAAACTATAAAACAGACTAAACGAATGAGAGTGAAATACTGTAATTTCAAAGTCGGGGAGGTATATCTTTTCCATACCGACGATCCCCGATGTCCGGATGCGGAATCCTTATGGGGTCTTTACGACAGACACGACGGGGGCTCGGTCCGACTGGAATCTTGCTCGACGGATCAGAAGCATTTTTCGAAAGGCCGGCATCTACCTGAGCAATACCGGTTCTGCCGCCTCTCGACCCGCAGTGAATTACGTGATTACATGGTCAACAGCATTTGCTCGGAAATAAAGGGCCTTTCCTGAAATGAGCAGGGACAATTATAATCCGTACCGGATAGTCGGCGCCAAAAAGATCGACGTATGGTTTTATGAAGAGGGCGATATGCGAAGAACGCACCGCATCGCCTACGAACTGGTCATTCTGCCGCTGTACGGAGTCTGCGAGAACAGTTTTCTGGATTACAGACACCAATCCGACGAACTGCTCGAACTCTTTATCCAGCCGCCCTATATCGAAGTTCCGCTGTGGCTGATGGTGATGACGGTCAAGAAAATGCCGGTTCACGAAGCCAACCGGTTCTTCGAGCTCCTCCGCACGAAGATGGACCGCATATTCAGGAAAACGTCCTACCCGCTGACGGCCAATCAGCTCTTCAGACTGCTCGTCGAAACCCTGGCAGAGTTCATGTATTAGAAGAGTGACGCGACTCATTGCCGGAGGGGAGGCCGTTATCGGTCTCCTCTCTTTTTGTATGATGTCAGGCAGCTTTGCGTTCAGAGTCCGAGCGTCTGCATTTCCGCGACCGGCTCTATAATGCCTTCGTCGTAAGGGTCCCCGTAGTTGAACTTCGGCCGCACGGGCCATGCCGTCATCTCTTTTTCGGGGTATACGGTCAGCAGGGCCGCGACGGCCATTTCTCGAAAAGCGTCTCGGCCCGTGCGTTTTTGAACAGATTCTCCCGGTCATAACGCTGAGCATCTCCGGGCTTCGCAGTTCTTGGAATCAGCCCCCATTGCATCACTTGGAGTTTGTCGCTCCCGGAAACAATGACACATTGCGGCTCGGCGTATGCGGGGATGACGTATATATCCTCGGCCAGCCGAACGTCATAAAGGCTCATCCTGCGTCCGGGTCCGGTGTCCTGACGGACCCTTGCGTCCCGTTCCTGCTCGGCGAGTACCTGCCGTGCAGCTTCGATAATATCCAACTGCTTACTGTACCTTTTGGCTACGGCCGCTGCATTTGCTGGCAGAGAGGTGAAAAAACACATAAACAAAAATTCTTTACAAAGTTAGACGGCAATATCTATCCGGTCGCTCCACTTGGTCGAGGGACATTTCGAAAGCATCTCGCGATGCAGCCGGGTGTTATTCTGCCCGGTCAATTCCGCACCCAGCACCACGAGGCGGCTGTCGAGGTTCAGCGGTCCGTTGACCTCGTCCACCGCGGCCTGCAAACGCCGCAGCTGCCGGATGGAGTGAGTGACGATGCCCCATATCAACCGTTCGTTCTCGCCGGTAATCCGAATCGGAGCATAGTCCTTGTTGCCGGGCATCAGCCAGATCTCCCCGTCGTCGTGCACCTCGACGTATTTCATGGTGAAACCTTCGGAGGTGACGCATACGGCAAGATCGCCCCACCGGGGTTCGAGCATCCGGTCCACGATCACCGAGTCGCTGTCCTCGATGTCGTCGTCGATCAGGGAGATGCCCCGCACTTTCCCGAAGAAGGTGCTGACCGGGTTGGGAATCAGCTCTTCGGTCAGGTCGACGAACCCCTCGACGGGCCTATCCCAATGCCTGTCTGCTCTATCCCGGCAAGGAGGACTTCACGCCGGAGAACCGCCTGCGGATCTTCAGCGACATCAAGGACAACAACTGGGACTGCATCATCCTTACGCACGAACAGTTCGGCAAAATACCCCAGTCGGCCGAGGTGCAGCGGCAGATTCTCCGGCAGGAGATGGACGACATAGATGAAAATCTGGCGTCCTACGAAAAGCAGGGCGGACATGTGGACGGCTGGATTCTGCGCGGTCTGGAGAAGCGCAAAGAGAATCTGGATGCCAAGCTTCACGAGTTGCAGGAGACAATCGACGCACAAAAAGACGATACGGTAGATTTTCAGCAGATGGGAATAGACCATCTGTTCGTCGATGAATCGCACAACTTCAAAAATCTGATGTTCAACACGCGCCACGACCGTGTGGCGGGGTTAGGCAATCAGGACGGCAGCCAGAAAGCGCTCAACATGCTTTATGCGATCCGTACCATACAGGAGCGCACGGGGCGTGATCTCGGCACGACGTTCCTTTCGGGAACGACCATCGCCAACTCCCTGACGGAGCTGTATCTGTTGTTCAAGTATCTGCGTCCCAAAGAGCTGGAGCGACAGGATATTCCCTGCTTCGATGCATGGGCCGCGGTATTCGCGCAGAAAACATCGGAGTTCGAGTTTTCGGTGACCAACGAAGTGATCTCCAAAGAGCATTTCCGCTATTTCATCAAGGTTCCGGAGCTGGCCATGTTCTACAACGAGATTACCGACTACCGCACGGCCGCAGACG
>ENA-UERN01003048-UERN01003048.1-human-gut-metagenome-genome-assembly--contig:-NODE-3048-length-12176-cov-291.220266_pt1 | contig 12176 bp, 7 predicted proteins | sample MGYA00242950_ERZ507950 | MGnify/ENA primary metagenome ERZ507950 (study PRJEB26167, sample SAMN06115515) | human gut metagenome | host: Homo sapiens | place: China:Ningxia | collected 2014-11-26...
AACTTCTTGTTTTTTCTTCGCCATAATTATGTTCTTATTTTGTTACCGATACAAATATAGCGATTTGTTTTGTTACTCCAATGAATACGGGTAACAAAATAGTAACAAAATAAAGGCATTTATTAGACTAAACAAGAAAACAAGGAAAATAAAGGAAATTACACTCAATAAACATAAAATACTAAATACCAATATCTTATATTTAATATTTTATCTCATTTTTTCTCTTTTTCCACAACTGACAGCTGTTGATGATGTTCTGCCACAGCACATACGATCCCGGACCGACGGAAGATAACGGATTAAGATAAGTATATGCCATCCAGATGGCAAGCACCGTATTCTTTTGCCCCAGCGCCTGCCCTCCACTGATGCGCTCACCATAATGACCGCCGATTCTCTTTCCCAAATAGAATTGTATACAGCAGGTTATCAGTCCCGCCAGGGCTATCAGCAGTTCAACAAATACCGGTGCATCACTATTGACCAATGAACGTACCGTCTGCCCTGAGACAATGGCAAGAGCTACCGCCCACAAATAGAAGGCTGCATCATGGAAACCCAACAGAAAATGATGCACCTTCGGCACAAACGCACGCAGAAACCATGCCAGCAAGAAAGGACAAAGCAGCAATGGAAAGACTTTACTCAGAATTTTCAGGAATGCAACAAAAAAAGTAATGTCAGCATGAGGCTCCACCAACGGGAAAACCAAAGGAACAGCCACAGCTGCCAGAAGATTGGACAACAACGTATAGGTCGTCAGGCTGGATGCGCTTCCACCCAGTTTACCGGTAATGACAGCCGCAGCGGTTGCAGTGGGACAAATGAGGCAGACCATTGCACCTTCAAACACTTCCCGGTAGACCTCCTCCATAGGGCAACACACCAACAATACCGCAACAATCAAGCAAGAAACCGTCTGGAACAGCAGTAACCATCCATGCCACGATTTGGGTTTCAGTTCATGCACCTCCACCTTGCAGAAAGTGAGCAGAAGTTGGGAAAAAATCAAAAGCGGAGTCAGGAAAGCCACTAACCCATTCACATAAGGTTTGGCAGGCGCCACAAAAGGAATGTCTGCAAAAAAGAAATATCCCAAAGTACCGGCAAGCATTGCCAAAGGCAACGTCCAGTTCTTTATAAAACGAACCAGCATACTTGATTTGCTATTTTAATTATCTGCCGCAAAGTTACGCATATTATCAATACATTGAGCCACTAATTACTCAAACACAGACATTAATTACACTAAAAATGAGAAGAAGAACAATAAAACTGAACATAATCCATTAGTTTTCTATAAATTTCCACTACATTTGCCAAGCGAAAAGGAAGCATTGTCTTTGCTACAATTATATGAAACTATACAGACGATACATATTATATATAAGTATATGCTTAGGGCTGCTTATCTCCCCCTTTTGCAGTGGCAGCGCTGAAGCGAAAGACTTTGTTGTCGTTATAGACCCCGGACACGGTGGACACGACCCGGGTGCAGTGGGAAAAATTTCCAAAGAGAAGAATATCAACCTGAATGTAGCACTCAAACTTGGCAAACAAATCAAGAAGAACTGCCCTGATGTAAAAGTTATCTATACGCGGGACCGGGACATATTCATCCCCCTGGACCGGCGCGCTGAAATTGCCAATAACGCCAAAGCTGATTTGTTCATCTCCATACATACCAATGCCCTGGCCAAAAACCGGACGGCCAAAGGAGCCTCCACCTGGACACTGGGTCTGGCAAAATCGGATGCCAATCTGGAAGTAGCCAAGCGCGAAAATGCCGTTATCCTCTACGAAAGCGACTACAAGACGCGGTATGCCGGCTTCAATCCCAACTCGGCAGAGTCCTACATCATCTTCGAATTCATGCAAGACAAATACATGTCACAGAGTGTGCACCTCGCCTCCCTCGTACAAAAGCATTTCCGCCAAACCTGCAAACGTACAGATCGGGGCGTGCACCAGGCAGGTTTTCTGGTATTGAAGGCCAGTGCCATGCCAAGCATACTGGTGGAACTCGGATTCATCTCCACACCGGAAGAGGAACGGTACCTGAACACTGAAGCAGGAACCACCTCACTTGCCAACGGTATCTTCCGCGCTTTCCTCACCTATAAGCGCGAGCAGGAAATCCGGTTGAACGGAAGCAGCAATACCATTCTTCCGGAGGATGTACCCGAGCCCGTTCAAGAAGAAGGCAACGCAGCTACAGCGACACCGGAAAAGAAAAATGCACCTCAAGCGGAGAGTAACCAAGCTGCCCAACGCCCGCAAAGGTCAGAAAATGCAGCCGTTTCCCAAACAGAACAGAGCGGCATCGTGTTTAAGATACAGATACTCACTTCTTCACGTCCTCTGGCCAAGAATGACAAAAGACTGAAAGGACTGAAAGACGTGGATTATTATAAAGAAGGCGGAATCTACAAATATACGTACGGCGCATCACCCGATTACAACAAGGTGCTGCGCAGCAAACGTAGCATTACGGACAAATTCAAGGACGCATTCATCATTGCGTTCAAGAATGGAGAAAAGATAAACGTCAACACAGCCATCAGCGAATTTAAAAAGAACAGAAATAAATAACAAAAGATACATCATGAAGTATATTACAAAAGAAGTTAGAATAGGAATAGCAGGCATAGCTGCACTTTGCATATTGGTATACGGCATCAACTACCTGAAAGGGATAAATATGTTCAAGCCCTCCAGCTATTTCTACGTGAAATTCCAGAATGTCAATGGGCTGACAAAATCCAGCCCGGTCTTTGCCGACGGCTTCCGCGTGGGTATTGTCCGCGACTTGTACTACGACTATACCCAACCGGGCAAAGTCGTTGCCGAAATAGATGTTGACCCAGAGCTGCGCATTCCCAAAGGAAGTACGGCAGAACTGGCAGCCGAAATGCTTGGCGGCGTAAAGATGAACCTGCTGCTTGCCAATAACCCACGGGAGAAATACCAGATTGGAGACACAATCCCCGGCGTGCTGAACAACGGAATGATGGAAAAAGTTGCCACCATGATGCCGCAAGTAGAGAAGATGCTGCCCAAGCTGGATTCCATCCTCGCATCCTTAAATGTCATACTAGCCGACCCCGCCATCCCTGCAACCTTGCATAACGTACAAGATTTAACAGCAAGTATGGCCGTCACAAGCCGCCAGTTGCAAACTCTAATGAAGGATGATATTCCACAACTGACCGGCAAGCTCAATACCATTGGAGACAACTTTGCACTCATTTCCAACAACTTAAAGGAGATAGATTATGCTGCCGCCATGCAAAAGGTAGACGCAACTTTGAACAATGTAAAAATGATTACAGACAAATTGAACCAGAAAGACAATACCGTCGGACTTTTGCTAAACGACCCTTCTCTATATAATAATCTGAACGCCACCACTGCCAACGCAGCAAGTTTATTGGAAGACTTGAAATCGCATCCGAAACGATACGTCCATTTCTCCCTATTCGGCAAGAAAGATAAGTAAAAGATGGACGTTATATAGATTTTGTCTAAATAATAAGTCTATAAAGGAATTAAAAGGAAAGCCCTCATTTGCTCTATACAAGGAGCGAAAAAGGGCTTTTTCCTGCTCTGGGCACAGAAAGAAAACAAGAGACGCAAAGCTACATAAACCACTATATGACAAAGTATTAGATAAATGCAACACACCTTATATAAGGAGTATACTCATAGTAACCGATAAGTAGCTGAAAGTAAAGAGCTTATTACTTTCCCTAAAAACGCAAGAAAAAAAGGATTTGTTTTTCTCGAATAAGATTGCCAATTTTGCAATCGTAGAAGTTATGCTTAATTAATAAATGTATTTATAGCCGTTATGAGTGAAATAGATCATGTCGGGCTGTGGAACCGCTGTCTTGAAATCATCAGAGACAATGTTCCGGAGCAGACATACAAAACATGGTTTCTTCCCATCATACCTTTAAAATATGAAGACAAAACGCTGGTCGTACAAGTGCCCAGCCAGTTCTTCTATGAGTTTTTGGAGGACAAATTTGTTGATTTGTTGCGCAAGACTCTCTATAAGGTCATTGGTGAGGGAACTAAATTGATGTATAACGTAATGGTGGACAAGAGCTCGCGGAAAACCGTCGACCTGGAGTCTACACAGCGTACCATCATACCGCAAAAACAAGTGATGGACAAAAGGATTCCGCAGATTCCCGTCCCCGAACTTGACCCGCACCTTAATCCAGAATACAACTTTGAAACCTTCATCGAAGGTTACAGCAACAAGCTGTCGCGCAGCGTTGCAGAAGCTGTCGCTCTCAATCCGGCTAAAACAATCTTCAATCCGCTGTTCCTATACGGAGCATCAGGTGTAGGCAAAACCCATCTTGCCAATGCTATCGGAACCAAAATCAAGGAACTATACCCGGAGAAAAGGGTATTGTATGTATCTGCACACCTATTCCAAGTGCAATACACCGATTCCGTACGTAACAATACGACTAACGACTTCATCAACTTCTACCAGACCATTGATATTCTAATCATTGATGATATTCAGGAATTTGCCGGCGTGACCAAAACGCAGAATACATTCTTCCATATCTTCAACCATCTGCATCAGAACGGCAAGCAGCTCATCCTCACTTCCGACCGTGCACCGGTATTGCTGCAGGGCATGGAAGAGCGTCTGATTACACGTTTTAAATGGGGAATGGTGGCTGAGCTGGAGAAACCTACCGTAGAACTCCGCAAGAACATTCTGCGCAACAAGATACACCGTGACGGCCTGCAGTTCCCCCAGGAAGTGATTGACTATATTGCAGAGAACGTGGGCGACAGTGTACGTGACCTGGAGGGCATCGTCATTTCCATTATGGCGCATTCCACCATATACAATAAAGAAATAGACCTGGAACTGACGCAACGTATCGTCCGCAAGGTAGTGAACAGCGAAAGCAAGGCAGTGACTGTCGATGAAATCATCAACACCGTATGCAAGCACTTCGGATTGGAAACTGCCACCATCCACACAAAATCCAGAAAGCGGGAAGTGGTGCAAGCACGACAAATAGCCATGTATTTAGCCAAAAACCATACAGACTTCTCTACTGCAAAAATCGGTGCGCTAATTGGACATAAAGACCATGCCACCGTATTGCATGCATGTAAAACCATCAAAGAACTGAAAGAGGTGGACAAATCATTCCGTGCGGAAATCGACGAGATTCAAGCCGCACTGAAAAAAGGATAAGAATAAAGGATAAGGGATTAAATGCAGCTAAGTATGCATTAGCTTAACCCCTTATCCCTTATCCCTTATCCCTAATCCTTAATTTTCAAAATCCCTGCTTTTTCATTATCTTCCAAAGATTCTCCGACATTGCCTCACTGTCTTTCTTCGTATAACGCACATCTGTAAAGACCTGCGCCAGCGTTTCCTTATTGTTCTCCAAGATGAACTGCTTGTTCTCAGGAAGCGATTCTTTATAGGCATACAACCGGTCAATGTCCTGAGGAGTATAATCATGATAAACCTCTTCGTGTACAATGGCCTCCAGCGGCAAACGGTCCACTTGTTCCGGCTGTTCGGCAGGCCATCCCACTGTGACTGTCGTGATGGGAAACACCAATTCCGGTAACTCCAACGCTTCGACAATCATCTGAGGGTTGTAAGTGGTAGTTCCCAGATAGCAAATGCCCAACCCCTTCTCCTCGGCAGCCACACAAAAAGTCTGTGCCACCAGCAAGGTATCGACAGCCCCCGTCACAAACCACTCAAAGTTGTTGTATCCCGGCTCAGCCTTACGTTGCTCACACCACTTGCTGAAGCGGCGCAAATCTATGCAGAAAGTAAGCACTACCGGCGCCGTCCGAACCATCGGCTGATTGAAATGTGCAGGCGCCAGTTTGGCTTTACGCTCTGCATCACGCGTCACAATCACACTATAAACCTGCATGTTCCCGACTGTAGAAGCCCGGAAAGAGGTTTCAAGCAAATCATTTAACAAATCAGCAGAAATATCCTTCTGCTGGTATTTTCGGATTGTTCTCCTTTGTTTCAAGCTTTCCATTCTTTCTTTTTTTGCAAAGATAATGTAATCCACGAACAATTCATTCAAGAGTTCACACTTTTTTTATCATCATATATCCGGAATAAAATACATCTTTTCAACAAGAAATGAACAATTATTATCTCTACGAGCAGATAAAAGTAACCTTATGTTCGACTAAACCGAGAACCTTTCAGCCCAACAAGTTGTTAATAAATTCCATTTTGGAAAACTTATTCGTTTACTCAAATCATTAAAACATTATAAACCAATAAATTAATAGCAATCAATAGAAAACTATATATCGGTTAATAAAAACATTCATTTTAATTTTGCCAAGTTGAAAAACATTCATAGCTTTGCAAATACATTTGTTAACGATAAGTACAACTTCTACAACTTTACTTATTTGTAACTAATCCTAAGAGATACAACATTGTGGAAAAGAAAAATTATTCTTATGACGAAGCCTACGGAGAATCTTTAAAATACTTCCAAGGCGACGAGTTGGCTGCCAGAGTTTGGGTAAACAAATATGCAGTCAAAGATTCTTTCGGAAATATTTACGAAAAGTCTCCGGAAGACATGCATTGGCGGATAGCCAATGAGGTAGCCCGCATTGAGGCCAAGTACCCCAATCCATTAAGTTCAGAGGAACTTTTCGGCTTGCTCGACCACTTCAAGTACATTGTTCCGCAAGGAAGCCCGATGACCGGAATCGGGAACAACTATCAGGTAGCCTCTCTGTCCAACTGCTTTGTTATCGGTGTGGACGGCGAAGCGGATTCTTATGGTGCCATCTTCAAGATAGACGAAGAACAAGTACAGCTGATGAAACGCCGTGGCGGCGTGGGACACGACTTATCCCATATCCGTCCGAAAGGTTCACCGGTAAAGAACTCGGCACTGACCTCCACCGGCTTGGTTCCCTTCATGGAACGCTATTCAAACTCTACACGCGAAGTAGCTCAAGATGGACGCCGCGGCGCACTGATGCTCAGCGTATCCATCAAACACCCCGACTCGGAAGCCTTCATCGATGCCAAGATGACTGAGGGCAAAGTGACCGGAGCCAACGTTTCCGTAAAACTGACCGACGACTTCATGCAGGCCGCCATCGAAGGCAAACCATATACACAGCAATATCCGATTGACGCCACAGAGCCGGCATTTCAAAAAGACATTGACGCATCCGCATTATGGAAAAAGATTGTGCACAATGCATGGAAATCGGCAGAACCCGGTGTATTGTTCTGGGATACCATATTAAAGGAATCCGTGCCCGACTGCTATGCAGACCTGGGCTACCGTACCGTATCCACCAATCCATGCGGCGAAATTCCACTGTGCCCGTACGACTCCTGCCGTCTGCTCGCCATCAACCTTTACTCATACGTGGTCAATCCGTTCAAGCCGGACGCCTACTTTGACTTTGAGCTATTCAAGAAGCATGTAGCTTTGGCCCAACGCATCATGGACGATATCATCGACCTTGAACTGGAGAAGATAGAGCGCATCATGAGCAAGATAGATGCCGACCCCGAAAGTGAAGACGTGAAACATACAGAACGCGTTTTGTGGCAGAAGATTTACAAGAAAAGCGCCCAAGGCCGCCGTACCGGTGTAGGCATCACGGCAGAAGGCGACATGCTTGCCGCCCTGGGATTGCGTTATGGCACTGAAGAGGCAACCGAATTCTCGGAGCAAGTACACAAGACGGTGGCACTCAACGCCTATCGCTCCTCCATAGAAATGGCCAAAGAACGCGGCGCATTCGAGGTGTACGATACAGAACGCGAAAAGAACAACCCGTTCATCAACCGCCTGCGTGAAGCTGACCCGGAAATGTACGAGGAGATGAAGAAGTACGGACGCCGCAACATTGCCTGTCTGACCATCGCCCCGACCGGCACCACCAGCCTGATGACTCAAACCACCTCCGGTATCGAGCCCGTATTCCTGCCCGTGTACAAGCGCCGCCGCAAAGTGAATCCCAACGATACGAACGTCCATGTGGACTTCATCGACGAAACCGGAGATGCCTTTGAAGAATATATCGTGTTCCACCCCAAGTTTGTGACTTGGATGGAAGCACAAGGATACAACCCCGCCAAACGCTACACGCAGGAAGAAGTGGATGCCCTGGTAGAGAAATCACCTTATTATAAAGCAACCTCCAACGACGTGGACTGGCTGATGAAAGTCAAGATGCAGGGACGTATCCAAAAATGGGTGGACCACTCTATCAGCGTAACCATCAACCTGCCGAACGACGTAGACGAAGACCTCGTGAACCGTCTGTATGTAGAAGCATGGAAATCCGGCTGCAAGGGCTGTACGGTTTACCGCGACGGTTCGCGTTCCGGCGTGCTCATCTCTACCAAGAGCGACAAGAAGTCCGAGCTTCCCCCGTGCAAACCGCCTACAGTCGTTGAAACACGTCCCAGAATATTGGATGCAGACGTTGTCCGCTTCCAGAACAACAAGGAGAAATGGGTGGCATTCGTCGGCTTGCTGGACAATCATCCCTACGAAATATTCACCGGTGTGCTGGATGATGATGAAGGCATCATCCTGCCGAAGAATGTGGTGTCGGGCCACATCATCAAGAATGTGGATGAGCACGGAAACAAGCGTTACGACTTCCAGTTCGAGAACAAGCGCGGATACAAAGTCACCATCGAGGGGCTGTCCGAGAAGTTCAATAAAGAGTATTGGAACTATGCCAAGCTGATTTCCGGTGTATTGCGCTACCGCATGCCTATCGAGCAGGTCATCAAGCTGGTAGGTTCACTGCAACTGGACAGCGAAAACATCAACACCTGGAAGAACGGTGTGGAACGCGCCCTGAAGAAATACATCCAGGACGGCACGGAAGCCAAAGGCAAGAAATGCCCCAACTGCGGTAACGAAACACTGGTTTACCAAGAAGGTTGCCTCATCTGCAAGACGTGCGGAGCTTCCCGCTGTGGATAATCCCACGGCAAGCACAAACGTTTGCATAGGAATTTAAATGACTTAGATAACGGTAGCTGCATGATTATGAGGAATAATTTCTATACTTGCATAATCATTGCAGCTATTGCTACTTCTAAATCTAATATAATATGACACTAATATTCAATATCGAGTATCGCACCAGCTGGGGTGAAGAAGTCAGAGTCCTGGGTTCCATCCCGGAACTTGGCAACAACCAGCCCGACAAAGCCACCCCCCTGCACACTGTAGACGGCATTCACTGGACTGCGGAAGTGGATATCCAGATTCCCGGTAATGGAAGCGTCGAATACAGTTACCACATCTATCGAGATGGCAGAACCATACGGACAGAGTGGAACAGCCTGCCACGCATCCTGCACGTTGCAGACAATCCGAAGAAAGTTTACCGCATAGAAGATTGTTGGAAGAATCTGCCCGAGCAGCAGTATTTTTATACATCCGCTTTCACAGAATCCCTGCTGGCGCATCGCGAACGCAGTGCCGCCCCGAAAAGCTACAAAAAGGGGTTGCTGATAAAGGCGTACGCCCCCTGCATAGACAGCGACCATTGCCTGGCACTCTGCGGAAACCAGAAGGCGCTGGGTGACTGGAACCCGGACAAAGCTGCCCTTATGAGCGACATCGACTTCCCCGAATGGCAGGTAGAAGTGGATGCCGGTAAAATCAGCTTCCCGCTGGAGTATAAATTCGTCCTTTACAACAAGAAAGAGCGCCGTGCCGTGGCCTGGGAGAACAATCCCAACCGTTATATGGCCGACCCGCAGATAGCCGCCAACGAAACGCTGGCTGTCGGCGACCGTTATGTATACTTCAATCTTCCTGCATGGAAAGGTTCCGGAGTAGCCGTACCCGTATTCTCCCTGCGCTCCGAGAAAAGCTTCGGTGTAGGCGATTTCGGCGACTTGAAGCGCATGATTGACTGGGCAGTTGCCACCAATCAGAAGGCGGTGCAGATTCTGCCCATCAACGACACTACCATGACGCATACCTGGACAGACTCCTACCCTTACAGTAGCATCTCCATCTATGCCTTCCATCCCATGTACGCCGACTTGAAGCAGTTGGGCGGCTTGAAGGACAAGAAGGTGATGGCCGAATTCAACAAACGCCAGAAGGAACTGAATGCCCTGCCCACCGTGGACTACGAAGCTGTGAACAAGACAAAGTGGGAATACTTCCACCTCATCTTCAAGCAGGAAGGGGAAAAGGTGCTGGCATCGGATGCTTTCCGTAATTTCTACGAAGCCAATAAGGAATGGTTGCAGCCATATGCCGTCTTCAGCTACCTGCGTGATGCCTACAAGACCCCGAATTTCCACGAGTGGCCCAAGTATGCCACCTACGATGCCAAAGAGATAGAGACATTGTGCCGGCCGGACTCTGCCGACTATCCGCATATTGCCATCTACTACTACATCCAGTTCAATCTGCACCTGCAACTGCTTGCCGCCACCGAGCATGCGCGCGCCAACGGCGTAGTGCTGAAAGGCGACATCCCCATCGGCATCAGCCGCAACAGTGTGGAAGCCTGGAAGGAACCCCACTACTTCAACCTGAACGGCCAAGCCGGTGCACCGCCCGACGACTTCTCCGTGAACGGACAGAACTGGGGCCTCCCCACCTACAACTGGGATGTCATGGAAAAAGACGGTTATGCCTGGTGGATGAAACGTTTCCACAAAATGGCAGAATACTTCGATGCCTACCGCATAGACCACATCCTCGGCTTCTTCCGCATTTGGGAGATACCAATGCACGCCGTACACGGGCTGTTGGGACAATTCGTCCCCGCCCTGCCCATGACGCGCGAGGAGATAGAAAGCTACGGGCTGGCATTCCGCGAAGACTTCTTCCTGAAGCCCTATATCCATGAGTACTTCCTCGGACAAATCTTCGGCCCGCATACAGACTATGTGAAACAGACCTTCATAGAGCCGACAGACACGTGGGAGATTTACCGCATGCGTCCCGAGTTCGACACCCAGCGCAAGGTGGAAGCCTACTTTGCCGGAAAAACGGACGATGACAGCATCTGGATTCGTGACGGGCTTTACGCCCTTATCAGCGATGTGCTGTTCGTGCCCGACCGCAACAATCCGCACGAATACCATCCGCGCATCGGCGTGCAGCACGACTACATCTACCGCGCACTGAACGATTGGGAAAAGGCTGCCTTCAACCGGCTGTATGACCAGTACTACTATCACCGCCACAACGACTTCTGGGGACAGCAAGCCATGAAGAAACTGCCGCAACTGACACAGTCCACGCGCATGCTGGTATGCGGTGAGGACTTAGGCATGATTCCCGATTGCGTGGCATGGGTGATGAACGACCTGCGTATCCTTTCCCTGGAGATACAACGTATGCCGAAAGACCCGAAACAAGAATTCGGCCACACAGACTGGTATCCATACCGTTCGGTCTGCACCATCTCCACGCACGACATGTCTACCCTGCGCGGCTGGTGGGAAGAAGACTTCCAACAGACGCAGCGTTACTACAACACCATGCTCGGGCACTACGGTGCCGCACCGGCAACGGCCACGCCGGAGCTCTGCGAAGAAGTGGTTCGCAATCACCTCCATAGCAACTCCATCCTCTGCATCCTCTCCCTGCAAGACTGGATGTCCATGGACGGCAAATGGCGCAACCCGAACGTGCAGGAAGAACGCATCAATATTCCTGCCAACCCGCGGCACTACTGGCGCTGGCGCATGCACCTGACACTGGAACAACTGATGAAGGCAGAAAGCCTGAACGAGAAAATAAGGAGCATGATAGAAAGCACCGGAAGATAAGAAAGGATTCTTAGCAAAGTATTATTTTAGGCACGGATTACATGGACAATCACGGATAATATTGAAAGCAACCGTGATAACTCGTATAATTCCGTGCCTAAAATAGTTCGATAAGTTTATTCCGACCCTCACATAATTGTATTCTATAAAAAACAATTTCGCGCTATTTTTATATTTTACAGAATACAATCCGCAACCTGAATCGTAATAACCGGATACTGATTTGCCCGTACCACAAAATATCAGTAAGTTTGCAGAAAAGAAGTTACGAAAAGAGTGTAATTTATTGGAAATGAGCATTGGGTAATCGCTCATAATAGTAATAGGTTACGAATTA
>ENA-UERN01003062-UERN01003062.1-human-gut-metagenome-genome-assembly--contig:-NODE-3062-length-12127-cov-16.206722_pt1 | contig 12127 bp, 10 predicted proteins | sample MGYA00242950_ERZ507950 | MGnify/ENA primary metagenome ERZ507950 (study PRJEB26167, sample SAMN06115515) | human gut metagenome | host: Homo sapiens | place: China:Ningxia | collected 2014-11-26...
CGGATTCTGCTCTACCCAGCCCGGCTGCGGGTAAATCTGTGTAAATTCTTTCTGTGCCATCGTGACGATTTTTCCTGCATGATCAAACAGGATACAACGGGAACTTGTCGTTCCCTGATCCAGTGCCATAATATATTCTTTCATAATCTGTAATCCCCCATATGATTTTCCTGTAGCTTTTCTTTTTTCTATTTTACTGCATATTCCCATTTATCACCAGTTCATTTTCTCGTCAATTGTGGTTTTAACAACATATTTTCCATTTGCTTTCTGATAAATTACTTCTTGCTTACAAAATAAAATCAAAGGAGTATCTTATTATGGAACATAAAATGTTTTGCTATCAGTGTCAGGAAACCGCAGGATGCAGCGGCTGTACCCAGATGGGTGTCTGCGGCAAAAAGCCGGAAGTAGCAGCTATGCAGGATCTGCTCGTCTATGTGAGCAAGGGATTATCCGCGGTCACAACCCAGCTGCGCAAAGAAGGAACAAAGGTTTCAGAAGAAACCAACCACTTGATCACCTGGAATCTGTTTACCACCATCACAAATGCCAACTTTGACAATGAGGCGATCATCGCACGGATTCATAACACTCTGTCCGTGCGCCGCACACTCATTTTACAGGTAAAAGATACCTCAGGTCTGCCGGAAGCTGCTTTCTGGGATATAAAAACAAAAGATGGCTCTGACGCATCGGATGATGTGCTCTTTGCCAAGGCAAAAGAGGCAGGGGTTCTCTCCACAAAAGACGAGGACATCCGCAGTCTGCGTGAACTGATCACTTACGGATTAAAAGGTTTGTCCGCTTACTCCAAGCACGCCAATGTACTGCTTTCGGATGATCCGGAAATTGATGCCTTCCTGCAGCGGGCACTCGCTGCAACACTGGATGATTCCCTCACAGCCGATGACCTGGTCGCACTCACACTGGAAACCGGAAACTATGGTGTCAGAGGCATGGCGATGCTCGATACTGCAAATACCAGTGCCTATGGCAATCCTGAAATTACCAGAGTGAATATCGGTGTTGGAAAAAATCCGGGAATTCTTGTCTCCGGTCATGATTTAAAAGATCTGGAAATGCTTCTGGAACAGACACAGGGAACCGGTGTAGATGTGTATACACACTCAGAAATGCTTCCTGCCCACTACTACCCGGCATTCAAAAAATATCCAAACTTTGTCGGAAATTACGGAAATGCATGGTGGAAACAAAAAGAAGAATTTGAACGTTTCCACGGGCCAATTCTGATGACGACCAACTGTATTGTTCCACCAAAGGACAGCTACAAAGACCGGCTGTACACCACCGGTGCTGCCGGCTATCCGGGATGCACACACATTGATGGCGAAATCGGTGCACAGAAGGATTTCTCGGCACTGATCGAACAGGCGAAACACTGTTCTGCTCCGGAAGAACTCGAGCACGGTGAAATCATTGGTGGCTTTGCCCACAATCAGGTACTTGCACTTGCCAGCCAGATTGTTGAGGCCGTCAACTCCGGCGCGATCAAAAAATTTGTCGTCATGGCAGGATGCGATGGACGGGCAAACTCCCGCAATTACTATACAGATTTTGCCAGAGCACTTCCAAAAGATGCGGTTATTTTGACTGCCGGCTGTGCCAAATACAAATATAATAAACTGAATCTCGGCGATATCAACGGAATACCGCGTGTCCTTGATGCCGGACAGTGTAACGATTCCTACTCTCTGGCTGTGATTGCCCTGAAACTGAAGGAAGTATTCGGTCTCGATGATATCAACGATCTGCCGATTGTCTACAACATTGCATGGTATGAGCAAAAAGCAGTGATTGTGCTGCTGGCACTGTTGGCACTGGGTGTAAAAAATATCCACCTGGGACCGACCCTTCCGGCATTCCTTTCCCCGAATGTGGCAAAGATCCTCACGGACACGTTTGGCATTGCCGGAATTGGTACCGTAGAAGATGATTTAAAACTGTTTTTTGGCAAATAATCCACAAAGTCTGTTTTTTGTCTGTTTTCCTTTGACAAACGGTATTTATGAGAGGTATGATTATTATACAATTTAACGATTTTGCATATTTGGCAGAAGGAGAACATTACATGAACGAAAAACAGTATTTACGAGCCAACAAGCGGGTATTTCTCGCTGTCACCATTATCTTTGCCTATATCACGCTGACCATGCTTGCTGCACTGGCGGCCAGCCACGGGGACCACTTTGTCCGGATTATGATCCAGTGTCTGGTTTCGGTCGGTGTGATTATCCTTTCCGCACTGGGCTATCTGACCCGAAAGAAAACGCACACCTGTGCCATCATCCTGACAACCGCCATGATGGTCGGTTATGCAGCTGTTGCTTTACTAAATACCACGGAAGGGACATGGGCTTACGCGCTTCCCCTCATTATTGCCGCCATGGTTTATCTGAATGAACGGCTTATGAAAATAATAAACAGCGTATTTCTGCTGGTAAATATCGTTCGTCTGATGCTCAGTTTTGCCCCACACGCATCTGCTGCACTGGCCAACAAGGTGCTGGCACTGTTTGTCCTGCTTCTTGTTGCATACGCTTCTATCAGTATTACACGGATGCTTGTGCTTTTCTTTGATGAAAACATGACGGAAATTACAGAAGCTGCGGATAAGCAGAAGAAAAACCACGATCAGATGCTTCTCGTTGCCGAAAATATTTCCCGGCATTTTGAAGAAGCAATGACTGTGCTTGACAGTTTGGAAAACAGTATTGAGGTCAGCCACAGTTCTATTCAGGAAATTGCAGACAGCACCGAAAGCACCGCTGAAGCCATCCAGAAACAGGCGGTTATGTGTTCCAATATTCAGGGCAACACCGATGCGGCAGAAGCCGGCATCCACCAGATGATTGAAGCCGCACATGAAACGGATGCTACTGTAAAATCCGGTGCACAGGTCGTCCTGGAATTAAAGGAACAGGCACAGAACGTGGAAGAAGCCAGCAATATCACGGTACAGGTCATCCAGAGCCTAACTTCAAAAGTCGAGGATGTCCAGAGCTTTGTCGGATCCATTATTGAAATTTCCAACCAGACAAATCTGCTTGCCTTAAATGCTTCCATTGAGGCTGCGCGTGCCGGGGAAGCCGGAAAAGGGTTTGCTGTGGTGGCCGATGAAATCCGCCAGCTTTCCGAACAGACAAAAAATGCCTCTGCCAACATTACAGAAATTATCGACAAATTAAACGATGACACAAAACGTGCCAACGAAAGTATCGAAAACTCAGTTGCTTCCGTAGAAAAGCAGAACGAACTGATTGAGAATACACGGGAGAAATTCGGCAATGTCGGTGAAACCGTTGAACGCCTGATGGAAGATATCCATACGGCAGAAGAAAATATCCAGAAAATCCTTGATGCCACGAATGTTATTTCCGATAATATTACCCACCTCTCCGCCACCGGTGAGGAAGTGGCTGCCTCTTCCACCGAAGGGCTGCGTATGGCAGATTCCACGGTGGACAATATGAAGGGCTGTAAAAAAGTTCTGGAGAATATTTACATGCTTGCAGAAGATATGAAAGATTCCGTAGAGCACAAAGAACTCGGATAACTCTGTCTGACAAAAAGCCGGACGCCGTTTACACAACGTCCGGCTTTTTAATGTTTACAGAAAATACAAAAGTGACAGGCAAACGGCCATGCCAAGGAATGCCATCCGGTACAACAGCACATTCGCACACCGGATATCTTCCGGTTTCACCGGACGCAGGGCATCCCCTATCGTCGGTTTCTTTACAGTCTTTCCAAAATAACTGGCATCCCCTGCCAGCTGGATGCCAAGGCTTCCCGCACAGGCACTCTCGGTCTGCGCAGAATTCGGGCTGGCATGTTTCCGGCTGTCCCTTCTCCAGATCTTCCATGCCCCGGTCCCGCTAAAACGCTTCCCCGGAAGGAAGCTTGCCACGATCATAAGCAGTGCCGCCACGCGGGATGGGATGAAATTTACCACATCATCCAGCTTTGCCGCAAATCTTCCAAAATACAGGTTCTTTTCATTCTTATATCCCACCATGGAATCCATGGTATTCACTGCTTTATAGGCAAATCCAAGCACCGGTCCGCCGACTGCCAGATAAATCATCGGCGCAATCACACCGTCGGATGCATTTTCCGCAACGGTCTCAATTGCTGCCTTTGCCACACCTGTTTCATCCAGTTGTTCCGTATCACGCCCAACGATCATGGAGACTGCCTTTCGCGCTGCCGGCAAATCCTGCTTTTGCAGCTGCTCACATACCTTCATGCTTTCCACTTTCAGACACTTTGTAGCAAGAATCTGATAGGTCATAATGGCTTCCACGGCACAGCCAATCGCCGGATGCAGCCAGTATGCCCCCTCAAGGATAACGGCGGCCACACCGGTTGTCCATGCGATAACAACCACAACCATCGCAAACCCGCGCAGAAATTTTCTTGTGTCTGACAGTTCCTTTTTATTCAGTTTTTCCAGTGATGCGATCAGATTACCAATCAGACGGATCGGATGGGGCAGCCAGTGCGGATCGCCAAACAACAGATCCAGCACAAACCCAAGAAACATCGCAAAGAAATGATAACTCATACTTTTTCTTTTAACTCCATTTTATTCTCTTGTATGGACAGGCGCAGATGATAGCCCTCTGCATTTTTTACCTGATACGAAAAATAATCACCGCCACAGTAGTGCGAAAGCAGCGCCATGATCGTACCCCCGTGAACCACAGCCGCCACCGGAAGCGGCTCCTGTATCATACAGTTGTCTTCCGTTTCCCGGCACTTTGGACACGCTCTGTATGCCAGCTGCTGCCGGATCTGTTCCATAACCAGCTCCATCCCATCCACACATCTTGCGATAAAAGCCTCCCGGCTCTCACCTCCCGGAAATGCCAGCGTTCCACCACTGTCAATCCATGCCTGATAGCGCGGATCTCCATTCAGCTGTGCATAATTCTTTCCTTCAAATTCTCCAAAATCCATTTCACGCCATGGATCAATTTCGATCTGTGGAATTTGCGGAAATAAAATTTCTGCGGTCTGCCGGCAGCGAAGCATGGGACTTACAAATACATATGGCATATCCCATGTCCTGCATACCTGTGCCCATTGGTCTTTTCTTTTCTCCAGCTGCTGTCTGCCGTCCTCCGAAAGCGGTTCATCCGTCTGTCTGCCAATATACCGGTGTTCTACATTTCCCAGCGTCATTCCATGCCGGATCAGATACAGTTCTATTTGATTCTCTGTCCAATTCCACATACAATCCGTTCCACCCTTTCTGCTTTTGCTGCAATTTCACAAAGCAGCCGTCCCAGCCGCTCACGATATTCCCGCTCGAACGAATCAAGCGGCACAATTCCATTGCCTACTTCATCGCAGATAATTACTGTATCCGGATGTTTTTCCAGATAAGCCATACTTTCTGCTTCCGGGGATGGAGACTTCGGGGCACTTTCCTGCAATTTCTCTCGAAACCATTCTTCAAAATTGTCCCAGATCCGTGCTTCCGCGATGCCCCGCACCTGTGTTACATATGCTTTTTTCCCCTGAGCAGTGCCGCCAATGTATAATTCCATTAATGTACTCCCTATTGCTTGATATTTTATATTACCACGTTTCGACAAATTTATCTATTTATGCTATACTCCTTTTGTTTTCGCTCCCATTCTGGCAACAGAAGGGAGAGATATTTTGTGGATTCTATCGTTTCATTCTTTGTTTCTGTCGTGGCAGGTATAGTCACCTATTATATCTGCAAATGATTAGACAGTAAACATTAGCGGCAATTAACCTGAATGGATGCTCGACCATACAAAATGAGAAGAACCCCCAGTAGCGGCAACTACTGGGGGTTCGTTTTTGGTGTACTTGTAAAAGTATCGCCTCATTCTTTGTTGATTGCATTATATCATACACAATCACCAATTTCAAGTATACCCCAATTCATCATCCTTTTTGCACCAGTAGCGCGACTTTTTCAAATCAACACTGACACGGCTGCCGCCACCGCCATTGCCCCCTCACACAGCGTCAGAAAATATCCCGCCGTATCTCCGGTTATTCCGCCAAATTCCCTGTAACTGCGCCAGCGATAGTAACCGAACACTGCAAATGCCGCCGCCACCGCCAGAATTCCCGCCAGAAGCGAAAGCCAGAGCATAAACAGTACACACAACAACGTCTGTGCATAAAGTGCCCCTTTTACCCCACGCTCATGTGCGGTACTCGCAAAATGATAGAGCATCCCATCCGTTTTTGCGGAACGGAAGGAGACCACGCTCAGACCACTCAGGCAGCGGGACAGGAAAAATCCACAACAAAACACTTCCAGCGCACGGTAATCCACAATCTGGGAAAGAGCCGCCACATAAATCAACCCGAATTCCGCCAGCTTGATCACGGAAAAAGCTCCAATGTGGGAATCCTTTAGAATCTCCAGTTTTCGCTCTCTGGGCTGATACGAATGCAATGCATCCATGGTATCCATAAACCCATCCACATGGAAGCCCCCGGTGATAATAAGCGGGAGCGCAGCTGATATCAGAATAAATGCAAGCGTACTGATTCCCAATAACGCAGACAACCGAAACCATCCCCAGAGGATAGCACCGATCACTGCCCCGATCCACGGAAAAAAGCACATGCTGTAACGCATGTCTTCTTCTTTCCACACAAATTGTGGCATCGGAATTTTTGAATAAGTGGAAAACGCCACCGCGATTCCTCTAATGATGTGCATAACCTGCTTCCTTTCTCTCTTTTACCGGAACCGGAATACCTACAACGACTTCGGTCACCGTATCCGCCAACGTCGCCACTCCCGTATTGATGCGTCCGAGTGCACGGATATATGCCTGCGTTGTCGCATCATAGGAAATGCCATCCTCAAACACGTTATTACTGACAATCACCAACTCGTCCACTTTTGCGGAAAGGCTTTTGATTCCCTGCAATATGTGTCCGACAACCACATCTTCCAAAACGATGTCCGCACCGGAAAACATCTCATTTGCAACCAGATTGGACATACATTCCAGCAGGGCACAGCGAGGACGTTCCGTAACATTTTGCCCTGCGCGATCCGGTGGTTCCATGGCTTGCTGTGCTCTTTTCGAAAAATCTACTTCCCCGATATCACGCGGCTGTTCCATCGTAACAAATCCTTTTCCCGCGCGAAGTCTCCGGTGTCTTGCAACTTTTTTTCCGCCCTCCGCATCGTACACCTGCATGGTTGCGATATAATATTTATTCGTTTTTCCATCCAGCAGATGCTCTGCGTAAGCCGATTTTCCGCTGCCGCTTCCACCCAAAACCAAAGTGATCATTCTGTTTCCCCATACCGCTCGTACTGCGCAATTTCCATCGTATCAAATGTTGTCTGATCCTCGTAGAGTGCCAGTGCCAGATCCAGAAGGGAAAACAGCATCACGGCTCCTGTGCCTTCCCCAAGCCCCAGTCCCGCATCTATGACCGGATGAAGTTTCAGCTCCTCCGCAATCCATTTTGCCGCGGGTTCCTTGCTCAGATGGCTTGGCAGAACAAATTCCCGCACACCCGGCACGATCCGCTCCGCCACCAGTGCCGCGACCGATGAGATCAGCCCATCCAGAACGACCGGCACATGATACAGTGCTCCGCCGATGCATACACCTGCCATTCCCGCGATATCCAGACCGCCGAATGCCGCCAGCATGGAAAGTGCATGCGCTGACCGGATCTCTTTTTCATATTTCTCCAGTGCCTGCGCAATGACCTGCTGCTTGCGCAACAGCCCCGCGTCGTTTAATCCGGCACCACGTCCGGTCACTTCTTCTGCTGTGCGTCCGGTCAGTGCCGCCACAAGCATGCTGCTCGTCGTCGTATTTCCGATTCCCATCTCTCCGGTACCGATCAGCTGATAGCCTTTGTCTTTGCACTCCCGGACCAGATCAATTCCCACAGACAATGCCTGCAACGCTTCTTCCTCTGTCATTGCAGGTTCCTGCAGAAAATCGCGCGTGCCCTGCATCACTTTGCAGTCGCGCACCCCTGGCAGCGTTTCTTTTGTGTTGATTCCAATATCGACCGGGATCACATCCACACCGGCGCGGCGCGCCATTTTGCCAACCGAGCTTGCCTGCTGCCCCATAAATCCTGCAACCACCGCGGTCACTTCCTGTCCGGACTGGCTGACTCCTTCTGCGACAATACCGTTGTCTGCGCATATGGTGAGGATCACTTTTTTTTCAATGGAAAGGCTGCTGCTTCCTGTGATTGCGCCGATCTGCGCAAACATTGTCTCAAACTGCCCCAGACCATCCAGCGGTTTGGCAATTTTGTCCCAGCTTGCTTTTACTTGCGCGTAGATCTGTGCGTCCGGTGGAATGATTTTAAGTTTCTCCATTTCTTTTCCTGTAATCAAATGTATTCTCCTGTCAATCAAACGGAAATCCGGCTCTCCTGCAAAATAGAGTATACATACTCCATATCCAGATGCTCCCGCAATCCCTGTGCGAGCTTGTCATACTGCTGTTCCTTAAATGCATGATAATCACCGCCAGCCTCCGGTTTCCATGACACCCTTTTTTTATCAGCCAATGCCTGTACTATGCGCACGGCAATGTCTCCATCGTCAAAAATGCCGTGCACATAACTGCCGTATACGCCGGGCGCTTCGCTGCCTTTTTCCATGCGCTGCACCCCGTCGGTTCTGCCATCTGCCAGCTGTACCAGTGGCGTCTGATGTTCCCCGGTGGAAACCGTTGTCTTTCCCATATGAATCTCATAGCCGGAAAATTCCAATCCGGAAAGTGTGGAAAAAATACCGGTCACATTCTCAAATTTTCCACGTGTCTGCGTACGCATTTTTTCCGGCATCAGGGTCGTGTCGGTGTCGATCAGTTCCATACCACGCAAGGGTAGTGCCCCGTCGCGCTTTATGCGCTCCACGGCAATTGTATCCGGCTCATGAGAAATTGCTTCGCAATGAGCCGGATAGAGCGGTTCGCATAGCGAATTCTCATTCTCTACCCCATGTGGGTCCGAAATGGTACGCCCCAGCATCTGATAGCCGCCGCAGATCCCCCAGACCGGGATATGCACTGCCAGCTTTTTGACTGCGGCTTCCAGACCGTTCTGCCGCATCCAGCGCAGATCACCCATCGTATTTTTGCTGCCCGGCAGAAAAATCATATCCGGCTGTCCCAGTTCCTGCACCGAAGAAACATAGCGCACGGACACACCCTCCAGCCGTTCAAACACGTTAAAATCCGTAAAATTGGAGATCCGTGGAAAACGGATCACTGCCAGATCTATCACGCCTACATCGTGGTTGTCCAACTGGCCGCTCAGACTGTCCTCATCCTCAATGGAAAGATGCATATATGGAACTACTCCGGCAACCTTCACACCGCCGCGTTCCTCCAGCATCTCCACTCCCGGATCAAGGATTGTCTTATCCCCGCGGAATTTATTAATAATCAGACCCTTCACACGGGCTTTTTCATCCTCTTCTAAAAGTATCAAAGTTCCCAAAAGCTGCGCAAACACGCCGCCACGGTCGATATCCCCCACCAGAAGCACCGGTGCATCGACCAGTTTTGCCAGCCCCATATTGACAATATCATCCGATTTCAGATTGATCTCTGCCGGGCTTCCCGCCCCTTCCATCACAATAATGTCTGCCTGCTTTTCCAACTCCGAAAAAGCCTCGCAGATCGTCGGAACCAGCTTTTTCTTATACGCAAAATAATCCCGCGCCCGCATATTTCCGAGCACCTCACCCTTTACGATCACCTGTGATCCGACATCATTGGTCGGTTTCAACAGGATGGGATTCATAAGCACGGAAGGCTTCACGCCCGCCGCTTCCGCCTGCATGACCTGCGCGCGCCCCATCTCCAGACCCTCTTCGGTGATGTAGGAGTTGAGCGCCATATTCTGTGATTTAAACGGTGCCACGCGATATCCATCCTGCGCAAAAATACGGCAAAGTCCTGCAACGATCAGGCTTTTCCCGGCATTTGACATCGTGCCCTGCACCATGATTACTTTTGCCATGTTTGTTTCCTTCCTGCTAACCAGCAATCACAACCCTGCAATCCTTCTTGAAGCATGCAATTCCATATTTGATAAAATTACGCATTCCGTCCTGCTTCAGCTTATCGACATATGATTTTTCTTCCATCTGTTTCAAAGCTTCGGCACATGCAGCATCCAGATCTCCATTCCCGGCATATTTCAGTTCTATCACAATTCCTGTTCTGTTGTTCGGCACCTCAACAAGAATATCGCTGTAGCCGGTTCCTGACTCTGCATTTGACTTTATAAGCCAGTTTGCTTTATATCCCAAAAGCCCAAGTAAAATGCCATGGTAAAAATTTTCTTTCTTTTCCTTTGCAACTGCTGTATCACGTATGCTTATGGTATTCCAAAGATATTCTCCAAAGCGCTGCTCTATTTTTTCTGTATTTTTTTCTAAAAACGCATTGCAGAATTCTTCCAGTCTCTTACCGTCATTCGCGGACGTATCCCGGAACCATTCCCTGATTTTCTTGATAAAAAGATTTTTTATCTCTTTATTGGGAATTGCCAAACGTATCTTTCCATCCGCTGTACGCCCCTGTTTTGTCAGATATCCGGTCGTAAAAAGTACGCTCCACAGATTTCCAATGTTTTTATCAAGCTCATCATACGTAAGTTCCTGTGAAAGTTCCTTTTCAATACACTCTCCCGCGATCAGACGCTCAATTTCATCCTTGGTCTGCACATCCGCCTTATCAATCAATCTGCGGACGATCGCATTTCCACTCGAATTAGACCAGTAATCCTGTGGTTCAACCGTTTGATCATAGTTAAGTTCATCCACATAATTTATGACATCCCATGGACAGTACACATCCGCATTTCCAAAGTGATAGCCATCATACCATTCCTTTGTTTCCGGAAAATGTGAAGCCAGACCATACGACGCAAGGAGTTTTTTTACCTCATCATCTGTGAATCCAAACTGTTCATCAAATCTGGAATCCATAATAGAAAGTACCTTAAAATTATTCAATCCTGTAAATATACTTTCCTTCGATACTCGCAGACATCCCGTCAGAAATGCAAACTGTAAATAATTATTCGTCTTTAATGCCTGACCAAAAAGACCTCTGATCAGAGAAACCATTTCACGATAATATCCATTCTGATATGCTTTATCCAGAGGAACATCATACTCATCTATGATAATTACTGCCTTTTTCCCGTGATGCTTATATAAAAGCTGTGACAGTTTACGGATGCTGTCTTCTATATTCTCATCCGTACCTGTAAGCATTTTAGCGAAATATGCCTTATCCTCGTCCGTAAGTGCATCACTTGTTTTGAGATAATAATGCCGGTCCATTTCATTGGCAAGAATCGTGCCGAGCATCCTCTTCGCATCCGCAAATGTCAGACCCTCCACTCCTTTGAGCGTGAGAAATATCACTGGATACTTTCCCATGTACGCATCGCATAGTTCTTTATTCTTTGCAATATATAAGCCTTCAAACAGTGAAACATCTGCACCGATTTCAAAAAAACTTTTCAGCATGCTCATATTCAATGTCTTGCCAAAGCGTCGCGGACGGATGAACAGTGTTACTTCCCCCCAATTCATCAGAATCTGTTCTATGAGATTTGTCTTGTCAATGTAATAAAATCCGTTCCTGCGTATTTTTTCAAAACTGTCAATTCCTACCGGTAATTTCAAAGTATTTACCATATGAACCTCCAACAAACAGATCATTTTGCCATATTTACATATAGTATAACTGATTGACAAGGTAATTACAATTTCCTTTCATTAAACGGTCACCGAAATACACTGTCATGATTTACTCTCCATTCCAAAAACATTTTCTTGAAAAGATCCCCATGTTCCGTTAAGATGATATTGTAACGAAAAACAATATATCAGGGAGGTAGTTATGAACTATACAATTGAAGGAGCACCAATGCCTGTCGTCATCTGTAACTTAGAGGGCGGCGAAACCATGCTTACGGAGAAGGGCGCAATGTCGTGGATGTCCCCAAATATGAAAATGGAAACCACAACAGGCGGCGGAATCGGAAAAATGTTCGGTCGTGCTTTTTCCGGTGAAAGCATGTTTATCAACCG
>ENA-UERN01003071-UERN01003071.1-human-gut-metagenome-genome-assembly--contig:-NODE-3071-length-12098-cov-10.670660_pt1 | contig 12098 bp, 9 predicted proteins | sample MGYA00242950_ERZ507950 | MGnify/ENA primary metagenome ERZ507950 (study PRJEB26167, sample SAMN06115515) | human gut metagenome | host: Homo sapiens | place: China:Ningxia | collected 2014-11-26...
TTGCGGTCCATGCCTTATACTAAGTTGCTGAAACGTAAAGAATATGCGTGTTGAGGCTAAAAAACACGGACAGATTTTTAACTATTTTATAAATCAAGGAGTACAGATTATGACAAAAGACATGACAATGGGAAGCCCGCTCAGAATGATCTTACTTTTTTCCGTTCCGGTTTTACTGGGAAATATTTTTCAGCAGTTTTATAACATGGTGGATACGATCATTGTCGGGCAGTATCTTGGTGAGGATGCTCTGGCTGCGGTAGGCTCTACCGGATGTCTGATGTTCCTTGTATTAGGATTTGCAAATGGTATTGCGCAGGGATTTGGCGTTATGGTCTCCCACGCCTTCGGTGCAAAAGATTTCAAGCTGTTAAAGCATTATGTCGCACTCTCCCTGATACTGACTGCCATTGTATCGTTACTTCTGACTATCCCTACGGTGGCAGCTTCCAGACAGTTTCTTATTTTAATGAAAACACCGGACAATATCTTAGGACTCGCAGACTCTTATATTAAAGTCATTTTCGCAGGTATCCTGCTCACGATGTCCTACAACGTTGCCGCCGGTATTTTAAGAGGGATCGGCGACAGCAAAACACCGCTGTATTTCCTGATTCTCTCTTCCTTTTTAAATATTGTGCTCGACCTGTTTTTGATCGTCGTCGTAAAACTCGGAACCGCAGGCGCTGCCTATGCAACGATCATTGCGCAGGGTGTCTCCGCACTGCTTTGCTTTATTTATATGTTCCGCAAATTCGACATTTTAAAAACCAGCCGGGAAGATTACTATCTCGACGGATACGGTGTGTTCAATATGCTTTCCATCGGTATTCCGATGGCGCTCAACTATTCCATCACCGCTATCGGAACCATGATCCTGCAGGGTGCAGTCAATATTTTCGGTTCCAGTGTTGTGGCTGCCTTCACTGCCGCCTCCAAAGTGGAAAACCTCTCCACCCAGACCATGCCGACACTCGGCACTGCGATTGCCACCTACTGCGGTCAGAACCTCGGCGCAGGAAAATACAAACGTATCTACGAGGGAATGCGCAAAGGATTTTTCATCTGCATTTTTATCTCGCTTGCTGCCTCTGCCATCTGCGTATTCGGCGGACGTTTTATTGTGAGCTGGTTTGTGAGCAATCCTTCTGAAGAAATTTTCGACTATGCCATGCAGTATCTGAACACCATCAGTTTCTTCATGCTGCCGCTCGCATGGATTTTCCTTTACCGGAACGCCCTGCAGGGCTTAAACCGCGGACTTGTTCCAATGTTAAGCGGTGTTGTGGAAATGGTGTGCCGTATTATCGTGATCGCCGTCACCTTAAATCCGTTCGGTTACTGGGCAGTCCGTCTGGCAAGCCCGATCACATGGCTGTTCACCGGAATCCTTCTGATCGTAACGTATTTTATCTGGGAAAAACAGAGCCGGAAAAAACATTCCGGTTCATCGGACTAAAATTTTAGTTTTCCACCCCACTTCTGAACAGTCTCCACAAGCTGTATCAGATACCGGAACACTGGCTCCGTGATGACTGCGAACACAATCATGAGCATTGCACATTTTCCTGTGACCGCCGTGATCGCAAACAGTTCACTGAAAAACAGCATACAAAATAACCAGCCGATGACCATCGCTGCGATCAGGATCGCATGCGGTGTTGTCATCGGTTTTGCTATATGATAAAGGATCATGAAGCCGACAACTGCGATCAGGATCGTGCACGACGTGGAAACGCACTCTTTTTCCACTCCGAACTCCCTGCAGAAAATCACCAGACCGCTCACCACGATAAAATCTGTAATCCCAGCCGGAAGCGCCTGGATCAGGACATTGGTAAGAAAATGCCCATGGATCTGATTCCGGTTCTGCTCCAGCGCCAGAAAAAAAGACGGAATCCCGATCGTAAAAACACTGATGAGCGACACCTGCGATGGCTCCAGCGGATAATCAATCAGAAACAGCATGGAAAATACGGCTAAGAGCATGGAGAAAATGTTCTTGACCAGATAAAGGCTGGCAGTGCGCCCGATGTTGTTCACCACCCGCCGCCCTTCCATGACAACCGCCGGCATTTTATTGAAATCGTTATCGAGCAGCACAAGCTGTGCCACATGCGAAGCCGCCTCACTGCCTGATGCCATCGCAATGCTGCAGTCTGCATCTTTTAACGCAAGAATATCGTTCACGCCGTCTCCGGTCATTGCCACGGTCTTTCCCTGCTCTTTTAATGCCTGCACCAGAAGACGTTTCTGCTCCGGTGTCACCCTGCCGAACACCGTGTATTTTTTTGCTGCCTTCCGCACTGCCTCCGCTGTTTTCAACGTTGCTGCGTCCACCTGTTTTTCCGCATGGCGGATTCCCGCTTTCTTTGCAATCTCCGATACCGTGACCGGATTGTCCCCGGAGATCACTTTCACTTCCACTCCCCGCTTGGAAAAGTAACGGAATGTATCCATTGCCCCCTCCCGGATTGCATTGTTGAGCAGGATAAATGCAATGGGAGTTGCATTTTCTGTCAGTTCTTTTCCATCCAGATTCCCATCATACTCTGCAAATACAAGCACACGATATCCCTTTTCCAGAAATACTTCGATTGTTCCCTGAACAGCCGCATAATCCTGCCGCAGCACAAATTCCGGTGCGCCGACCACATAAGCTTTTCCTGCCAGAACCACTCCGCTGTATTTTGTGGCAGACGAAAACGGGACGATTTTTTCTGCACTGTTTTCCATCGGCTCCGTAAAATACTGCTGCAATGCCTCCATCGTTGCATTGTCGCACGGCAGGGCACGCACACAGTCAGAGATCGTTTTTGCAACTTTATTTTTCTCCTCTTCGGCTGCAAGGTTCTGGTCTTTTGCAAGGATAAACTGTGCCACTTCCATTTCCGGCACGGTAATGGTTCCGGTCTTATCCACGCACAGCACATTTACCCGCGCCAGTGTCTCGATACATTTCATGTCATGGATCAGTACCTTTTGTTTTCCAAGCCTCATCACCGACACCACCATCGCCACACTTGCAAGAAGGTACAGACCTTCCGGGATCATTCCGAGAATGGCCGCCACCATGCCCGTCACACTATCTTTCATCGTCGCCCCGGAAAAAAAATATTGCTGTAAAAACAGGATCGCCCCGATTGGCAAGATGATCACGCCCACAGTCTGCACTAGGCGGTTCAACGCCCGGATCATCTCCGACTGCTCGCCCTCTTTTGTCTGCGTCGCCTGCAGCATCAGTCCTGAAATATAAGAATCTTTTCCCACTTTTTCCAGTTTTGCCATGCACTCTCCCGATATCACAAAACTCCCCGAGAAAAGCGGATCTCCCTCTTTTTTTATAATCTCATCGGCCTCCCCTGTGATCAAAGCCTCATTGACCGTGATATTGCCGGATAACACCAGTGCGTCCGCCGGGATCTGTCCACCCGCCGAAAGTGTTATCACATCATCCTGCACCAGTTCATCCGCCAAAACCTCCTGCTCACTTCCATCCCGCCGGACCGTGATTTTCGGTGTGTTTAATATTGTAAGATCATCCAGGATTTTTTTGGAACGCAGCTCCTGGATGATTCCGATCAACATATTTGCAATAATTATAGGTAAAAAAGTAAGATCCCGAAAGGACCCCACCACGATCAGAAGAATCGTAATGATCAAAAAAATAAGATTATAATAAGTTACAACATTTGAGCGGATGATCTGTGCCACTGTCTTTGTGGAAGAATCTACGCTTTCATTCGACAACCCTGCCTTTTTCCGAAATTCCACTTCAGCAGTGGACAGTCCACTCATATTCTGGCACATTCTGCATCTCTCCATCTCACTTTATGATGCTTTAGTATGCCCTGTTTTTTATTAAACTATTTGAACAATCGCTAATTGTTCTTTATTTTGCTTTTAATGCCCAGACAGCTTTGATCTGGCTTCTGATTTTTCCATAGTCCCATTTCTGACCACTGCGGTATAAAGAAAACGGATCGTTAATGGAAAATCCTTCATCATCATAATCATAGAGCAGGATAAAATGTCCCCCTGTAGTGAAATCTCCCTGCCGCACGGAGCAGATCACGATGTCTCCCTGATCTAAGTGCTGTTTGATCTCAATCTGGCTGATATTGATCTGCTCGGAGCGGACACCATAAGCTGCCGCCCCTTCTGTCATAAGCGACCACATCGTTCCTGTGCCGGACATATAGTAACCTTCCTGCATGGCAAATTTTGCGATTGCAGCCGGAGTTGCCTCCTCGTTTCCAGTCAGCGCAACTACTGCCATCGCCAGTGTTGTCGGACCGCATCCGCTGATCGCGACATTGCTGTCATCCCCATATGCAAGGCAGCCCCAGCGTTTATCCCACTGTAAAAAGAGCGGATATTCTTCCTGTAACTCTTTCTCTGTCAGTTCTACTTTATCATAATCCCTTGTATTCCCTTTGTAATCAGCTACAAATGCGATCATTTCCGGATTATTTGCCAGATTGATCAGTAATTTTTCCGGATATTTCTCTGCATTTTCCACGATCTGTGCGTAGCGTTCATCTGACGCTTCCATCTGTTCTAACTGTCTGATTGCCTGATTTAAGGAATAATCTACCGGTTTTGATAACACAACCTGTGGAATCTCCGCAAACGGATCATTCGTTTCTTCGCTGTCTGCCGGTTCTTCGACAGTTTCTGTAGCAGACTGTTCCTCTTTTTCCGTTCCATCTGCTGTTGTTCCATTATCTACGTTATTTGTAATTTGATTTTCTTTTTTCTCTTCACCGGAGTTATCCTGCGCTGATGCCAGCACTTCTTCTGTTTTTCCAAGTTTGATCTCAGGAAAATATCTTCCACAGACACATCCCAGTAAAAAAGATGTCAAAAGCATTACACTCAAAACGATTTTTCTTTTCCGTACAAGCTTTTTCTGTCTCAGTCTTCTTTCGTCTAATTCTGTCTGATTCTGTATCTGGCGCTGATTCTGCTCCTTCATCTATCGGTAACCTCTCTCGTATTTCTTTCTTGCGTAGCGTGTTCTATTATATACATAAACCCTGCAATTTTGCTACCCTCTTCATAAAATATTAATAAAACTTTGGGTTTTCTTTGGAATACTTACAGAAAAAAACAGGTGCCAAATGTGTGATTCATTCAGCACCTGCTCTACTCTGTCTGTTTTTATTTGTTGCTGAGATATTCGTGAATACCCTTAGCTGCTGCTTTACCGGCACCCATCGCAAGGATAACAGTTGCTGCACCTGTCACAGCGTCACCACCGGCATAAACACCTTCTTTGGAAGTTGCACCGGTCTCTTCTTCCGCAATAATGCATTTTCTGCGGTTGATATCAAGACCTTTTGTAGTGGATGAGATCAGAGGGTTTGGAGAAGTACCAAGTGACATGATCACAGTATCTGCCTCGATCTCATATTCAGAGCCCGGAATCTCAACCGGACTTCTTCTTCCGGAAGCATCCGGTTCGCCAAGTTCCATTTTGATCACTTTTGCACCCTTTACACAACCGTTTTCATCCACTAATAATTCGGTTGGATTCTGGAGAAGATCAAAGATGATACCCTCCTCTTTTGCGTGGTGTACTTCCTCTTTACGTGCCGGAAGTTCTTCCTCACCACGACGATATACGATATGTACCTCTGCGCCAAGTCTTCTTGCTGTTCTTGCAGCGTCCATTGCCACGTTACCACCGCCGACTACAATAACTTTCTTACCAGCTTTGATCGGTGTATCGTAATTGTCTAAGAACGCTTTCATAAGGTTATTTCTTGTTAAGAACTCATTGGCTGAGAATACACCCATTGCCTGCTCACCAGGAATACCCATAAATCTTGGAAGTCCTGCACCGGAACCAATGAAAACTGCCTCAAAGCCCTCGTTGTCCATCAACTCATCAATTGTAACGGATTTACCGATGACAACGTTGGTCTCAATCTTAACCCCTAATGCTTTCACGTTTTCCACTTCAGCGGCAACAACCTTCTGCTTTGGAAGACGGAATTCAGGGATACCATAAACTAACACACCACCTGCCTGATGTAATGCTTCGAAAATCGTCACATCATAACCAAGCTTTGCAAGATCTCCTGCACAGGTAAGACCTGCCGGGCCTGAGCCGATCACTGCTACTTTATGTCCATTTAACTTTTCTGCCTTTTTCGGTTTAATGCCATGTTCTCTTGCCCAGTCCGCAACAAAACGCTCTAATTTACCGATCGCTACAGGCTCTCCTTTGATTCCACGGATACATTTTCCCTCACACTGTGTCTCCTGTGGACATACACGGCCACAGACTGCCGGAAGTGCGGAAGACTCACTGATCACATGATAAGCAGCCTCAAAATTACCTTCTTTTACTTCTGCGATAAATCCCGGAATATTGATAGATACCGGACATCCTTTCATACACTGTGCATTTTTACAGTTTAAGCAACGGGCAGCTTCTGCCATTGCTTCTTCTTCATTATATCCCAAACATACTTCTTCAAAGTTCGCTGCACGAACGGCTGGCTCCTGCTCACGAACCGGAACTCTAGTTAATACGTCCATTTTTTCCTCCTGATTCTATGTAACTGACCAGACAGCTTTCTCTCTGATCTGCAAAATTTCTGATTTTTAACTGTTACAATTGCCGCATCCACCGTGATGTGTTGCACCTTCCTGTAATTTCAGCATGGCTCTTCCCTCTTCGGTCTTGTACTGAGCCTGTCTTCTCATCGCCTGATCAAAATCAACCAGATGTCCGTCGAACTCCGGTCCGTCTACACATGCAAATTTCACTTCATCGCCGACAACCAGACGACATGCACCACACATTCCGGTTCCGTCTACCATGATCGGATTCATGGAAACAACGGTTGGAATCCCTAATTCTTTTGTCAGTTTGCAGACAAATTTCATCATGATCATTGGTCCGATTGCCACACAGTGGTCATAACGGTTACCATTATCCCAGAGTTCCTGCAGCTGTGCAGTACCGGTTCCCTTGAAACCGTACGAGCCATCATCCGTTGTCACATAAAGATTTGTGGCAACTTTTTTCATCTCATCCTCTAAGATCAGTAAATCTTTGTTACGGGAACCCATGATAACATCACAGTCAACGCCGTGCTCATGCAGCCATTTTACCTGAGGATAAACCGGAGCTGTACCAACACCACCTGCAACAAATAAAATTTTCTTTTTCTTTAATTCTTCAATATCTTCATGGATCAGATCAGATGGACATCCCAAAGGTCCAACAAAATCTTCAAAAGCATCCCCTTCCTGTAAGCTTACCATACGCTCTGTGGAAGCTCCTACGGTCTGGAATACGATCGTGATCGTTCCCTCTTCCCTGTCGTAATCACAAATGGTAAGTGGAATACGTTCACCTTCCTCATCAATTTTTACAATCACAAACTGTCCCGGTTCGCAATACTGCGCAACACGAGGAGCCTTGACATCCATAAGATAGATCTTGTCTGCCAGTTTTTCTCTTCTAACGATTGGATACATGTTTTTCCTCCTTGTATATACTCACTGCCTTTTTCATCTCTGTAATCGTTTTCCTTAATCACGAATCTCCTATGAAAATATACATTTTTTTAGCATTACTTTATATAATAAAGGAAAAGCCGTTAGATTTCAACGGCTTTTCCCTTGTTTTATTGCTTTTTCATATAATTGAAACATACTAATTATTTATAGCTTCTATTCTTACTACACCACTATTATGCCTCCACTTTGGAAAACAGAATTCTGTCATTATCCAATGCCTTTCCGGCACGGACTGCAAACTGCTCTAACAGATCATCCACTGACATCTTTTCCCGTTCTTCCCCGGAAACATCCAGCACAATATTTCCCGAATCCATCATGAGGGTACGGTTTCCAAGTTCAAGCGCCTGATGCATGTTGTGCGTGACCATAAGGCAGGTGATGTTCTGCTCTGACACTATCTTTTTTGTGAGGTTCAGTACTTTCTCTGCGGTGGCAGGGTCTAAAGCTGCGGTATGCTCATCCAGCAGCAAAATCTTAGGAGTCACCATCGTTGCCATCAAAAGTGTGAGTGCCTGACGCTGTCCACCGGACAAAAGTCCGACCGGCTGCTTCATACGGTCTTCTAACCCCATGTCAAGCAGTGCGAGCTGCTCTCTGAATTTTTTCTTGTCCGCTGCCTTGATCCGGCTGAAATAGGCATTCTTTGAAGTAGTCGTGCGCAGGTAGGCAAGCGCCATATTCTCCTCGATCGTCATATGTGGTGCGGTTCCCTTCAATGGATCCTGAAACAAATGACCAATCACTTTACTGCGGACATGCTCTTTCTGATAGGTAATGTCCTCACCATCCAGCATGATCAGTCCTTTGTCTGCAAAAAAGGCTCCTGTTATCGCATTAAACAGCGTTGATTTTCCGGCTCCGTTGCTTCCTACGATCGTTGCAAAATCCCCCTGCTTTAAGGTGAGATTCAGATTTTTTAATGCACATTTTTCATTGACAGTTCCCGGATTAAAAGTTTTGCTGACATCGCGCATCACAAGCATTGCGTTCTTCTCTGCCATTATCTTTCTCCTCCTTCGCTGTCATTTTTCATAATCTCCTGAACGTATATCTGGTTCTGAGCCTTTGCGGCACGCTTCTGCCGGTAAAAATTCATCTGCTTTTTCAGATATGGGAATGCGATCGCCACGGCTACAATGATTGCAGAAACAAGTTTTAAACACTCTGCCGGTACATTTAATCTCAGGGCAACTGCCACGATAAAACGATACAGGCAGCTTCCTAAAATAACGCCGGTCACACGCTGTAACATACCGCCTTTTCCAATGATAGATTCCCCAATGATCAGGCTGGCGAGTGCGATTGTTACCATTCCGGTTCCAAGATTGATATCACAGGATTTCTGATACTGCGCAAGCAGTCCGCCGGAGAGACCGGTCAGGGCATTGGCAACACAAAGTCCGATCGTGATCATGGCACTTGTATTAATGCTGGAAGCTCTTACCATATCCGGATTATCTCCGGTTGCGCGGATGGAAAGTCCAAGCCTTGTATTTAAAAAGAAAGAGATCAGCACTCCTACAATGATAACGATCAGTGCAGCCACGATCAGTTTATACCACGTTCCACCGATTGCTGTTTTTGCCCAGGTAAAAACGGATTCACAGTTGAATAAGTTCATGTTGGAAGCGAATCCCATTACTGCAATATTAATTGTATACAATCCGGTATTTACGATGATTCCCGCCAAAATGGACTGAATCCCCATTTTTGTCTGTAAGAAAGCGGTCACAAAACCGGAGCAGACACCAGCTGCCATCGCTGCAAATAATCCTAATATCGGATGACCTGCAAGTGTCACCGATGCACAGACGGCACATCCCAATGTAAAACATCCATCGGTCGAAAGATCCGCAATGTTTAAAATACTGAAGGATATAAATAATGCCAGTGCGACCAGTGCATAGATAAAACCAAGTTCTAATGCACTCTGTACAATTGATAATGTAATAATGGAACCCATACCTTAATTAAACTCCTCTGCTGTTACTGTCTCGATCAATTCGGAACACATATCTTTAAAGATAGAATAATCGATTCCGACTTTTTCTGCAATCTCTGTATTTACGGTTACGATACCGCTGTCTAATGTTTCTACCGGTGTTGTGGCCGGATCTGCTCCGTTTGCAAGAATGTCTGCAACCATGTCTGCTGTCTTTGTTCCGAGTGTCTCATAGTTGACGCCGTATCCTAAGAATGCTCCGTTTAAAGCAAAGGAATCTGCACTTGTGTAGTGAGGGATACCTGCGTCTGCAAATTTTTCAAAAATCGCAAGTTCTGCTGTCATAACAGTGTTGTCCTGTGGTGTAAAAATAGCGTCTACTTTTTCTGCTACCAGGGAATCTGCTGCTGCCTGGATCTCACCGGTTGTTGTACCTGTTTTTTCTACATAGGAAATCCCATGTTCATCGCAGTAATCTTTTGCCGCCTGAATAGCACTTGCGGAAGAATCCTGGCTCTTATCATACAGCAATCCGATTTTTGCTGCATCCGGATCCGCTGCCAAAATGAAATCCATGATCTGTGCCACATCAATTGCATCGGATGTTCCTGTAATATTGGCACCCGGAGCATCTGCACTTGCTACAAGTCCTGCTCCGACCGGATCTGATACTGCGGAAAATACAACCGGGATCTGATTATCTTCCGTTGCGTTCTGCATGATCATTGCTGCCGGCGTTGCGATCGGAATGATCACATCGACGCCCTCTGCCACAAGATCTGCTGCGATCTGATTTAAGGTAGAGGAATCTGCCTGACCATTATAGGTGTAATCTGCATAATCAAATGTCACACCAAGTTCTGCTCCTTTTGCATCCAGCTCTGCTTCAATTGCTTTCTCGATCTGGTTTAAGGATGCATCATCTACATACTGTACGATCCCAACTTTGTACACGGTTTTGTCTGCAGTATTCTGTGCAGTGTCGGTTGCGTCTGCACTGTTCTCTGTTGTGTTCGTGCTGTTTCCTGCATTGGATGTGTCTGTGCTGTTTCCACATCCACCGATCATTGTTGCTGCCATTGCCATTGTCAATACTGCTGCCATCATTTTTCTCTTCATCATTTTTTCCTCCAAATTTTAAGAATGTTTTTGAAAGAAATCCGTTTTGAAAGTTATAAGAATCATGTATTGCGGTTTTGTTTGCAAGTATAAAAAGAATCTCGCCTGCGAGATTCTCCGCCTGCGGCGGGTCGCAATATGCGACATGTTTCTTATCCGCCGCAGTGCGATCCTCACGGAGTGTTTTTTATGTAATGGAAACGAAGTTTCCTATTACATAAAAAACCGTCTCAAGCTGTTGCTTGAGACGGTAATAAAATCTTATTATCGCGGTACCACTCATCTTGACCATCCGGTCCACTCTCTCATGTACTATCATACACGCCTGATTGATAACGGGTTCGGTTCCCGGTGACTCCTACTGCTGATACATGGCTCTGTATGCTTCATGTATGTTGTTCAGGTCACCCTCGAAAGTCCATTCAGTAAAATGATCCATACTGCAATCCCACCACCTGCAGCTCTCTGTAATATCAACAGATTACTTACTACTCTTTCTCAACGGTTTTTCTTTATGGTGTTACTTTAATACATTAACGTATCTTTGTCAACACCTTTTTTATGTTTATGAAAAGTATACAAGTTCATCTTCCGGTTTTTCTGCCGGTGTCACTGAGATTGGATAAAGAACAGGTCCTTTTCCCTTGTACTCTTTTGCAAATTCCACATGCACTTCTGCTGTGATATTGATCCAGGATTTGTGAGGTATTTCATCTTCCCTGTCGTATTTCGTTTTGAAACCGATAAAGGTAACATCCTCCACACAGCAGGTCATTGCAAAACGTCCCGGAACCATAATTCCTTTTTTCAGTTTGTCCGGATTGTATACAAGTGCTAAGAAAGAAACTTTCTTACCCTCATACTTTTTCGGATTGTCCTGACAATCCATATACCAGATCGCATAATCTGCATCGGAAATTTCAATCTCATCCGCAGTAATGTCAAACGGTAACTCCTCCGGTCTCTCGTCAAGTGTTCCGTCCGCACGCTCATAGACAAGCTGTGCTTTCCGGTTTAATGCCTTGACATTTCTGCGGTATTTTCCTTTGTCTGTACTGTCATCACAGCGATTGAAGATCACGACATCTGCGGAAAAAAGCTGTTCCATGATCATTGTACGCATATTTGCAAGATACATATCGAAAGTCGTTGCATCTACCGTGGCAAGCTGCTGTACGATCATCCAGTACTTTGGAAGTTCCATATCCATGAGTGTTCCCATCTGCCAGGTTCCGTTGTACTCTAAGAATACCTGCTCCGGCTGGTACTCGGTATTTACTTTTTTCAAAAAGTCCTCTGTAAAATCTGCCTCACTGTCTACCATGACAAGTTTTACATTATTTTTTTCAAGTTCTTCATCCGTAAACTCTGCATCGCCGTCTTCACAGCAGATGACAAGGCTTTTTCCCTCTTTTGCAAAACCCTGCTCAAATAAGGTGTCTTTGATGAGGGAGGTCTTTCCACTGTCCATAAAACCGGTAAATAAATATACTGG
>ENA-UERN01003076-UERN01003076.1-human-gut-metagenome-genome-assembly--contig:-NODE-3076-length-12067-cov-6.723019_pt1 | contig 12067 bp, 9 predicted proteins | sample MGYA00242950_ERZ507950 | MGnify/ENA primary metagenome ERZ507950 (study PRJEB26167, sample SAMN06115515) | human gut metagenome | host: Homo sapiens | place: China:Ningxia | collected 2014-11-26...
TGACAACGGTAAGCACAAAGAGTGGTAGAATTATAAAAGTTGTATCCAGAGAAGAAGAGAAAAGTACATTGGCAGAATCAGATACTGAAATGGACGAAAGAGCGGTTGAAGCTGTTAAGGCAGCGATAAAAAAGGCTAAGATTTGTAAGAAACCTATTGCGGGTTATGATAAAGAAAAAAAGCGAGCTTATGTAGAGTATGCAAATGGGGAAAGAAAGTATGCAGAATAGAAAACCAATGATTCTTGTATTAGCTGGACCAAATGGATCGGGAAAAAGTACAATAACAACTTTTTTTGATAAAGTTGGTAAATATACTAATTAATATTGCCAGAATAGAATCTCGTGTGGCAGCAGGTGGACATAATGTTGTTGGCAAAAACATTAGGGCATTGAGTAGTTCGTATCCCCACTTTGAAAGCCCCAAATATTAGAATTGATAGGTTTGAAAAAAGTGTATTGAGAAGAAATATCATTATAGCAAAACAAAATTGACGAATACCCCACATGGGTATATATTGAAGATGTTTTCAGAAATCCATTTTTATTAAAATATGTTTCCACAATGGATTTCGTAATTGCAAATCAGGAAAAGGTGAATGCTATGATAAAAACAACATTAAAAATCGACGGCATGATGTGCGGTATGTGTGAGTCCCATATGAATGATCTGATCCGCAAAAATTTTCAGGTAAAAAAGGTAACATCCTCTGCGAAAGACGGAGAAACAGTGATTATCAGTGATAATGAGATCGATATTCCGTGGGCAAAAAAAGAAATCAAAGAGATTGGTTACGAACTCGTTTCCTACAAGAGTGAACCTTATGAGAAAAAAGGATTTTTCCATTTTGGAAAATAATAAGAATATATGGAAGAATCAGGAAAAATGCGCAGGTGTTGTCAGGACATCTGCGCATTGTGACATTACGAAAGTTATGCTACAATGAGCGGGGAACAATAAAAAAGGAAAGAGAAATTTATGATAAAAGCAGAAAAATTATCGTATTCCTTCCCGCAGAAGGACTTATATAACAAAATATCATTTACGTTGGAAGATGATGTGCACTGTGCATTTATCGGAACAAATGGAACCGGAAAAAGTACGTTGGTGGACATGATCCTGCACCCGGACAATTACTTATACGATGGCAGACTGATTGTGGATGTTCCGGGCAGAATCGGTTATGTCAGTCAGTTTTATTCGCTGGATGAGGAAAAAGAGGTTACGGTTTTTGACTATCTGAGTGAGGAGTTCGTGCGTCTGCAAAATGAGATTAACACAATCTGCGATGAGATGGCGACAGCAGATGAGCTGGACGAACTGATGGATCGTTATCAGAACGTCATGGATCAGTTTCAGGCGATCGATGGGGACTTTTATGAGAGCAATATCCGTAAACAGTTAAAAATTGCAAATCTGAAAGACTATGAAAATCATCTTTTGACAAACCTCAGCGGAGGAGAATTTAAGTTGATCCAGGTGATCCGTGAGATGATGATCAGTCCAAAATTTATCATCATGGACGAGCCGGATGTGTTCCTTGATTTTGAACATTTGAATGCACTGAAAAACCTGATCAATTCCCACAAGGGAACTCTGTTAGTCATCACACATAACCGCTATCTTTTGAATCACTGTTTCAACAAAATTCTTCATTTGGAGAATGCAGAGCTTCAGGAGTTTGACGGCACATATGTGGATTACAATTTTGCATTGTTGGAGATGAAGATCGAGCAGCAGGAACTTGCGGCAGCAGATATGGAAGAGATCGAGCGCAATCGCAAAATTGTGGAACGTCTGCGGAATGAGGCGACAAAGGTGGACAGTGCGACAAAGGGAAGAAGTCTAAAAGCGAGAGTCTCTCTGTTGGAGCGTCTCGAAGCGCGGAAAACAAAATCTCCGTTTGTGGATATCAAACAGCCTCAGATTGAACTGCACACCAGTGCAAAATCATCGGATGATGTGCAGGGAGACGTTTCAGGACAGACAGATGCGGATGAGGCCACCAGTGAAGAAAGAATGGAACAGAATCATGAAAAAGTGATTCTGGAAGTGGAAAATTACAGTGTCGCATTCGACCGGCAGATCATGGAGGAAGTGATCTTTTCCATGGAGGCTGGTGAGAAAGTGGCGATCGTTGGACCAAACGGAACCGGAAAGACAACCATCTTGCGTGATATTTATAAAAACAACAATCCAGCCATTAAGCTTGCCCCAGACCTTAAAGTTGCCTATCTTTCCCAGATGCATGGGGAAGTTTTTAACGAGAGAGAGACGGTTTTAAAAAACTTTGAGAATGCAGGTTTCGAGACGGATGCAGAAATTGTCCGTTATTTGAAAACCTACGGATTTGAGGAAGAGTTAGTTTATAATAAAGTAGAAAATTTATCCGGCGGAGAAAAAAATCTGCTTCAGCTTGCAAAAATCTCCCGGATGAATGCAGACCTTCTTCTTTTGGATGAGCCTACAAGCCACCTTGACACTTATTCCCAGCTTGCGTTGGAACAGGCAATTGAAAAATATGAGGGTGCTGTATTGATGGTATCGCATGATTTCTATACAGTTGCAAACTGTATGGATTATGTGCTTTTTGTGGAGGAGAAGAAACTCCGCAAAATGAGCATCCGTAAATTCCGCAAAATGATCTATGCCGACCATTTTGATAAAAATTATCTGGAACTGGAGCAGAAGAAAAAAGAATTGGAAAACCGGATCTCATTTGCACTGCAGGCAGGAAAATTTGAGGAAGCTAAAAAATACTGCGATGATCTTGAGCAGATCATCAATCAGATGTAAAACCAGAGTTTAACTTGTGAACTGCCGCTTGCAGGTGGTGTTACGGATTTCCTGAGGTTATGTCGTATTGCATGCCAATAAAGTGTATAAAAATATAAAAAATAGAACTGTTTGTTTTCAGGAACGCTTCCGCTTGTTGTCGCTGGCAACGGTACTAAGAAAGTATCCATCGTGATTTCAAAATCCAATTACATTGTCTTTTGAAATCGCAATGTCTACTTTCTAAGGACCGGCCGCTCCCAAAATCCTGAAAACAAATCAGTTCTATTTTTTATTCATCCAAAGCTGTGTAGCATGCAATATCCAAGTTGTGAAAATCTGTCAATTCAGGTTGCAAACGGCAGAAATCAAAGATGAAACTCCGGGATGGATGCCTGGAAGATCACTTAGTAATATAGGTTTTCGTAAGATAACAACGGATGAAGAATCTGAATGAAATATGTCAGTTCTGAAGTTACAGAGTTAGCATTCAGCATTTCAATACCCTTAGACTCCCCATTCTATAACCAGAGTTCCATAACGTAAATTGCAGATCCTGTGGTGCGTTTCATAGCGTAAATTGGGCATGTATAAGCGTCCTCTCACAAGTCATTCACAGCGTAAATAAAAGAAAAACGGTGCAGACAAATATGATTTCCTTCGTGAGCCATGGAGCTGGGTTTCTAACAATCATGGAAGCTGCAGCTGAACATGATTGTTGTTCAGAAGCCCAGCGGAATGCCTGGCGAACAGGAACATCATATTTCGTCTGTACCGTTTTTCTTTTCATAAACCGATAAAATCACGACTTGTGAGAGGACGCTTATATCTGCCCTTCACACCCTATAAAAGCACTATAGAATCTGCGACACTACGTCCGTTAAACTCCGGCTATAGGATTCACCTATAGCTGATTCTAGATAAAATGAATTATGTCAAAAAGCAAAATTCTGCTATGATGTATATATCCAACAAGACCTACAGAAACAGTGGGAAATTATGATAACCAATCACAGAAGACAGCAATATATTACAATCAGAAGGAACAGGAGGCACAGCATGGCAGAAAGAAATCTTGACTTTGACAAAATTACAGACAGAAGAAATACAAACTGCTTAAAATACGATTTTGCAGTGAAAAGAGGTATGCCGGAAGATGTGCTGCCACTCTGGGTTGCGGATATGGATTTTCAGACTTCTTCTTATGTACAGGATGCACTGATCAGACAGGTGCAGCATGGGATTTTTGGATACAGTGATGGACAGGAATCTTATTTTGAAGCTGTGAAAGGATGGCTGAAGAAACATCATGACTGGGAAGTACAGGAAAAATGGCTGGTCAAAACACCGGGGATCGTGATGGCTCTGGCATTGTCCGTAAAAGCATATACAGACCCGGGAGATGCAGTATTGATTCAGTCACCGGTATATTATCCTTTTTCAGAAGTGATTTCAGATAATGGAAGAAAAATCGTAAGCAGTGACCTTTTTCTGGGAGAGGACAATCGCTATCATATTGATTTTGCAGACTTTGAGAAAAAAATCGCAGAGGAAGGAGTAAAACTTTTTTTCCTTTGCAATCCGCATAATCCGGTTGGAAGAGTGTGGACAAAGGAGGAGTTGGAGACAATTGGAGATATCTGCTGCAGACATCACGTGATCGTTGTGAGCGATGAGATTCATGCAGATTTTGTTTTTCAGGGAAAACATCAGGTTTTTGCAAATCTGAAAAAGGAATATGAGGAGTGCACCATTACCTGCACTTCACCGGGCAAAACGTTTAATCTGGCTGGTCTGCAGACTTCTAATATTTTTATCCCGAACCAGAAACTGAAAAATGCATTCAAAAAACAGTTGGCTGCAGCCGGATACAGTCAGCTCAATGCAGCCGGACTTGTGGCATGTGAGGCGGCTTACCGGGATGGGGAAGAGTGGTATCAGGCGATGAAAAAATATGTGGCTGGCAATATCGCTTTTACAAAAGAATTTGTGGAAAAAAATCTTCCGGGCGTGAACATGGTGGAACATGAGGGAACGTATCTGATCTGGCTTGATTTTAACGGCCTTGGATTGTGCGCGCAGGAGTTGGAAGATTTGATCGTTCACAAGGCAAAGCTCTGGCTTGACAGTGGAAGAATTTTTGGAAAATGCGGAAGAGGATTCCAGCGGATCAACGTGGCTTGTCCGAGAAGTACGTTAAAAGAGGCACTGGAGCGCATCGCAAAAGTACTTCCAGCAGATACTGTAAAATTTGCAAGCTAAACCAGATATAGTAGCAGTCACACATCGAGATCGCAATGCAATGTAAGCGAACAGAAAAATGTATCCTGACGAAAAGAATTGCAAAAATGATGAAAAAACAGTTGACAGTAAATGTGTTAATCGCTATAATTCAAATATAAACACATATTCCTATATGTTTAGTAGGAAATGAGAAAGGAGACAATGTTATGAAATATACGGGATCAGGTACACAGAGAAATCATATAATGTGTTGTTGCTGCTGTCAGGCTGTATGTATGAGTACGGTTTATTTTTCATATGCATTGTGTACCCGCTAAAAATTTGTAACTCAGGCAGGTATCGTGCATAGGATACCTGCCATTTTTATTTTGGAAGATAAAGCTTCTTCTCACTAAGATCACTATTTTAATTTTGCAAAAACAAGGAGGCTAAATCCTCTCCTCACAAGAGTTCGGATTTTTGCTTCGCAAAAACAAGGAGGCTAAATCCTCTGCTCCTGTAGGAACAGTCGCATTTTGCTTCGCAAAAACAAGGAGGATATAAACATGAGTGATATCAAATCAAGCACATTAGAGTTAGTAGGAAAAACACCAATTGTAAACGCAAGCAGATATGCTGCAAAAGCAGGCGTGACAGACGCAGCCATTTTAGTAAAACTTGAGGCATTTAACCCGGCCGGTTCTGTAAAGGACAGAATTGCATTGGCAATGATCGAGGATGCAGAGAAAAAAGGTATTTTAAAAGAGGGCGCAACCATTATTGAACCAACCAGCGGTAACACAGGTATCGGTCTTGCAGCAGTTGCAGCGGTCAAAGGATACAGAGCAATCTTAACACTGCCGGATACCATGAGTGTTGAGCGTAGAAATCTTTTGAAAGCATACGGCGCAGAGCTTGTTTTGACAGAGGGCGCTAAGGGAATGAAAGGTGCGATCGCAAAAGCGGATGAACTTGCAAAAGAGATTCCGGGAGCCGTTATTTTAGGCCAGTTCGTAAACCCTGCAAACCCGGCAGCACACAAGGCAACAACCGGACCGGAAATCTGGGAGCAGACAGGCGGAAAAGTAGATATTTTTGTAGCCGGCGTTGGTACAGGCGGAACCATAACAGGTGTTGGTGAGTACTTAAAAGAGCAGAATCCAAATGTCAAAGTTGTAGCAGTTGAGCCTGCAACAAGTGCAGTTCTTTCTACAGGAAAAGCAGGCGCACACAAGATTCAGGGAATCGGTGCAGGATTTGTTCCAGATACTTTGAATACTTCCGTTTATGATGAGATCATTCCTATCGAAAACGAGGATGCTTTTGACGAGGGAAGAGCATTTGCAGTAAGCGAGGGCGTTCTGGTTGGTATTTCTTCAGGAGCAGCTTTAAAAGCAGCCACTATTTTAGCAAAGAGACCGGAAAATAAAGGAAAGAATATTGTAGTTCTTCTTCCGGATTCCGGTGACAGATATCTGTCTACTGCATTATTCAGCAACTAAGAGCGTTTCAGGTGCTGATCGTGAAATCAGTTTGAAACAGACCCCCTCATGGAAAATTTGATAAACATACTCCATGAGGGGATTTTTATGACAATAGATATTCGCCGAGTGTGCATTCTGTTGTTTCGTATCCGATGCTGTAGCCGCTGGTAGGGCATAGGTTTGCAAAACCGAAGTTGGTGGTTCGAATCCGCCCAGTATCACTCTTGAAAAAAGTGCTTATTTCGGAGAAGAGAAAAGCAGTAAAACTGGCGATGGTTTCAATATGAAAACAGAGAATAAGGGAATGCAGTTTATATTTGTGTATATGAACGAAAAAGTAAACTCCTCAAAATGAGGACTTTTAAGGCTAAAAAGTCCTCATTTTGAGGAGTTTTGCATTTTCGTGGAAAAAAGGATATGATAAATTAAATAGAAAAGCATGGAGAAGAGAGTCTCAGAAAATTTGTGGAAAGTGGGAAATATAATGCAAAAAATATTAATTACAAATGACGATGGAATACAGTCAGATGGTATCATCCGTTTGGCACGTGTAGCAAAAAAATATGGTGAAGTCTGGGTGGTGGCACCGGACGGACAGCGCAGTGCAATGTCACACAGAATCACATTACGTGAAACGATAGAGTTTTTTCCAGTTGATTTTCCGGTGGAGGGTGTGCACGCATATGCAAGTACAGGAACACCAGCGGACTGTGTACGTTTTGGAATTTTAAATATTGTGAAGGAAAAGCCGGACTATGTTTTTTCCGGTATCAATTATGGCTATAACAGCGGAACAGATATTCAGTATTCAGCGACCGTAGGTTCTGCGTTAGAAGCTGCGTGCGCAGGTGTGCATGCGGTTGCGTTCTCCGAGGGTGCATCGGAGTGTCATGAGGTGACAGACGCTTACCTTGAGCGGATGATGGAAGAATTGATGGAACAGCCTCTGGCGTACAATCAGATCTGGAACGTAAATTTTCCGCAGTGTGAACTTGAGAAGCTGCGGGGAATTTTATATGACAGGAAAATTGCAGACTGTGGATTTTTCATTGACGAGTATCTGGAAGAGGAGCTTGAAAATGGAAGAATACGACTGACTGTGCATGGAAATTATAATGAGAATGCCCCGGAGGGAACGGATTTCCGGGCACTTGTTGATGGATATATTTCAGTTGGGAAGGTGAATAATCTACGGTAAAAATGAAAGATACCAAATAATTGCAAGAAATCAAAAAAATATGTTATTTCAAACATGATACCGGATTAATACAATATAATTGAGGCAGTGTATACAAAACGACAAGAGATGAAAGAACAGGCATAAATTCCGGCAGATAATGCCGATTCCAAAATTCTTAAAAGAGACAATCTATGGCAGCAGATAAAAAAGAGCCATAGATTGTTTTTTTTTCATTTACATAAATAATTAATATGGTAAATTATATAGTAAGAGTAAAAGTAAGGGATTTTGAGGAGAAAAAATGAAAACGTAGTACACATTATAATCCATAATGTACTGACAGAATTGACAAAAGATACTTCCAAGATGGATGGTTTTATTGACGAATAGAATAGATTGCATGCAGAAGAATAAAGTAATCTGAATATGTTTTACTTGACGTATGTATTGTTTGTATTATAATAGTTAATACAAACAATACATATTTTTTTTGACAAGATCCAGTGAAAAATGGATAAGAAAGACGAAAATATTGACAAAACGATAAAAATACAGGAGGAAGCCTACATGATCATATCCATCAATGAGATGTCAGAAATCCCAATTTACCAGCAGATCCGAAACCAGATCGTGCAGGGGATTTCCGATGGAAGACTATCGCCGGGAGAACAGCTTCCAACCGTCCGCGGGCTTGCAGAGGAGATCGGGATCAATTCCATGACGGTCAACAAAGCCTATAGCCTGCTCAAGCAGGAAGGTTATATATTTGCAGACCGCAGGAGCGGTGCGAGGGTGCGGAAGGAATTTGCGGAGACAAAAGAACTTTCGGAGAAATCAAAGGAATTATTGCAGCAGATCATCTCGGAAGCGAAAGTCAGCGGCATGACGAAGGAAGAATTTTTTGAAATCTGCGGGGAATTGTATGAATAAAATACGTAGTGATTTGATGAACAATTGAAAGAAGAGTATGAGGAGTTTCGCAAACGCCTATTACAATCCAGCTTTGAAAGGAGAAAAACTATGCTCGTAAACATAATTATGTTTTTCACAATGTATCCGGTTTTATTAGTCCTCTATTTTTGTTTTCGAGGACAGTATCAGTATGCAGATGGCTGCCTGTTTGCAGTAAATATGAAACCGGAGTGGATCAAGGAACCGGAGGTGGCAGCAATTGTGGAAAAGTTCCGCAGAGAGATGAAACAGTATTTTATATTTCTGCTGATCGTTCCGCTTAGCAGTTTTCTGATAAAATACATATCCATCCAGCTTACGATCTGGATGATGTGGATATTGATTGCAATCGTATTGCTGTGTCTTCCGCTGGTGCATGCGAACAGTGGGTTGAAAAGATGGAAAACGGAACATTGTCTGTATGAAACGGAGAAGACAGAGCATCGCATTGAATTGAAAGCAGTCGGAAAAGTCAGAAGAGTAAACTTTCTGCCATTTTTCCTGCCAAATCTGGTGGCATTGCTGCTTGCACTTGTGCCGGTATGGGCAAAGAGTTTCAATCCGGCTTTGGAAAAAACAATAGAATTAAGCAGTATAGGGTGGCTTACGATTATCATATGGCTGTGTGGACTGGTTATGACTGCTGTAGCAGTCTGGATGGACAGACAGCCGACAGCGGTGATAAATAATGACAGTGACGTAAACCTGAATTATACAAGAGCGAGAAAAAATATCTGGAAAAATTTCTGGCTCATCGTACTCTGGCTGAATACGGCATTTGCGGCAGTGATCCTGGCAGCATCTTTTCTGGCAGATAATATGGGATGGATGATTTTGACAGGCAGCATGGTGTATGCACTGGCAACACTGCTTTTGTGTATTCCGTTAATGAAACAGTTAAGGAAAATTGAAGCAGTCTACGAAGCAAAGCGTGAGCTGAACGATAACGCTGATGACGACAGGCACTGGATCTGGGGAATCTTCTATTACAATCCGGCAGACAGGCACAGCATGGTGCCAAAGAAAGTCGGAATGGGAACGACTATGAATCTGGCAACACCGGTTGGAAAAGGAAGTGCTATTTTGGGCGCAGTGGTACTTATGGTGACGATTCCGGCAATGTGTATCTGGCTGATATTGGACGAATTCACACCGATCCGGCTTGCGGTAGAAGATGAGATACTTTACGCAAAACATCTGAACGTAGATTACGAGATTCAGGTGGAAGATATTGAACATGTTGAGAAGATCACAGAGCTTCCGTCCTGGAGTAAATCAAGCGGAACAGCGATGGATACGCTGGAAAAAGGAACATTTTTCATAAGAAATGTTGGAAAATGCGAGGTCTTTTTAAACCCGGAAAATACGGAGTTTCTGCACTTTTCGGCAGATGGAACAGAGTATTATATGAGTGGATCTGACGATGCGCAGACGGAAGAAATCTATCAGATCATACAGAACCGGGAATAACAGGAAGGAAAGAAAATGAAGTATTACATGGCACCGATGGAGGGATTGACCGGCTATATTTACCGTAACGCATATCAGAAATATTTTCATGATATCGACCGGTACTTCACTCCGTTTATCACAAATAAAAAACTGGATTTTAAAGTGAAAAAGGACATTGATCCTGAGCATAATCAGGGTATGGAAGTTGTTCCGCAGATTCTGACGAATCAGCCGGACGATTTTATTTCAATTGTAAAACAGCTGGAGCAATATGGTTATGATGAGGTGAATTTAAACCTCGGCTGTCCGTCCGGAACGGTGGTGGCAAAAAACAGAGGGGCTGGATTTCTTGCGGTACCGGATCAACTGGACAGTTTTCTTGATAAAATTTTTAATGCATGTGACTGCAAAATCTCCATCAAAACCAGAGTCGGAAAAGATTCGCCGGACGAGTGGGAGAATCTCCTTGCGATTTATGAGAAATATCCGTTATCGGAGCTGATCGTCCATCCAAGGATCCAGAAGGATTTTTACAAATATCCACCCCGCATGGAGACTTACCGGTATGCGGCAGAACACAGCAGACATTCCCTTTGCTTCAATGGGGATATTCATTCGGCTGGGGCATATGGGCAGTTACGGCAGACATTTCCGGAAACAGAAAAGGTCATGCTTGGCAGAGGTATTTTGCAGGATCCGGGGCTGGTCGGAGAACTTCGGATGGTGGAGGCTCAGTTTGAGGCTAAAGATTCGGATACACCGGTTGGAAACAAAAAGCGCAATATAGTGGACAAGCAGACACTCCGTGCGTTCCATGATGATATCTGTGACGGCTACAAAGGCGTGATGTCCGGCGACCGCAACACGTTATTTAAAATGAAAGAACTCTGGTGCTATATGAGTAAGAGTTTCACGAATCCGGAGAAGTATCTCAAGAAGATCAAAAAGACGGAACGCCTTGCAGAGTACTATGTGATCGTGGATACACTGTTCCGGGAGCAGGAATTGCAGCAGGAGTGGTCATAGATCAAGTTTCAGATAAATCTCATCACGTTCATCCTGGCTGATTCCGAGATAATGCTGGGTGATGCGGTAGGAGGAATGATTATAAATATCCATTAAAAGTGCTGGCGGAGTTCCCTGTTTCCATGCATGGTAACCAAATGTTTTTCTGAGGGAATGACAACTGATGCAGTCTTCCTGTGTGGTGTGAACTGCGGCAGTTTTGACGATCCGGTATGCCTGAGAGCGGTTGAGCGGTTTTTCGTGACAGGTTGTTTTCGTGAAAATATATTCGCCTTCCTCCGGGGACCGCTCATTGAAATATGCCTGCAGTGCATCCTTTGCAGTGGCATTTAAAAGAACATTGTTTCGTTTTCCAGTTTTTTGTTCGTGGATCAGAATATGGTCGTAAAAGCTTTGAAATTGGAAGTTGTATACAGATGACCATTTTAAAGATAATAGATCACCAATACGGAGTGCGGTATTTAAACCGAGGACAATGAGCGTATAATTGCGGACATTCGGTTTTTCATCTGCATAATACATACGGAATGAATATAATTCATCATCTTTTCTGATTGGCTGTGTGGTTCCCATGGGAATTACCTCCTCAAATTCATGATAAATCGTGCAGTTTCTGCACTTTGACATCCACAGTTATATCCCAAAATGGCTATATATACAACGAATAAATCGTGAGTAAACAAAAAAATGCAACATTTCTTACAGAAATGTTGCATTTTTTTGTTTGCAAATTTTATATCGGATATTCATTCGGAAACTTTACCCCTGAAATCAAATTTTTTATCAGATTTTCACAAGAACGGATTTTCTCATAATTTTTATTACCTGTTTTCCTTCCAACATTTTTTGGTATGACCGCACCTTAGAAAATGCAGCTAAAAACGGAAAAGTATTTTTATTTGCAGATACATGATTTAACAATGAAAATCCGCAGCGACACGCCCCAGGGCATGGTGGTCTCGGCCATGGAGTTTTT